>Ga0265328_10000052_pt1 | contig 75383 bp, 64 predicted proteins | sample 41624metaG_FD_202086 | JGI IMG/M metagenome (GOLD analysis project Ga0265328, IMG submission 202086) | Rhizosphere microbial communities from Carex aquatilis grown in University of Washington, Seatle, WA, United States - 4-16-24 metaG | ecosystem: Host-associated > Plants > Roots > Rhizosphere...
CCTCGCAGGCGAAGCCGCAGAGGCCGCACGCTCGCGTAGCGGACCCCTCGCGGGTTGATGGCGTCAGGCCATGGGCCGGACCAAGGATTGCGCCAATGAGAGCGGGGTGGCGCCCGCCGGTTGGGAGTCGAATGCCAAAAAGTCCTCTGCTCGCCGTTGCAGCTGACCTGCCGCCGCCGGTTCTGGACTGCGCACTCGGCATCCTCCCGTCGGCTTTGTGATGGCAGTCGTAAGCTGGTCGATCGCGAAGATGATTTTGGCGCCAGAAGATGCGTCGAACCGGCGCTCACGCGCCGCCCTCATCAAACGTCCACACCGGGATCCCGAGTTTCCTCGCCTTGTCGGCGAGATTGGCGGAGATCCCCGAGCCGGGGAAAGCGATGACTCCAATCGGCAGCACGTCGAGCATTTGGTCGTTGCGCTTGAACGGCGCCGCCTTGGCGTGCTTGGTCCAGTCGGGCTTGAAGGCGATCTGCGGAACCTTTCTGTGATCCGCCCATTTGGCGGCGATGCGCTCGGCGCCCTTCGGCGAGCCTCCATGCAACAACACCATGTCGGGATGTTTGGCGTGGACCTTGTCGAGCCTCTCCCAAATGGCGCGGTGATCGTTGAAGTCGAACCCGCCGGTGAAGGCGATTTTCGGTCCGGCGGGGAGCAGCACTTGCGTCTCGGCGCGACGCTTGGCGGCGAGGAAATCGCGGCTGTCGACCATGGCCGACGTCAGCGCGCGATGATTGACCATCGATCCGCTGCGGGGACGCCATGACGATCCGGTTTGGCGCTCGAACTGTTCGGCGGCGCAATCGCGGAAGAATTCAAAACTGTTCCTGCGCTCGATCAGCGTCATCCCCTCAGCGGTGAGGCGCTCCAATTCGACCGAGCGGATTTCGGAGCCGTCCTGTTCTTTCTGCCCGCGCCGCTGCGCCTGCTCGTTGTCGTCCAGTTCGCGCTCGATGCGGGAGACGGCGCGGTGGAAGAGATTGACGCTCGACCACAGCAGCTCTTCGAGGTCGGGTTCGAGGCGGGTCTCGCCCAATGTCACGATCAGGGCGTCGAAGATGTCGGCGACGGCGCCCGCGATCGTTTGGGCTTGCGGCAGCGGCCTCGGGTCGGGTTCGTCCTGAAAGGGGCGATAGCCGTAGAGCTGGAGTTCGTCGAGGACGTGATCGGTCGGGGATGAATTGTGCGGCGGTTCAAAGCCGGGTTCGATGTGTTCGGTCGTCATGGGGTGCTCCCCTTCGTCGGATCGACCGCGCCCATCGCGGCCTTCATGGCGACGAAAGGCGGCGGGCGGGCCGGGCTTGCACCCGAAGCGCAGCGAAGGGCCGGAACGAAGTGGAGGATGGCGGAAGGCCGGCTATTTTGTCTCGCGATGTAAAGGCGGCTCGCCGCCGACGGAAAATAGTCGGCCTGAAGCCATTGCCGGGCCGGACCGTTTGCCGCCCCGATCGCCCTCTGAAGAAGGCCGTGGTCGCGGTCCTCTTCGACACAACGGGAAGCGCCACGATCCGATGCGACATCAGACCCGCGCTCCGCCGCGCCTCGTTTCCCCGTTCCGGCTCACGCCGACAATTCCGTGAAGCGGGCGACGTCTTCCAGTGCGAGTTGCGCCCTGATCGCCCTCCGGAGCGCGTCGACGCCGAGTCCGCGGAGATCCTCGTTGAAGTCCTCCAGCATCGGCGACAAAGTGATCGCCTCGATTCCGAGCGCCTTCGCGCGGTCGATCAGACTCGCCGCCGCGCCGTCGCCCGCGGCATCGTTGTCGCGGACGATATAGAGACGCCGCAGCGTCACCGGGAACAGGATCGCGGCGAGATGCGCGGCTGAGAGCGCCGCCACCATCGGCATGTTGAGCATGACGCATCGTAGCGACAACACGGTTTCGATTCCTTCGCCCGCCGCCATGACGTCTTGCGCCTTATCGAAGCGGACGGCGTTGCCCAGGAGATGGCCCATCGCCCGCCTCGGCGTGTCGATCGGCGCCTTGTCCTGCCCTGAGGGATCGAGCCAGGTGCGATGCGCTCCGGTGATCTTGCCGTCAAAATCGGTGACGGCGGCAATCATGGCCGGCCAAGTCTGGGTCAGTGCGTCATCGTTGGGCCGGTAATAGCAGCGCGGGTGGAAGCGCAGGTTCGCGGTTCCGTGCAAAGCCGTAACGCCGCGATTGCGCAGATAGGTTTCCGCGACAGTGCCGGAGATCGACCGCGACATGGCGAACAGTCGCCGCGCCGATTCCGGCGACCCAGTCGGTGCCGATGAGTGCCGATGGCGCCATTCCGGTTCTGGTGTCGGTCGTGGCAGGCTGAGAAAGCGCCGAGCCTCGTCCATGACCTCGCGGAAGTCGACAAGGCCGCGACTCCCGCGAATGACGTCGAGCAGATCGCCATAACTGCCCCTCGCCGAATCGGTCCATTTACCGGCCGCGCCGTTGCCGGACCCGCCGCCCTTCAGCCGCACGAACATGGAGCGGCCCGGTGTGTTCTCGACGTCGCCGACCAGCCAATAATTGCCCTGCCGGCGACCGTTGGAGAGATAATGACGGCACACCGCCTCGGCCTCGCGCGCGAGACGGCATGCCAATTCGGAGGCGCCCCGCGCCATCTCACGCCGCTTCCCGCTCGCAGACGCGCGACAGCGGATAGCGCTCCATCACTTTGGCGAGAATCCCCGCGCCCGTTGCGTCGGTCGGGACAAACATTCGCAGCTTCCACGAGATGATCTCGTGGAAGAGACCATAAGCGCGCAGCCGCTCCCGCATCGCGTCGGTGAATCCGGTCAATTCGATCCGGTTGGCGCCCATGACGCGAACGCGGCGCAGCTGGAGTCCCTCGGCAAGATCAATGACGGTCTTACCGGCCATCAGCGCGGCGAAGGCGTCATCGGGCGAGAGGCTGGCCGCGTCCCTTTCCAGCGCCACCGCCGCCCACGTCGCCGAGACCTTGCGGCCGACGATGCGTTCGCCCGCATCGCTCTGAAGCCGATAAACCCGTGTCGACTCGTTCGGCAGGCGTTTCCAGATCGGCAGCAACAGGCCGGCGACGATGTGGATCGTGCCGTCGATGAATTCCGGCACGGCGGCGACTTCCGCCGCCCAAGCGCTCGCGAAGGTTTCGCGGTCGGCTTCCCGCCAATGGGTCTGGGGCATCATCGCCAATGGAATTGCGGGACGCTCCATCGGCCGGATCAGCCTGACGCGCCGCTCCACCTCGCCGTCGTCGAGCATCACGCTCGGCGCCGGGATTTGCACGGCGGCGCGGCTCGACTGGCTGTTGACCAGAAGGCGCGCGCGAGGATCGGAAAGACGTTCCAGCGCCTCAATCAGCGTGACGGGTTGGTTCTTCTCGCGCTGCGTGATCGTCAGCAGGCGCGTTTCCGCCGCCGTGCCGAGATGGGTGTAGATCGTCCGGCGGTCGGTGACGATAAAACTCTCCGCCGTCAGCGTCTCCAGCCCTGCGTCATAACTTCCCGATGCGATCGCGCCCTCGATGCGGGCGTTCATGAGCTGCTCGAACGCGGTGAACAGGATGTTCTGCAGATCGATGGTGAGCGCCAGCAGCCGATTGAGGAAGGTGGTGATGGGCGGCAGCTCGTCTTTGAGGCCATTGCTGTCGGTGAGTTTCAGCCCCGTCGCGTCCTCAAAAACTCCAAGCGAGCAGTCCTCGACCTTGCCCGCGACCAGCAGGACATAGAGCTGACGCAAGGCGTCGCGGGCGTACTGGCTTTCCAGATTGTCCTGTGGCCGGAACAGTCCCTGACCGCCGGTCTGGCGCTGGCCCTTGGTGATGGCGCCGAGCGTGTCGAGACGGCGGGCAATGGTGGAGAGGAAGCGCTTCTCGGCCTTCACATTGGTGGCGATCGGCCGGAACAACGGCGGCTGCGCCTGATTGGTCCGGTTCGTGCGCCCGAGTCCCTGGATGGCGGCGTCGGCCTTCCATCCGGCCTCGAGCAGATAGTGGACGCGCAGGCGGCGGTTCTTCGCCGACAACTCCGCATGATAGGAGCGGCCGGTGCCGCCGGCGTCCGAGAACACCAGGATGCGCTTGGCGTCATCCATGAACGCCTGCGCCTCGGCGAGATTGGCGGAAGGCGCGCGATTCTCGACGACGAGGCGATCGACGCCATCCGATCCGGTCTTGCGGACGATACGTCGCGAGCGGCCCGTCACCTCGGCCACCATGTCCGCGCCAAAGCGCTGGACGATCTGGTCGAGGGCGCCATGCACGGGCGGCAGGGACGCCAGTCTCTCGATCAGCCGATCACGGCGGGCGACCGCCTCCCGGCACAGCACGGGCTGGCCGTCGCGATAGACGGGACGCGACGACAGATTGCCATCGCTGTCGGTGAAGGGCTCATAGAGCTGGGTCGGGAAGCTGTGGGCGAGGTAGTCCAAAACGTATTCGCGCGGGGTAATGTCGACCTGCACGTCGCCCCATTCGTCGGTTGGAATCTCCGCAAGGCGACGTTCCATCAGCGCCTCGCCGGTGGAGACGATCTGGATCACGGCGGCATGACCCGAGGCGAGGTCGCGATCGACCGATGCGATCAGCGAGGGCGTCTTCATCGCGGTGATGAGGTGATTGAAGAAGCGCTGCTTGGCGCTCTCGAAGGCCGAACGCGCGGCGGATTTGGCCTGTCTGTTCAGCGTGCCATTGTCGCCGGTGACATTGGCGGCCTCGAGCGCGGCGCCGAGATTGTTGTGGATGACGCCGAAGGCTCCCGCGTAGGCGTCGTAGATTGCGATCTGCTCGACGCTCAGGCGATGTTCGAGCAGATCGTATTCGACACCCTCATAAGAGAGCGAACGGGCGGCATAGAGGCCGAGCGCCTTGAGATCGCGCGCCAGCACTTCCATCGCCGCGACGCCGCCGGCTTCGATGGCCTCCACGAATTCCGCGCGCGTGGCGAAAGGGAAATCCTCGCCACCCCACAAGCCCAGGCGCTGGGCGTAGGCAAGATTGTGGACGGTGGTGGCGCCCGTTGCCGAAACATAGACGATGCGGGCGTTGGGGAGCGCGTGCTGAAGGCGCAGGCCGGCGCGGCCCTGCTGCGAGGCCGCTTGATCGCCGCGTTCCCCCCTGCCCCCGGCGGCGTTCTGCATCGCGTGGCTCTCGTCGAACACGATCACGCCGTCGAAATCGCAGCCCAGCCAATCGACGATTTGTTTTACGCGCGAAGCCTTTTCGTCGCGGGCGTCGGAGCGCAGCGTGGCGTAGGTGGTGAACAGGATGCCTTCAGGCAGTCGGATCGGCGTTCCCTGACGAAAGCGCGAGAGCGGCGTCACCAGAAGGCGTTCCTGTCCGAGCGCCGACCAGTCGCGCTGGGCGTCTTCGATCAGCTTGTCGGATTTTGAAACCCAGACCGCGCGGCGGCGGCCCTTGAGCCAATTGTCGAGCAGGATGCCAGCGACTTGGCGGCCCTTGCCGGCGCCGGTGCCGTCGCCGAGGAACCAGCCTCCGCGAAAGCGAACGCCGTTCTCGGCGTCGTCGGGCGCGGCGGTGACGATGTCGAAGGTCTCGTCGACGTTCCATGATCCGGCGAGCTGGCCGACATGGGCCTCGCCGGCGTGAATGACGCTTTCGAGCTGCGCGTCAGACAGCAGGCCATCCGAGATGACCCTGGCGGGCAAATGCGGTCGATAGCTCGGCTTGGGCGGTGCGACCGAGGCCATCGCCGCCGATTGCACCAGCTTGGTGGGGTGAGCTTTCGCGCCGGGAATTTTTATCGACTGCAGCGCGTATTCCTCATAGAGCGCATCGGTGATGCGGCGGCCATTGACCGGCTTCCAGTCGATGGTCTCATAGGCGAGTTCGACGGCGTCGGGTTCGACGGTCGAAGCGGGAGCCGGAGATCGACGCGCCACGACCGGGCGCGAAACACGCGCGACAATCGATTGGGCGACAATTGGCGCGACGACATTGGTGGACGTTGGCAGCCTTGGCGGGACGGACTGCGTGATCCAGCCGAGCAATGTCACCACATCTGGCGCAACGCCAGGCGACGCTGGGAACACCGTCGGATCGTCGGCGGGGATTTTGTCGATCACGGTCAGCCGTGTGTCGATCGTCGTGCCGTGCTTGGCATAGACCGCGCCGTCGATCGCGGCCGAGAAAAGGACGCGCCCTCGCTCCTGCAATCGGACGAAGGCGTCAGTCCATGCCGGATCCTCGAACGTGCAGTTCGCGCCGGTGATCGCAACGAGACGCCCGCCGTCAGCGAGACGCGACAGCGCCGAGGAGATGTGACGCAACGCCGCGTCGGCCATGCGGCGATCGACGTTGGCGAGCGCGGAGAATGGCGGATTCATCAGCACGACGCTCGGCGTGACGCCGGCGCCGAGATGATCGTCGATCTGCGCGGCGTCGAAGCGGGTGACGCCGACGCCGAGGAAGAGATTGTCCAGCAGTGCCGCTCGGGTCTCGGCAAGTTCGTTGAGAACGAGCGATGCGCCAAAATATTCGGCGAAGATGGCGAGCAATCCAGTTCCCGCCGAAGGCTCCAGCACCACATCCGCCGGCGTGACCGCGGCGGCGACGCTCAAAGCAAGTCCGAGCGGGATCGGCGTCGAGAATTGCTGAAGAGCCTGGCTCTCCTGCGAGCGGCGCGTATGCGTGGGGAGAAGGCCCGCGATCTTTTCCAGCATCGGCAGCATGGCGGCGGGTGACGCGGCTCGCGCACGCATGGCCGGGCCGAATTTGCGCAGGAACAGCACCGTCGCCGCCTCGCAGGCGTCATAGGCTGTTTTCCAGTCCCACGCGCCCTCACTGTCGGAGCCGCCAAAGGCGGAGTCCATCGCGGCGCGCAACGCGGCGGCGTCGATGCGCTGGCCGCGCTGGAGATGAGGAAGGAGACGTTGCGCGGCCTCGGCAACGCAAAAGGCCGGGTGGGCGCCGTTAAGCGCGGCTGACAGCGGCGTCGCCGCGAGGCCGGATGCCGAAGCGAAAACATTCGTCATGGGGGAACCCTTGGAGAGCGGGAACGAGCCGAGCCGCCAGGGCGCTCTCTCTCGACCCCGCCGGCTCAACCCGTTCCCGGCTGTCCTCTCCCTCTCATGACGTCCAAGAAGAAAAGGGTCCGGCGTCGCGCGCCGAACCCTTCGATGTCACCAGCCGAGAAAACACCCGCTCATGTCGGAGGCGCCTCAACGAGCCGATAGCTCCGGCTCTTGATGTTGGGAATGCGATAGAGCCCGCTGGAGCCGGGCGCGCGAAACAGCACCGTGCGATGACTACGCGGATTGGCGACAACCTCGAGCCGTTCAAAACTTCGGCCATCGGAAAAGGCGAGCGGTTCGTCGAAGACGATCACCTGCCCCGCGCGCGGCTTCGGTTTGGCGGCCCTGGCGCGACGGGCGGCGGCGGCGGCGCGGCAGCGAGCCCGCCATTGCTGTGCGTAAGGACGATCCGTCGGCGTCAGCAAATCGAGGATCGTCTCGGGGCAATCGCACTCATGCGGCCACATGGACTCTTCCATATCCTTATAACCGAAGATGTAGCCTTCCCGGTCGCGCGAATTATAGCGGACGAGACAGATCAACGCCCAAACCTCGCGCTCGCCGGAAGCGATGCGTATCTGTTCCACGGCGGCGTAATAGACGCGCATGCCGACGAGCGCCGAGCGCAGCACTTTCGATGTCGCCTCGGGACGCTCATAGGTGAACTGAGCGTCGAGATATTGGCGCGGGCCTGAATGGCCCTTGAGGGATTGCATGTAGAGCCAGCCCATGGCCAAGTCCTTGCATTGGGTGGATGAAGAATTGGAGGAGGATGAAGACGGCGCGTGTTGGCGACGCGGGCGCCGTCGTGAGGGATGAAAAATTCCGGCGATCAACGGGCCAGTGCGAGCCGTTGTTCGGCTTCGCGTATGGCGGCCAAGGCCGCCTTGAAGACCGCCGAACCCTGTTCCTCGGCGAGGTTCGTTCGCTCAACGACGAAGAGGCAGCCGGCGCGGATGTCGGCGTCCGTCACGGCGCCGGCGGCGATCGGCGTCAGCGTCTCATCGGCTTCGATGATGATTTGGGCGATTTGCGCGCGCACCTTCGCTTCGTGAAGGTGCAGCAAGACATGGACGCCAAAGCCCGGCGCGGCCGCGAGCGAACCGTGCTCGGTCTCGTCCAAAAAATCGCCGAGAATGTCCTCGGTGCTCATGCCCTTGATTGCATCGGCGGTGACGAGCACGGCCATGCCACCAAAGCCGTCAGGCCGCATCTTTGTGCAGGTGAATGACGTGACGATAGTGACGTGATCGAGCGTCGCCGAGCGTTTGACGATGCCTTGAAACAAGAACTCGAACGACGTCTGGCTGAGATCGAGATCAACGTGCTCATCGTCGTCGCCTGCCTCTTTCAATTGTTCGCGCACGAATGCGACGGCCTCGCTGGGAACGCCGTCCGAGGCCGCGAGCGCGGCGCGGATCGTTTCGATCGGCAGCTCGAATTGATTCCGCGGCGACGTCTCCGCGAAGAAATAAAGCCCGTCGCCGTCTGGCGCGCTCTCGAAGATGTTCGCCAACAGCAGGCGTTCGAGCGCTGTCATGTCGGTGTTCAAAATCGCGGGTTGAACAACCGTCGGCGAGTGATAGTCGGCCATGTTCTGTCCTCCAGAAATGCGAAAAACCCGGCGATGGCCGGGCTTTCGGATGGAATTGGATGGGGAAATGCGCCGGACGGTTTTGGCCGCCCGGCGGTCGGAGGGTTATTCGGCTGCGGCGGCGGCGTGCGGCTGTTCTTCCTCGGCCTCAAGCTGCGCGTCGTCTTCGTCTTCGCCAAGGAAATCCGGCAGAGTCTCGGCCTCGCCAACCTCGCCGATCGGCGCGTCGACCTCCATCCCGGCCTGCGTGACACGCAGCGGCTCGGGCAGCCAGCGCGCGCCGTCGAGCAACCGCTCGGCCTCCCTCGCCATGTGGGCTTTCTTCAGATGCTCGATGAGCCGCGCCGAATGCTCTCCCTTCGCCTCGCGCACGGCCTCGATGATGCGAACCTTCGGAACCCGACCGAGATAGTTCTCGACGGTAGGCCGCCAGCCGGCGGCGGCCATGTCGAGATCGACGGCGCGGGCGAGCTGGTCGCCATGTGCGAAGGCGTCGGGACGCCGGTTCCACGGCTCTTTGACCACGTTCACGGTGAGCGCGGCGCAATGAGCGAACAGCGCCGTTTTATTTTCGCGGTCGAACGCCGTCAGCGCGTCCCAAAGATCGGCCGAATTCTCCGGCAAGCGCTTGGCCCATTGCTCGTGCCGGGCGTCGATGGCCCTGGCCGAGGTGGTCTCCGCCAGCCCCGGCGCCTGCGCGCTGAAGCCGGAGTTCTTCGCGGTGATCTCCAGGCAGCTGTTGGAGGAATGGCGATAGAACGCCGTGAGGCACAGCGCGTGCAGCACCGCCTGGAAGGCGACGTTCGGCTCATTGGCCAATGCATCTCGCAGCGCCAGGGTGCGATCGGCGGTCAGTTCGGTCACGAGCCGATCCGAAAGTGGACGGATGGCGTCGTCCTCCTCCGACGTGTCGGCATCGGAATTTTGGGCGCCGCCGATAGTGATGACGGTCCCCTGAGCTACGCTGTCGGAGCCGGCGATCCGCGGCGCGTCGCTTTCACCGCCTGTGACGGACAGGGCCGCCGCTTCGTCCTCCGGGCGGACGAAGCCGCGTTCGATGCGCAGCGCGCCTTCGCCGTCGATGCTGACGAAGGCGCCGGCACGGGCGATCTCGGCCGGCTCATAGGTGACGGGCCGGTTATCGAAGGCCGCGAGCGCGGTCTCGATTTCGCCGAGCCGCTGGTCGATTTCGTCGGGCAATTCGTCGGCTTCAGCATATTGCTCTTCGAGCGCCTCGTTTTCGGCCTGCAGGGCGACGAAGCTCACCCGCTCGTCCTCGGTGAGGTCCACGGTCGCGCCGACAAGGCGGCGCAGACCGGCGGTGTGGCCATAGGGGAAGTCAGGCGCGACAGAGATCCATTTCCAACCTTCGGCCTGCAGGGCTTCGGCCTCGGTCTGAAGTTTTTCGATCGCCAGGCGATCGAGCAACGCCGGATCCTGCAACCAGCCGCCCTGGTCATGTTGAAAGAGATCGCGCATCACAATGCCGCCGGCGGCCTCATAGGCTTCAACCCCGACGAAGTGCGCGCGCCGATCCGAGGCCCGGACGGCGCCGTCGGTGAGCTGGCGGCGAATGTAGTAAGGCTCCCGGTTGTGCAAACGGGACAATCCCTCCCAGACCTGTTCCTGGCGCGCGTTGTCGCCGTTGACCGTGAACGCCATGAGCTGCTCCAGCGTCATGCCGTCTTCGGCGTAAACGTCGAGCAGTTTTTCGGAAACTGCGGCGAGGCGGAGCCGCTGCTTCACCACGGTCAGGGTGACGAAGAACCGCGCGGCGATTTCCTCCTCGCCGAGGCCTTTGTCGCGCAACGCCTGGAAGGCGCGAAACTGGTCGAGCGGATGCAGCGCCACGCGTTGGACGTTCTCGGCCAGCGAATCCTCCTCCGCGATGCCGCCTTCGCGCACCACGCAAGGAACGGGTGCGGTCTTGGCGAGGCGCTTCTGCTTGACCAGCAACTCGAGCGCCCGATAGCGGCACCCGCCCGCCGGAATCTCGAACATGCCGGTTTCCTTGCCCTCAGTGTCGAGGACCGCCCGCACGTTGAGGCTCTGCAGGAGCGTGCGGCGGGCAATGTCCTCCGCCAGCTCCTCGATCGAGACCCCGGCCTTGACGCGCCGGACGTTCGACTGGGACAGAACGAGCTTGTTGAACGGGATATCGCGCGAGGCGCTGAGCGTGATCTTCTGAACGGCTGTAGCCATCTCGGTAGTCTCCGTGACGGGCGCCGAGAGCCTCTCTCTCTGCCTAACCCGTCACAAAAAACTCCGCCTTCCTCTCCCTCTCTTCGAGATCGTGGACCTGGAGGACCAAGCAAGGGGAAAGGCAGCTTTACGAAAACACGGGCGCAATCGTCACGCCGCCTCGACCTCGCTGGTCGTCCCATTGGCGTCGACGGGTTCGACGCGATCGGGCTGGAAAGCCAGCAAATAGTCGGCCGCCTTCGACGCCGCGCTGGCGGCGCGGACGATGGCGCGGTCGTCCTCGCGCAGCACCTCCAGCCAGGAACCGAGGTAGTCGGCGTGGCGCACGGTCGGCACGATGCCGAGCGACGCGCAAACGAAGGCGCCCGCCATTTCCGCAATCAACTCCTCGCGCGCATAGGCTTTCGAGCCGAAGGAACCGGAGAGATCGCGATTCAGCCTGTGAGCGGCTCCGCTGGCGTGCGAAACCTCGTGCAGGGCGGTTCGATGCCAATTGATCGGTTCGAAATAGGCTTGCGGAGGCGGCACCTGAACGAAGTCGTGCGTCGGGCTGTAGAAGGCGCGCGCGCCGCCGATACGAAAGTCGATTCCGGTCGCCCTAATCAGCGCTTCCGCTTGCGGGAGGACGAGGCCGGTCTCGACCGGCGGCGCCACTGCCATCATCTCGTCCGGCAGGCCCTCGCATTGTGCCGTGTTGAAGACGGTGAAGCGTTTCAGGAACGGTATTGCCTGCGCCTCTTCGCCAGTCTCTGCCGCGCGTCGCCGTTCGTCCTCCGGCGTGAAGCGGTCGGCATAGACGACGGTCGTGCCGCGCTCACTCTTCCTGACATTGCCGCCGAGGCCGAGCGCCTGGCGGAAGGTCAGCCAACTCTGGCTCGAGAAGCCGCGTTCGATGACGGCGCCCCAGAGGATCAGAACATTGATCCCCGAATACCGGCGATGGGTCGAAGCGTTCTGCGGCATGGCGAGCGTTGCCTTCGCCGCCGCCGTCCCCCAAGGCTGGACCCAAGGTGCCCGGCCGGCTTCCAGGTCGGCGATGATCTTGTCGGTAATTTCTTGATAAAGGCTCGTCCGGTCTTGACCGGAACGAGCGCGAGCAGCTGAACGTGACATCGCGAGTCTCCGCGACGGGCGCCGCGAGCCTCTCTCGCGAACCTCAACCCGTCGTGGCCGACCCGGCCGAACTCTCACTCTCGATCGAAAGGCGGCAGCCGAGCGCGGGCGGAAACGAACCGCTCGCATGCAGCCATGCGCCTCATCCAGGAATGTCCGACGGCGGCACCGATTCAGCTTGATCGAACAGAGGGGGCGTTGCGGGGTCTCCCCGCAGATGGGGGTGTGCCGGCGACCTTGGCGCCGGTCAGGGGGAAGGCCTTCCCCCTCCGATCACGCCATGGTGCCTCCAATCGCTTGTCCGGCAATTGATCCTTTGCCGGTCGATCGCGCCGCTGTCCGGAAACAGCTCCTCACAAGGGAAAACCGGACAAGATGATTGTCGGACGGAAAAACGGACGAGTCCGGGAAAATCGCCATGGTCCAGATCGGTCATGCATGCACGAGTTTCGACGCTCGATCAGGAAATGGCGCTCCAGCTCGACGCCCTGCGCACCGCCGGATGTGATCGGATCTTCGAGGATCGTGCATCGTGCGCAAAGACAGACCGCCCCGGGCGAGCGGTGTTCGAGGCGAACGTTGGGGGAGGCAAGCAAACTGATCGCGTTCATCGCTTTCCTGCCAAACACACAGTCCATGTCGATTGGAGGACATGTTCGGGGCATCTCACTCTTTCCCCTTCCGTTCGCTGTTCCGCGAGTGCCGCCAAGACGCGCTGCTCCATCGCATAGGCATCCTGTGAACAGGTCCATTTCTGTTGGAGCGCGACGACCCATTGCTCCCCCAATTCCTCATGGGGCACATGCTGATTAATTTCGGCAAGTCTCCCTTTGACGTCCTGCGTATGGCCAATCTTCCAAACGCTCCGCTTGCCGAAGCGCATCGCGTAGGTCCAAGCCTCGGCATCTGGATTTCTGGTTACAATCCCGGTCCAATGCGCTGGTGCGGGCCCCGTAGTCGGTGTTCCCAGCGATACCGCCGCCGTGGAACGCAGGCGTTCAAAGATCTGATGCGTGGGAAGTTCAATTTCAGTTTTCGGTATGGCGAGCACGGCTCGCGCGTCGTCGTCATCCAACAGCGTCGCACGCACTGTCGCTTCGAATATGAGCTGTTCCTTCAAAACATCTATCAGCTTCAGTCTCGGATCATTGAATCTCCAAGCGCGGAGGACCGGAAGCGCCTTCGGCCAAAGCAACGTCCCATCCGTCCTGAAATCATGCGGCTCCAATACCGCGGGATCGACAACATCAGTCGCGTCGACCGGGATGCGGGCGAACTCGACAATTCCCAAAAGTCTGCCACGCTCGTCCGGCCGGGTCGGTTCCCCTTGCGTGCCAACGAAAGCCAGCAGGTCGCCTGGCCTCGACGTCGCGATCAATGCGTCCCGATTGCCTTGCATCCCGAACCCAACGATTGGGCGTCGCGCAGGATCGAACCCATAGAATCTCTTGGCGAAGACCTGCATCGCTACGCGGCCATTCGCGTCACGTCAGCAAATATATCGGCCAGATCGGCATCGGAGATGGGCGGCATAAGAAGATTTTTGGACATCTGTCGCTTGCGATCCAAGAGGCGATTCAGCTTCACATCGAAAGAGTCGTCCTTATAAACCGGATGCGTGGCCATCGGCACGTGAATGGTGACCTGCTTGTTTTGACCAATCCGATAGACGCGGTCGTTGCACTGGTCCTCGACGGCGGGATTCCACCACCTGCTGAGATGAATCACGTGGTTGGCTGCGACGATCGTCAATCCCACGCCAGCGGCCTTGGGGGAGAGCAACATCAAATCGAATCGGTCCCTGCGATTCTCGAAATCGTCGACGAGCCCTTGGCGGCGAGACCCGGGCGTCGCCCCGTTGATGATCAACGGTCGTTTCATATCGAACAGCGTCGATATCGCCTCCGCCAGAAGGGTTTGCATCGAGCGGTGTTCGACGAAGATCAACGCCTTCTCGCCCCGCCGCTCGATGTCCCGTAAGATCTCAAAGGTCCTGCCGAGCCGGGCCGACTGTTCGATCCATTTCAGGCATTCCTTCTGCGTGGACAAGTCGAACTTGGCCGCATCACTTGGAAACAACGATATGCCGCGAAGCTTCTGCACGACTTCCAGCATCGCGCCGCGCTCGCGCTTACCGGCCGCAAGCGCGGTCTTCACCACTTTAGCGTAGCAATCAGCTTGCGGGGTCGGCATGTCCGTCGGATAGAGTTTAACGCTCTTCTTAGGAAGCCCCTCCAAGACGTCGTCCTTCATGCGTCGAAGCATGATGGCGGGCGCGCCGTCCAGAGGCTTGAGCAGCTTGTCGGAAAGGACGCGATACCGTTCCGCGTCGGCGTCTCTGTAGGTGGCCGAGAACGCCTTGAGGTCTCCCAGCAGGCTCGGAAATACCCGGTCGGTGATCGACCACAGGTCTTCGATGCGATTCTCTATTGGGGTTCCCGAGAGCCCAAGCACGAAGTCGGCATTCACGGACTTCGCGGCGAAGGTGTTCAGGGTTCCCGGATCCTTGATCTTCTGAATCTCATCGAACAGCGCCACTGAACATTTTATCTTCGCGAACGCGGTCTGGTTGTCGGCGAGCGTCTCATAGGTCGTCAAGATCCAATCGTGATCGTCGAGCTTCCTCCAATCGAGGGGCTCGCGCGCCGCCGTGTCCTTGTCCAGGTTACGGAACTTGTTTGTCCCGGAACCGAACACGTCTGCGCGGTTTGCGCCCAGGGCGCCGGGAGCGAGATGTTTCTCGGATTCCTTGATCCAGTTTTCGAGCAGCGCGGTGGGCGCCACGATCAGGATCGGAGGCTTTTTGAGGCTATTGCGAGCCTTCAGCCCGACCGCTTGATTCTCCGATATCCACGCCAAGAACGCGAGCCCTTGGAAGGTTTTCCCGAGACCCATGTCATCGGCAAGTATGACGCCGGGCCACCCCGCCACCCAAGAATCGACAAGCCATTGAAAGCCATCCACTTGATGAGGCTTGAAACTGGTTCGGCCCATCCGATCTTCAGGAACGCTCCGGGAGATGAATGCGCGCCGCGGCTTTCTGGAAACTTCGTACGTGACGCCATCGATATTCGACTCGATCTGAACGACGATGCGTTCATGTCGTGGCGCCGATTGTTCCTCGGCCTCGGAAGTCGTTTTTTCTTCGGTCTTGTCCTCCGCTCGGTTTTTCTCGGCGTCGGCGCGTGTTCGGATTTGGTCGAGCGCCGATCGCGCATCGTCAAGCGAAATCCTGTCGTTTCGGAAAGGCAGGTCGTGGCTACCGGAAGCCTCCGCCGTCGCGACCGCATCCTGAAGCTTTTCGACCTCCTCGCGCTCGATCTCGATTTCCTTCTCGCCGATGCGAACCGGGAAGCGCTCCGGCAGCCATCCCGTCTGGGATTTCGACAGCCACGACAGATCCGGCGGTTCCCATAATCCAAGTCCTGTGACGCGATCGGAATACTGTTTCGTTTCGATGAATAACGCCGTGGAGAGGCCTTGGTCGGCGTCGAGACCGAGCGCCGCTGAAAGCGCGGCGCGCGGGTTCTTAACGAAGTCGCGCTTATCGGCTTCAGAACTGCCCCGGACCCGCTTCACCACGTCCAAGGCGCGCACCAAGTCGAGGTCGATGAGAAGGTACGTGTTTCGCCTGATTGGGTACGCACGGCGGGTCGCATCCGTGGAATCAAAACTTTTTAGAAATGCCCGTTGGTCCTCGGCGGTGAGCAGTCTGTCAATCTCGGCATCCCGCAGGTCGTCGAACGGATTTTGATCTCCGTTAGGGACATCGGGATCTTCCGTCGGTGCATTGTCCTCCAACGAACGCGCCTTGGACCGACTCATGAGGATGGGATCGAAATCAAGGCGATCGGCTCCCTTCCGAATGTCGAGCGCGAAGGACCCCGCTTGGAAGACTGTTAGATTTTTCGTGTAAGCGTCGGCGTCGACGACATTTGGGTTAACTTGTGCGATGGCGGTCGTTACTGCCGTCCAACGCTCGACCTTGGTCTCGATGTCGGCGCGTGCCACTTGATTGAACCGATCGACCGCCTCGATCAAACGGTATAGGGCGCCGTGAAGGCGGCCTTCACGCGATCCCCAACGCAATTGAATTCCGGTCCTTTTCGGGTCGATCGTCTGGTAACCGGTCTCACGCCATGCGGTCTGAATATGTAGATCTTTGCTCCCTATCGTTCCCATGAAAGAGATCTCGACTTGAACGGCGGCTTGATCTGGTAAACCGATGTGAGACGAAAACGAACCGCTGAATTCCGCCGCTTCGGCGTTTGGGACAATCAGTTTGTCCCCGCGCCAATCGGCGTTGCCTTCGTCGACCATGGACAGCAGGGCGCGGATGATCGACTTCACGTTTCCATCGGCACGAAGCCACTGATCCCTCGGAACGACCGACGACCCCAAGAGGCCGCTTTTTTCGAGGACGATCTCGATGTGGTCGTCATGACATTTTGATCGAAGTCTGAGAGCCATCACTTCACCACATATTCGCTTTGCATGACCCGGGCTTTCGTCAAGGCGAACACCTCGTCGGCAACCTTGTTTTGCCAATAGTAAGTATCCGGGCTCCAGTGGCTGCCCGCGACACCCGCGATGCCTTTGTGCGGGATCATCACTTCGTTCGATCTATAAGTCGCCCTATGAAGACGAGGAGCGGTCGGGTCCGAAGAGTCACTCCATATGTGATAGCGCCCATTGTGGCTCCACTCCGCGATCACACCGGAACCGACCCTCAGAAGAAGGCAGGCGTGCCCGCGTTCGATAGGCTTTGTCCCGCCGCGTCCCCAGCGCGAGAAGGTCGTTGACCTGTCGAAGATTTGGCGAGCTGTTTCGGCGCCGAGTTCATCGAATACGACGCATGCATCCAAGATCAGGCCCCGTTCGTAGACCGCCCACCAGAACGCACGCCGGTATTTCCATTGGCTGTCGTTCGCGACCTTGTCCACGACGTCCAGAAATTGGCGCAGGGATCGTTCCGTCAGCCAGCGTCGAACCGTCGCCACGCAGCGGTCCGACATATGCGTCCAGCGTTCCGAGTGGAGGCGCGGGTCCCTGAACTGCTCCAGTATGAACGATAACATCCTGTCCCGATCTGGCTTCTCGGGCACGTTGTCGGCGTGAGGCAAGACCAGGGCGTCGGCGACCTTTCCTCGGTGGTTCTCGAAGAGCAACGTTCCGTTCTCCGTCAGGGACCAGCGTCTTATCGCCTCCAATCGATCCCGCGGCCCCAATCGGGCGTCCGCGAGTTCCCTGAGGCCAGCGAGGAACGCGGCTTCCGCCAGCCCCGAGTTGACGGCCAATTTGCTCAGCCCATAGCTTCCTAGGACGCCGGTAGGGTGGATGCCTCTCTTGAGGGCCACGGAAGCGATCACTTTTGGCGCCGCGTCCGGATCGAACAAGGCGAGGGATCTCGCCGCCTCGGACCAAGTTCCCGAGAAGCGATTGGCTAGATCCGACAGGGTGGCTGCGACCGCTCGCAGCATCGGCGACCCCGTCGGAAACCGGACCGCATAAGCGGCGGCAAGCCGTCTGTATGCTCCTTTGCCGCCCGTTTCCCGAACATGCCGAAGGTAGGCGTTCAGAACCTCTGGAGTCCGCTCCAACGGGTTCTCTCCATCCCATATGCACCAAGGAGCATGCCTCAGGTCGGACCGCTCCAAGGGACGTCCAGTCAGGAAGGCATCGCGAAGGCGGCGCGCAACCTCGTCAATATCCCTCGGTTTTTCGAATATGATGTCCACCGTCGGCGTCTTGATGGATTTTGCGGCGCGGGCGATGTGAGGTACTTCTGGCAACTCGAGTTTCGCGGCCCGGAAGAGTTCGCGAAAGTTGAGGGTCTCCTTCATTTGCATCGCGCGACGCCTTCTTGGCTGATCTGCGCTATCCGCTGCATTTGTTGGCGGATTTCGGCATTGAGGCTTCTGATCAGGCTGATGTCGTCCAAGCCGAACTTCGTCTCGGCGTCCATGACAAAACGGATGTCGATGCGACGGTTTCGCGCCCACGACGCCTTCTCGTCGCCGGACGCGATTGGCCGCGTTGAGGAATAGGCCGAGACGGAAACTATCTGTTCCCCCCGGCGGTTTCTGAGATCCTTCAGCTCAGGAGCTTCGGTCAACAAAGCCCTGTACGTGGTCGTGGCACGGTCGGAGGAGAGCTGCCAATTTTTGCGGTCCCTTTCGGCCAAGTTGGCGACGCCGGTGGAGTCTGTATGACCCTCGATGAATACCGTCTCCAATCCGGCTCCTGTATGGCGCCTGCACAGATCCAAGGCGTCCGCACGGCACGCGGCATACTGTCGAACGACCGGCAACAGCACCTTGGCGACCCGACTGACGTTCTCCCTAGCCGCGGCATCCAAGTCGGCCTTGCTCGGGTCGAAGCGTATCGCGCGCTCCGATAATCTGAGGACGCCGTTCTTCTCCTCGATTTCGACCTGCTGGATGCCTTGCGCCTCAAGCTGCGTCTTGATGTCGGTCAGCAGCCGTAATCTTTGGTCTGCGGCAAGTTCCAGTGCTTCGATCGGCGCGCGCACCCTCTCCTGTACCGAGGCTATTTTGGCGTTGATATCCTCGCTGATGGCGGCGTTTTCCTTGACCACCTGCAACAGGCAATCCTTGATCCGGATCGAGTCGTCTCCCCCGCGCCGATAATTCAACGCGAACATCATCAACATGATGATGAAAAGAAAGAGCATTCCGACCATCATGTCGGTCATCGACACGAAATAATTCTCGCTGTCGTCGCTTGATTCTTCGCTCGCGTGGAACTCGTCCATTGAGGTCACACCTTTTCTTCGACTTTAAGTTCCGAAAGCTTCGTGATGAAGCTTTCGAATATCTCGCCGATCTCCGCGGTGTTCTCCTCCAAGCTTCCGGCCGTGCCCGCCAAGCCTTTCACCGCCTGCGCGAGGTGTTCATCCAACTTGGCCACGAACTCTTCGATGCTTTTCTGATGCCGCGTCGTTTCTTCCGCAAGCGTCCGAATCGAGTTAGCCAGCGAAACATCGACCTTGTCGAACTTGTCGGCATAGCTGGACCAGAGATTGTTCAGATCCGTCTGATTCTTCGTCAACCCCTCTGCCAAGGCTCGCGCAGCGGCCTGTCCAGCCGTCAAACTCGCCGCTGCGACGCCAACCGCCTTCGACATATCTTCCGTCGCGCCCGCGATGCGCCCTGAAGCTTCCAGCAGGGGGCGTGAAGCCGTGTTGACGTCGTTGGCAACGCTCCTGAACGATTGGGCGACGGCGTTCGACTGCTCCACGGCGGAACGTGCGGCCTCGGTCTGCCGCGTCAGGGCCGCCTCCGACGCCTTGAACGACGCCGACATTCTTTCGAGATCGGACCGCAGGGTCGTGATCACCCCGCCGAGTTCCTTTCGGATTGCTTCGGATGTTTCGGTAACGCCCGATTTGATCGCCGCAGAGCTGTCATTGGCTGCCCTCGAAGCGGCGGCAGAAGCCGCTTCGGACGCTTCACGGGATCTCGCCGTTGCAGCCTCCGCCTCCTTTCCGACGGTTTGCTGGAATGCGGAGATGGCGGACTGAAACGCCGCCATCTGGCTCTCCACCTGTCGCTGGATGTCGCGTAGGCTCTCATTCACACGAAGCGCCACATCCTGTCCGACCTGCGACGCACCCTCGCTCATTTGTCGCCTAGAATCTTCTGCAGCCTGCGTAAGCGCGAGCAAGACCTGCTCCATCGCCGCGCGACCACCCTCGTTTGATGCGCTGAACCCTGCGCTTGCCTCCCCAATGATCTTCGCGAACTTTTCCGTCGCCTCGGCAATCTGCCGGGAGAAATCGTCTCCAGATCCTGACAGTCGACCCTGAACTCCTTGGAGCGCTTCCGTCGTCTGGGCAAGCACAGACGACAATTCCTTCAACTCCCTGCCGGCCCCACCATGGATTGCCTTGCTGAAGTCCTCCATCAGCCCCGCTGTGCCGGTCTCACTGATTTGTTCCATCCGCCGGATCGCCGCATCGAATTTCTCAGTCAATGGATTGACGGCCTCGGATATGGCGCCACCTACCGATGGAGAGATCGCTTGGCCTAGACGCTCGAAGTATTGATCAGTGTTCATCTCTTGAAGTTGGTGAAGTTGCTGCGTTTGGGCATGCCATGCCTTTACCGCAAGCGCTTGAGGGGTTACGAACGTCAGCCTTTTTTCTAGAGTGCGGCAGAAGCTATCGAATCCAGACTCAATCCAAATCGAATATGACTTGAAGATAAGGCTTAGAGCCAAGGACGAGAACAGGCCCGCGATCGACGTGGAGAACTTGAATGTCGCGGCGTTGAGAAGCTCCCCGAGCGAGTGGGACATTTCATCTACCGAGACACCGGTCGTATGAGACGCCTTCGAAAGCGCTATGACGAGGCCAATGAAAGTCAATAGAAGCCCGAGGCCGACGAAATAGCCGGGGATGCTCGGCATGAGCTTCAGGCCAAATAGGTGTTCCCGCGCGACTCCCGCATTGAAGAAACCCTGCGGGCGCGCGGTGGCGAAATGTATGCTCCTGTCCCTGAGCTTGTCGCGTACGTAGGTCTTAGTAAAGGCATCCCATGCGTTTCCCAAGAGGTCGTCGTTGGACATCTCCTGTGAAATCTTGTCGAAGTTCTCCTCGAACTTCAAAGGGGACGCATAGGCGGCTAATCTCCGTCTTGCGCGCCAGAGAAGAAGCCGTACCACCAACACGTGCGTGAATAGGAATGCGAACGCCAACGCGAACGCGACTGAAGTGATTTCACACGCGAGTGCAAAGGCGAAGTCGGGATTTGCGACGTTGTCGATATTGGCTTGAGCAACTTGCCCAAGCGTTTGCTGGACCAAATGAAAATTCGATCGAACGGAGATTATCGGAAGGAACTTTGAAAACAGGTACCCGACCATGAAAAAGACGATGACCAGCGGTCCCCGTACGAGGGGAGACCATATCAAGCCCTCGGGAACTTTCTGACGTCCAAATTCGAGAATGTTCATCCGATCCTTTGTGTTATTCGGGCTGACGCCGGTTGAGGAAACCGCGGGCACGAAGCCAAGACTCGATAGCTTCGGAAGAAATCGCAGATGCGGTCGTGTCACGCTCAACCGCCGCAACCTTCAAATTTTTGATGAGTTCTTGATCGAGGTAGACAAGCAATGCCTTGCGTCCGTCGGATCGCTTTTTCGAACTGTGGGCAACCTGCTTACCAACGGGCTTGACCAACATCTTCCCCTTCATTTCTGCTAGCTAGATAGCAGCCAAACTCCATGGCTAACTTCGCACGAAGTGACGCTTTCCGACAAGCCACGTTAACGATTCAGTTCACAAATTTTCGCGGTTGTCTCGGCAACTCGAAGCGATGCCTCTTCACTCCGTTACCCACGTACCTTTCAATTTTTTCCGAAAAATGTCGCCGCCCCGGCTTGACTGCGTTCCGTATTCGTTCCTATTCAAGGCGCCCATGAGCACGATCCGCATCATACGCGAAAACGAAACGCTCGAACGGCTGCTGATATGCCGCCGCACGGCTCGGTTCGTCCTCCGCGGAGCCCGCAGCGACTAACGTGCTTGTGGAGAGCGCGTCGCGTCGCGCGAGTATCCTCCGATGCCGTGTTTCCGATTTCCCTACGGCCTTCCTCGCTGGGCCGTCCTTCATCGCCGTCATCTCCCGCCGACTCGGCGAATCAGAGCGAATGCCCGGCTCGATACGCGCGTGATCGTGCGGCATCCTTACGAAGGCGATCTCGACGGCCGCCCGGGAGCGAAGCCGGTTCAATGATCAAATGCGAAAAACCGACTCCTGGATCGCATTTTTGCGCGCCGCCCACCCATGAAGCGCAAGTGACACCGTTCAGCTGACAGGGCCTCCCCTCCATGCCCGGTAACCCGAGTTATCGGACTGACCCTCGTCGTCAGGGCATGATGCATCGAACCCAAAGCGAACCGCCAGTTCACTTTGACCCGTGGCGCCAATTGCCCGAATCCCTTGCCCCTTCGAGAGAGACGTAAAGGACGAGCGCGGTACGCGGAACTTCGCCGCCACTCCCGACGAACCGCATGCTCGGTTGTCTCGACCCGACCGACCTCCAGAGCTCCATGCCCCCAAGCCTCCGGGATCGGACCTGACCGCGGGGATGGACGATGATAGGGTCATCGTTCCGTCGTTGCAGCCCCTTGGGTGCCGATCTCGTCGTGACGAGCGCCGCAACAGGGTGCCCATTCGCATTGGATTGATCCATGACCGCGCTCGTCGTCTTCGATATCGAGGCCGTTCCCGACCTCGAGATGGCGCGCCGCCTCCTCGGACGGCCGGACGACGCGCCTGACGCCGAGATTCGACGGATGTTGGGGGAACGCTATGCGCGGAGTGGCGAGGATCCCGCGACGGCATTCCTCAAGGCGCCGATCTACAGGATCGTCTCCATCGCCGCCCTCTACGCCAAGCGCGAGGATGGCGGCGGTCCCTGGACTGTGACGCAGATCGGCAGCCGCTCGGTCGGCGAGAAGACCGAGGCGGAACTGCTGCTCGGCTTCGTCAAAAGCCTGCCGGTGGATGGCCGCGGCACGGGTCCGGTCCTGGTGAGTTTTGGGGGCAACGGCTTCGACCTGCCGCTATTGCGCTATCGGGCCTTCGCCCTCGGCGTTCCGTTGCCGGGGCTCCATGGCGGCGGCCATCGCAACTACTGGCATCGCTTCGGCTCGGATCATATCGATCTCTGCGACGTGCTGTCCGGCTATGGCGGCTCGACCAAGCCCAGCCTCGCCGAAATGGCGGCGTTGGCGAACATTCCAGTGAAGATCGGAGGCGTAGACGGCAGCCAGGTCGAGACTTACGTGGCGGAAGGTCGGCTGAAAGAAGTGGCGGATTACTGCCTGACCGATGTTCTCGCTACCTTCTGCGTGTTTCTCCGTTACGAGATGGTGCGCGGCGAGTTGAAGTCGGCCTCTTTCGATGCTTCCATGGACAGCCTAAAGGTGATCGTTCGGAGACATCTCGAGCAGTGGCCGTTGTTGTCGGCGTTCCTAGTTGCGTCATGAGCGCAGGTTCCAACGGGTCCGCTGAACCCCAACTTGCCGCCGCTACAAACGCATCCTCAGGCGGCGGCTCGGCGCCAATTCAGGACTCCTGCACCGCAGCAAACAAGCACGATTTGTTCGATAGTCTGGGCGTGACGACGGCTCGGTTCTGCCGGTTTGATGCATCGCCGGGGCCGGACAACCTGCAGCAGGCTTGGTTTTACGTGGACGGCAAGCGGCACCGTCACCGTTCTTTACTTCGCGACCAGAGCGCTATCGTTCGCCGTAGCGCATGAGGCTTTTCAATGGTCGAGTTGAAGGTACCAAAAGGGAGTGAAGCGAAGGCTGAGTACCACCGGGGACAACTCCGCAAAATGTTCGCGCGGGCGAATGATCACGCATTCCTTCAAATGATATGGGCCGTCGACGCGCTTCAGGATGACCGCGCGGACGTCGCCTCTGCGTATCTGACCTACCCCAAAGAAGCAGCACAATCGACGCTCACCAGTCCATACGCGATACATCGGTGGGAGCTTGAAACGCTCCTGATCCAGCTCTTTCTCACGCCAAAGCAGGAGATCGGGTCCAGCCCGAAACTCGTCCTCGACTGCGCCAATTTCGAGTCGATGCGCCTGACAATAAACCGCGTGCGCAAGCTCGAAGATGTGGAGTCAGCGGTCTACCTAACGGTCCACGATGTTTTCATGGAGATGCACCGAATTGCGCAGCGCCAATTTCACTGGCAGCACGGTTACTACAACCTTCCCCAGCTATATCGTTACTCTTACATCTACGGCCAAGGCAAATGCGGCGAGTATTTCAAGCGCAACTACGGCATTTCCATCACTGACCTGACATTCGTCGGCTTTGCACTCTTTGCTGCTCATCAGGGTGCACCCTGGCTACAGCAGCCGCTCGGTTTGCCCGAACTCGAACTGAGCGCAGGCCTTGTGAAGCGCGCTATGCCTCTGCTCGCACTTTCGACCGAAAACGCCCGCGCGCGCACTGTCACGTTTAACGCCCAAATGGAGGAACAGAACGGTGGCCCCCTGCCGACTGCCTACCTGCCGAATGTTCTGCGCCAGTTTCCGCTCATCTCGACCGACGAGGACTTGACGCACTTTGTCGCACCCATCCCGGAATTACTGCTCATGCGCGTCACCTCCGGTCTCTATTACGACCTGATTCCCGGAGGCGCCGACCTTCTCAACGAGGCAAACGATCGCTTCGAGCAGTATTGCGTGGACTACATTACAAAAATGATGCCGCGTTTCAACGTCAGCAGGAGCTATCAATACGGGCCAAGGAACACGCGATTTGCTTCTCCAGACGTTCTCATTAAAGACGGTGGAAAGCTCGTGGTAGTTGGGGACTGCAAAGCCACCAAGCTCTCGTATCTTGCTCAGTTCGCGGAGAATCCGTTCGACGCTGCAAAAAATCAGTATAACCAAATCGCCAAGGGCGTCTTTCAGGCGTGGCGCTATTACTCGCACGTGCGCCGCGGCCTCGCCCCAGCAGAGGTAGCCGAAGAGTCCTACGTGATGATTTTCAGCCTCGACTGGTTTCTCTACATGGGCAGCGAACAACTCAAGGCAAACGTCATGGGCGAAGCGAAGGCGCTTGCTGACAAAGACTCACAGATCACCGATGAGGACCGCAAGCCCGTCATTTTCTGTGCGATACACGAACTCGAAGGCGTTCTTGCCATTGCCACCGAAGATACCTTCTTGGCGGCGCTTAAGGCCACTCAACACGAGAAGTTCAAAAACTGGCAACTCCAAGAAGTATATCGGTATAACACGCGCGAGAAGCCGCCAAGGCAAGCCTACCCCTTCAAGCTGGACAACGTATTGCCATGGTGGAGGCGCACTCAGGATTTGATAGAGGCTATGGATGCAAAGCCTTAACCCGGCTCTCTATCCATAATCTTGGCCTCAGCCCTCTTCATGCACACTGCAGGACACATGTCGTATTCGTGCGTTAGGTGTTGCTCAGGGCGAGTTGGCTCCTCCCCATATTGTCAACGCGACGCACGCGTTCTCGCGCTTCGGCTTCGCGCCGAGAGAAGCTAACTTCCCGCCCTCGGAGTTTTCCCGCAAGCTTCGTGCTATAAGAACCGGGTCTACTGGCCGCCGAGTGCTCACAAATTGCTGAAGGCAACCGCCAATCCTGAACTATTGACCCTTGAGGAACGGGCCGAGGCGATACGGCTCATTATAGATGGTCTCGGAAAAGCAGAGCTTGAGATCACAGGATCATATCCAGCCCCGATTGTTTGGATCGTCGAAGACGAAATGGGTGTCAAGCGAATGAAAGGTGGCACCGTATTCGTTTTGAATACCGGGGTGGCCACTTTTGCTGTAACAGCGGCTCACGTGGTACAAGAATTTTTTAATGACTCTAAATTTCCTAACGTCCATTGCATGATCGCCTCTCATGAGAAGAGCCCCCTACGCATCCCTTTAGGGGACAGAATTATCGATGCTAACGAAGAAATTGATATCGCTACGTTCAGAATTACCCCAGAGGAAATTCAATATTTGAATAGAATGGTGCTTCAGGGGCATGTCCGCGACTGGCCTCCGAAGCCTGCGGAAGTTGGCGGCCCAGCCACTTATTGCGGCTTTCCAGGGGTTGGGCGGCGTTCTATCGAGCAAGGTGTTGTCTTCGGCGCGGTACCGATGGCGGGAATAGTGACGAATTCACATGAAACAACAACGTCGATATTCATCGAGCGAGACCATCTCGTTCGCGTTCTCGGAAATAATGATATGCCCGAGAATTTCAATTTTGGTGGCATGAGCGGTGGCCCACTATTGGCGATAATCCAAGCTGAAGTCATGCGGACGTGGCGACCTGCCGGCGTAATTATTCAAGGTCCCAATCCAGGCGACGTTCCCACTCAAGAGGCGATACCAGGGCTTGAGATAATCCGTGCAAGACCGATCCACTTCATAAAGGCCGACGGCTATCTCGATCTAGATCGCTGGCAACAGGCAAATATCCGATAATAAACGAAAAAGCCCCCCTAGCTGTACTTAAACTTCTATGTCCGCCACAGGCCGAGGTGGTTGCGATGCTCTCAGCCGTGGATGTCGCTTGAGGGTCACGCAGCGAAGAGCGCCAGAGCCCGCGCCAAGTCCGGTCTACCTTCGACTGCCGCCGTGCGTCGCCGGAACTGCATTATCGCTTCGCGCCAGTTTGTCACCTTCCTCGGCGCGGCGTCTTGCGACCCAGAACCAGCCAGCAAAGAGAGTCTGTGGGTCACGGGTAAGCACAGCAGCGGAATTCGCGACGAATATTGAATTTTTCGCTGGAACTCCCGTTATGCGAGCCGCGCCGCCTTCCCCCGCGCGATTTCGCCCTCATTGTAATACCGCGCGGCCTGCTGGACGGAGCGATGCCGCGACTGCTGCATGGCCTCGGGGAGCGGCACGCCGGCGCGCGCCGCTTCGGTGAGATAGCCGGAACGCAACCCATGCGCCGAGAATTCCCCTGCATCGAGTCCGGCGACGGCGCAGCGGCTTTTGATCATGGCGTTCACGCTCTGCGGATCGAGCGCGGCGGCGCCGATGTTTCCCCATTTGTCGATGCGCCGAAACACCGGACCAGCGTCGATTTTCGAAAAGGCGAGCCAAGCGCGCAGAGCCTCGACCGGGCGGCCGACGACGAGCACGCTCTCGCCGGCGTCGGCGGACGAGGTTTTCGTGCGCCGCAGCCGGATCGCCAAAACGGGAAGCTTTTCGCTGTTCGGCGCTATAGCGTCGGCGGCGATCGGCTCGCGCTCTTCGAAATCATCGACTTTGAGCCTTGTGATTTCCGAGCGGCGACGCCCGCCGGAGCCGAAGGCGAGAAGCAGAAGCGCGCGGTCGCGCATATCGACCGCCCTGCCCCGCCCGCAAGTCGCGAGCAGCTGGTCGAGAATGTCGCGCGTGATCGCCGCGGCGCTCTTGCGCCCGCGCGGTCGATCGGCGGCGCGAATGGCGAGACGCAGCGCATTTCGGATGGACGGATTGCCGAACGGTCCTTCGAGCCCACGCCAGCGATGCAGGCTGGACCATAGCGCGAGGCGCCGGCGCACCGTCGCCGGCGCATGCGGACCGGTGGATTTCAGGCGGCCTTCGGCGCGCAAGGCCTCCGCCACCGCCTCGGGCATCCCGTGTTGGTAATTTTTCTCGCGCTCTTCCTCGTCCCAGAGATGATGAGCGATGAAGCGCAGCACGGTCGTTTCCGTCGCCGGCCAGCCGAGCGGCTCAGCCGTAGAGGCGCGCGCCCAAGCCTCGAGATAGGCGAGATCGGAAGCGAGAGCCCGCAGCGAGTTCGGGCCTGTGCCGGTCTTGGCGAGATGCGCCAGCGTGTCGATTTCCGCCGGCGTCAGCGTCTCGGCCAAACGGTCTCGCGCCGCCATCGGCAAAAAGCCGGCGAGCGCGTCGATCGCAAAGTCGTCGCCCGGCTTCATGACGCGCCCAGCGGTCCGAGCACCGGGACGTTTTCCGCATGGGCGGCGGCCGCGAGCTTTCTGTCCAGTGTGGCGAGCGGCAAGCGCTCACGCAAAGCCAAGCCCAGATAAGCGGCGTCATAAGCCGTCAAATCATGTTTCATCGCGAGGTCGACGATTTCGTCGTCGTCGCCAGGGCCGCAGTCGCGAACGGGCCCGGCGCCGAGTTCGGCGATCACTTCGCGGAATTTTGTGCGCGACAGGCGACCGCGCCGATGCGCAAGCAACATCAAATTGCGCATCTCATGGCGAAAGAGGCTCGGGACGAGAGCTTCCGCTTCCACGAGCCGATCGAGCAGCGCGTTCGTCGCGGGGCTGGCTTCATCCGGCAAAAACCAACTCGCCGCGAAGGAGGCGTCGAGGACGAAGGGCATCAGTATTTATGGCCTTCGTGCCGCCAGGCGAGGATTTCGTCGACGGTCACGGGCTTGATGTCGCCGCTGTCGCGCAAGGCGCGGATACGAGCGATCGCCTCCTGCGCCCGTCGCCGTTTGTCGCTTTCGAGCGGCACGAGGCGGGCGACGGGTTCGTTGCCGCGCTGGATGACGATGTCTTCGCCGGCTTCGACCTTGGCGATGAGTTCCGAGAGGCGGGCTTTCGCCTCGCCGATTTTGACGGTGATGGACATGGACGCCTCGCGGAGTTCCGCCGGAAAAGAGGTCGAGCGACGATTTTGGGGAGTTTCGGACATCTTTTTTACTAAGTCAAGCACTTGGTTCTATGACCATCGATAATAGGTACTTATCGATGGTAATAGCCCCGCGTTGTCACTACACCCGCAGACGGAAGCAATCACTACAACAGTTCGCGCGAATATTGGCCCGCGACATCGACGCCGTCAGGAACGCCATCGCCGAACCATGGAGCAGTGGCCAGGCCGAAGGCCAGATCAACCGATTGAAAACCCTCAAGCGGGCCATGTTCGGCCGCGCGGGCATTGAATTGTTGCGGGCACGAATGCTGCCAATCCAATAAATCCATCTCCCCAGAAAGTGACGAAGACCCCTCCAAAGACCCCGCTGAAGCCAGCCAGGGGGAAGTTCAAACATGGGTCAAATCTCAGTGGAAATTCCCGCCAATCCCGGGTCAGTTCGAAGCGGAAATCAACAGATTGCTCCGTAGGCGTCAAAATCTCATGCCAGCAATGCGACGAGCGAAGGCGGAGCGCCTTCGAAGGCGAAGGGATTGAGAAACTGCCTTCGCCAAAGCAGGTTTCGATCCACTTCGCTCAAGCCCGCCTCCGTGCAGACCTCCGCCCACCGGGCGCGTATGACCGTGATCTGATGCTCCGCCAGGGCCAACGCCTCTTCGCGTGAAAGCAGAAAAAGCGGGGCTGCGTCGAGGCATAAACCGATCCGGCTCAGCCGCTCGCCGCCCGCGATCAGCATCGCCTGGGTTGCTTCGCCGCCCGCCCTTGCCTGCGGGCAGATGTCATAGGCCGGTGTGAGCGCCAGCTTCTGGCCATCCCAGAAGGCTGAGTGATTTCTGGCGTGATCATCGGTGTTGCCACTCAAGACATTGAAGAGCATCCGGCAGAACAGCTCTTTCAGCGTTTCCCGGGGAGCTACAAAACGGTAGCGGATGACCGTCGCAAGGTCTTCGTAGCTGGCATAGCGGGCCATCATCTCGTCGAGTTCCAGCAGCGTCAGAGCCGAGACCATCGCACGACGATGCCAACCTTGTGCGGACTTCTCCCGGTCGAAGCGCTCGACCAGTAGCACATCCTTGCCGGCTGTGTGCTGCAACGTCACATGCGCCACTTCCATACCGCTCTCGGCCGCAAGACGCATTGCCACGTATTCGGCCTTGACGACACTGTAGAGATCGCTTTGCGAGGAGAATTTCGCGACATATTTCCGAGCGCCCGACGCGATCGTCGCTTTGGGACGAGCACCGCCGATAGAACTGCCGTGCAGCAGCGCCCGATCGAGCTCCGCCGTGAGCGGGATGCCTTTTTCGATGCGGGCAGCAGCGTTCATCAGTTCGTCAAGCGAGGCGGGCGTCGCCTCGCGGGCGATGTAATGGGTCGCTGAGGTCTGGAAATCCAGCGCACCGATTCGATCGGAGCCGGATTCCAGGAGATAGGTGAGTTCGTCGAGCGACGCGACGTCGATATCCGGGCCCTTCGCGCCGAGCTTCCGGTTGAGGATAACACGCCGCCCCCACGCATCGGGCGCCGCGTCACGGATGCAGCTTGGCATGCGCACTCCATTCAGTAGCGGCAGCATGCCTGGTCGCAATGGCAGCTCGGGTTCATAAAGCGGGATTGCGTTTTTCCTCTCGAGATAGCTACGCCCGTAATTGAACAGTAGTTGGTCGCCCGCCGCAGCGAGCCTGCCGGAGACGACCGGTTCGATCTTTCCGGGCAGCCAGACCCAGACGAACGCTTCCGTCGGAGCAGCTTCAGAAATCATCCTTGGCCTCGATCCTGGGAGCGCGCACCACCTTGGGCAGGAGAGTGAGCATCGCCGAGTTGGCCCCGATCGCGCTCGTCAGCGTTCCCTGATCGGCGTCAAAGAGGCGCACGCCGACGACAGCCGCCGCCTCGAATACGGTGCCGATCGCGCAGCCTGGGTCTCCCTTCTCGATCCTTTGCAGGAGACCACGGGAGAGCCCGGCGCGCTCGGCCAGCTCAGTCGCCGTGATCTTCCGTTCGATGCGGGCGCGACGGATGAGCTGACCCAGCAGCACCACGGCGTCGTGGCTGTAGCGGGAATAGGGGCGAGTCATCGGCTTAGCCATCACCGGAAGCTCCATAAATCGATCATAATACCAGCTCACGGTCTATTTATAACCCAACAGAAAGAAACACAAGAGCGTATTTGGCAAAATGGCTTATAAACGGACCACTTTCTCAACAAATGATCTATTTATAGATCATTTCAGCGTATTTGGGCACCGCTTCGGGGAGGTGCCGGCGCTTTGCGGGGCCGAGCCAGAATGCGAGAGGAAGGCTGGGATTTCCGTGAAGGGTTTAGCGTCCATGACCTGCCCCCGAACGTTCATCCAGCGGCAATTAGAGTCTCGGGTGGTTTTACGCCGTAGGGCGCGGTGTGAGCAACATGCGATCGGCGGAGCTGGTTGGGGTTGCGCAGCCGATCGCATGTTGCGGGAAGGTTCGCGGCGTAGGCGGCCGGCGTCAGATAGTCCAGCGCCGAGTGCGGTCGTAGCCGGTTGTAGAACAAGGTTCGAGAACGCCCACAAGACCGCTTGCGGGAAAGTTCTATATCGACTTCATCCGTGGTCCGGGCGCGAAGTGAGCTTGTTGCATAGAGACTTTGGAAACGAATTAGACCGTTGGATCAGCTTCGATCATGCCATTCGAACGAATTTCGCGCGCCCAAGTTCATTCATCCGGTTGAGGGATTTGACGGCGATCGCCACTTCAGTCGTACGGCGGGCGTCGTGGCGTGATTTCATGGTGTCGCCGATGACACGCTTGTAACGGCTTATCGCCGCCTCGACCTTTGAGCGCGTGTTGTAGCCGGAGGTCTTCTGCCAATTCATCCGCCCATGTTCGGTAACCGCAAGGACGTGCAAATCCCGCTGGGTTGGCGAGATGGTCGCTGTCGGTTCGGGCACGGCCCCCTTGCAGGGCCGGACGATGAAACGGGCGGACGGATTTCGGGCGAGGATGGCGTCATATGTCGCAGCCCTGTCGTAGGCGCCATCGGCCATCAAGGAAGCGGGAGCCTGCGTCAGTTGATCCAATAGCGTGGGGACGTGGGAGGCGTCGTCAACATCCTTGTCCGTCAAATCAAAGGCGACGATCTCGCCGTTGCCGGCGTCAATGCCAATGTGCAACTTGCGCCAGGCGCGGCGCTTTGTCGTGCCATGTTTTTCAAATAACCATTCGCCGGCGCCGCGCAATTTTAGTCCGGTACTATCGACGATCAGGTGAAGTTCGCCCGTTCCAATCCGCGGCGGTTTACAAACGGGCAATCCACACGCCCGCCGGCTCAGCGTTGTATGATCGGGAACCGGCAGGTCGATCTCCAGCATTTTCATGATAGATCCGATCAGGCCTTCGCTCTGGCGAAGCGCCAATCGAAACACGGCGCGTAAAGTCAGGGCGGTTTCTATGGCCAGATCCGAATAATGGCGCTGTCCACCCGGCGTTGTTCGAGGCTGGGCCTTCCAACCGGCGATCGCTGCGGGCGCGAACCAAATTATCAGGCTCCCGCGATTACGCAGGGATGCATCATACTCTCGCCAGTTCGTGACCCGATGACGCTGGCGGGGAATGCGGCGTCTGCCTTTCGAATGAAGCTTGAAAGGCATGATCCGCTCCCGACATGAAAATCGGAAGCCTTTTGCGCCAGCATTCCTTAAAATCCAGACTCACCAGCATTGCTGCAACAAGGTCGCGAAAACGCGCGCCCGCGTAAATAATCTTTCAGTCACACTCACTTGAGAAGCACGAGAAGGAACTGTTTACTGTGTTTTCTGACGTTAAGCTTAATACATAGACCGAGCGGACCCGCCACTGTATGGTTTACGCTGTCTCGTGCGGGTGTTTTTGTAACGTGAAACGCGCTTCTGTGTTCCTGATGGCCTCCGTAGCGGCCCTATTTTCGCCGCCGGCCATCGCGCCCGCCGGCGCCTTTGATTTTTTTGGGCTGTTGGGCTCCGAGGAAGAGGCGCCGCCGCCAAGCCCGGAAACCTTGCCCTACAAGCTCGAATTCACCGGCGTCGACGACGACAAGGCGCTTGCGCAAAATCTCAAGGACGCGTCCAACGTCAGGCGGCTAAGGCTTCAAGCGCCAGCCTCGGGAGCCGGGTTGACGCGGCGCGTCGTCGGCGATTTTCCAAATCTCGCGAACGCGCTTTGGGCCAGCGGCTATTTCGACGCCCAAGTCGAGGCGACGGTGGCGGGCGTCGAGATTTATCCCGATGGCCGGGGAATCGACGCGGCGTCCAGCGCGGCCGAAGAGTTGCGCAATAAAGCGCCGGTTCCCATCACGGCCAGGATCGATCCGGGCCCGCTGTTTCATTTGCGCCACATCGTCGTCTTCGACGCGCGCACCATGGCTCCAATCGACCCGGCGCTATTTTCGAAAAAAGCGTTCGAACGCGCGCCGGACGAACCGGCTCGCGCCGCCGCGCTGCGGGCGATGCAGGCCGAATGGGTCGACGAATTGCGGCGAAGATCCTATCCGCTCGCCAAGATCGTCAAGACCGAACCGGTGGTTCTACACAAGGAGCAGGCGCTCGATGTCGCGGTGACGATTGATCCCGGACCACGCGCGGGAATCGGCGAGGTGCGTCTCAGCGGATCGCCCGGCGTTCCCGACGACGTGATTCGCTCCTTCATTTATATCGAGGAGGGCGAGGACTACAGTCCCAGAAAACTGGCCGACACGCGCAAATCCATCTCCCGCATTGAAGCCATAGGGTCGGTGAAGGTGGAGGACGGCGAGCCGCTCGACCAAAACGGCAATCTGCCGATCCTCGTCGAAACGGGCGAGCGCAAACAACACGCGGTCGGTTTTTCAGGACAAATCTCCAACACCGACGGTCCCGGGTTGCGCGCCTATTGGATGGATCGCAATGTGTTTGGCGAAGGCGAGCGGCTGCGCTTCGATTTGCAGGGCGGACTCGCGCCCACGGTCGCCTCGGGCGGCTTCTTTAGCCTTCCACCGATCGACGCCAGCAATCTCATCGGCAGCGCCAAGATGAGCTTCGTCAAGCCGGCGTTATACGGCTCGCGCGACGATCTGCTGGTCGACGCGGCGGTGGTGCGGGAACGAACCCAGTATTATTGGGCCAACTATGCCAATGGGAGCGTCGGCGTAAGGCATCGCTTCAGCGACACGGCCTCGGTTCAGGCAGGCGTGGAATTCGAGGAGGGTAAGTATTTCGACGTGTTCGGCCTCCACGATTATTCGCTGCTCGGCCTGCCGTTATCCGCGAATTACGACAGCACGGACAGTCTGCTCGCCCCGACCAAGGGCATTCGAGCCACCGCCACGGTCGAACCATATGTGAAAGCGCTCGGCAATAGCGTTGGCATGGTGCAGTCCAAGAGCCAGGTGACCGGCTACTATGCGCTCGACGACGACGCCTGGTATATTCTCGCGGGCCGCGTCGCCGCCGGCTCGATCGTCGGCGCCAGCGTCGAGGATATTCCGGCGAGCCACCTCTTTTTCGCCGGCGGCGGCGGATCGGTGCGCGGCTATCGATATCGCTCGCTCGCTCCCGACTATAACTTTGGCTTTCCGGTCGGCGGCCGCAGCCTGCTGGAAGGCTCCGCCGAAGCGCGCATAAAGATTACGAAGGAAATCGGGATCGTTCCCTTCTTCGACACCGGCATGGCCTTCGCTTCGCCCTTTCCTGATTTTCAAAACTCCATGCGGGAGTCGGTCGGATTGGGGCTGAGGTACTACACCGGCATTGGCCCCATCAGGCTTGACGTGGCGACTCCCATCGCGCGCCAACCGGGAGATAGCCCCTTCGCATTGTTCATCGGCATTGGGGAGGCGTTTTGATGCGCGGGCGCGTTTGGCGATACGTCGGCGTCGGCCTTGGGCTGATCTTGCTTGTTTTCGCGCTCGTCGCGATTGGACTGAACGCGAAAACGCAATCCGGCAAAAGCATGCTGGCGGACTTCGTTTCGCGCGCGGCGTCATCCGAAAATATGAAGCTCGACATCGGCGCGATCGAGGGGCCGCTGTCGGCGCATCCGATGTTGCGCGACATCTCGTTGGCCGACAAGGATGGCCTCTGGCTGAAGATCGACCATGTGGAAATGGACTGGTTGCGTCTTCCGCTGGCCTCGCTGCGCGTCGACATCGATCGCGTCTACATCGGCCGCGTGGACGTGCTGCGCCGCCCCATTCCGGCGCCTGCCGCCGCGACGAAGCCGGCGGCGCCCGCGCCCGCCAAGAGAGCCGGCGGCGACATGGCGCCGGATCTGCCGGTCAGATTCCGCCTGGGCGCGTTCCAACTCGACACCTTGGCGCTGGCCGCGCCCGTGTTGGGCAAGCCAGCTACGCTAACCTTAACCGGCTCCGCCGAGGCGGGCGCCTCCAGCAATGGAGCCAAGGCGACATTCTCGGCGCGACGCACCGACGCGCCCGGCGCGGCGAGTTTAAATGTGGCGATTTCGCCCAGCCCCAACCGCGTTTCGCTGGCGCTTTCCGCCCAGGAGCCCGCAGGCGGGATAATCGCGCGATTGGCGCACTTGCCCGATCTGCCTCCGATCGACATCTCTCTCAACGGCGAGGGACCAACGGACAACTTCGTCGCCAAGCTTGTCGCCCATGCGGGCGAAGACCTCGGCGCCAGGGGCGGCGCGACGATAACGCGCGTCGCCTTGGGTCGCCGGGTGGAGTTCGACCTCGCAAGTCAGTTTGCTCCGCTGCTGCCGAGGGCGCTTGCCGACCTGTTCGCGGACGGCGTCAAACTGCGAGGCGCCGCCGTTCTCGCCGACGACGGCTCGATGACGCTCGACAATCTCGCGCTTGAAAATTCAGCGTTGCGTCTCGACGCATCGGGCCGCATCGGCGCCGATCAAAAAATCGAAGCCCATGCCGCGCTGCATGGCCTGCCCACCTCTGAAACGGCCGCGTTTCGCGCCAAAACGCTGGAGGGCGAACTCGCGGTGACCGGCAGCGCGGTCCAGCCCGACGCGAAGCTGCGTTTGCTGGTGGAGGACGCGCTGTCTTCGGCCGGGCGCTTTGGTCACTTCGACGCCGAGGTCACGGCGGTCGCGGACGGACCGCTGACCGACGCCGCCGCGCATATCGACATAGCCGTCGAGGCCCGCGGCAACGAACTCGCATTGGCCGACAGAGGGCTTGCCGACGCGCTCGGCGATCGCGTGACGCTGAATCTGCGGGCGCGGGCGAATGGTGCCGGCGACGCCGATATTGGCCTCGCCGAAATTGAGACGACGAGCGCCGCCGTCACTTTCGCCGGCAAGGCGGGACCGACGGCGCTGGACGGCGAAGCGAAAATCACGGCTTCCGATTTGTCGCGCTGCTCGCTTCTCGCCAAGCGCGAACTGCGTGGCGCGCTGACTTTGAGCGCCGCGCTCTCGGGCGCGCCAAGCAAGGGAAGCATCAAGGCCGTGCTGAGCGGCGCCGTTAACGCGCCGAGCGGGGGACTCGCCGCCATCGACGGGCTGCTCGGGCGCAAGCTCGCGCTTTCCGGAGCGGTCGAGACGCTGCCCGGAGGCGGCGTGAGCTTCGACGCGCTGACCATCAACGGCGATTACGTGCAAGCGCGCGCAAACGGCGCCGCGACCCAAGAAAAAGCGGACATCGCCACGCATATAACCCTGCCCGATCTCCACCGCGCCGATCCGCGCCTGACCGGGCGCGCCAATGTCGACGCGAAAATTTCCGGTTCGCTGCAAAAGCCCGACGCCTCGCTCGACGTGGCCGTCGTGGATGGCGGGGCCAACGGGCGTCCCATTCCCAGGCTGAGCCTTCATGCACAGGCGCAAGGTCTTCCAGGGGCTCTTGTCGGCGCCGCCTCGCTCGATGGAACGGTGGACGGACGCGCGTTGCGCGGACGAGTCGACGCGGCCCGTGCTGGAACGGGCTGGAAGGTCGATGCCGTGGATATCAACATCGGCCGCGCAAGCTTGAAGGGTTCCGCGACCTATGACGGGGGCGCGACCGGGCGGCTGGCCTTGGCCGCGCCCGACCTCGATGATTTTTCGGCGTTGGCGCTGCAAAAACTGGGCGGCGCGCTCAACGCCGACATCGCCTTCGACAGCGCTTCCGGCGGACAAAACGTGACGATCGACGCCAAGGGCGCCGGCATTCGCGCGCAAGACGCAAGCATCGAGACGTTCAGCGCGAAACTTTCGGGCCGCGATCTTTTGCGCCGCCCGGCGCTCGACGGGACGGCCGCGCTCGACAATTTGCGCGTTGGCAAGGAGTTCGTTTCTTCAGCCAGTCTGAAGGCGCGCCCTGCGGAGGCGGGCACGGCGCTCGCCGTCTCGGTCAACGCGCGTGGTTTCGCCGTGGCGAGCGCCGCCACGCTCACCCCTGGAGAGCGCACGCGAGTGGATCTTTCCGCGCTCACAGTCCAGCGCGACGGCCAGCGCCTCGCCCTGGCGGGACCGGCGACGATCACGCTCTCCGGCGGCCAGATCGACATCAAGGGGGTCGCCATCAACGCGGGCGGCGGTCGGCTCGATGTCGACGGCAGCGTCGGCGACCGCCTCGACGTCACCGCGCGGGCGCGCGCCGTTCCGCTGTCGATCGCGGCCATCGCCGATCGCACGCTTGGTCTCGGCGGCTCGCTCGACGCCGAAGCTCACATCACCGGAACCAAGACCGCGCCAAACGGCGACTGGAAGGTCACGCTCGCAAAGGTGACCGCGCCGCAATTGCGCGACAATGGGCTTCCGTCCGTCGACGCCTCGGCGCATGGGCGGCTAGCGGGCAATCGCATCAGCGTCGACGCCGATATCGCGCTGGGGTCCGCGAACCGCGTGACCATCGCCGGCTCGGCGCCGATAAACGCCGCGGGGGGACTTGATGTCGCCGTCAAGGGCGCGATCGAGGCCGCTTTGGCGAACACCGTGCTTTCCGCCAATGGCCAGACCTTGAAGGGCAAGGCCAATATAGACCTTAAAATCACCGGCCCCGCGGCCTCGCCGATCGTCGGGGGCGTCGTGACCTTCGCCGACGGCGCCTTCGCCGATCCAATCAACGGCCTCGCCTTTAAAAACATCGCGGCTCGGCTGGAAGCGCATGGCCGCGAGATGACTCTCGCGTCGATGATCGCGACCACCGGGAATGGGGGCCAAATCGCCGCGACGGGCCAGGTCTCGCTGTTGCCCGAGGCCGGAATGCCCGGGTCGATTCACATCGGCTCGCGCAATGCGCAACTGGTCAACAGCGATCTCGTCTCCTCCACCGCCGATCTCGACCTCACCGTCGGCGGTCCGCTGGCCCGCGCCCCGAAAGTTTCCGGCGCGGTGATTTTTAAAACGCTGGAAGTGAACGTGCCGGATCGGCTGCCGGCGTCGCTGAAGCCCCTGCCCGACGCCAAGCATATCGACCCGAAGAGCTTCGCGCGGGAGATGCTGGCGTTGCAAAGCAAGCAAAAGGCCGCGGCCGGCCGGCCCTCGGCCTTCGACGTGGCGCTCGATGTGAAAGTCTCCGCGCCGAACCGCATTTTCGTGCGTGGACGCGGCATTGACGCGGAATTTGGTGGCGAGTTGAAAATCTCGGGCTCGGCGCAAAATCCGAAGATCATGGGCGGCTTCGATTTGCGCCGCGGTCGGCTGCAATTGCTCACCCAGCGCATCGACATTACGCGGGGCGCGTTGACCTTCGCGGGCGGGCTGACGCCGCAGCTGGATTTTACCGCCGAGACCACCGCCGCCGACGTGACCGCGCAGATCGCCGTCAGCGGCCCGGCGGCGCAGCCGAGCTTCTCCTTCACCTCGACGCCGGAACTGCCGCAAGACGAGGTGCTGTCGCGGCTGCTTTTCGCCAAGGCGTCGGGATCGCTTTCGCCGTTCCAGGCGCTCCAGCTCGCGACCGCAGTCGCGCAGCTCTCGGGCGCCGACACCAGCGGCGGCGGTTTCGAGAAAATGCGCAAGGCCCTGGGCGTGGATTCGCTCGATCTCGACGCGGGCGGCGCGGGCGGTCCAACCATCGGCGCCTCCGCCTATCTCACCGACAACATCAACGTCGGCGTGCGCGCCGGCGCCAAGCCCGCCGACGCCGCGGTGAATGTCGGGCTGGACGTGACGAAGAAGCTGCGGGTCCAGAGCGAGACCCGGATGGACGGACACACCTCGGTCGGCGTCGGGGTGGAATGGGAGTATTGAGGACCGGACCGGCGGTTCATGATCCAGCCCTCGCCGGGGCGCGCGAAGCTTAGCGCCGGCAATGTCGAGCCATTGCGCGCAAGAATTGCACAAACTTGATTTTGCCGACGCGCATGGGAACTACCATCGCAGAACACGCGATCCGATGACATATCCGACCAAGGCGACCATGCCAATCGCGAGAGAATACCAGGTCGCCACGAACAGCGGGCTGTCATCGGTGCAGTGGGACGCATAGAGCGTCGCGGCGATGCCGCTCGCCACGAGTCCGGCGACGGCGCCGGTGAGGCCGGGCCTGGTCGGCGCGCCTTGTCGCAAGACCGCCAATATGCACGCCAAGGGGCCAATCGATAGAAATGGAATCAGATTCAAGCAGAATCGGGCATTCGTTCCGACGAGCCTGGACCACCACGTGGTCTCTGGCGTGACGATGAGTTCGCCGGACACGAGACAGCGACCTCTTGACCGCGCCGTAAAAGCTACGGGGCCTTCGTCTGTTGATCGGTCACGCCATCATCCGGACAAAACCCGCCTGATTGAGTTCGGTCGCTTTGCGGCGAAGAACTACAAGGAGAGCATGCAAAGTCGTGGGGTCGTCATGCTGCGATCGGTACGGGAGGATTGTCATTGTCTGTTTGGAAATCTGGATATAACCGCTTGAACGAGGAGAGCATGCAAACTCGTGGGGTTTGTCATGCTGCAAGGCGCACTGGGGAGTTTTCATTTTCTGGTTGGAAATCTGGGTAGAGCCGCCTGAACGAGCCGGCGAGTGTTTTGTTGAGAACGGCGACTCGCACGTCGAGGAAGGGCTGCACGGTCCATCTGTTCCAACGCATCTGCTGTTTCTTGATCATGCGTTTTGAAAGGATCTCGTTGACCGCGCTTTCGACAAAGGCGGTTGAAATCGGCTGCCGATCATGGCGTCGCTGTCCATAGTTTACGAGTGCCAGTTGATTGGCGTAAAGATATTCGATCAGGTCGTTGATGTGTCGCAGGACTGCGGCAGCGCCTTTGATATCTCTGACATGAGTGGCGTCAAACCAGTGCGTCAGGCGCGCCAATCGCCCAAGACATGCGCTCGATCGACCGTGCCAAAGTTTCCACTTGGAGCTCTCGAGCTCGCGGATCGGATGACCACGAAGGTAGACGCTGGATGTACCGGCGCCAAGGCCGCGCGCCGCCTGCAAGGCGTGTTCAACCCGCATGGCGATGTGAAACCAGTCGAGGACCAGAGTGGCCTCTGGCAGGACGTGACGCTGCAACTTCCACAGTCCAGGGTCGCCATCGCAGAGCACCGTCGCAGGAGTTCCAAGACGGACGCCCGCACTCACAACCGCGTTGGCAAATTCGCTCGCAGAATTGCCGTTGCGGGCAAACGCGAACCGATGCTGCGATCCATCGAGATTGAGCACCTTGCCCGCGATCACTTCAAAATTCCGCTCGGGTCGACGATGCCGACTACGCAGATAGCCGCCATCGAGGCCGATCACGACCGCAGGAGTCACCGCGTCAATGTCGTGGTCTGCTGCTCTCTTGGGACGCAGCCGCGCGATACTCTCGCCAACGCGGCGGGTTCGATTGCGCACCGTGCCGCCGTTGATGGCGCCGCCCACCGGCAGCAACTCGGCAAGCAGATCAGCCACCTTCGCAAAAGGCGCGAGTGCGGCGAATTTGGCAGTGACATAGGCGAGCTCGGGCGCTATGCCGCCTTCAAGCATCAACGCCGAAAAACTTCTCGGCTCCTCCGTGATTTCACGACATTGGCAGCTCGCGAACCGACAAACTCGAAGCGGCACGTTGCCGAAGAGGGATCGAAACGTGACGGATCGGTATCCTTTGCTGGGCAAGGTCGATCCGCAATGCGCGCAGCACCGGAAGCGCTCGCCCATCGTCGTCGCCTGTGCACGGACCATTTCCATTTGAATAGCAGCGGTTAGGCGTTTACCCTCGGCAAGCGATAGGCCAAGCGTTTCAGGAACAGTGAACTCGTCTCTCTCGATCCGGGCCACCTCAACCTCGGTTTCCGCCCCTACGTCGCCAAAGTCAGCGACAAGCTTCACCCGCCAAACCAGCTTTTGCATAGGCTCGCCTTTCCCAAATAAGGCGATCTTAACCCTCGAAAATTTACATACTCCCCACGACCTTGCATGCTCTCGATGCAAGGTTTCAAAAGCGTCGGGTCAGCGCGGAGATTTCCGGTATTCTGTAGCAACCGCCAGCGGTGCCCTCTACTGACGCTGCCCGTGAGCCGCTATGTTCCGCGTTCGTCATTATTTGACCACGGGAACAGCCATGAGCGCGACGCTGATCATTTCGACTTTACGAGACAAGCGATTGGAAGTCGCCGACGCGATCGAACGTCTTGAGCGACAAGCCGATCAGCATCGCGCCGATCTGGCTCATCTCGAAGCGACCATGCGGCTGTTTGATCCGAACGTCGAGGCCGAAACATTCCAACCGACACCACCGCGCAGGCGCAACGACTGGTTTCGTCCGGGCGAATGTCGTCGTCGCATCCATGACGTCCTGCGTGATGCAGCGCAACCGATGACGACGCGCGAAATCGTCGAAGGCGTCATGGCGGCGAAGAAACTGCCGGACGACGATGCTCGCACGCGCGAATTGATTCACAAAACCGTGCTCGGCTCGTTGAATCGGGCCACCGATACGATCGAACGCGTCGAGGCGGCGGGAAGCGTGGCTTGGCGGGTGATTTAGGCGGCTTTCGCCCGCTGCCAATAACCGCAAAAATCGACCGATGGCCCAAGGCCCATCGCTAATCCGATAACGCCATGGACCTGATCGCCGTTGCTGATGCCGCGATGATCTTCGCGCCAGGCCGCTTCCTGGGCATATCGGACGAAATAGACGCCCGCGATATGATGATGATGCCCCAGTTCGCCGCGGCGCATCCGCGAAAAGTATGACTCGGCGCCGTTGGTGCAGGTGCCGTCGATGCTGTATCCCTCTTGGTGGTTAACCCGTTTCATCGAGAATTTGGCGTGCAATGAATTCCAGGCCGGGCTCTCATCGGCGTGAACGACGGTTCCCTTGGCGATTCGAGCGCGGATAAACGAAACGGCGGCGTCTTCGGAGGCGAACACCTGAGGCAACGTGCGACCGTCGCGTTCGCGCATCACGACGACGACCTTCCGCTTTCCAGACTGGTTCTCGGCGAGCCGGCGGTCGATCCGTTCAGCCGCCAGGTTTTCCGGTCGGACATGGCCCCCAAAGTAGGCGCCGTCGATTTCCGCGACCTTACCCTCGCCGCCGATCGTCAATCCACGCAACGCCGAGGCCATCGCTTCGCGCAGCTTGTGCGCCAGAACGAACGCCGTTTTATATTGAACCCCCAAATCCCGCGACAAGGCGAGCATGCTCTTGCCCTTCACCTCGTTGCAGAACACCACGATCGACAAGAGATAGGTCTTCAAGGGCAATTTACGCCAGGCGAACAGCGTGCCCGAAGTCACCGAGAAATCGCAGCCGCACGCCTTGCATCGCCAACGCGGATAGGCTCCTCGACGACAATCGTAGCAGGTCGCGCAGCCGCAGTCCGGACACACCGGCTTGCCGTCGGTTGTTGGCCACCGCAGGCGCGCGAAAACGTTCTCGGCGCCTCGGTCGGACATCCGCATGACTTTGCCGATGCTGAGCGACCGCGCCGCCGCCGACAGGAGGAAATGCTGGGACATGAGAGCCTCGCCAACGAGAACATAACACGAACACTCTCGGCGAGATCGTGATGGCTGTCAAGCGATGGTGGCGGTTGATACATAAGACCGGAGATTTCTCTCCTTTCATGCGGCCACCCACAACACCTTCAACGATCAACGCCATCTCATTTGAGCAAGCACGCACCGAGCCTTTAGGGCCTCGGCCATGCAGACGTGGCGCGAAGTCGTCGCCGCAGCTTGATTTCAAATGTGAATTGCGACGAAGCCGCGTCCGATTTTCAATAACGTGACAAAGCCCTCTTTATCCGTCGAAGAAAACAAGTTGATCAGATCTGTCGTTCCCCAAGAGACCTAATGTTGGTCATCTTTGCGCTGGTGGAGAAAGCGGGCGATCCGCCCCCTAAGTGACGCGGCGTCCAACAGTTCGTCCATGGATCCGGCCTTATCGAAAAGCTCCCTTTGCAGCTTTGTCGGCAGCGTGTTCCATTGCATGATCACCGCCGCGCCGAGACATCGCAGGATTTTCTCCTCATCAGCCGCGAAGCTTGTTTCGCCGGCTTCATCCTGCGCCATTGCGGGATCTGTCCGGTCGTGACTGCTGTAAACCATTGTCATCACCTCTCTGGACTCGAGCCAATTCCTGCGCCTCTCCTCCATGGATCGGGCGCCTCAACGATGGCCACCACGGCCTCCGCCTCCCGCGTGGCCACCGCGGCCTCCACCGAATCCGCTGCGGTCTCCTGCGAATCCGCCGCGTCCCCCATAGCCTCCGCCCCCGCCATATCCGGGCGAATAGCCATAATTGTTCAAGCCGCCATAGGAATAATTGGAGTAATTGTCATAGCTGTTGGCGAGCGCCGCGGCCCCCATTACCGCGCCGAACATCCCTAGAATAGCCGATGGGCCGACGCTCGAACGACCGCGATAATGACGCCTGACCCGAGCGCGGGCGCGCACGTCGATAATCATTGTTTGCGGAGCGGCGACCGCCGGTCCGGCGAAGCTTATCGGCGCCGCCGTGGCGACGTCGCATGCGGAAAGCAGGAGGAGAACGCCGGCGAGCACTCCGGCAACGGTGGACTGTCTGGAACGAAACATGATGAGAACTCCCCTTATGGTCGGATTTCTTCGCGCGCTTGCCTGGAGCGGCTGGATATCGGACGAGACCGGCATCGCCGATCTGGCCAGGATTTGCGCGCGAGACCGCCCACATTGCGCCATTGCCAACGACCCCGCCGCGCCACGCGGCAAACCCTCGCCAGCGAAGGCCGCATCAGAAATCGCTTTGCCGTTCATGCTTGCGAAACACCTGGTCCGCGTGTTTTTTCTGGGCCGGCGTCATGCTGGCGTAGAGGGCCTCGAAGGCCGGGATGAGCTTCCTCAATCCATTGGCGTGTTCGTCGGCGATGATCTGAAAAGCTTTGAGATCGTCGACAGCGGTGCTCGTATCCGGCCCGGTCGATCGATCGGGAACGTTGGCGCGAAATGTCGCTGCGTTGTCCCGCATGATTTGAGCGACGTTGTTCCACAAAGATTCTTGCGCGGCCGTAACTTGTAGCCTGCCGCGCAGTTCCTTGATCCTGGCCTCGCTCGCCTCTGCGAGCCGCTCGTCGCGCGATGTGCTGGCTTCCTTCGCCTGGGCGCCTTGTTGGATGCGGCCTCCCTGCGACGGGACGGCCGAAAAAAATGCGCCGAGAAGCATGGCGACGACGATGCCGCTTTTGGTTCGAAGTTTTAACTTGGGCATTTGGACCCTCACTTGGTTGTTGTTCACATGCAGGAATATCTGAGCACTTTCCGTCGGTATACCCAAGCAGAACCTTGCTCGAACTACATCGAACGCCAAAGCCTAACCTGCGAACCGATCATGAGGACAGATTCGGAAAATACTCATTCGATAACCGCGGGAAGACCATCGCCGCCTCCAGAAAGCCGACGATCCATGGCGCAAGCTCACTCGGTCATGCATCGATAGAGGAACGACCAGCTCTTTCGCCCGGACAATTTCTTCGCTTTCGATTGCTCCCGGCAGCCTGCCCATTTCGTCTCGTCTTTGGCCCACTCCTTCACCGCGTTATTCCATTCCTTTTTGGTCCACTTTTCGACCTTGCTCACATCCGAGGGCTCGGACGAAGCTGGCGCGGCGGGAGTATGCGTTGTGTTTCCCGCGGGAGCAGGCTCCGGCGTTTTCGCGAAGGCGAGCGAGCCGGCGAAAACGCAGGCGAGCGCCGCGGCCGTGAGGGAAGCGCGCATATGTTTCATTGTATCTATCTCCATGGCGACGCGGCGCGACAACGCCGGATTGAAGTGAAGCCGATTGCGACCCTGGCGGACCAACACCCACAAGGCGGTCGCCACGGCGACTTGTTGTCACCCGCGATCTCTTCGTGATCGGAGCGCTCGGACTGAAATTAACCGACAACCCTTAAGCGGCGTCACCGCGAGGCGGCGTTAGTGAAATAGCCCGAGCCCGAGCACACCCGATATGATCAAATAGATCGCGACGATATAATTGAGCAGCCGGGGCATAATCAAAATGAGAATGCCCGCGAGCAGAGAGACGATAGGTTGCATATGCGCGATCGTGAGAGTCATGGCCTGTGCGCTCCAAAAGCATAATTCCGAAAAGCCCTGGGCTTCTCAACTTGGATTTCCGCGTTGCAGCGGAATGACGGAGTGAGATCGCGATGCGAGTTCAAGGAACTTCGCTCCGATCTCGGCGCCGATGGCGCGAGCCTCTTGGCCTTTCCGACGAACGAAAAGAACGCGAACGAGGACACGCGCCACCTAGTTGTTTCAGCTGAAACCGATCAGGGCTTGTTGGCTTCCTTGACCGCGTCCTTCACTGTATCTCTCGCGGTTCCCACCGCATCGCGCACGGCGCCGCCGAGCTGGTCGGCTTTCCCATGAAGTTCAAGATCCTTGTCGCCGAGAACCTTGCCCGCGACTTCTTCAATCTTGCCCTTGATCTTCTGGGCGGCGCCCTTAATGTTTTCTTGGTCCATGACATGATCTCCAGTTCGTTTGGCTACATCAAATGAGATAATGGAGATGGGCCGATGTTTGCAGCGTCGGAATCTACTCAGCCCGTCGCGCCGATGGCTTGGCCGCCCTTCGCCGAGGAAGCCTGTCCGCATCGCTTCCCGCGCGAGTTTTCCCCGTGATCTCAGCTCGCCGCGACAGCCAAGCGGATCAACGCGGGAATGGAGCGCGAACCGGTCTTTCGCATGATCGCCGCCCGATGATTCTCGACGGTGCGTTGGCTGATGCCCAGATCCGCCGCTATGTTTTTACTGGGATGACCGGCAAGAACGAGATCCAAAATTTGCCGCTGACGCATCGTCAAGCCATTGAGATGCGAGGCAGCGGCCATGCGCCGGTCCTCGGATCGCGCGGACCCGGGGGCTTGCTCAAGCGCATGCGTAATGCTGGCTATAAGCTCCTCATGGCCGAACGGCTTCTCGATGAAGTCCGAGGCTCCGGCCTGCATGGCCTTCACAGCCATGGATACGTCGCCATGTCCGGTGATCATGATCGCCGGCAGCGTCAGCTTATCCGCCTTGAGCCGCGCCAGCAGCTGGAAGCCGTCCATTCCCGGCAGAACCGCGTCGATCACCAGGCATCCTTCGCGCCCAGGGCGCATCGCGGCCAGGAATGCCTCGCAGCTCGCGAATGTCTCCACGAGCCACCCATGCGCTTCGAGGATCTCTCGAACCGTATCGCGTATGCCGGCATCGTCGTCGACCACAAAGATGGTCGCGGATGATGGCCCGCTAGATGTCCTTATCGCGGTGTCGGGCGCCGCGATTGGAGCCGTCGCCGCGAGGAGGTTGGTGACGGCGCGCAAGAGTTCCGCGGTTTCGACCGGCTTGTCGAGATGCGTGCAGCCAACTGCGGCGATAGCGCGCAAAGTTTGCGTGGAGATGTCGCCGGTCAAAACAATAGCAGGAATGGCCCGTTGGAATTTTTCCCGAAGCTTAGCGACGACTTCGACGCCATTTGGGCCGTTGGGAAGGTTGAAATCGGCGACGATAATGTCGGGAATCTCTGTCGAAGCAATTGCGACGACGCCATCGGCGGCCCCGATCGGATGATGGCCGCCAGCGCGCAAAAGCATTTCGAGAAGTTCGCGAATGGTCCGATCATCCTCGACGACAAGAATCGAGGCGCTCCCTTTCGCATGTTCGACGGCGGAGCCTCCCCGGGGATAGCTCGAGGAAGGGTGAGCCGAGGCTTCCATTGGCACGCAGATGCTGAACATGGAGCCATGCCCAGGACGCGATTTTAGATCAATGGGATGGCAGAGCAGATTGGATAATCGCTGCACAATCGCCAGACCAAGGCCCAGGCCCCTGCTGCGCTCCCGAGCCGGATTGTTGATCTGGTGAAACTCCTCGAAGATCGCGAGACGATCTTCCTCGGGAATTCCCGGACCCGTGTCCCAGACTTCGATCCGCATCGTCTCGCCGCGCCGGCGGCACCCGAGCAACACCTTTCCGCTCGTCGTGAATTTCGCGGCGTTCGAGAGCAGGTTGCGGAGAATCTGCTCCAATAGTCTTGGATCGCTTCGCACAATGCAGGCGCTTGATACGACGCGCCAGTCGAGACCCTGCGCCCGCATGTGATAGCCGAAGTCGGCGTTAAGATGCTCGAACAGATCAGCCAATGCAAAGCTTTCAATGTCCGCGTGAATGACGCCGGCTTCCAGCTGATTGATGTCGAGGAGCGTGTTCAGCATTCCCGACATCACGCCGACAGTTGCGTCGAGACGCTTCAGCAGCGTTTGCGCTTCCTGCCCGCTGGACTTTTCAGCCAGCAATCCCTGAAGAAGCCGGATCGTCTGTAACGGCTGCCGCAAATCATGGCTGGCGGCGGCGAGGAAGCGCGATTTGGCGACGTTAGCCTGGTCAGCGACCTGCTTGGCCGCGTCGAGCGCTTCAGCGGCCCGCTTCTTTTCGGTGATGTTCGTGAAGGTTATTACGACGCCTTCGACCAGGCCGTCGTGGGTCCTGTACGGCAATATAAAACGATTGTACCATACCCCGTTCTGAGTCGAGACTTCGCGTTCAACGATCTTCTGTTCGTTAAGAACAATCGAGGCGTCACGGATCAGATCGTTATCGTTCGCTAGCGATGTGAAATCGGCCAGAGGTCGGCCAATATCCGTAGGAATCACCCTGAACAGCGACATGGTCGCGGGCGTGAAAAACCGGATTTTGAGTTCTTCATCCAGGAAGATCGTGGCGATGCCGGAGCTTTCCAAAATATTCTGGAGATCGTTGGAGGTATTGCGCTGACGTTCAAGGGTTTCGTGGAGCTGACTGTTTAGCGCCGTGAGCTCCTCGTTGACCGATTGCAACTCTTCCTTTGACGTGACCAGTTCTTCATTGGTGGATTGGGCCTCCTCGTTCAGGGACGTCGCCTGTTCGCTGACGCGCTTTTGTTCTTCTTTCGCGCTGTCGAGATCGTGAATGGCGATTTCAAGTTCCCTTGTGACATCCGCGAGCCTGTGCTCCAATTCGGCGACCTGAGCTCCACCTGCGGGCGCCAGCGCAGGCAATCGATTTGTCTTCGGGCTCGCGAGGGAGCCGTCCAGGAAACTGACGAGCAACAGCTCCGCGTCATGCAACTTGACCGGTTCGACCGCGATGCACACCGATGAGAGATCTGGCTCCTTTTCCAGATAGGCGTCCGTCACGATTGCTCGCGCATGATCGCGATTGGCTCGCTCGATAGCGGCGCGCAGCTTGGGGCGGAGCCCGTCACGGACCATGGCCAGCAGATCGTTGCTGGAGACGCCCGAGGGAACCTTGAGGTATTTGTCGGCGATACCGGAGATATGAAGACACTCATGCCGAGCGTCGATCAACACCGAGCACAAAGTAAATGTGTCGATCAGCGCGCGCCAGGATAGATAGTCGAAGTCGGATGCTTGTCCGAACAAGGGCTTCGCCGCATGCACCAAGGGGAGTCGATCGCCGGCTCGGGCGCCTGTGGGAAACGCGACCTCTCCGGGACGGCTGCGACCGACATGGCGATAGACACGATGTTTTTTCGAAACCAACTCGAAACGTTCTCCAGAGCCGACCGCCTCGGAGGCTCCGAGGAAAAGCACGCCGCCATCGCGCAAGGCGAAATGAAAAAACGACAGGATTTTGTGCTGCGCTTCCGGTTGCAGATAGATGAGGAGATTGCGGCAGCTAACGAGATCTATGTTGGAGAAGGGCGCGTCAGCCAGGATATCGTGAACCGTGAAGACCACGCAGTCGCGCAATTCGTGGGAAATCTGGTAGCGGTGCTCGTCTCGGGTGAAGAATCGCGCCAGCCGGTCTGGCGAGACATCCGCCTCGATCGTATTGGGATAGAGCCCGTCGCGCGCGAAAGCCACGGCGTCGCCGTTGACGTCGGAGGCGAAAATCTGAAGCCTCGCCGGCCGTTTCAATTCCTCGAAAGCCTCCAGGAACAGCATGGCTATGGAATAGGGCTCTTCACCTGTGCTGCAGCCAGGACACCACACGCGGATCGACCGCTCGTCTCTTTGCTGATTGATGAGGCCGGGAACAATATCACTGGACAGGAAATCGAAAGCCGCTTTGCCGCGGAAAAACTGCGTGACGCCAATTAGCAGATCCTTGCGAAGCGACTCGGCCTCTCCGGACTTCTCACGCAGAAGCTTTAGATATAACAGGCGATCCTCTATCCTAAGAGCGTTCATCCGATGCTCGAGGCGGCGCTCCAGCGTGTCTTTCTTGTAGACGCTGAAATCATGCGATGTCTTGTCTCGAAGAAGCGCGATGATCTGAGCGAATGCGTCGGATCTGGCGTCAGTAAGGGATTTCGTCGCGTCGGCGCCGCCGGACGCCGCCGGGTGAAGCCGTCTGAAAATGAGGTTGGGAATGTCGGCGACCGCGGCGACGAAATCGACTGCGCCGGTCGCGATCGCGCTGCGGGGCATTCCATCGAATTCAGCCTCCTCGGGATCCTGAACGATAACGAGGCCGCCTTTTTCTTTGATCGCCAAAAGCCCAACGCTGCCGTCGCCGCCGCTCCCCGACAAGACGACGCAGATAGCCAGTTCACCACGGTCCTCGGCAAGCGATCCAAGGAAAAAGTCGAATGGCAGACGGGCTCCATGCCGCTCCGCTGGTTTCGAAAGCCGGAGCGTGCCATCTCGAATTGCAAGAGAGACGCCGGGAGGGATGAGATAGACATGATCAGGCTCAAGCGGCGCGCCTTCCGCCGCTTGCACGACGGTCATGCTCGTGTGGCTGGAGAGCAATTCCACCATGAGACTGGGATGCGTGGGATCCAGATGCTGGATCATCACGAAAGCCATTCCGCTTTTGGGCGACTGAGCGTCGAGGAAGCTGCGGAACGCCTCCAACCCCCCGGCCGAGGCGCCAATAGCAACAATCGGAAATGCGCAGCTTTCGGCTGATTTTCCCGCGGCGAGAGCACCGCCGCTCTTCCCACCGGCCCTCTTGTTTCTCGCGTTGGCGGGAGTCGTCAAATTTCTACCTGAGCTTCTCGGCCCTGTTATGCAGGCAAGCATCGTCAGGGCGCACATGATCACATTAGCAAATTCTCGGCTGTTCTGCTTCACAAACTTGACTCGTCGAAGGCGTGTGTCGCGTTTGCGCCGTGTCGCGTTCTTCTGAGTAGTTTCCGAGCCTACCTGCAATTCTTCTTATGAACCATAATTCAAACGTCAATTTCGCGACACGAAGCAGAGGCGGGAGCTACCCAGCTTCCCTCCCGTCGCCTCCAGATGCGAACGCGGACACATGCCATGGCCAGCCATTATCACGCGATTGTCTGGATTGATCATCGAGAAGCAAAGGTCTTCCATTTCAACGCGAACGAGGTCGAGCGCATGATCCTCCATCCACACAATCCGACGCGCCATATCCACCACAAGGCCTACGCCATCGGCAGTGGCGATGCGCCCCCGGACCACGAGTTCTTCGAGCGCGTCGCGGAGGCGATCGCCGATGCGAAGGCGATCCTGATCGCTGGTCCGGCCAGCGCCAAATCGGAACTGGCCGCGCATATAGCGCGCCATCATCCCGACATCGCCCGTTGCGTTGTCGGGGTCGAGACGATCGATCATCCGAGCGACGGGGCGTTGGTCGCCGTCGCCCGACTTTACTTTAAGGCCGAAGACCGTTTGCGGCCGCAAATCTAACAAACCGACCTTGACCTTCACGCATGCACGAAAGGAAATCCCATGTCTCTTGGAACAATCATCCTCATCCTGCTCGTCCTGATGCTCATCGGCGCCATCCCGACTTGGCCCCACAGCGCTAACTGGGGCTATTTCCCGTCGGGAGCTTTGGGAACGGTCCTGATCGTCGTGCTCATCCTTGTTTTGCTGGGCCGAATATAGCCGAACCCGCAAAATCCTGAAGTTAGGAGACGTCGTGATGAAGGCGCTCGTCTATAACGGCCCCGGCAAGAAAACCCTGGAGCATCGTCCCAAGCCCACGCTCGTCGAGCCGACAGACGCTATCGTCAAGATCACGAAGACGACCATCTGCGGAACCGACTTGCATATTCTCAAGGGCGATGTCGCCACCTGTCAGCCCGGGCGCGTCCTGGGCCACGAAGGCGTCGGCGTTATCGAGTCGGTAGGTCTGGGCGTCGCCACATTCAAACCCGGGGACCGGGTGTTGATTTCCTGCATTACAGCCTGCGGACGATGCGAATATTGCCGGAAGGGAATGTACTCGCATTGCACGACCGGGGGGTGGATTCTCGGGAATAGCATCGATGGAACGCAGTCCGAGTTTGTGCGCATTCCCTATGCCGACACGAGCCTCTATCCGATCCCGAACGGAGCCGATGAAGAGGCGCTCGTAATGCTCAGCGACATTCTGCCTACCGGCTTCGAATGTGGCGTGCTGAAGGGCAAGGTCGAGCCCGGGTCGACATTGGCGATCGTCGGCGCTGGACCAATTGGACTGGCGGCGTTGCTCACGGCGCAGTTCTATTCGCCGTCGGACATTATCATGCTTGATCTCGACGACAGCCGCCTCGCCGTTTCGAAGCGTTTTGGCGCGACAGAAACGATCAACAGCTCCGACGGCAAAGCTGTGGAGCAGGTCATGCACTTGACAAACGGACGCGGCGTGGACACCGCGATTGAGGCCGTGGGCATTCCCCCCACCTTCGTTCTTTGCGAAGACATCGTCGCGCCCGGCGGGGTGATAGCCAATATTGGCGTACATGGCGTCAAGGTCGATCTCCACTTGGAGCGGCTCTGGTCGCATAATGTGACGATCACCACGAGGCTTGTCGACACCGTATCGACGCCGATGCTGCTGAAGACGGTTCAATCCGGGAAGCTCGATCCGCACCGGTTGATCACACATCACTTCAAGCTACACCAGATCCTGGAAGCATACGACACCTTCGCCAAGGCGGCGACGACAAATGCACTGAAGGTGATCATCGAGGCGTGATGCGCTGACGTTGTTTGGCGTGCGTAGATTCCGAACCTGCAGATGTCGGTCGTTTGAGCTTAATGCGTGAGTCCCCAAGTGCATCGCGCTAGCGGTCGGTCAAAATGGGCTTCATCGCCGCGCATGATCACTTGGTCGTTTGGCGTTTCGAATTGAGGAGAATGAAATGCAAGGCTTTCATCAGGCACAGGCGAATGAACCGCGATTGCGCGTTGTCTTTAGTGATGACGAAGTTTCGTTTGGCTTTCCAGAGAGTGCGACGCTCGGCGACGTTGCGGACTGGGTTGCGGGCGTAGCCAGGTTTCATCATGGCGCTGTCGTAGCCATCGACGTCACAATGCCTGCGCGCAAAAATTCATCCATCCCGTCAAAAGGAGCCTCCCATGGAACGCACTGACATATCGGTCGCCCGCTTCCCCGATCACACCCAAGCCGAGATAGCGGTTAAGGCGTTGGCGCAAGCCGGCTTCGACATGAAGCAGTTGAGCATCATCGGTCGCGGATATCACACCGAGGAAAATGTCGTTGGATTTTACAACGCCGGCGGGCGCATTCGGTTCTGGGGAAAATACGGCGCCTTTTGGGGCAGTCTGTGGGGGCTGTTCGGGGCAGGCATTTTTCTCTCCTCACCCCTGACAGGGCCGGTCATGGCGCTTGGCGCTCTTGCCGTGATCGTCCTCTCCGCTGTCGAGGGCGCAGTCGCCTTTGGCGCCTCCAGCGCCATCGGCGCCGCGATCTACAGCATGGGCATTCCCGAGAACAGCGTACTCGAATATGAGCGCGCTTTGAAAGCCGATTCATTCCTGGTCTTTGTGCATGGAACGGCGGGAGACGTGGCTCGCGCGAAATCGATCCTCGCCACGGTTAAACCAACACATCTCGATGTGCACGAGGGCGTAACGGCGCGGGCAACTCCGGCGCCTGTCGTTCGCGCGGCGGAGTGACGATCCTCGACAAAGAATCTTGAGCAGGATCGCTTTTGGTCGCTCGGGCCAGCGGCGCCCCGCTCCAACCTCGATAATCCGAATCATCTCACGTGCTCGATGTTTGCATCGAACACGAACAAACCAAGGGAGAAGGCGCCATGCAGCCCACACACAACACATTGTCCGAGAACATTCGCGGTCAGTCCGTCGATTTACTGAACAAGCATCTCGCGGCGGCGATTGATCTGCACGCTCAGGTCAAGCAGGCGCATTGGAATGTTCGTGGACCAGGATTCATCGCGATCCACGAACTCTTCGACAAGGTCGCGGCCTCGGTCGAAGACTACTCGGACATTATCGCGGAACGCGCCGGCGGGCTTGGCGGCGCCGCGCAAGGAACCGTGCAGGTCGCCGCCGAAAACTCCTTCCTCATTCACTATCCCCTTCGCCTCGCCGACTGCAATGAGCATGTCTTCGCCGTTTCGAGCGCCCTGGCCGCCTTTGGCCAATCCGCGCGCGAGGCGATCGGTTTGGCCACGAACTACGGCGACGCGGATACGGCCGATTTGTTCACCGAAGTATCGCGCGGGATCGATCGGCAGCTTTGGTTCGTCGAGTCGCATCGGGCTCCAAAGTGAGCGCGCCAACGCGCGGTTCGGACGCGCCTGGACAATGTAGGTAGTTTCCGAGTCTCCCCGCGTCGTTTTGTGACCGGCTATGCTGCGATTTATCAGCCTCATGCATGGACTGATGTTGGTCGGTAGCCGGCCATGCGGCGGAGCACATCTCCACTTCAACTTCAGGAGAACCCCATGAAAAAACATTTTCTGATCGTCGCGACAGCGGCGGCGTTGGCTTTGCCTGGCCTTTCCTCCGGCGTCAGGGCCGCGCCGCCCCAACAGGCGAGCGAACACCAGCAACTTTCAGCGGAGCAAATCGCCGCCTTTACCGATGCGCGCATCGCCGCGCTGAAGGCCGGATTGAAACTGACGCCGGCGCAGGAAAAGAATTGGCCTGTGCTCGAGGCCGCGCTTCGCGAGATCGCCAAGGATCGATCCGCCCGCGCCGTCGAATGGCGCGAGAAAGCCAAGGAACATCACGAGAAACGCGACTTAATCGAAGGCTTCCGGCTCGGCGCGAAACACCTTACGGCCCGTGGCGCCGAATTGGAAAAAATCGCGGATGCGGCCAAGCCTCTCTATGACGGGCTAGATGACGCACAAAAACATCGCTTCGGAGTCCTTCTCCACGAGGTCTTCAAGCATCACGACTACCGCACGCATTGGGGCGTGCACCCCGATGAACATTCGGACGAAGATAGTGATAGCGAACGCCAGGAATGAGTTCTCGTCGGTAGCGCGAGTCGGAAGCCGCTCACCCAAAGAAGCGTTTGGGTTTCTTCGATTTAGCGGCTTCTTCTCTAGCGAGAACATTCAAAATCGTCGAAGAGGAGTCGAGAAAATGAAAATACATGCCCTTCTGACAACTGTTGTCGTATTTGCTGGAATTGCTGGTCCGTCTTTCGCGTTCGAAAATCTGACCAAAATTGATTCCAGAGCGTCGCCAACGACGGTCGACTGCTGAACGCACGTTAGTCGTTCCTGAACCGCCCCGGGTTTGCCGGAGGCCGTTTTGTTTGAGTCACGCCGCATGGGTACTTTCCGAAGCTATACGACGACCGTCCGGGGCACATATGGTCGGGATGTCGAGTCACAAATCAGCATTGCAACGCAAAACAAATGCGTTGTCATCATCACTTCAGGAGAGTCGTCATGACCAGCACAACCGATAAAATCAAGGGCGCGGCCAACGAAGTCGCTGGCACGGTCAAGCAGGCGGTCGGCGATGCCGTCGGCAACCCGAAGCTTCAGGTCGAAGGCGCCGCGCAGAAGCTCAAGGGCGAAGCTCAGGGGGCCGTCGGCGACGCCAAGGATGCGGTCAAGAAGGTCATCGACAAAGCCTGAGTAAAGTTCACCCCAAGAGGGAAAGCGGCCCCATCGGGTCGCTTTTTTTAACGGACCGGGTCCGGCGCCGTTGGCGAACGGAGCGGGCGCGCCATTTGGAAATTTCATCGAAGCGGCATTGGCCGCTCAATGTTGATCGGCATGGCGCGACGCCCGTCGAGCGACCGTCGCATTTATGGAGGAAGTCATGAACGGCATCATCTATCTCGTCGGTCTTATCGTGATCATCATGGCCATTCTTTCCTTCCTCGGTTTGCGCTGAGCAGCACAAGAAGGGAGAAACGCCGATGACCGATACATCAACGCTAGCGCCGCGCATTTCGGACAACCCAACGGGCGCCTCTTATGTCGAATGGTCGGCGATTTTCGCCGGAGCGATCGTCGCTTCCGCGATCATTGTGCTGATGACCGCCTTTGGCTCCGCCATAGGCCTCTCGCTTGTCTCGCCCTATCACGGCTCTTCGCCCGTAATATTTTACATCGCGCTCGCGCTTTGGTTCACTTGGATCACGGTTTCCAGCTTCGTGGCGGGCGGATACGTCACGGGCCGCATGCGCCGACCCGTCGACGGCGCCACGATCCATGAGGTTCACGTCAGGGATGGCGTGCACGGGCTTGTCGTTTGGGCTGTCGCGGTGGCCATAGGCACGTCGCTCGCGACATTGTCGATTGCATCCGCGGTCACCACATTGTCGCTTTCATCCGCGGTCAAAGGCGGCGCCGATCAGGCGAAGTCCGGCGCTTCTTCGATGTCGTCGGGCGTCGCGTCCGTCGCGGATCCGCTCGGCTATAGCGTCGACAATTTGTTACGGCCCAACGAAAGCGCCTCGGCGGGCAAAGGCGGAACCGCGGATACGTCGCCTCGGGAAGCCGCGAGCATTTTGGCCATGGGCGGGACCAACGGTTCCCTGAGCAACGACGACCGCATCCATATCGCGCGCGTCGTCGCCGCGCGCGCCGGCCTGACGCAGACCGACGCCGACAAGCGAGTCGACGCGATTTTCGCTTCTGTGAAGACTGCCGCCGACAAGATACGGGATGCGAACGAAACCGCGCGCAAGGCCGGAATAATTCTCGCCCTGAGTCTTGCGCCCAATGCCGAGTCGCTAGGCCGCGGCGTCGACAGAGCCTCGATGGGCGATGGCGGGCCGACGGAAGCGTCGCGTCAGGAAGTCTCGCGCATTTTGTTGATGGGAGCCGCCGATGGTTCTCTGAGCGGCGACGATCGCGCCTATCTGGTTCGCGTCGTCGCGGCGCGCGCCGGTCTTTCGCAGGCCGACGCCGAAAAGCGTGTCGACGCGCTGTCCGCGCAGATGAAGACTTCCGCCGACAAAACGCGGGCGGCGACCGAAACCGCGCGCAAAGCTGGTGTTCTTCTCGCCTTTCTGACCGCCGCGACGATGGTTCTCGGCGCCGCAGCGGCCTGGTGGGGAGCGGGCATGGGCGGACGCCACCGTGACGAGAAATTCGACGCCAGCCATCTGACGCGCTGGTGAAGCACATCCGACGAGGAGGATAAGTCATGGGACGTGGAATTCTGCTCTGGATGCTCGGCGTTCCTCTTCCGATCATCATTCTCTTGGCGATTATGGGGCGTTAGAGCGCTTTCCGTTCGGACGGAATCGTTCGAACGATAAGAAATCGCTCAAAATCAAAACGCTGGAGCAAGCTCTTATCGAAAAAGTCTACCAACTTTTTCGGAGCTTGCTCTAGCGGCGGGATATGGAGGCGGCCCTTGGGCCGCTTCTCTATCAACGCCTTCGCGATAGGCGAGCGCCGTTGTTTGATGACGCGACGCAAGGGGCTTGATGGCGCCCGCGAAAAGGGACGGACAAATCACAAGGCCAAAGTCGCGCCTTGCCCCGGCCAGTTATTAAAAAGACGCCCTTGATCGCTCACGGGTTGCGAATGTCACTGCTTGAATGAAAAGAGGTCGCGATGCTCACGCTCACAATTGGAATCCTGATCACCATCGTCCTTGGCGCGATCCTGTTTTGGGTCATCGACAAATTCTCTCCAGACGCCCGGCTATCGCAGCTACTCAAGCTGCTGGTCGTTCTGGTCTGCCTGGCGTCGATCGTAACCCGCGTGCTTCCACTACTTGGCTATCCGTCCCTTCTTTAGGCGCGCCAACCATTTTTGCGCGATCAATCTCGGGCGAGAATTTGACTCGCCCGTCAACCGCCGCGTTGAGCCAGCAACGGGCCAGCGGAAGTATAAAAATAACATGCCGCATAGACATTTGACGATGAGACCCTAATTTCCGTCTTCTCGTCGGTGTGCAGTCAATGCGTGCTCGGATTGCCATTCTTCTGCTGAGCCTTATTGCATTTGCAATCGGGTCGGTCTCGCCCACGCTGGGGCGAGGCGTGACCGGCCAGAGGTTCGTGCTCCCCAAAACCCGTGCCTGGACAGGCGATTTTTCCGGGATGCTAAAGCGGAAGAAGCTTCGTCTTCTCGTGCCTTACAGTAAGACCCTGTTTTTCGTGGATCGCGGCCGTCAGATGGGCGTCGTCGCCGAGTTCGCCCGCGCGCTCGAGGCGTCGATCAATGCGCGGTACAAGTCCAAGACGCTTCGCTTCCACGTCGACTTGCTTCCCACCGCCCGCGATCGGCTATTACAGGCTTTGAATAAAGGCTATGGCGATGCCGTCGCCGCCAATTTGACAGTTACGCCAGAGCGTCTCACCGTGGTCGACTTCGTCGATCCGTGGCTGAAGAACGTCAAGGAGATTATCGTCACCGGACCCTCCTCGCCCAAGCTTGACACGATCGAGGATCTCGCCGGGCGCGAGATCCGCGTGCGGGATTCCAGCGTTTACGCCAATCATCTCGCCAAGTTAAGCTACAAGTTCGTGGGCAAGGGCTTGAAGCCGATCGCCATCAAACCGATCGACGACAACCTCGAGGACGAAGACCTGATCGAGATGGTGAACGCGGGCTTGCTTCCTTATGCCGTCGTCGACGATCACGAAGCCACGATATGGACCCAAATCTTTCCCAACGCGGTCCCACGCGCAGATCTCGTCGTCAGCGAGGGGGGAGAGATCGCCTGGGCGGTTCGCAGGAACAGTCCCGAGTTGACGGCCGAGCTAAACGCATTCTTCAGCAAACATAGCGCCGTCACCAGCTTCGGCACCGCGATCCGGAAGCGCTATTTCTCAGACAAGCGCGTGGTGAAGAATGCCCTCGAGGAAAACGAAGCCAGAAAATTTGTCGCCGTCATCGACCTCTTTCGTCGTTACGGCGCACAGTACAACTTTGACTATCTGATGATCGTCGCTCAGGCCTATCAGGAATCCCAGCTCGACCAGTCACATCGCGGCTCGTCAGGGGGAGTGGGCCTCATGCAGATCAAGCCCTCGACCGCGGCGGGCGAACCGATCGGGATCACCGGGGTAGACCGTGACCCGGACCGCAATGTCCACGCTGGGTGTGCCTATCTTCGGTATCTTGCTGATACTTATCTTTCGGATCCTGCGATTGATGCGAAGAACCGCACATTGATGAGCTTCGCCGCCTACAATGCCGGCCCTCATAACCTGCGAAAGTTTCGCGCCTTCGCCCAGCAAACGGGTCTCGATCCGAACATCTGGTTCAACAACGTTGAGCTGGGCGCGGCCAAAGTCTTGGGGCTCGCGCCTGTCCAGTACGTCAGCAATATTTACAAATATTACATAGCCTACCAGCTCTCGGTCGAGCGGCTCGCCGCAGGCAAAAAAGCTCATAAGGACACGGGCGCCAAGAACTGAGGGAAAACTGGAGATCATAATTTACTCGTGTTTGCATTTCAATTTGAACGGCCAGTTCACTTTCGTTTGACCGACGTTTGTCGGATCTAAAGAACACCTTGGAAATATTTTGGCCGTTAGCCATGAAGATTCGAAACGCAGCGACGGCGCGAGTGACCGAACTTGAAGCTCAGCTCGCAGCAAAAGAGCGGGAATTAAGCGAGTCCAGGGCTCGCTACGAGGAACTGCGCCATTATTCCTCAACCGACGATCACTCACCTCCGACGCTCCTCGGTAGCGCCGCGGCGACATCTCCACGAGCCGCCCAGCCGACGCGGCTATCAGAAAATTAAAGCGCGCCGGAGAGCATGAAGCAGTTCGGAGGGATTGCGCCCTAGCAAACGTCCCACGGCATTTGATGAATATTCTTGCTCGTAATTCGCGGGTGCGAGTTGGAGTTTGGGCGCCATCGGCGAGGGCGCCCAGACTCCATTGGCCGCTGTCCGCGATTTCGCTTTCGAATAGACGCTCTCACGCACCGCTGTTCCGTGACGTAACGAGGACCTGCACCGACATTCCCAGAAACGCATCGACCGGCCCCTCGAAACTTCCGGCTACCGGCATTGCCTGCCCGATGTTGCGCGCGACGGCGACGGGGATCAGATTAAAACCGCCAACACCGCGGTTAGTTGGATCGAAAGTGATCCAACCCGCGCCGGGCACATAAACTTCCGCCCAGGCATGGGTCGACCCCACGTTCCCCGAGCTTACAATTTCCTGATCCGGATTATAGAGATAGCCAGAGACTATCCGCGCCCCGAATCCGAGGCAGCGCGCCGCTTCGGCGAAAAGGACCGCGAAATCCCTACAGGATCCCCAGCCGCGCTCCAGAGTTTCGGTCGGCGATTGGGTCCCCTCGTCGTCCCGAGTCTGATAATTGATCCATGCTGAAACGCCGGCGCTGAGGTCTTTGAGCAGGGCAAGAGTATTCGTCGGATTGCCACTGACGAAGGCCCGGGCCCAGTCCCGCAGCCGCCCTGCCGGGTCGGGGTATTGTTGGATCGTCAGCGCGCCGAGGTCAGTCCATTCCTCGTCGGAGTATTGGAACGGAAAGAAAATAGCGGCGGCGGCGATGTCGAAGACCGGCCAAGCGACGGCCCCGAGTTCGAGTTCCGCTACGGCGTCGATCGAGAGATTGTCGGCCATGGTCTGGAAGTTGGCGATCGCGACGGCATTGCCGAAGACATCCTGCGCCCAGGTCACCACCGCAGTAGGAGCCACGGTCACCTTGCTCGAAATCAGGCGAAGATCGCGGCTCTCACGCGGGCGAAGCATCAAACGATGCGGTCCGAAGCTGACCGGTTGAGCATAGCGATAGATTGTTCTGTGGTGAATCCTGAGCGTGATCAAGGCATGCTCCCACCTGGGGCCGTTGCAAGCCGCTGTCTGACAGCGGACTCTAAGCTGGCTATAATTCATATACAGCCGTTTACGCGCGCGCTCCTAAATCGGACCGCGCACCGGATGTGATCGGCCTGGGTGAAATAACGCCTACTGGGCGGCAATCCACTGGGCGATTTGCGGCCAATGTTCCTTCAGCGTGCGCGCTCCCATGAATAAGCCGATATGGCCGCCTGGCAGGGTCTTCTGGACGATACGGTCCTTTGGCGTTCCGAGATATTTCGCGGCGTCGAGCACCTGCTCCGGCGTCGTGATATCGTCGGCGGCTCCAGCCAGCAGGTAGGTCGGACAGGTGATATTTCGTAAGTCGAGCTTGCGGCCCAGACCAATGAATTCGCCTTTCGCGAGACGGTTTTCCTTGAAGAGCTGCGCGATCACTTGGAGGTACCATCGGCCCGGCAGGTCGATCGGGTTTTCATACCATCTGTTGAAAGTCTCCTCCTTGGCCAAATAGACGGGGGCGTCGATATTCTCGTAAAGATCGATATGGTCCTGGATATAATGCTGCTCCGGGTTCATGTTCTTCCAGCCTTGCAACATGAATTTGCCCTTCATCAGGCCGCCGCCAAGCGTCACCAGTTCCTGGTAAAACGAGATGGGAGATTGGTGCGCCATCCGCTTGATCGCCCCGTCGCCGGCGTCCGTGTCGATGGGCGCGCCCGCTAGCACGAGCGAATTCACCTTCTCGGGAAAGCGCGCCGCGATCATCGCCGCCATCCAACCACCCTGACAAAGTCCGACAAGATTTACGCGACCGCCGAGATCGTCGATCGCGACCACAACCTCGGCGAGGTAGTTGTCGATTTCCAAATCCTTCATATCCTCGGTGGCCGACTTCCAATCGGTCAACACCACATGACCGACGCCGTTGGCCAAGAGAGTCTGCACCAGACTCTGACCATCATGGTAGTCGGCGATAACAGCCGTATGGCCAGCATGGGGCGCGTCGATAAGCGTCGGAATCCCGCCCGGTTTGCCGTAATCGCGCAACACCATCGTCCGCAGATCGAGGCGCACTTGGTTTGGCGTCGCAAGAACGGGTCGCAGCTCGTCGTGGATCTTGATCTCTTCTTCCGCGAATTTGAGGTTCTTCGCATATAACTTGGCCCCGTCCTCAAACATCGTCATCGCCATCGTCATTGGCCAGAACGCCGGGACGCTCGGCAGCGGCGCGCCTGCGGGCTTAATCGGTGATTCTTTCGACATGGCTGGTCCTTGTATTCCCATTACATCCATATGGATTCGCAAGCGCCGTGCTGGGGCTGACGCTTTTCGGAATCCAATGCGCCATCGTTGCGCTGATCGGCGTGGTCCCGCCAACCGGCGTCGCAATGAAGAACGCGATCCTGATGATCGACTCCGCGCTGCAGGCGCAACGAGAAGACGGAACGGAGCCCCGAGAGGCGATCTTCCCTGCCGTCGTAGTATGATTTTGTCCAATCATGATGACGACGACTGCGGCGTTGCTCGGAGCGCCGGCGTTATGTTTTTGCTTCGGCGAAGGGAGCGAGCCGCGCCAACCGCTTGGCGTTTCTGCCGTGGGCAGGCTGATCTTTGACCAGGCGCTGACGTTGTACACCATTCCTATTGTCTATCTGTATCTGAATCGCCCGCGATTGCGTATCTCGCACGGCGCGGAGTTGAACGGCGCCACATTGAAGGGGAGAAGGCGTCATTGGGCGCGCAAATGGTGACCTCCGGCGTGCGTTCTTGCGCGGGCGTGAGCGAAGCAAGGCGAACTGCTGTCGCTAATGCTGCGCATCGGTCTTCGAACCTGCTTCCGCGCAAACGAAATTCACGCGACGGTCGGCGCCGCCGAAGGCCGCCACCGCCTTCTCTCCCGCGGCCTGGCATAGTGCGAGCGTGTCAAACCTTGCGGTGGTCAGAGCTCCGGCCGCTTGGCCAGAAACCGAGGAAACATATAGCAGCAGGACGAATGCGCTCGTCATTTGGCAAGTCCTTCAAAACTTCTGTGTCAGCCTCGAATGACACGTAGCACGATCAGGATAATAGCGATAACCAAGAGAACGTGAATGAACCCGCCCATTGTCGCCGAGGAAACAAGGCCCAACAGCCAGAGGACAATGAGGATAATGGCAATGGTTTCGAGCATTCGAGTTTCTCCAGAGCGTCCTGCTTTCATTTTGCCTACGGGCTGCCGTGGCCGATTTTCCATCGGACATATGCAACAAGATGGGCAAAACACGACGCGACGACATCAAATAGGTGCGCGGGGAACGCGATCAATGGAGCCCGTTGTCACGGCAACCGGCCCAATCGCCATCGAAAGTGCGTCGGACCCAATTTTGCACGCCGATTGACAGCAGTCATCCGACGAACATAGGTTTGAGGCCTTGTGGGCCCCGGTCCGATGATGCGAGAGGACGCTACACGGCCCGATTGCGACCGTTCGAGAGAGCGACTAAACCCCTTGCCGCCGCAGGCCACATGAAAAAAATATTGGAACGCCTTTGGCCGCTCATAGGCTTGATGGTCGTGGTCGGCTCTTTCTATCTTCTTTATCACGAGTTAAAGGGCGAGTCCGTTGGGGCCGAAGTCTGGGCCGACCTGAAAGCTATTCCCCTTCCCGCTTATCTCGCCGCCGGCGCATCGACCTTGGCAGCGTATGCCGCGCTTGCCTGGTACGACCACATTGCGCTGCTGCACCTTGGAGTGAAGCACATCTCTTGGATTTACATTTCGATCTGTTCCTTCACGACCTACGCCTTGTCTCACAATATCGGCGCCTCGGCTTTTTCAGGCGCCATGGTGCGCTACCGCGCTTACTCGACGAAGGGGCTGACAGTGGCGCAGGTGGGCGTGCTCGTCACGTTCTGCGCCCTCACCTTCGCCCTTGGTAGTGTCTTAGTCGGCGGCCTACTGCTCACGACCCATCCCGCCATGATGCAGCGCCTGTCGGGAATGCTGCCCGAGATCATCACTGATCCAGATACGGCGCTCACGATCGGGCTCGGCTGTCTCGCCATTGTCGGGCTATATGTCATTGGCTCGCTGATGCGTTTCCGTCCGCTCACGATCGGCAAAATACAAATCGTGTATCCGCGCCCGGAGATCATGGTTAGGCAATTGTTCGCAGCGCCCCTTGAACTGGCTGGCGCGGCGGGCATCATTTACTTTGCGCTGCCTGAGACCAGCAATCCCGGCTTTCTCGTCGTGCTGGGCACGTTTCTCTTTTCCTTTTCGGCGGCGCTCGTCTCCACCGCGCCCGCCGGTCTGGGCGTGTTCGAACTGTTGTTCATCAAGGCCATGCCCGACGTCCCGCGCCTGAAAGTGCTGTCGGCGCTGCTCGTTTTTCGCCTGTTTTATTTGATTATTCCGCTTTTGACTGCAATCGTCGTCGTGATCATTTTCGAGCGCGGCAAGCTCGTGGAGGGCGAAGACCGCGGTCGCGGTGATCCTGATCGTGGCTATCCTGGGCGTCGAGCTGGAGGCTGACGCCGATTCCGAGGACCCCAACGACCGCCGCTTCTCCCTCCCCCGGACTCCGATCAACTTGAAGGCAAATGTCGGCACGACCAACTCGGATTACCACCGGACTTCGGCGGCGAACCGAGCATTGCTATGCGTCAGGAAACGCCACGCCCGAATGTGCAAAAAGGCGCCTTCCTCCACCCTGCCGGCCATTGGCTGCTGGCGGGGTTGTCGATTGGCACTTCAAGGCGGGACTCGCCTGTCATTGAAATTCAATGGCTTGGCTGAGACCGAAGTGCCCTTTCTGGCATTTCAATCGAGACTGGCGCACGCGCTTTGGGCACTCAAAATGGAATTCGTCGACCGGTCGATCGACCGAGGCATTTTCGACCGCAATGTCAATTTCGCCCAAGGAAACTCGCCCACTGCCTTACCCTTTCAATTGAGACTGCGGGCCCCGGAATCTCACATGGAGTGACCAAAATCCTCTGAACAGTCCGGAGTCCCACATTGAACTGCCAATCGACACTCGGCGTCGCGTCGCTGATCATACTGGCGGCGCTGAGTCGTTTCTTTCCGTCATAGCGTGCGCGCGAGAAATAACCGCATTAGTTGACTATGTTCGTCAACTATGTAGACTAAATCCGCTAGGCCTGCCTGATCCACGAAGTTCGTCCGGCTGGGCGGGCGAGGATCACTGGACCAGACCCAATCGATTAGCCAAGCCAGTCATAGAGGCGTCGCTTTCGGCGGCGCCGGGAGGAATGCATTGCCCGCGGCTCGCAGCGACGCCATTCGCGACGAACTCCAAACCGCGGAGTTTAGCGCAAGGGTTCGAGGGTTCGAGCGCCGAGCGGGCGCATTGTCCGCGCATGGAACGGCGACGCGCGCGGTTCTCGCCCACGGCGACATCGAGGTTGACGTCACGACACGGCGCCTTTGGCGATCGGGAAATGAAATCAAGCTCCCCAAGCGCGGATTTTCGATCTTTCTCTGTTTGATGGACAAGCCGAGGCATGTTTTTTCGCGCACGCAACTGCGCGATTTCGTGTGGGGGCGCTGCGCAGATATCGACGAGCGCACCATCGACGTGCAGATTGGCCGATTGCGCAAGGCGCTTGGCTCCGCGGGTTGTCCCGCTCCAATCAGAACTGCCCGGGGCGCGGGCTATTATCTGGCGGTGGGCGCGTCCGGCTCCGCCAAGCGGGCGGCGCGCTAAGGACGCCGTCAACCAAGGCGACGAAAAACGAGAGAGCGTCATGACGCGTTGGCGGAACTTGCTCAATTTCGGCGCCGTTGCCGCCGCCATCGCCGGGCTGTCACTGATCGCGATCAAGAACGCTCCGGGCGACGCCGCGCATCGACTCGTCAATGTTTCCTATGATCCGACCCGGGAGCTCTATCAAGCGCTGAACCCGCTCTTTGTCGCGTTTTACGAGAAAGAGACGGGTCGTCATGTCATCATCGCGCAATCGCATGGCGGCTCTTCGCGGCAGGCGCGAAGGATCATCAGCGGCGAGCAACCCGCCGATGTCGTTACCCTCGGCCTTTTCACCGACATCGACGGATTGCGAAAGCGCGGGCTGATCGCGCCGGACTGGGCCGACAGGCTGCCAAACCATTCCTTGCCCTACACCTCGACCATCGTGTTCGTGGTGCGTCGCGGCAATCCGCATCACGTCAAGGATTGGCCCGATCTTCTGGCGCCCGGACTCGAAGTCGTTACGCCGGACCCGCGAACCTCCGGTAACGGCAAGCTCGCGGCGCTCGCCGCTTGGGCGGCTGTCGTCACTCGCGGCGGAAACGACGACGAGGCGCGCGCCTATCTGCAATCGCTCTATCTGCATGTCCCCACGCTCGAAGAGGGCGCGCGCGGCGCCGCCATTAGTTTCGCGATCCAGGAAATCGGCGACGTCCATCTGACCTGGGAGAACGAGGCGCTGCGCGAGGTCGCCGACTCCAAGGGTAAATTGGATATTGTCTATCCTCCCGTCAGCATTCTCGCCGAACCCTATGTCGCCTGGGTCGACGCAGCCGTCGCGCGCGACGGCGAACTGGACGACGCGAACGCCTATCTCACCTTCCTGTTTAGCGACGAGGCGCAGGAAACCATCGCCCGCCTCGGTTACCGTCCCTATAAGCCCTACGCCGCGCGCAAGGCGGGCGTGGAGTTTTACCCGCTGACGCTCGCGCCGATCACCGACATCGCCCGGGACTGGAACGACGCCAATGAGAAATTCTTCGCCGAAAACGGCGTCATCGACTTAATCATCGGATCGCGGCGCAAATGACCTTCAAGATTGACTATAGCCAAGTCGAGTTTCGCCGCGATTTCGTCGCGGCTCTGACGGTCGCCGCGATTTCCTTGCCGCAGGGCATGGCCTATGCGCTGCTCGCGGGAGTCGACCCGCGTTACGGTCTTTATTCGGCGATCCTCGTCACCGCCGTCGCTTCCGTTTTCGGTTCGTCCTCGCACCTCATTAACGGCCCGACCAGCGCGATCTCGCTGGTCGTGTTCAGCGCCCTTTCGATCTTCGATTCCGAGCAACGCGTCGAAGCGGCGGAGGCGATGTTTCTGCTCGGCGTTATGGTGGGCTCCATCCAGATCTTCATCGCGGTTTTTCGTCTGGGCGATCTCACCCGCTACATTTCGGAGTCGGTGATCATCGGTTTCATGAGCGCGGCGGCGCTGCTGCTGGCGATCGGCCAGATCGGCAACGCGCTTGGCCTTCGCGAAAAGGGCACGGGCGCGCAGCATGTGCTGCATCGGCTTTGGCTGACGCTGACGGCGGGCGACGCGATCAACCTCAAGGCGCTCGTCGCCACGACAGTGACGCTGGCGCTGGCGGTGTTGTTTCGCGGCTTCGTCCGCCGCAAAAAATGGCCCCAGTTCGACATGCTGGCCGTTCTCATCATCGTTGGCGTCGGCGCCTATCTCGCCGGCTGGACGACGCCCGGCCTTGACGGCAAGACCGCGATCGGCGTCGCCGGCGCGGTGCCGAGCAGCCTGCCGACCCCGCACATTCCCGTGGTCAAGCTCGGGTGGTTCCTCGATCTCGCACCCGACGCCGCCGCCATCGCCTTTCTTGGGCTGCTGGAGGCGCTGGCGATCGCCAAATCCATCGCCTATCAGACCCGCCAGCCGCTCGATTTTAATCGGCAGTGCCTCGCCGAGGGCATAGCGAATTTATCGGGTGGGTTCTTTCAATGCCTCCCCGGCTCGGGCTCGCTGTCGCGATCGGCGATTAACTTCCAGGCCGGCGCGGCGACGCGCCTCTCCGGCGTGCTCACCGCCGCCTTCGTCGCCATCGCCGTGCTTGGCCTCGCGCCGCTCGCGCGCTACGTGCCCAAACCGGCTCTGGCGGCGATGCTGTTGCTGACCGCCGCGCGGTTGATCGATTTAAAGCGCCTCGCCTTCACGCTGCGCGCGACGCGAATGGACGCCGGCGTCGTCGTCGTGACCGCGTTCTCGGCCTTGGCCTTCGGACTCGATCAGGCCATTTTGATCGGCGTCGCCATCTCCATCCTCTTGTTCGTTCCGCGCGCCGCGAAACTCAAGGCGATCGAACTCGTGGTCGATGATCGCGAGGTCGTGCGAGAAAGGCAGCGGTCCGATCCGCCCAACGAGGGCTTCCTGCTTTATGATCTGGAAGGAGAGTTGTTTTTCGGCGCGGGCGCCGAACTCGATCGCGCCTTCGAGCAAGTTTTGCGTCGCGCCCGTGACGAAGCGATCGATCATGTCATGCTGCGTCTCAAACGCGTGCGTCATCCCGATGTGGTGGCGCTCGAACATTTCGAACACTTCCTCAAACAAGCCCAGGGTCAAAACGTCACCGTTTGGCTCGCGGGGATACAACCCGATCTTCTCGACTCCTTTCTGCGTCTGAATTTCTTCGCGTGGCTGCCGAAAAATCAGGTTTTCGCGCAGGGCGCCGACGAAGATTCCGCCACTCTGGCCGCCATTCGGGCCATTCGCGGGCGCTTGGCGCCGCGCGCCATCGCTCCAAGGGACAGGCTTTACTATCTCGTTTGACGCGGAGACCTTCGTCCGTCCGATTAGGGGGTCAGCCTCGCATTCCGTGCTGTTTGATTTGATCGGCTGCGCTTGCGCTATTATTCACGCGGATGCGAACGAAATTGGATTGGGCTGCCGGGCCGAACGTGCGGGTATTGGGCGCCGAGCGTGACGGAGATCGTTGGACGATCTCGGCAGTTGGTCCTGAAGGAGGATCGTGCCCGGACTGCGGAAAGCCCTCGAAGCGACGGCACAGCCGGTATTTCCGTCATCTTCAGGATTTGCCCGTGCAAGGAGCCGTCGTGACCGTGAAGATGCGGACGAGCCGCTGGCGATGCACGAACGGAGATTGTGAGCGCCTGACATTTGCGGATCAACCCTGCGAAAGTGTTTCTCCTTACGCCCGTCGGACCGGCCGGATTGCTGAACTTGTTCATCTTTTCGGTCACGGCGTTGGCGGCAAACCGGGCGAGCGCCTATTGAAGCGACTTGGAATGCCCGTCAGCGACGACACCATTCTCCGGCAGTTGAAGCGCCGCGTCGCCGCGCGCTGTGGCGCCGTGACGGTTCGTGTTGCGGGCATTGATGACTGGAGTTGGCGCAAGGGCTGCAGCTATGGGACCATCGTCGTGGATTTGGAGCGTCGAGAAGTTGTCGACGTGCTGCCGGACCGCTCCGCCGCTGGCACGGCCGACTGGCTTCGCGCGCATCCCGAGGTGGAAATCATCAGCCGCGATCGCTCCGGCCTATACGCGCAAGGCGGGCGAGAGGGAGCGCCACAGGCGCGGCAGATCGCTGATCGCTTTCATCTTTTTCAAAATTTGCGAGAGTCGATAGAGGCCCAACTCAGCCGCGTCGATCGGCCAACGGGTCGCGCCCTGCTGCCGTGGTCGAAAGACGAGGACGAAAGCGCCGCAACGATCGTTTCTAGTCCACGCGGTCAAAGCGATGTGGCGGAGCATCGAAAGCTGACCAAGCAGGCGCACCGCCGCTCGAGGCAAGCCATTTTTGATCAAATACGAACCCTCCGTGACGCGGGAACCTCTATTCGCGATATTGCGAAAGAGACGGGGTTTTGTCAGCGCAGCGTCAGAAAATGGCTGAAATTCAGCGCGCCGCCGGAACGGCGCGCCGCGGAGCCAACGCCGTGCTCGCCGAACTATTTCCTTACCTATCTGTCGGGTCGCTGGGCGGAAGGGTGCGTTCGCGGCCGCCAACTGTTCCAGGAGATTAAGCTGCGTGGCTACACCGGCAGTTTTTCACATTTGGAGCGGCTTTTAGCGACGTGGCGCGGCGATCGAAGCGCCAAAGCCGCCAAAAATAGCAAGGATCACACTGTCGTAACGTCGCCTCCGACTCCGCAGCCCACGATAGAGTCCGCAAGCGTGACGATTCCCCGCGCCGTCGATCCCGCGACAGGTTGGCTCATATCTCCGATCGTCGCCGCGGCGCTCTGCATCAAGCCGCGCAAATTACTGACGCCCGATCAGGTCGCGAAGATAGATGCGTTAAAAAGCGCCTCGCCGGAGTTCACCACCATGCGTCGTCTCGCAATGCGGTTTCGCGGCATTTTCCAGGGAAAAGACACCAACAAACTCGACGTGTGGCTGAACGACGTGCAGCAATCAGGCATTTACGCCATGCAGCGCTTTGCGCGCACGTTGCGAAGAGATATCGATGCTGTGAAAAATGCTGTGACCGAGTGTTGGAGCAACGGCCAGACAGAAGGGCAGATCAATAGATTGAAGACGCTTAAGCGCGCAATGTACGGTAGAGCGGGCGCTGAGCTCCTACGCGCTCGCATGTTGCCGCTTCATTTGCCCATTTAGCACGGAATGTGAGGCTGACCCTTATAAAGTGCGTTTTGTGTCGCGAATATGACCGATCTCCCGTCGCACGGAATTTCCCGATGGGTGGCTTTCTGTTGTTTCGCTCGTGAAGGAAATTCGACTCCGCAGGGTTCAAACTCTGTTGCGAATGGGCCCACAATGGCAGCATACGCGCGCAAGGCAAGCTCGCTCGGTGAGTCGAATCGTTCGAAGAATTTCAGCGCCGCTCATCGCGTGATCTGCTCACCTTCGGGAAGTTGCAGAAAAGCCCATGTGGTCTGTTCGGCGTCAGCCCGGGTCACTACGTGGCCAATGACGGCGGAGGCGTTGGTTTCCATCGCAATATCTCGGCGTCCAAGCGGGTGCGCTGTTGTGGCGTGAGCGCCGCTGTGATCTGCTGATATAGGTTCCGCAACGCCGGAAGTTTGCCATCGGCGCTGTCGTAAGCGCGAAGGGCTAACGCCGCCCAACGGTAAGCGCATTCGAGGTCTTTCGGCACTCCGGCGCCGGCGCAGTGCATTGCCGCAAGTGTGTGCATGGCGTTGGGCTGTCCCCGCTCGGCGGCGCGCATAAGCCACGCCACGCCGGTCGCAACGTCGCGCGCAACACCCAGCCCTTGCACGTAGGCAAAGCCGATACTGTTCATGCCGGCGGGCTCTCCCTGTTCCGCCGCCGCCATGTGCAATCGAAATGCGATCGCTCTATCGATCGGCCCACCTTCTTCGGTTGTATACATTTGCGCCAAATTCACCTGCGCCGATGGCATACCCAAGTCCGCCGCGATCTTGTAAAAACGCCGCGCTTCGACTGGATCGCGCGCGACGCCAACCCCGCGCTGATACATCTGGCCCAGCCAAGCCGCGCACCAGGCGTGCCCTTGTTCCGCAGCTTTGCGATACCACCCCGCCGCGATGGCGTCGTCTTTTGATACTCCGAGGCCATGCCGATAGATCTCGCCCATCTCAAATTGGGCCTCGACCTGGCCTTGGTCGGCCGCGGCATGGAACCACCGCCTTGCCTGGACAGGATCGACGGCGACGTCCCTGCCATTCTTGTGGATCACGGCCAGATTAAACATTGCGGTGACATCGCCAAGTTCCGCCGCGATCTCATAAAGCCGGCGGGCTTCCGCCGAGTTTCGGGGCAGGCCTTTCCCATGCTCGTAGCAATAAGCAAGGCAACATGTGGCCGCCGGATGTCGCTGCTCCGCGGCGGCTTTGAACCATCGGACGGCGCGAATGGGATCGGCCGCCACTTCATCGCCGTCAGAATACAAACTCGCCAACATGAACTGCACATACTGGTCGCCGTGCTCCGCCGCGATCTCGTAAAGGCGACAAGCCTCGGTCAGGTTCTTCGCCACGCCTTGGCCGTGCCGATAAAGCCTGGCCAGATGATATGCGCCACGCCAATAGCCTTGCTCGCATGCCGCGTAATACCATTTTGCCGCCGCGACATGGTCTTTCGCCACATGTTCGCCCTGCTCATAGAGTTCGCCGAGATTCACCTGGCAGTCGGCGTTGCCGGCTTCCGCGCGCCTGATCAATAGCGGGAACCAGAACTCGTTCGATATACGCCCGTTGAGGCGCTCCTGAGCCGATCGATTACGGCCGCGCGAGCCGCCGGCCTGATCAAGCCAGCCGAACCGCTCGACGATTTGAAGCAGTTGGTCCGCGCTGATCTGCGTATCTAGACGCAACGCTTCCATCAGCCGGTCCGAGAGGTCCAACTCTTCGCGTAGTGAAAAAAGCGTCCGAGCCTTGGCTTTTTCGAGCAAGTCCGCCGCGCGCTCCACTCGGCCGCAGGCTATGGCCTCGGCGATCGTCCACCGGGCCCTTCGCGATTCTTCTTCGTCCGCATCCTTCGTCTCGCCTTCCGGATGAAGATCCTCGCGCAATATCGTATGAATTGACCGTCGCGAAGCCGTCGGCGCCTCGACCTTGAGGGGGCGCGCGGCGCGCAACATCCGCTGAATATTGGTGTCGCGCGATGCTCGCGCCGCGTTCTCCGACAGGGAATCCTGGTGCTCGGGAGCAGGAGTCGGCGCTGGCGCTTCCGATAAATCCCGTGACGATCGCACCGGCTGGACCGGCGGCGCCGACGAAGACAGAAGCGCCTCATAGGCCTCGCGCAGGCGCTGAAATCCCGCGCGATCGTCTTCCGGTCTCGTCTGTTTGAGCCGCGCGGCGTAGGCGCGACGGATCGCGGCGCGATCCGCCGTCGGAGCGATCCCGAGCACTTCCCACGGCGACAACATGCGGCATCACCTCATGAAAAGAAACTGGTGTCCACGCTATCCAGCCACTTGGCGAAGCCCTCTCGAAAGGCGGCGATCTCCTTGAGATCCTGCCGTTCGAGCAGCATGCGGAAGTTGTCGATATGCATCGCGATGATCGTGCGCTCGTCGCTCAGCCGCTCCTCGTAAAGGCGCTCGGCCCGCGCGAGCACTGTCTGATTTTCTTGCTGATCGCGCGGGTGGATTTTTAGGCCGCGGAGCGCCGCCAGCCGCGCCTCAATATCGTTTGGACTGAGAATGCCGGGATTGCCCTCGATGACGAGGCGCGCCGTCTTGCCGGTGCTGTTGACGGTCACCTCGACTTCGAGAAGACCGCTCACGTCATAGGTGAAGCGAACCTCTAAGCTCTCCTTGCCCTCCGGCGCCGGCGGCACAGGCACCGACAGCTGTCCTAGCTCGATGTTGTCGCCCACCATCCGCGACTCACCCTGAAAAACCTGGATCCCGATTTCGCTCTGGTTGTCGAACGACGTCCTCAGTTTCTTCGAGCGGCTTGCCGGAATCACGGTGTTGCGTTCGATAATGGGCAAATAGAGGCCGGATAGAGTCGCGCTTCCGCCTCGCCGCTGAATGACGCTAACCCCCATCGAGAACGGCGCGACATCGGTCATAACGACATCGTCGAGCGCCGAGTCGCGCATCTTCAAGCCGGTCTGCACCGCGGCGCCGCGCGCCACAACCTCGTCGGGATTGATCTGCGCGATTGGAAGACGCTGGAAAAGGCGGGCCGCCAGCCGTCGCACCAACGGCATGCGCGTGGCGCCGCCGGCGAGAACCAAATCGGTGATTTGGTCTGGATCGAGATTGGCGTCGCGGATGGCGCGTTCGATCGGAACTCGCAGACGATGGATCAGCGGCTCGCTAAAAGACTCGAAGCTCTCGCGCGTGATCGACCACCGTATCGACTGGCCGCGATTGACAAGCTCGATCTCGTGCCGATCACGCTCGCTGAGCGCGCGTTTGGCGATCTCCGCCTGTCGTCGCAGCGCCGCGTGAATTTCATCGGGCTGCGATCGAGGCGGCACTCCAGCCGATGCTCCCGCTTCTGCAATGAAGCGATCGACTATGATGTCGACGAAGTCATCTCCACCCAGGAAATTGTCTCCGGCCGACGCGCGAACTTCCATCACACCCTCGAACATTTCGAGGATCGATACGTCGAACGTGCCGCCTCCAAGATCGAGCACGAGAATTTTACGCTCGCCTTCCTTCTCCTGGAGACCATAGGCGAGCGCCGCCGCAGTGGGTTCGTTCAGCAGGCGATCGACCCTGAGGCCAGCCAACTCACCGGCCGTCTTCGTGGCCTTGCGCTGCACATCGTTAAAATAGGCCGGAACAGTAATGATTGCCTCGGTGACCGGTTGCCCGAGAAAGGCTTCGGCGTCGGCTTTAAGAGCGCGGAGCACTAACGCGGACAACTCCTCGGCCCGAAAGCTCTTCGCGCCGAGCTTGAATGTGCGATTGGTCCCCATGTAGCGCTTGAACGAGGCGATGGACCGCGAGGGATGCGAAAGAAGCCTTTCGCGCGCCGAGAGGCCGACTAAAAAGACGTCATCGTCATCAATGCTAACCGCGGATGGCGTCAACAATGACCCGAGCGCGTTCGGAATAAGCTCGGGCGCTCCGTCTTTCCATACGCCAACAAGACTGTTCGTAGTGCCGAGATCAATACCGATGATCATGCGTCGCAGGCTTCGTTAGAGCTAAGCTACAACCAGCGTCAGTTAATACCACCGCGTGTAGCGAAAATCCACTTCGGCCTTCGCCGACATGGGTCGAATATGGCGCACGCATCTCCCGCCGCCGAGGTCGCGCCCACGGCGGCGAGCGTCACGTTCGGTTAGAGCTGCAACACAACCAACTGGCGCATCGGCCACAAGTATGTTCGGATTTGATTTCCGACAGGGACAGTCGGCCGAGATCAGAATTAGCCCGGAAACTGGCGGCAACTCGATTCTCCGCTGAACGCGTGAGGTAGGATCGTCGCGGTATGGCTATTCCAGGGGCGTCGGGTCAATTTATCGACACAGTCGGCCTCCAGAATCTTCAAACAAAGCAAGCCCTTCCCACTCGAACCTGCCGCTGATGTTTTCGGCGCATACTAACGACGCAATGAGGCTGCGATGAGGAGTTCAAACCGAAGCGCTTTTTGCACCCAATCAGGCGTTTGAGGGCGGCGCGGGATCCTAAACAATAATTTGGCATGCATGAAGACATGCGCACGGGATTACCGATCCACGCGCGGAGCTATTTTTCGGCGACACCCGAGCGCAGCGTTCGCTGCGCATAGCCATCAGCAACCCCGCCCTCGGTTGCTCTGCGCGCTGCGCTTCCGGCCGTCGATGGGCGACCGTCCAAAGCTTAATCCTAATTGAGCCGTTCGTTTAAATCGACTTGCAACTCCTCCGCGAGTTCGACCGCGTCCTCGTCGTAAATTCCCAACACGCCGTCGAGATCAGTTGCGTTCGCGGGCCTCTCCAGCAAGCCGGCGTCCTCCAACTTTTCGATGTCGGGCAGTTCGCGCAGACTGGCCAAACCAAACACCTCCAAAAACTTTCGCGTCGTGACATAGGCGTAGGGCGCGCCGGGTTCCGGGGCGCGCGGACCGGCGACGATGAGCTCGAGGCTCTTGAGGCGGCCGATGATGTCGCGACTAACCTCCTTGCCGACCAGCCGCGACAATTCTCCGCGCGTGGCTGGTTGCAAATAGGCGATGGTGGTGACGGTCAGCAATTCGGTCGGCGTCAGTTCTGGCGGGCCGACGTCCCTAGCGCCGTTGTCCAGCGCGCGAATGGCGTCGGCATAGCGCGGCTTGGTGCGCAGCTGCCAGCCTCCGGCGACCTGAACCAGTTCATAGGGCCGCAGGCGCAATTCGTCGCGAATGTCGGACAGCAGGTCGTCGAGATTGCAGTTCTTCCCAACCAGTCTCGCCAGCGCCTCGCGCGGGACGGGCGCGGGCGAAGCAAAAATCGCCGCTTCCACCCGACCCAGCCATTCGCGCCAGCGCGCTCCGTCGGGAAGCTCGGCAAGCTCGGGATCGAACAGCGGCTGTTGTTCACGTTTTTTGGGGCGGCTCATTGCTGATCCCTACAAGCCGTAGAGCCGAAAACTCGGCCGACCCGACAATTCGCGCACGACGCCAAGCTCGACCAGCCGATCGAACAGCCGGCGGCTGGCGCGGTCCGACAGCTTTGCGGCTTTCGCCGCGGTCGCCGGCGCCACGGCGTCGTCGCCAAGCAAAAGTTCGACGACCCGCCCCGCGCCCTTGGCCCGCAGTTTGGGCGAGATCGCCAGCAGCTTTGCCGAGCGGCGTGAGAAATCGGCGGCAAGCGCATAGACGTGCTGCGCGGCCAACGCATAGGCCCTGGCGCAATGCAGCGGCCAATCGGCGTCATCGGGACACGGCCGGCGGCCCGCCGATCGCAGCGCCGGATGGGCCAGCGTCGTCGCCAGCAGCGGCAGCGGCGCGTCCCAACCGAGCTTTTGCGCCAGCATCAGATCGCTCAGCCACAGCGCCAGAATCTCCGCCTCGAGGCGCGACGCGCCGTCCAGCGTTTGCATGGTCATGGAGGCGGCGCGCGCCGCCGCCGCCAACGGATTGTTTTCGTCTTGAACGAGACGCCGCAGCGTCGCGGCCAGCGCCGCAAAATCGAGGTCCCCCGGAAGTTCGAGCAAATCCGCCGCCTTGCGCAGGTTTTGTTGGTCGAACCCTGCGGGGCGCCCGGCGAAACCGCGCCACAGCCGATGGATGCGCCCGGCCGGGCCGGCGTTGGCGTCCGAGCCGGCGGCGGGCGAAAAAACATGTTGGGCGTCGCGCAGCGCGGCAGAATCCTGGCGATGGCGCGCCAGGGCGGCGCAGACGGTCGCGGCGCGCAACGCCAGGCGCTGGCGCAGCGCCCCGGCGAACGGCGGATTGTCGCGCAACACGGCGTCCAGCAACGCCAAGCCGGCGCCGGCGCAGAATGCCGCGTCAGAGCTCGCATCGGCGCCGACCGCGGATGGCGCCGGCACCCGCGCCCAACACGGAAACATCTTTTCTAACAGCAGGTTGGGCGGCGACGAATCGGGCGCGGCAAGCCGCCGCGACCGCCGTTTTGGCGCGACGACCGGCGGCTGTCCGGGCGGCGCGGCGGCCGCAGTTTGGTCGTCGAAGACGTCTGTCGGAGCGAATCGGACCATGGCTAAGCATAACCCAAGGCGGCGCTTTGTCATCCTGAAATCCGCCAAACCCGCCGCGCTTGTCGGGTGATACATAGGTCCGATAATGCGCGCTTATCGGACGCGATTCGGAACGCCCCAAAAATCGGGAAAAAATTCGCGTTCGATCGGTGGACAGCCTTTCCAGGCGTCGGATTTACCGGCTAAGGCTCCGCTTGAATGAACGGACTCGGTCGCGGCG
>Ga0265328_10000053_pt1 | contig 75262 bp, 74 predicted proteins | sample 41624metaG_FD_202086 | JGI IMG/M metagenome (GOLD analysis project Ga0265328, IMG submission 202086) | Rhizosphere microbial communities from Carex aquatilis grown in University of Washington, Seatle, WA, United States - 4-16-24 metaG | ecosystem: Host-associated > Plants > Roots > Rhizosphere...
AAGCCCGGCAGGGGCCGACCGCCTGCGAAGGTATGGCGGTGCCGATGGACAAGCTGGATGATCTTGTCGCCAGCCATTTAGAAGACCGCCTCCTCCAGCCCGAAAGGCTGGAAACGATCCTCGCCACAGTGCTCGACCGGCGGCAGGAGCGATCCGAGCGCCAGCATGAGCACATTGGCGAACTGAACAGGCGTGCGGCGGAGTCAGAAGCGCGCCTCAAGCGCCTCTACGACGCCATCGAGGCGGGCGTCGCCGACTTGAACGACCCGGCGCTCAAGGACCGCATAGACGGCCTGAAGGCCATCCGCGATCAGGCGAAGGCCGACGCCGAGCGCGCCCAGGCCATGCTTGAGAACTCTGGCAGCAAGGCCGTTACCCGGCAGATGGTGCGCACCTTCGCCGAAACCGCGCGGCGGCATATCCACCTGGAAGGGGGTGGTTATCGCCGCGACCATCTTCGTGCGCTCGCCCAGCGCGTGGAGGTCGCAGATGGCGAGGTCCGCATCATGGGATCGAAGTCCCGGCTGCTACAAGTGCTGACCGGAAAAAACGGCGTAAATTCAGTGCCCACTCAGGGACTGAAGTGGCGGAAGGGGTGGGATTCGAACCCACGGTGGAGTTTCCCCCACGGCGGTTTTCAAGACCGCTGCCTTAAACCACTCGGCCACCCTTCCACGGCGATCATGCGATATATCACCTTCGGCCCTCGCGCCAGAGCCGAAGTTGTCGCCGCGGACGCCAGGGAGTAGAGGCTTCATTCCGTGCCGCTTTATTTCGCCTATGGGGCCAATATGGACGTTGCGGGAATGGCCGCACGTTGTCCGCGCTCGCGCCCGCTCGGACGGGCGCGACTGGCGAGTCACCGCTTTCTCGTCATGGCGGAAGGCTTCGCCAGCGTTGCGCCGGATCAGCGCACGAGCGTGCATGGCGTGCTCTGGGATCTCGCCCTTTGCGACGTTCCCGCGCTCGACCGGTTCGAGGAGATTTCGCGCGGCCTCTATAAAAAGTTTCAACTGCCGGTGCTGCGCGAGCCGTTCGGCGCCGCGTGCGCGCTGGTCTACGTCGGCCATTGGACGCAGCCCGGCGCGCCGGCGCCGGATTATCTTGCCGGCGTCGTCGCGGCGGCGCGCTTCTGGGCCCTGCCTGCCGCCTATGTCGCCTATCTCGAAAATTTCGGCCGCGCCGCGCGCGAAGGAGAAACAGGATCATGACGCCGAATGTGCCCGTCGTTCACACGATCAAGGCGCTGCGCGGGCAGGTCGCCGCCTGGCGCCGTTTGGGCGAGCGCATTGCGCTCGTCCCGACAATGGGCGCCTTGCATGCGGGGCATCTTTCGCTCGTCGAAGCGGCGCGGCGCCGAGCGCAGCGGGTCGTGGTCACGATCTTCGTCAATCCGGCACAATTCGGTCCTTCCGAGGATTTCGCCAAATATCCGCGCACGCTGCCGAGCGACCTCGAAAGGCTTGAAAGCGTGGCGGCGGATTTGTGCTTCGCGCCGCCCGTCGAGGAGATTTATCCGCAAGGTTTCGCGACGCGCATCGAGATGGACGGGCCGGCGCGGGCCGATCTCGAAGACCGCTTTCGCCCGGCGCATTTTTCCGGCGTCGCGACCGTGGTCGCCAAGCTGCTCAATCAGGCGGCGGCGGATGTCGCCCTGTTCGGCGAGAAAGACTATCAGCAACTTCTGGTCATCCGCCGGCTGGCGCAAGATCTCGACATCGCGACGCAAATTCTTGCCGCAGAGACCCTGCGCGAGACGGACGGGCTGGCCATGTCCTCGCGCAACGTATACCTCTCCGCCGCCGAGCGCCTTGCCGCGCCGGCGCTGTTTATCGCGTTGCAGGAGGCCGCGCGGCGGATCGCTTCGGGCGACCCGATCGAGCCAAGCCTGGAGGCGGCGCGCAAGAGCGTCGCGGAGGCGGGATTTGCGATCGATTATCTGGAGGCGCGGCAGGCCGAGACGCTGGCGCGCGTCGGCAGCCGGCGCGAGGGGCCGATCCGCCTGCTGGCGGCGGCCAAGCTCGGCGCGACGCGGCTCATCGACAATCTGGCGGTATGAGCGACACCCTTCGCGTCATTTCGACGACGCCACCGTGCGCGCTCGCGCCCAGCTGCGGTAGGCGCCCGGCGTCATGCCGGAATAGCGGTGAAAGGCGCGACGAAAACTGGTTTCGTCGGCATAGCCGGAACTCGCCGCCAATTGCTTGACGGACTGTGCGGTGGTCTCGAGCAGCATCCGCGTGGTCTCGAAGCGCACGCGATCGATAAAGCCCTTTGGCGTTTCTCCCGACGCCTGCTTCAAACGCCGATGCAGCGTGCGCTCCGAGGCGCCCAGCGCCTGCGCGAGCTGATGCGCGGTGAGCGGCGCCTCGCCCGCGTCGCGCACGATGCGCTCGGCTTCGAGGAGAAAAGGGTTGGAGGCCGACAAATGACCCTGCGGCACGTAGACGGTTTGCGCCGTCGGAACCGTGTCGACGACGGTGAAGTCGGCGGCTGTTTTCGCCGCCTCGGGGCCGACGAGCTTGCGGATCACGTGCAGCGAAAGGTCGATCCACGACAGCGGTCCGCCGGCGGTCACGACGCGCCCGTCCTCGATCAGCGACGCGCCCCAGGCCGCGTCAGCGCGCGGATAGCGGTTTTTCAATTCGTCGTGCCGCCACCATGTCGTCGTGCAGCGCCTTCCGTCCAGAAGGCCCGCCTCTCCGAGCAGAAAAACGCCGTTACAAGAGCCGCAGACGATCGCCCCGAGCGCGTGTTGGCGCCTGATCCAGGCGCTCGCCGCGCCGATCGCCGGCGTCGCTGGAAAGGAATGGCCGAGTTGGCAGAAATAGCCGGGAATGAGGATCGCGGCGCAGTCGCCGACCGTCTCGAAACTCGCGTCGACATCGAGCCGCCGCCCAGTGCCGTCCTTAATGGGGCGACCGTCGAAGCTCACGGTCGATACATCGTACGGTTCGGACTGCCCGCGCTTCGAAATCATCTTGCGGGCGAGCGTCAGCATGTCCACCGGCCCGAGCACGCCCGAACCCAGACAGCCGTCGAAGGCGAGAACGGCGATCTTCATGAAGCGCTCCTCCCTGGCGTTTCGCCTAGCCCTTCCTTCGCGGCGGGCGTCCTTGGGGGCGCTCTCCCGGCGTGGCGAATTTTGTATGTATCTTGGCATACTCGCTGTCTAGTTCTGCTAGGATAATGTCAAACCCGCCATGCTGCAAGGGGACTCGGCTTGGTTCAGATTGCTGCGACGGACGAGACTCTCTTTTGTCCGCACGTCATGGAGGAAATAATATGAGCTCAACAACAGACACCGCAGCCAGAACGGATAGAGGCGCCAGAGCTGCGACAGGTTCGGACGTAATCGTCGACTTGAGGCCGATGTGGATCTGTCTTGCCGTTCTCAATGTGTTCTATCTGATCGTGCGAGTCTACGAACAAATCTTCGGCTGGCGCGCGGGACTCGACTCCTTCGCGCCGGAGTTCCAGACCTATTGGCTCAGCATCCTGTGGACCGAAATTCCGCTGGAGCTGGTCTCGGGCGTGGCGCTGGCTGGCTATATGTGGAAAACCCGCATCCGCGACATGTCGACCGTGACGCCGCGGCAGGAGATGCGCGCCATCGTCGACAACGCCAAATGGCTGACCGTCTACGCCATCGCCATCTACTGGGGCGCGAGTTTCTTCACCGAGCAGGACGGCACCTGGCACATGACGGTGATCAGAGACACCGACTTCACGCCGTCGCACATCATCGAGTTCTACATGAGCTACCCGATCTACTCGATCATCGCGGTCGGCTGCTTCTTCCACGCGAAGACGCGCATCCCCTACTTCTCGAAGGGGTATTCGCTGGCCTATCTGATCGTGGCGATTGGTCCGTTCATGATCATCCCGAACGTCGGCCTGAACGAGTGGGGCCACACCTTCTGGTTCATGGAAGAACTGTTCGTCGCTCCGCTGCATTGGGGCTTCGTGTTCTTCGGCTGGATGGCGCTCGGCGTGTTCGGCGTGGTGCTGCAGCTGCTGCTGAACATTCAGCGGCTGGTCGGCAAGGAGGGCGTAGCGCTCTTGACCTAGACCGCACAAAATCGGTGGACGCGACAAGCGCCCGCTTAGCGCCCGCCGGTCGAATTCATGCTGATCTCCCAGTGACTTGAACGCCCTAGCCGGGGCGCTCTCTCTCCCGCTCCCGATCTCGACAGGATCTGGAGCGGGTTTTTGCGCGACGCGCGCCAAAACGCGCCTCGAAGGTTCCGATGTCGCGCCATATTGCGCTTTTGGCGCCGAAGTCCCATTGTCATAAGGGCGAGCATCGTCAGCTTAGCGCCCCGCTAAATAAGTCCGAACGAGAGAATGTCATGAGCAGCGCCTTTATCCGCGAACAGGACGACATCGTGCGCGAGGATATCGCGGACCGTCCGATCAGCTCTTACCGCAATCTGGTGACGCCGGAGGGCTTTGCGCGAATCGAGGCGGAGCTCGCGCGTCAGCACGCCGAAGTGGAGCGGGCCACCGCCGCCGACGACCAGCACGCGCTGGCGTTGGCCCAGCGGGAACTGCGCTATTGGACCGCACGCCGGGGAAGCGCCGAGATCGTGCATCCGATCGCCGACAAGTCGCATGTGCGCTTTGGTCACAGCGTCGAACTTGAACTCGCCAGCGGCGAGAAGCGCTCGTTCAAAATCGTCGGCGAGGACGAGGCGGACCCGGCGAACGGCCTGCTGCCCCATGTCGCGCCCCTCGCCACGGTTTTGCTCGGCAAGAGCGTCGGGGATACGCTGGAGGCCGTCCATGAGAGCGCCAAAATCGTCAGGATTAGCTAGCGGCGCCTTGGCTACGCGCGGGGCACCGTCCCTGGATGACGAATGACCTACGACGACTTCAACGGATTTTGCCGCGGTCTTCCCGCCACAAGCTATGTGGTCCAATGGGGAGGATCGCATGTATGGAAAGTTGGCGACAAGGTCTTCGCCATTGGCGGTTGGTCGGACGGACGACCGGCCTTCACCTTCAAGACGAGCGATATTTCATACGAAATGCTGAAACAGCAGCCGGGTCTGCGCCCGGCGCCCTATCTCGCGTCTCGCGGTATGAAGTGGATCCAGCATTATGCCGAACCGGGGCTCTCGGACGAAGAATTGAGAGACCACATCCGTCAGTCGCATCACATCGTCTCGTCGGGTCTAAGCAAGAGAAAACTGCGCGAATTGGGGCTCGCCGAGCCATAGCGCGCGCCAACTGTCATCATCCCGCCCATTCGCAGGCGACCGCGAGGCACGCCCGCGCCTCGCCTTTCCGGCCCAACGAAGGCATGTCGGCGCCGGCTGGGGACTAAAAGCGAAAATTCAACGCGCCCCCCAACGGGAAGCGCGCCTCTCTTGCTTTTTTCCCCCGACTCGGCCTATAAGCGGCCCCTTAAACCGCCCGGCCAGTGATGGGCTGCCGGGGCGGTTTTTTTCGCTCAAGCGAATGCGCATCAAATTTCGCCGAAAGACGACGACGCGCTAAAAACTAACGGGCTCAACGCCCAGGAGAGCAAAATGCCCAAGTTGAAGACCAAATCCGGCGCGAAAAAGCGCTTCAAGATCACCGGCACAGGCAAGGTGGTCTACGCCCAAAAGGGCAAGCGCCACGGCATGATCAAACGCACGAACAAGCAGATCAGAAATCTGCGCGGGACGTCCGTTCTGTTCAAGACAGACGGCGACAACATCAAGAAGTATTTCTTGCCGAACGGCTAGGCCGGCAAGAATCCCCCGCAAGCGACACAACGCAAGATTTCTGAAGGAGTTTCGTCATGGCTCGCGTCAAACGCGGCGTTACGTCCCACGCCAAGCATAAGAAGACCCTGAAGGCAGCCAAAGGCTTTTACGGCCGCCGCAAGAACACCATTCGCGCCGCCAAGGCCGCAGTCGATCGCTCGATGCAATATGCGACCCGCGACCGCAAGGCCAAGAAGCGCACCATCCGCGGTCTCTGGATCCAGCGGCTCAACGCCGCCGTGCGCGAATTCGGCATCACCTATTCGCGTTTCATCGACGGGCTGAACAAGGCCGGCGTCACGATCGACCGCAAGGTTCTGTCGGATCTCGCCATCCACCAGCCCGCGGCTTTCGCGGCCATCGTCGCGCAGGCCAAGGCCGCGCTGCCGGCCGCCGCGGCCTAACCGGCGCAAAAGACACTCAATCGCAAGCCCGCCGCGCCTAGCGGCGGGCTTTTTTTTTCGACGCCTATCGCGAGCGGAGTTCGCGATCATTTTTCTCAATAGCTTCACATTCACCAGCGGCCCTCTAGGTACCACTCCCGAGGCGAATAGCAGCGCCCGAAGTCGCTGCGCGCCGATGGGGAGACAGCACCATGCCTAAAATTTTTCAAGAGGGAGCCCTTTCGACGGGCGCCGTCGCGCTTGTCGTAGTCGGAGCGGTGATCGGCGGCTCGATTGGCCTTGTCGCAGTGGGGTTTCCCGGGGCCATCGCCAGCGCGGTTCTCGGCGCCTTTTGCGGCGTCGTGCTCACCGATGCGCTTGAGTAACGACGCGGATTGACGGGAGAACGGCAGCAAGCCGAATCGCGCGGAGGCGGACCTTCGTCGCGCTTTTTTCCGAGCGCGACCGCGGCGCTTTGACGCGCCGCCGTTTTCGTGGCTAACTGCACCTTACGATAAGACTTCCGCGCTTTCGTCTCCAACCCGCTTTCCGCGAGGTAACGAAAAATGATCGTCGCGCTCATAATGGTCGCGGTAGTGGGCGCCTCGGTTTTGTTCCACTTTCTCAGCCCGTGGCGAATGACGCCGATAGCCTCCAACTGGGGTTATATCGACAACATGATGGGGGCCACCTTTTGGATTACGGCGGCGGGATTCGTCGCCGTTGTTTTGTTCATGGCCTATTGCCTGTTCCGCTTCCGCCACCAGGAGGGACGCCGCGCCGCCTATGAGCCCGAAAACCAGAGGCTCGAAGGCTGGCTGGCCATCGGCACGACGATCGCCGTCGTCGCTCTGCTGGCGCCCGGCTTGTTCGTCTGGGGACAGTTCATAAACGCGCCGGAAGGGGCGATGGAGGTCGAAGCCATGGGCCAGCAATGGCAATGGAGCTTCCGCTTTCCCGGCGCCGACCACCGGATGGGCTCTTCCGACGCCGTTTTCATCGACTCCAACAACCCGTACGGCCTGAATCCGAACGATCCGCGCGGGCAAGACGACCTATTGGTTGCGAACGGCGATTTGCATCTGCCGATTGGCAAGCCGATCAAAATGCTGCTCCGCTCGATTGACGTGCTGCACGATTTCTATGTGCCGGAGTTCCGCGCCAAAATGGATCTGGTGCCGGGCATGGTCACCTATTTCTGGTTCACGCCGACGAAGATCGGCGAGTTCGAGATTCTTTGCGCCGCCTTCTGCGGCGTCGGACATCCGCAAATGCGCGCCAAGGTGGTGATCGAACCGGAAGACGAATTCAAGAGCTGGCTCGCTGCGCAGCAAACCTTCGCCCAGTCGCGAAGGGGCGAGGCCGCTCACGATCGACGGGCTTCGGCCCAATGAGCGCGGCGCTATCGACGACGTCCGGCGGGATGCAAGGCGAGGGGAGAAGCGATCAATGACCGACGCCACGCTAGGTGAAAAGGAAAACGTGCTTCCGCCGCCCGCCGAGGTTGAAGACGTCGAGCTTTATCACGCCAAGAGCTGGCTGACGCATTACGTCTTCAGTCAAGACGCGAAGATCATCGCGATCCAATACGCCGGCACGGCGATCGTCATTGGGCTGGTGGCGCTGGTCATGAGCTGGGTGATCCGCTTGCAGCTCGCCTTCCCGGGCGCATTCTCCATCATCGACGCCGAGCATTATTATCAGGCGGTCACCATGCACGGCATGATCATGGTGGTCTATTTGCTGACCGCTTTGTTTCTCGGCGGCTTCGGCAATTATCTCATCCCGCTGATGGTGGGCGCGAGAGACATGGTCTTTCCCTTCGTCAATATGCTCAGCTACTGGGTCTATCTGCTCGCCACGCTGGTTCTGACGGCGAGCTTTTTCGTCCCCGGAGGGCCGACCGGCGCCGGCTGGACGCTGTATCCGCCACAGGCGATCATGGCGGGAACGCCGGGCCATGATTACGGCATCATCCTGATGCTTGCGTCGTTGATCCTATTCATCGTCGGCTTCACGATGGGCGGCCTGAATTATGTGGTGACGGTGCTGCAAGGCCGCACGCGCGGCATGACATTGATGCGCATGCCCCTGACCGTCTGGGGCATTTTCGCTGCCGCCGTGATGGCCCTGCTCGCCTTCCCCGGCCTGTTCGTCGCTTGCGTCATGCTGCTGCTCGACCGGACGCTCGGCACCAGTTTCTTCATGCCGAGCATCGTCGAAGGCGGAGAGCATCTGAAATACAACGGCGGCAGTCCGATCCTGTTCCAGCATTTGTTCTGGTTCTTCGGCCACCCCGAAGTCTATATCGTCGCGCTGCCCGCCTTCGGCATTGTGTCGGACCTCATCAGCACTCACGCGAGGAAAAATATTTTCGGCTATCGCATGATGGTCTGGGCGATCGTCGTCATCGGCGTGCTCAGCATGGTCGTGTGGGGACACCATATGTATATCAGCGGTATGAACCCGCTGTTTGGCTTCTTCTTCGCGGTGACGACGCTGGCCATCGCGCTTCCCACGGCGATCAAGGTTTATAATTGGGTTCTCACCCTCTGGCATGCCGACATCCATTTCACGACGCCGATGTTGTTCGCGCTCGGCTTCATCGTCACCTTCGTCAATGGCGGAATCACCGGCCTCTATCTCGGCAACGTCATCGTGGACGTGCCCTTATCGGCGACGCTGTTCGTCGTCGCTCACTTCCATATGGTGATGGGCGTAGCGCCGGTTCTGGTGATCTATGGAGCGATCTATCATTGGTACCCGAAGATCACCGGACGCATGCTCGACGAGACGCTCGGCAAAATTCATTTCTGGATCACTTTCCTTGGCGCCTACGCAATCTTTTTTCCCATGCATTATCTCGGGCTCGTCGGCGTGCCGCGCCGCTTCTATGAGCTCGGTGAGACGGCGTTCGTCCCTCATTCGGCGGCGGCGCTAAACATCTTCATCACGGCCGCGGCGCTGATCGTCGGCGCCGCCCAGGCGATCTTCTTCTTCAACCTGTTCTGGAGTCTGCGCCACGGCAAGGCTGCCGGCGGCAATCCGTGGCGCGCTACGTCGCTGGAGTGGCAGACGCCGCAAACGCCGCCGGGTCATGGCAATTGGGGCAAGGACCTGCCCATCGTTTATCGCTGGGCCTACGCCTATAGCGTTCCCGGCGCCCCAGAGGACTTTCTGCCGCAGAACGCTCCGCCGCTTAAGGGAGAGCACTCGCCATGAGCGTGATGGGGCTGTTCTTTATCCTGATCGCCTCCATCGCCCTATGGTGGCTGGCGCGGCAGGGCGTGCTGCGATCGTCATTCGCCGAGGAAGGCGAGATCGCCGATTTCCCCGGCGCCGAACTTTTACCGCGCCCGCCCGCGGCCAAAGTGGGCCTCGGCGTGTTTCTCGCCGTCGCCGGCTGCCTGTTCTCGTTGCTGTCCGCGGCGTTTTTCATGCGCATGGACGCGCCGGATTGGCAGGCGCCGCCGACGCCGGGGATTTTATGGTTCAACACGGCCGTGTTGATCGCCAGCAGCTTCGCCCTGCATTTCGCGCGGCTTGCCGCCGATCGGCGCGAGATCGAAAGCGTCAAAACCTGGCTGATTGCCACCGGCGGGTGCGCCTTATTGTTCCTGCTCGGTCAGTTATGGGCATGGCGGGAATTGACGGCGCTGGGGCTGTTCGCATCGCGCAACCCCGCCAACGCTTTCTTCTATCTGCTGACGGGAACGCACGCTCTGCACCTTATCGGCGGCCTGGCGGCGCTCGCCCGGATCATTCGCAAGACTTTCAGCGGGCGCGAAAAAAGCGCCGATTTGGCGGTGAGTGTGGAGCTCTGCGCCATCTATTGGCATTTTCTGCTGTTCGTGTGGCTTGTGCTGTTCGCAATGCTCGCGGGCTGGGCCGATAATTTCGGCGTCATCTGCCGTCGGCTGCTTTCTTAAGAGAGGGGATGGAACCGATGACGACGGAGCCGGCGGTGACGAACGAGCAGCATCCTCGGGAGAGTTTGGCGCCGTTGCATGGCGTGATCGCCGATTGGTCCTCGGATCAGCGCTCGTTCAAGAGCGCATCCTGGGGCAAGACCATGATGTGGATCTTTCTGGTCAGCGACACTTTCATCTTCAGCTGCTTCCTGATTTCCTACATGACCGCGCGGATGTCGACGACGACGCCCTGGCCGCATCCGAGCGAAGTCTTCGCTCTGACGATCAACGGCAAGGAGATTCCGCTGATCCTGATCGCCATCATGACGTTTATCCTGATCACCAGCAGCGGCACGATGGCGATGGCGGTCAATTTCGGCTATGCGCGCGACCGCGTGAAGGCCGCCATTTTGATGTTGGTGACGGCGGCGTTCGGCGCTTCCTTCGTCGGGATGCAGGCGTTCGAATGGACCAAGCTGATCCGCGAGGGCGTGCGGCCCTGGGCCAACCCTTTCGGGGCCGAGCAATTTGGTTCGTGCTTCTTCATGATCACCGGCTTTCACGGCTTCCATGTGTCCGTCGGCGTAATCTTTCTGATCGGCATCGCGATCAATGTTTGGCGCGGCGACTACGACGTCGGCCGAGTCGGCTTCAATGGCCGCCGAGGCCGTTACGAGATCATCGAGATCATGGGGCTCTACTGGCACTTCGTCGATCTCGTTTGGGTCTTCATCTTCGCGTTCTTCTATCTCTGGTGAGAACGCCGACAGCTGCAACAGGGGAATCGGTATGGATATGGAAATGGAGTTAACGGGAGACGCGACCTCGCGCGACGTGAGCCATGCGGCGCCCGCCAAGATCCCGGCGCCGGCGGCGGCGCATGGGCAGCAACATCCGATCAAGCTTTACCTTGTAGTCTGGACAGCGCTGTTCATTCTCAGCGCTTGCTCCTACCTCGTCGACTATTTCGACTTCCATGGCTATCTCCGCTGGTTCTTGATTGTCCTGTTCATGATGATGAAGGCCAGCCTGATTGTCGCGATCTTCATGCACATGGCTTGGGAGCGGCTCGCCCTGGTGATCGCCATTCTGCTTCCGCCCTTGGCGGTGTTGGTTTTTATGGCGATGATGGCCGTCGAGGCGAACTACACGAATATTACGCGAGTGCTGTTTTTCGGGGCCGGACAATAGCGCGGCTGCCGCTTCGGCGTTTCCTCTGCGAGAAGACGCGCGTCATGAAGAATATAGACCGACGTTCCGCCCCGGCGATCGCATTGGTTCTCGCGGCTCTGCTCGTCGTGACGCTGGTTTTTATCGCCGCCTGGGTTCTGGTCGCGCATCTCGTTTGAGCACACGGGACTAGGACAGCGCCCCGCGCAGCGGCTTCTCCTCCATGCGCGCGAGGAACAACAACGACAAGCCCAAACAAACCGCGATCGCGACAAACACCAGGCTGAAGGACGCGCCGAGCCCTTTGAGCGCCTCCGGTCCCGCCCGTCCGCTCGCCAACGCCGCCGCGCCGATGTTTCGAGCGGCGCCGTCAAAAGTTGCGCCGCCGATGTTTCGCGCGCCGCCGCCCATCACCAGCGCGCCAAGCAGCGCGACAATCAGCGCGCAGCCGATCTGCCGGACAAATTGCATAACGGCGGTGGCGGAGCCGAGATTGCGAATCTCGACCGAGTTCTGCACGCAAACGGTGCTCACCGGCAACATCGTCCCGATGCCCAGGCTCAAAAGCGTCAGCAGCGCGATGAGCGACGACAGCGAAAGCCCATCCAACCGCCACGCCAGAAACAGCGCCGCCGCGCCGGATGCTGCGAGCCCAATCGCCGCCGGCCTCTTGTAATGGGCAAGATGCCCCATCAGTCGCCCCGATAGAGTGGCGCCGGCCACGGTTCCCACCATCATCGGGATCAGGGCGAGGCCGGAGCGGTCTGCGGAAAGGCCCAGGCGCCCCTCGAAATAGATCGGCATGACCACGGAGAGGCCGACAAAGGCGCCAAGCCCGAAGGCGCCGCAAAGCGCCGCGTTGCGCGCCACGGCGTCGCGCAAGACGCTGAGCGGAATAAACGGCTCTTCCGCGCTACGCAGCCGCCAGACGAACAGCGCCCAGAACAGCGCCGAGAGCGCGAGCGGACCGAGAACCGACGAGGACGACGCCCCGTGCGGGCCAAGCGCCAGGGCCAGCAGGCCGGACGCGAGCGCCAGCAGGCCGGCGCCGAAATAATCCAACTTATGCGGATGACGCCGGCTGGGCAGGCGCTTCAGCGCGGTGTTGGCGAAGAAAAACGCCAAAAGCCCCAGCGGCAGATTGATCCAAAAAATCAGCGACCAATGCAGATAATGCGCGAACAGCCCGCCGAGCAAAGGGCCGGCGACGCTGGAGGTGACGAAGACGGCGGCGAAATAGGTTTGATAGCGTCCGCGTTCGCGCGGACTGACGAGATCGGCGATGATCGTCTGCGCCAGCGAGATCAGCCCGCCGCCGCCCATCCCTTGCAGCGCGCGGGCGCCGGCCAGCGCGATCATATTCGGCGCCAGCGCGCAGGCTGCCGAGCCGACGATAAAAACGGCGATGCCGATCATTAGCATGATCCGCCCGCCATGGATGTCGGCGAGCTTGCCGTAAAGCGGCGTGACGATGGTCGCGGCGACAAGATAGGCGGTGACGATCCACGGCGAATCTTCAAAATCGCCGAGCTCCACGCCAATGGTCGGCAGAGCGGTCGCGACAATGGTCTGATCCAGGGCCGACAGCAACATGGCGAGGCACAGGCCGGCCATGACGCGGATTAAATCGGCCTTGTTCAGCGGGGCGTCGGCATCCATCAAGGGGCTGATCCAGCAAGAGCGGCGCCGCAGCGGGCGCGAATCGGTTCGCGCTAGTTTTGCCGTGATCGCGCCAGAAGCGCCAAGAAAACTTGCGCATCCTGCGGCCTCACGTCGGCCAGCGCGGCCTCGCCCGGAAAAGCGCGGGCGAGCCGCGTCAGCGCGTCGTCGCTGGCGATCCGCTGCGGCGCGAGCCGGCGCGCGTGCGCCAGAGCCAGCCGGGCTTTGAAGAGTTCGCGCAGCAGACGCTCCTGCTCGACGTTGAGCCCCGGCGCGGCGGTCGGCGGCGGCGAGAATATCTCCTCCAACGCGACCCGCGACGATGCCTCCGCTTCCACCTCTTCCGGCGCGCCGGGGTCGTCCCAAAAGCCCGCCATCCGGCTCAGCGCCGAGGCTTGCAGGCCCATCGCGAAAGCCATTACGCAGCGAGGCGCTTTGAAGAGTCCGCGGCAATGGTCGCAATTCCCGCAGGCGGCGCTCTCCTCGCCAAATTCCGCGAGCAGCGCCTTCGCGCGGCAGCCCGGCGCGACGCAAAGCCGCGCCATCGCCCGCCGGCGCAGGAATTCGGCCAGAGCCAGCGGATCGTCGGCGAGCGCTTTGGGCGGCCTCCAGCGCCGCGCGAGTTCGCGCCGGTCGAACAGCAGCAGCGTCTTCGCTGCGAGCCCGTCGCGCCCGGCGCGGCCAATCTCCTGATAATAGCCCTCGACGGAATCGGGCGGATCGGCATGGGCGACGAAGCGAACGTCAGGCTTGTCGACGCCCATGCCAAAGGCGATGGTCGCCACCATGACGACGCCCTTGCGCTTGAAGAACGCATCCTGATGCGCCGAGCGCTGCTCGCCGCCCAGTCCCGCGTGATAGGGCAACGCGTCGAAGCCGAGACTGCAAAGATCGCGCGCCAAAACATCCGCCTTGCGGCGGGAGTTGCAATAGACGACGCCGCTCGACCCGGCGTGGCCTCTCACGAAGTCGGCGAGCTGGCGCAGCCCGTCGCGCCGCTCGCGAAAGGCGAGCGACAAGTTTTTGCGTGCGAAGGAGCGCAAAAAGACCCGCGGCGGACGCGAAAACAGAAGCGACGCGATATCGTCCCGCGTGCGCGGGCCGGCGCTGGCGGTCACCGCCAGGATCGGCGGATTTCCTAGACGCCGCGCCAATTCTCCGAGCTGACCATATTCGGGCCGGAAGTCGTGACCCCAATAGGAAATGCAATGGGCCTCGTCGACGGCGAGCAGAGCGACACGCGCCTTGCGCAATAAATCGAGCGTTCCTTCCTGCGCCAGCCGCTCCGGCGCGACATAGAGCAGCTTTATGCGGCCACAGGCCACGCCGTCATAGGCGCTCAGCATTTCGAAATCGTCCTCGCCCGAATGCAGCGCGGCGGCGGGCAGACCGAGGCCTTCGAGCGCGCGCAGCTGGTCGCGCATCAGCGCAATCAGCGGCGAGACCACCACCACGAGGCCGATCCGCAGCATCGCCGGCAATTGATAGAGTAGCGATTTTCCCGAGCCCGTGGGCATCACCGCCAGCACGTCGCGCCGCGACAGGACAGCCTCCAGAATCTCGGCCTGTCCGGGAAGAAACTCAGAAAAGCCGAATTTTTCGCTCAAGGCTAGGCGCGCGTCGGCGAGGCTTGGCGGCGGCAGGCTCACCGCCTAAGTCCTTTGGGCTTGGCGCGAACTCCTTTAGGCTGAGACCGTGCAAAACAACCTCGCCCGCGATATAGGTTTGGCCGGGCGGCAAGGCGGGCCAGGGCGCCAATGTTAGAGACCATTCTGCTCACCTCGATGCGTATCGACACCTTTGTCGGACAAGCGCCGCTCACCAATGCGAGCGGCTTTTTCTTCGAGCGCGACCGGCGCCTGTTTCTGGTGACGAGCCGTCATGTGCTGGTCAATGCGCCGACGGGGCACTTTCCCGACCGCATCGAAATCGAGCTGCATATTGACCCCGAAAATATCGCGAAATCCACCGGCTTCTCGATCCCGCTTTATCGCGACGGCGCGCCCTTGTGGCGGCAGGGGCTGGACGGGGCCGGCGCCATCGACGTGGCGGTCATAGAGGTCGACCGGGCGGCGCTGCCCCAGACGACGGTGTTCCGCGCCTTCACACCGGATAATCTCAAGCTGCCCGACGGCGGCGTCGAGATTGGCGCCCCGGTGCTGGTGATCGGCTTTCCGCTCGGCTTCCACGACACGCTGCATCACCTGCCGGTGGCGCGAGGAGCGGTGATCGCCTCGTCGTTTGGATTGCGCTTCGGGGGCCAGGGCTATTTCCTCACCGACGCGCGCACCCATCGCGGCGCCAGCGGCGCGCCGGTGGTGGTGCGGATTCCCTCCGGGGAGGCGAGCCAAGGCGATCTGCCTTGGCGGCTGCTCGGCGTGCATTCGTCGCGGCTGGATGTGGGCGCGCGCGATGTCGATCTCGACGAAGCGCTCGGACTGAACTGCGCCTGGTACGCCGATATATTGATGACGCTGACCTCACTGGCCTGATCTTCAATATCCCGTCATTTCGAGATAGCCCTCGCCGCTATGCGATCCAGTGAAGCGGATCGGCCCTTCCCAATAGGAAGAGCGCGTCGCCATCCAGCTTGCCGGGTTGAGCGGCGTCGTCTCGATCGTCAACCCGCGGCTTTTGACGCCCACACGCCAGCGCGTAGGCAGCGTCGCCGCTTGAAGCTTGGTCGTCGTCAGCGGCTCGATTGAAATATCGTCTGGCGCCAGTTGCTGCGAGGCGCCATCGGCGCCGATCCAGTTTCCGGCGATGAAGTCGCGCTCCGCGACGCTCCGCAGGCGAAACAGCATCAGCTTTTCGCCGGAGGAGAGATGCAGCGAAAACCAGTCCCAGCCTTTTTGATCGGGCGAGAGCGGCTGGCTGCTCCACTCGCGGTCCATCCAGGCGCGGCCAGTGACTTTTATCGGCGCGCCGTGCAGAACGAGTTCACCTTCCACTGTGTAAAACGGCTGGCTGAAATAATAGGACGCCTGTCCCGATTCCGACTTGCGGCTATAGCCCTTGTCGCCTTGCAAAACCAGCGGCGTATCGGCGGTCAGATCCAGCCTGTAGCGAAATTGCTCGCCGGACGCAGCGACCGTCAGGCGCGAAATCCCCGCCTCTGGATCTTCACTGCGCGTTTCCAGCGACCAATCATCGATGAAGGCGCGAAAGGGCCGCGCCGTCACGCCCGCCTGCCCTATCCCGCCGCGCGCCAGAGTTTCCGTAAAGAGATGTTCGCTGGCGCTCGTCGCGGCGGCGTGTCCCATGAAGACGGTCCGATCGGCCCAGCCCATTACTTCCGGGTCCGGCGCCAGCCTGAAGCGAAACAGCGTCCATTGCACGCCGTAGGACGCGCCGGAAGCGTCGTGCAAATTGGCGGTCAAATACCACCACTCCGTGCGAAAGCCTCGATGCGCGCCATAATCGCGCGGAAACTCCAGCGCCGCGCCCGGCGTCACGGCCGTAAAGCCCGGAATCCCTCGCCTAAGATCGTCGAAGCCGTCGGCGCGAAGCTGCGCGGGGGCGCAGCACGCCAGAAAAATTGCCAGAAAAACGTTAGCTCTCATTGGCGAACACCTTGAGCAAATCCGCCGGCGCCGCGCGCGCCAGCCGCAGCGTCGGCGCGAGCGCCGCGAGAAAAGCGGTCAGCAGCGCAATGGCGAAGACCTGCGCCCATTGGCCGGGGAAAACATGAAACGGCAGGCGCCAGCCGAAGGCCTCGACATTGACCACGGCGACGAGGCACCAGGCCATGAACAGCCCCAGCGGCAGCGCAAACAGCGCCGTCCCGGCGGCGAACAACACGACGCGCGCCAGCTCCAGTTCGGCGAGACGTTTGCGCGTCACGCCCATCGCCCACAACGGCGCCAGTTGCGCGAGACGCAGGTTGCCGAGCGTCAGCAGACTCGCCAGCAGAGCGACGGCCGAGACGATCAGCGTCAGCGTATTCAAGGCCGCCGTCACCGCGAAGGTGCGCTCGAAAATTCTGAGCGAGAGGTTTTTGACAAAGGCCTGATCGACAATGCGGACCAGCTGCGGCCCCATCTCCGCCTGCAAATCGCGGATAAGCGCCGCGACGCTGGCGGGCGCAACGCGCAGAGAATAGTTCGTGCGCGGCGCCTGCGGCCAATGACGCTCGAACGCTTCGACGCCGGCGCGCAGCTGTCCGTTGGGGTTGCCGTAATCGGGATAGATCCCGGCAATTCGCGCCGTCCAGATGTCGCCCTCGGTCGGAATGTCGAGCGCCTCGCCAACGGCGAGCTTCAATCGCCGCGCCAACTGCTCGCTCACCAGCACGGCGTCGCCTCGCGCCAAGCGCGCAAAAGCGTCCGCGCTGCGCTCCAGCAGCGGAAAATGCTCGGAATAGGTTTTGTGCGCGCGTAAACTCAAGACCTCCACCGGCCAATGCGCGATTTGCGTCTTGGTCCGAAACACCGGGAGAATCGCTTCGATTTCGGGCCGCCTCGCCAGCCACGCCTCAATCTCTTGACCGGCGGCGTCATCGCGGGCCTCGAAATAGACTTCGGCGATCAGCCGATCATCCAGCCAGCGCGTAAAACTCATGCGAAAGCCCTCGACCATAGCGCCGACGCCGATATTGGTCGAAAGCGCGAGCAGCAAGGCCATCAAGGCGAGCGACAGGCCGGGAAGCTGCTGGCGGCTGTCGGCCCAGAACCAGCTCGTCACCGGCCCCAAATTGCGCCTCTTGGCGGCGCGCGCGCCGACCGCGAGGGCGCCGGCCAGCGCGACGGGCAAAGCCAATGCCGCGCCGAACAAGCCTCCGCCGATCAGCACAAAGCCGGCGACCAGCCCGCCGCCCCAAATGAACGCCGCGACGGCGACTGCAACGGCGAGCCCGGCGAGCAGAGCTTGGCGCCGCAGATAGCGCCGATGCGCCTCGCGCCAGGCCTGCGGCCGCGCTGCGGACAGCACGGGCAAACGCAAGGTTCTCACCAAACCGCCGGCCGCCGCGCTCGAAGCGCCGATCAGCGCCATGGCGAGGCCCGACAACGCCCAGCCGGCGTCCAGCGTCAATCGCTCGGGCAATTGAGCCCCGTAGAGACTATCGAGACTCGCCGCGACATTGGGCAGCAGCGCCCGCGCAATCTCGTAGCCGATCGCCACTCCGGCGCCGCCGGCGAGCGACGCCAGCGTGAAAACTTCGCAGGCCATCGCCGCGATCAGCGCGCGCGACGAGACGCCGACCGCCCGCAGCGTGCGGATCGTCGGCAGCCGCTGCTCGAAGGCGAGGCCGAAGGAGGCGTGGACGATAAACAGCCCCACAAGAAAGGAGAGCAATCCGAAGGCGGTGAGGTTGAGATGAAAACTGCCCGTCAGGCGTTCGAGATCGGAACCCTCGTCCGCCTCGACGAGCCGCAACGCATCGCCGACGACGCTGGCCAGAGGTTGCGCGCCCTTCGTCTCCAGCATCAGCCGCGACAGGCGCCCGGGGCGATCCAGCAGCGTTTGCGCGACGCCCATGTCGACGATCACCGCGCCCGCCGGCGCCGCGTCCAGCGCTTGCAGCGGCGGCAGCGGGCGTCCCCGCTCGGTTTTCGCCCCCTCGCCGATCTCGACGAGCGTTTCCGGCGTGGCGAAGCCAAGCCCTGGCGGCTTTAGAAAATCGGCGATCCCCTCCCCCTCGCGCAGAATGGCGAGCCGGGCGCCGCGCGGCAAGGTCAGGGGCTCGACGCCGATCACCCGCAAGGTCTTGTCCCCGATGCGCAGAGTTCCTTCCAGCACCGGCGAGACCTTCCAGCCGGCCAGCCGCAACTTGATATAGAGATCTTGCGCGAACAGGCCGCCGCGCGCCGCGACGAGTCCGCGCGCATCGGCGCCGCTGACCGCGGCGGCGGCGCTCGCATAGCTCTTGCGCGCGTGATCGTTGAGCGCCTGCACGCCGCTCCACAGCGCCGTCGCGATGGCGAGCCCAACCAAGAGCGTCGCCAGATTGGCCGGATGACGGCGCCAATGGGAGAGCAGCGTCGCGAGCGTCCAAAGCGTTTGTTTCACGGCGGCGCAACCTCGGGCGCCGCCAATCTGCCCGCGCTCAGCAGCGCCCGCCGTTCGAGGCGCGCCGCCAGCCGCACGCTGTGGGTCGCCATCAGAAAGGCGCAGCCGGTCGCCGCGACGAGTTCGAGCGCGAGCGTCAGCACCGCGTCGCCGCTCGCCTCGTCGAGATTGCCGGTGGGCTCATCCGCGAGCAGCAGGCGCGGCCGCGCCGCCAGCGCCCGCCCAACGGCGACGCGCTGCTGCTGGCCGCCCGAAAGCTGTTCGGGATAGCGGGAGACGAGTTCGTTCAGCCCGAGGCGGCGGATCAACTCGTCTTGCCAGCAGCGATCGAAGCGGCCGGCGATGCGCGCCTGGAACGCCAGATTGTCGGCGACCGTCAGGCTCGGGATAAGATTGAACTGCTGGAACACGATTCCCACAGTCTCGCGCCGTAGCGCCGCCCGTTCTGCGTCCCCGAGCCTGGCGATGCGAGCGCCGTCCAGAAATATGTCGCCGGCGTCCATTTGATCGAGCGCGCCGATAAGATGCAGCAGCGTGCTTTTGCCGCTACCCGATTCGCCCATCAGCGCCATGCTGGCGCCGGCGCCCAGCGAAAGATCGACGCCTTTGAGAATCTCCAGCGGTCCCTGGGGCGTCGCATAGGTTTTTTTCACGCCGACGACGCGCAGCAAGGGTTGGCGCTCGCTCTCGGCGGTTGGCGTCGTTGTCGGGGAATTGGTCAAGCTTTCCGCCGGTGTAGGAGATCGGCTTTGGAAAAATCGGCGCGCCTTATAGGAAATCTGGAGCGGGTGAAGGGAATCGAACCCTCGTATTCAGCTTGGAAGGCTGCTGCTCTACCATTGAGCTACACCCGCGCGCGCTTCGATATGCCAAGCATCGCCGCGCTTTGCAATAGGGCTTCCTAAAGGTCGCTTCTCCCTTATAAGCTGCGAATTACCGGCCGCAAAGAGGCGGCGGCGACGCAAAAGCTTTGCTTGCTGAAATTTCCCATTTGACAGCGGCGAGCGGGCCCACTAACCGGAGCGCCCGACGAGCTTCATTCCAAGGCGGGCGTTCCCACGCTGCTTCATCTCGAGGATTTAAGGACCGTGGCCAAACCCGAACTCGGCGCCAAGCGCCAATGTCAGTCCTGCGCGACAAAGTTTTTCGACCTGAACAAGGATCCGATTCTTTGTCCCAAATGCGGCGCGGTGTTCCATGTCGCGCCGCTGGCGCGCGCCGCGGCGCGGCCGGCCGACGAGGAGGCGGAAGTCGAAAAAGACGAGGCCGAGGTGGTGTCCCTCGCCGAGGTGGAGGAGGGGGAGAACAAAGTCGCGGCGATCGAGATCGACGACGACGTCGAGATCGACGCTGTGGAGGCGGACGACACCTTCCTCGAAGAGGAAGAAGGCGAGGACGACGACGTAGCCGGTCTGATCGACGGCGACATCGAGACCGACGAGGAAACCTGAGCGCGGGCGCTCCGGAAATTGCGAGAGTCCCCGCAGCGCTCGCGCTGCGGGGATTTTGTCTGCAAAACGGATTTCCGCTTAATCTGTTCGACCAGGCGCGCTGGCGTCTATAGTCTTTCCGGTTCAGGTTCAGCCGGAAAAACTATAGACTTTTTTGTCTTGTCATGCTTTTCGGGGCAAAATTGGCAGCCGCATTTTCCGAAAGCGCTCCACCGACCGCATGTTCTCGGCGCCCGTCGACGCCGCCGCTTTCCACGGACGAAACGCCATGAAAATGCTGTAGAGACTGTTTCCGGCTCCGCGCAAGTAAAACTCATTGCCAGATTCATTGTCATTGTCGCGCATTTCCCGCCTCTCGACGAGATTGCCGCGAGGGCGACGGGCGGAGCGTTAGAGGCCGCAATGGAAGACGGCTTTGCTTACAACTCGATGAAATAGCCAAACTCTGGATCGTTTTCCCGCTTCTCGGCCACGCAAAAACGCTCCTCCGGAGCGGAGCTCGTTTACTTGGCGAAGTCATGGAGCGATCCGTCTTAAGAGCCAGCCGCCGGATGTCTTTACTCTTTGGAGTGAGAAACGGCTTGCGACGCATTTGGCGGCTCACGCCTTACGGTAACGCCAACCAAGAGCCGCCTTACGCTTAAACTCTCACCGGTTCGGCGGGTCGATCTCGCGTTTTTGCAATTTGCGGTATTGGCGCAACGCCCGCTGTACGCAGAAAGATACAGTCGCTTCAATAATATTTTCGCCGATCAATCAAAATTAAGCGTTTATTAGTTGTGCAATGCTCAAGACCGATGTAAATTTCTTCGTGTTAAAGACCGAATCGGCGATCGGCATCTTTCCAGTGGGCGTGTATTTTTGGCGACCGCATGTCCGAGTAAGGTGCGACAACGGGTCTTTTCGAACGATCGAGGGCAAGAGAAAACGATGAGCGACACAATGACACAAAACAACAATATCGAACTGGCGGCCGAAATAGTGTCCGCTTACGTAAGCAACAACTCGGTCCCCGCTGGTGACCTGCCCGGCTTGATAAACGAAGTTTACGGCGCGCTGATCCGCGTGGGCGCTGGCGCCGCCGCCGCCGCCGCGCCGGCGGAGGCGCTCAAGCCGGCCGTCCCGGTGAAAAAGTCGGTGACCAGCGACTTCATCATCTGCCTTGAAGACGGCAAGAAATTCAAATCCCTGAAACGCCATCTGCGCACGCAATACGGTCTCTCGCCGGAGGAGTACCGCGAGAAATGGGGTCTTGCGGCGGATTATCCCATGGTTGCGCCGAATTACGCCAAGGCGCGCTCCAATCTCGCCAAGCAGATGGGGCTTGGGCAACAACGCCGCCGCCGCGGCGCGAAGTAGCCTTTAGCGTCCCTGGCTCTCGTGAACTCCCGTTTGGCGGGGCTCGTTGGATGTCGACTTTGACGGCTGTTGCAATATTGCAACAGCGGCGGCCTGGAATCGAAATTTTTCGTTCCGCGCCCTCGGCGGACTTGCGCTGATCCTTTGTCTGCGAGACAAGTCGCCCTCCGAGCGCGCGACCAGAGAAAGCCACCCTTACGTCCACGCTTTGTTCTCATTGCTCGAATCGAACGAGGAAATATATGCGGCGGTTTCTGTTTGCCTTGATCACCGCGATTGGAGCCACGTGCCTGCTGTCCGGAGCGGCCAGCGCGCGAGACGGCGATCCGTTTTCCAGCCTGTTCGATCCGTCGCCGACGCCCGCCGCCGAAGGGCGCCCGCAGGCCAGCGCCATCCCGCGCGAAGTGGTGTCTTACCAAGGCCGTTTCTCGCCCGGCACCATTATAATCTCGACCAGCGAGCGGCGGCTCTACTATGTGCTCGGCAATGGCCAGGCCATCCGCTACGGCGTCGGCGTCGGCCGGCCGGGCTTCGAATGGTCGGGTTCGCGCTACATCGCCTCCAAGCGCGAGTGGCCAGACTGGACGCCGCCGTCGCAAATGCTGAGGCGCCGTCCCGATCTGCCGCGCCATATGGAAGGCGGCATCAACAATCCGCTCGGCGCGCGCGCCATGTATCTGTCGGGCACGCTCTACCGCATCCACGGCTCCAACGAGCCGGAGTCGATCGGCCAGGCGGTGTCCTCCGGCTGCATCCGCATGACCAACGACGATGTCGTGGATCTCTATGATCGCGTGAGAATCGGCACGCGCGTCGTCGTCGAGCGCTGAGCGCTAACCCCCGAAACGCTTTGGATAACGGTCGGCGACGCCGACCGTTTTTTATTTTTCGCCCGGCCTGTCGCGATCGAGCCCCTTGGCGGCCAGCTCCTCGAGATAGGCATTGAAATTTTCGTTCGAAGCCGCGCCGAGTTCGCGCAAATAGCGCCAAGTGTAAATGCCGGTGTTGTGCATGTCGTCGAAATCCAGCCTCACCGCGTAATTGCCGACCGCCGCCACGTCGAGAATCTTGACGTTACGCTTGCCGCCGACAGTCTTGCGCGTGGCGGCGGAGTGGCCCTGCACCTCGGCGCTCGGGCTGCGTACGCGCAAATATTCGGCGCCGAGCGTGAAGCTTGCGCCATCCTCGAAAGTTACGCAAAGCGCGCCGCCGCCTCTCTCCAGGCGAATTTCGCTGGGCCAGGCCTCGTCCTTCGCCATTTCCGCCTCCTTGACGCCCAACCGTTGCGCGACGAAGCCTCGCCGCGCGCCCGCCGGGGATTATATGAGATCTCACATCAGGGATAGCGCTGCTTCCCCGAGCCGTGGTATCTGGCCGCCATGAACGTCCGCCCGCAATCCTCCCTCTCCCAAGCCGAAGCAGCGCCGCTGGTCGACCCCTTTGGCCGCGCCATCTCCTATCTGCGCGTCTCGGTGACCGACCGCTGCGATTTCCGCTGCGTCTATTGCATGTCGGAGCATATGCAATTTTTACCACGCCGCGATTTGCTCACGCTCGAGGAACTCGACCGGCTGTGCAGCGCCTTTATCGCGCGCGGGACCAAAAAGCTACGCATCACCGGCGGCGAACCGCTGATGCGTCACGGCGTGATGCAGTTGTTTCAATCCTTGTCGCGCCAGATCATCTTCGGCGCGCTCGACGAACTGACGCTGACCACCAACGGCTCGCGTCTGGCCGAATTTGCGCAGGAGCTGGCCGACTGCGGCGTGCGGCGCGTAAATCTGTCGCTCGACACCTTGGACGCGGACAAATTCCGGGCGGTGACCCGCACCGGCGACATCGCCCGCGTGCTGAGGGGGATGGAGGCGGCGCGCGAGGCCGGCCTTTCGGTCAAGCTCAACGCGGTGGCGCTGCGCGGCGTCAACGAGCATGAAGTGGTGGAGCTTGCACGCTTTGCGCATGAGCGCGGAATGGACATAAGCTTTATCGAGGTGATGCCGCTCGGCGAGCTCGAAGGGGGCCCCGCCCGCGTCGACCAATATGTGCCCTTGACCGAAGTGCGCGCGCGCCTTGCGGAAAGGTTCACGCTGGAGGACATTGACTACCGCAGCGGCGGTCCGGCGCGCTACATGCGCGCGAAGGAGACCGGCGGACGGATCGGCTTCATCACCCCCCTGACCCATAATTTTTGCGAGAGCTGCAACCGCGTGCGCGTGACCTGCACCGGGACGCTTTATATGTGCCTTGGCCAGGAGGACGCCGCCGATTTGCGCGCGCCGCTGCGCGAGAGCCTCAACGACGACTTGCTAAATGCGGCGATCGACGCGGCGATCGCCCGCAAGCCGAAGGGTCATGATTTCGTCATCGACCGCGCCGGCCGGGCGCCGGCGGTCGCGCGCCATATGAGCACGACAGGCGGCTGACGCGCATGACGGCCAGCCGCAACGTCGCCTTCCTCGGCCTAGGGGTGATGGGCTATCCCATGGCCGGCCATCTCGCGCGGGCGGGCTATGGGGTGACGGTCTATAACCGCACCAGCGCCAAGGCCGAACGTTTCGCAAAAGAATTTTCCGCTCTCGCCGCGGCGACGCCGCGCGCGGCGGCGCAGCGCGCCGATGTCGTGTTCGCCTGCGTCGGCAATGACGACGATCTGCGCGACGTCACGTTGGGCGAGGCCGGCGCCTTCAGCGGCATGAAGCCCGGCGCAGTCTTCGTCGACCACACTACCGCCTCGGCCAAGGTCGCGCGCGAACTTTTCGCGCTCGCGCAAGAGTCGGGGCTTGGCTTTATCGACGCGCCGGTGTCCGGCGGCCAGGCGGGCGCCGAAAATGGCGCGCTGACCGTGATGTGCGGCGGCTCTAGCGAAGATTTCGCAACGGCCGAGCCGGTGATCGCCGTTTACGCCCGCGCCTGCCGGCTGATGGGGCCGAGCGGCGCCGGGCAATTGACCAAAATGGTCAATCAGATCGCGATCGCCGGGCTCATTCAAAGCCTGTCCGAGGCGCTGCATTTCGCGGTCGAGGCCGGTCTCGACGCCCAGGCCGTCATCGATCTTCTCAAAAATGGCGCGGCGCAATCCTGGCAAATGGAGAACAGAACCGCGACCATGCTGGCGGGCGGCTTCGATCACGGCTTCGCGGTGGAGTGGATGCGCAAGGATCTTGCGATTTGCCTCGACGAAGCGCGCCGCAACGGCGCGCAGCTGCCGGTGGCGGCCCTGGTCGATCAGTTTTACGCGGAGGTCGAAAAGCTGGGCGGCAGGCGCTGGGACACGTCGAGCCTGATCGCGCGGCTGAAGCGATAGGGCGCGCCGCTTGCCTGCAGTTCGAGGGCCTGCAAGTCTTCAAGGGTCTGCAAGCAAATTCGTCAAGTTCCCAAGCAGGGGCTGCTCGCGTCCTTCGCGTTCTCCATGGTTAAAAATTTCACCCCCCCAAAACACAAAGTTCAGCGCTCCAAAACTCTCTAAAATTTCCGACCTGCTGATTCGCGTAAATTTTTTGTGAAGGACGCAACCAATCGCCAGGTCGCCGCGTTTCCCCCCGATAAGAGGAACCTCAGCGCGGCCTTTCTCAAGGGGTCGTCGCGGGCAAGTCCCTAACACCCTTCCGAGAGGGGCTCGAAATGGTCGTTTCGCGAGATAACCCATTCGCCAACCGCACGTCGCGGATTGTGCTCGCCGTCACTGCGGTCGCCGGCCTTTGCGCCGCGGTCGCGGCTACGCCATCGGCGTCGATCGGCAAAGAGACAATCCCGGCGTTGTCCGCCAAACCCGTGGCGGCCATTGGCCAGGATGTAGGCGAAACCGCGAAAGGGATACGGCCATTGGGGCGCGGACCGGCCATAAGAGTTGGCCGCGCCTTCGACGCGGAGGACGAAGATTGCACGCTCGTCGAGACGAAAGTCACGGATGGAAGCGGCCACGTCCACGTCAGGCGCGGCGTGACCTGCGCTAACTGACGCTGCGAGCGAAACGAGACCCCATCGCGTCAGTGGACCTTAAACATGGGCCAGACGCGATTCGGCGATGGGCGGGAGCGATTCCGAAAAGGAAACGCTCCCGTCCACCTCTTTTTAGCCCAGCGCGACGAGCCGCCGCCGAAGGTCCAGGCTCCAAGCTTATCGCCCTGTTGCGTCCTTCACGATCAGCGGATAGCCCGCGACCGTCAGCGCCACGCGGCCGGAGATTCGGGCGATCGCCTGGTGCAACTCGCCAGCCGCGTCACGAAAGGCGCGGGCGAGCGCATTCTCTGGCACGATGGAGAGGCCGACCTCGGATGACACGACGAGCGTCGGGGCCGCTCGGGCTTGCAGCGCCGCCACAAGCTCCACGCGCTCGGCCGCAAGATCGGCGTCCGCCAAAAGCCGGTTCGACAGCCACAGCGTCAGGCAGTCCACAAGCAAGGGCCGTTCGGCCGGGACGTCCCAAATGGCGCGCGCCAGTTCCTGCGGCGCCTCGGTCGTCACCCAGCCCGCTCCGCGCCTGACGCGATGCGCCTCGATGCGCGCCCGCATTTCCGCGTCAAAGGCCTGCGCCGTGGCGATATAGGTCCAGGGCGCGGGATGTCGTTCAACCTGCGCCTCGGCATAGACGCTCTTGCCCGAACGCGCGCCGCCGAGCACCAGGGTCAGGCAAGGGTTCTCGCTCATAACGCGGCCTTGCAAAACGGGTTGCGCGCCAATAACCCGCCGTCGCGATCGAACACTAGGATTTCCAGCTCCGTCTCTTCACTGTCCAGCGCCCGCGCCGCCGCCTCGAAGGCGCGGCGCGCCACCAGCGCCGGAAGATCGACGCCGGCGCCCCTCGCCAGCTGCAAGGCTTCCAGCGCGCTATTGGCGGCGGCGATTCGCTCGGCGAGCGCCGCGTCCGCGCCCGCGCAAATCGCCAATTGCGCCAATCCGGCCAGATCGACGCGCGAGCGGCTGGAGTGCAGGTCTAGCCGCCCCTGCGCGAGCTTCGACAACTTGGCGAAGCCGCCGCCGATCGTCACGCGCGCCACCGGATGTTTATGCAGATATTTTAACAGTCCGCCGGCGAAATCGCCCATTTCGACCAGCGCCGCCTCGGGCAAATCGTAAATCGCGCGGACCGCGCTCTCCGAAGTGGAGCCGGTCGTCGCGGCGATATGGGTTATCCCGCAGGCGCGCGCCACATCGACGCCGCGATGAATGCTGTCGATCCAGGCGGCGCAGGAATAGGGCACTACGATTCCCGTCGTCCCCAGCACCGACAGGCCGCCGACAACGCCAAGCCGCCCGTTGAGCGTATGTTTCGCCATCTCCACGCCGCCGGGAATGGAAATCTCGACCAACGCATCCGCGCCGACGCCCAGTTCCCGCGCCGCCTCGGCGATGGCGCCCTGCATCATCGCGCGCGGAACCGGATTGATCGCCGGCTCCCCGACGGCGAGCGGCAGGCCGGGCCGCGTCACGACGCCGACGCCCTCGCCGGCGCGAAAGGCGACGCCGGCGCCGGGCGGGCCAGGCGAGACTTTGGCGATAATGGTCGCGCCATGGGTGACATCGGGATCGTCGCCCGCGTCCTTAACGACGCCCGCCCGAGCAAAATCGTCGTCCCGCTCAAAAAAACTCAGCGCAAAGGCGACGCGCCGCCCCGACGGCAGGGCGATCTCGACAGGGTCCGGCGCCGCGCCGCGATGCAGCCCGACAAAGGCCGCCCGCGCCGCCGCCGTGGCGCAGGCTCCGGTGGTCCAGCCCCGGCGCAGGGGTTTGTCGGTCGCGGGATCGCTCATGGAGCTGTTATAGCGGCGTCGAGCCGCAGGGCGATCTGATATTTTGCGTCGGGCCGCCCGGGGCGTTCGCGACGCGGCGACGTGGGCGGCCAGATTGGCGCCCACGCACCCGCGGCGTCGCACAGGAGCGGAAGCATATTGCATGAAAATCCCCTAATACTAACATAAGGCCGCCGCGGAGCCTCTCGCAAACTCTCTTGATATTCTCAATGGTAAGGGGTAGCTCCGCATTGGAAGCCGGTCTCATTCGATGCTGGATGGTCCGGGTTTCGTTCGCTAGCATAGGGGGGACATATGTTACGGCATTCGATCATTCTTGGTGGTTTGGTGGTCGCGGGCTTCCTGGCTTTGGGAGTGCAGCAGGGACGAGCCGACTCAGATGTTGACGGCTTCGATCACAGCAAATTGAACCACGGCGTGCTCGGGCATGCGACGGCGACTGCGACTGCGGCGCAAGCTGGCGGTCGTCAGCAAATTAGCGCAGCAGATCCTGATGTGGTGGGCTTCGATCACAGCAAGTTGAATCATGGCGTACTCGGCGCCGTTTGGGCGTCGCCGGCCCGATAAGAGAAATGAAGATGCGCGGCGTTCATCTCGCAATCCTAGCTAAAGCGCCCTGCGAGCTCTGACCGCCGCGCCCGTTCTGCTCATGCGACAGGGTTTTCGAGCGACGAGCAAAACCCCTTCGTCCCCGCTCCCTCGTCCTACTTGCAAAATTCCTCCATAGTCTGATTCACGGCCATATAATGACAATATTGTTTAGGCACATCTATAATGTGGAAATTTATAGCAAGACCAAAAGCAAATATAAAAATCAGCTCCACTCCAAACGCGAGGGTTAAAAGCATCGCGGCATTCCACGATAAATCCAATATTTTCATTGCGCATATTTCCAATGACCCCTTCAGTTCAGGGATGACGTGAGCTGTCATGATTAATACTCCCCCTCGCGCGGCGGGCCGACGATTCGCGCCTCCGGCGCGGCGTCCCTGGCTATTTGGCGCGAAACAGGCGTTTGGAAATGGCCGCCGCGAAAAATTCGGCCCTTGCGCCTCACCCGGCCCACGCGACATCGCCCGCGAAATCGGCTAAATCTCGCCGGCGATGTCCACTCGGGCAGGAGAGTTTACGATGAAATGCGGCCTCGTTCCCTTCGCTCTGGCGAGCCTTCTGGCGGCTCAAGCCAACGCCTTCGAATTGAAAAGCCCCGATATCTCGGCGCAGCAGCCGATCGGCGAAAAATTTGTCTTTAACGCCTTCGGCTGCAAGGGCGAGAATCTCTCGCCGGCGCTGGAATGGACCGACCCGCCGCCCGGGACCAAGAGCTTCGCCCTGCTGGTGCACGACCCCGACGCTCCCACCGGCGGCGCCGGTTTCTGGCACTGGATCGTGACCGATATTCCCGCGACGGCGCACGGTCTCGCGCAAGGTGCCGGCACGCCCGACGGCAAAGGCCTGCCCGCCGGCTCGAAACAGCTCGACAGCGATTTCGGCAAGCCTGGCTGGGGCGGACCCTGCCCGCCGCCCGGACATGGCCCACATCATTATAATTTCACGGTTTACGCGCTTTCGGTCGATACGCTGGGCCTGCCGCCGAGCACACGGACGGCCTTCGTCGGATTCACTATCAACAGCAAGGCGCTGGCCAAGGCGACGCTCACAGCCGTCTACGGCCGCTGAAACATTGCCGGCGGTGCCGCTATGTCATTGATACTGCTGGCGCTTGTGCTGGAGGCGGCGCTTGGCTATCCGCCGGCACTGCTGGCGCGCATCGGCCATCCGGTGATTTGGATCGGCGCGGCGATCGACGCGCTCGACAAGGCGTTTAATCACGGCCCGCCCGTGTTGCGGCGGATGCGCGGCGCGCTGGCGCTGATCCTGCTGCTAGGTCTCTGTTTCGCTATAGGCTTCTCGCTCCAACGGGCGCTGCTGGCGCTCCCCTTCGGGCTCATCCCGCTGGCGCTGCTGGCATCGAGCCTTTTGGCGCAGCGCAGCCTCTATGCGCATGTCGCCAACGTCGCGCGATCATTGGAGATTTCGCTCGAACAGGGCCGCGCGGCGGTCGCCAAAATCGTCGGGCGCGACGTTACGCGATTGGACGAGGCCGGCATCGCCCGCGCGGCGATCGAGAGCCTCGCCGAGAATTTTTCCGACGGAATCGTCGCGCCGGCGCTGTGGATGGCGTTTTTTGGCCTGCCCGGCGCTTTGTGTTATAAGGCGATCAACACGGCAGACAGCATGATCGGCCACAAAAACGAGCGTTATCAAGACTTTGGCTTCGCGGCGGCACGGCTGGACGATCTCGTGAACCTGCCGGCGTCGCGTCTCGCGGCTGGGCTTTTAATCCTAGCCGCGGGCGCGCAAAAACGCGCATCGGCGTGCATGGCGGCCCAAATTACGATGCGCGACGCGCATAGGCACGCCTCGCCCAACGCCGGCTGGCCCGAGGCGGCGATGGCCGGCGCACTAGGCCTTAAGCTCGGCGGCAATCGCGCCTATGGCGACGTCACAGTCGCCGGCGCGACCCTGGGCGACGGACGCGAGGACGCGACGGCCGACGACATCTGGCGGGCGTTGGAGCTTTACCGTATCGCGCTGGCAGGATTGTGGCTGCTGGCGGCGCTGGCGTGGTTCGCCTGAATCGGGAAGAGAGCTAGAGCGCGACGGATAAATACAGAACCCATGGAGCGCTCTAGTTTTAACGGGCAGCTGGGCGCCTAGGGAGTAAACCCAGGTCAGACCCACATTACTTCGTGTTCTGCTCGCAGCCGCACTTGGCGTCGCAGGCTTTTTTGTTCGCTTTCGCCTTCGTTAGGTCGAGGTCGAGCGCCTGATTGTCCCTGATATACTGATCGTCGCAGGCGGCCGCGCAAGCGGCTTGTTTGTCGGTATAGAGTTGCGCCACGTCGCAGCTGGCCTGCTTCACCAAATCAGAAGTCATTTCGCCGGGCCGCGCGTCAAACGCCAGGCTGCTTCCCGCCATGCCCGCGAACATAACCAGCGTGGCGGCAATTTTCCGCATCTTCATTTTTTGCTTTCCTTTTGTTCGTCGCAAGCCGAGCGCCTACATAGCGAACGCGTCGAGCGACCCTTATGCTGCAGCCCGAAGTCACGAAGATCGACGCGCGCCGATCCTCATATCGCGACAACAGGAAGCAATAAAGGGGCGAGATGATATTCGTTGCAATATTATGATCTTTGTATGATATACTGCGACATTACCTCAAATTACGAGACGTCATTGCCGCAAATTACGAGACGGTCGCGCTTGCGGCGCTATTTTCCTCAAAATCGTCCGCAAGCTACTTACTCCGGCAGACAAATCCCGCCCCTCTCCGCCCTCGCGGGTTCTTCGCTCGCGCGGCCGCCAGCGATGCGGCGCCCTGGGGGATTGCTTAACGCCGACGGGGCGGCGGCGGAGGGCGCCGCATCGAACCGGGTCCCGCCCGGCGCGCGCGAGCCGCCGCGGTCGCGATCGCGCCTCGCCCAAGCTCTTGGGAACGACATTGAATTCGCGCGGTCTTCATCACGTGCGTCACGCAAAAAACCCAATAAATCCGCGCCGCCAAGCGCATGGTTAATTTAACCCTAATGATGAATGACGCCAATTTATACGCAAATCGCCAGCACTTTCGAATATTCCGGGAAGGATTCATTAAGGAAGCATGAACATCCTCGCGCCCTATGAAGTGTCAATTCGACACAGCAAAGCGCGTCTTCGAGGTTGAGTATGCAGCCACAATCGACAATCCACCCCCGGCGCGATTTTGCGCCCCACGGCGTCCCCGGCGCTCTTGGCCGCTTTTCCGCCGACAGGCGCGGCGCGGCGGCGGTCGAATTCGCCCTTGTTTGTCTGCCGCTATTCTTTGTAATCCTCGGCATCATCGAGATCGGCTGGGGCAATTTCACGCAATCGCGCATGGACGCCGCCGTGCAGTCCACGGCGCGCCTCATCATGACCGGCGTCGTGCAGAACACGCGGGTCAACGGCCAGCCGCTGACCGCGCAGCAGTTTCGCGACCAGATCCTGTGCCCCAAACTGCCTTCGACAATGAACTGCAACGACGTGTTCGTAAACGTCTCGGTGTTCTCAGAGCCCACGTCTCTCACCGCTCCGTCTCCCTATACGCAATTCATCAACGCGTCCGGCACGGGCCTGGTGACGCCGGCGCTCGACAACGCCAACAACAGTTACTGCATCGGCGCCAACGCCTCCTATGTCGTCATCGACGTCGTCTACCCGCTGCCGGTGCTGACGACGGGTTATCTCGCCGCCGCGGCCTCTTCCTACAACGGCTATCCGGTGCGGATGCTGCAATCGACGGCTACATTCAAGAACGAACCGTTCACGATCACCGGCACGGCGGGGTGCTGACCATGTTGAAAAGACTCGACACATTCAAAGCGGCGCAAGGCGGTCTCGCCATGCTCGAATTCGCGCTGGCCCTCCCGTTTCTGGTGTTGGCGCTCCTGGGCTTCTTCGAAATCGACCGTTACGTTTCGATGACGCGCCGGTTGGAGATCACCGCCAGCTCCATCGCCGAGCAGCTCTCTCAGGACACGCTGGTTTCGCCGATCGATGTGACTTTCGCGCGAGAGTCTACAGTGGTGCTGTTCCCGGCCGTCCTCGCCGACAGTGCGCGCAAGGGCATTCCCTGGAGCAACGACATCGCTTTGTCGATGAGCAGCATCGTCTTCACTCAGGTCAATCCAACCTGCACGACGAACTGCAGCTATAATGCACAGGTCGCCTGGAGCAGCGGCTCCAACGGCCTCTCGCGCCCCTGCAACGTGCTGTTGGCGGCCGTTCCCGACACGCAGAGCTCCCAGCCGACAACGCTCCCGGCCGACGCATTCGGGCCCGTGCCTTTGATCGTCGTCGACGTCGCCTTCAGCTATACGCCGCTGTTTGCTGCGAGCATGGTTCCTCCCGTGACCATACGCCGATCGGCCTACGTGCAGCCGCGCTACACGGCCGGCAACGCCCACCTGCAATACAGCGTCGCCGGCGGCGACAATCTCGTCACGACTTGCCCGGGGTTTTGATCATGAAATCCAATTTCTCCCGCACGCTTAGCAAATCCTTCGCAGCCAACACGCGCGGCTCGGTGGCGATCATCATGGGATTTTCGATGATACCGCTCATGCTCGCTGCGGGCGTCGCCGCGGATTACGCGATCACCCAGACCGTCAAGGCGCGTCTCGATGCAGCCGCCGACGCCGCTGCGCTCGCCGCGATTAAGACGGCGGAAGCGACGATCATCGATCTCGCCGCTTCGAACCCCAATCCCAACTCTCAGGCCATCGCCGCCGGCGTCGCGCAGGGCCAAAAGCTCTTCCTCGCGGAAGCCGGCCGCAACGGCCCCAATCTGATAGGCGCGCCAACCGTGACGGTGACGATCAACGGGCAGACTATCTCCGCATCGGCCTCCTACAACGCCGCCGTCGCGTCCAATTTCGGCCCGCTCGTCGGGGTCGAAGCGCTAAATGTGCAAGGCGCGGCCGCGGCGTCGCTGACCATGGGCAAATATCTCGACTTCTATTTGCTGCTCGACGTATCGGCGTCGATGGGCCTGCCCTCGACGCCCGCCGGCCAAACCGCTCTCGCGGCGATAAATCCCGACTCCTCCGGCTGCTTTTTCGCGTGCCATTTCTCCGGCGAGCAGAGCTACAACACCGCGCGCGCGCACAACATCCAGCTGCGCGTCGACGCGGTCGGCGCCGGCGTCGCCGCGTTGATGAGCCAGGCGCAACAGACGCAGACGCTCCCGCATCAATATCGCATGGGCGTCTATCCCTTCATCACTCACGCCAACACCTTCGTCGATCTCACCTCCGATCTCATCGGCGACTCCTATTCGGTGGCCACGGCGATCAACTACAATCCGAACACCGGCTCGACGAGTTTCGGCGGCCTGCTCGACATCGGCAACGACAGCCTGTTCGCCTCTTCGCTGAACCCCAATTACCGCGTCACCTCGAACTCGCCCGCCGACACATATCCGTTGGGCGCGGGCGGCACGCATATCGAGAATATCTTCAACGACATCAACGCCAAGATCGTCTCGGTCGGCAACGGCTCCACCTCGTCGAACACGCTGCCATTCGTGTTTTTCGTGTCGGACGGCATGGAGGACAGCCAACGTTACGTCACCGCGACCGGACAATGGCCCGGCGTGACGTCCTATCCGACCCCCAATGGCCAAACCCCGTCGATCCGCGCGATGGACCCGAGCGTGTGCGATGTGTTGAAAACGCGCGGCGTCACCGTCGCGGTGATGCAAATTCCCTATCCGCCCTTCGCCAATCCGACGAACTACGCCAATAGCGAGGACTATAAGGTCAACGACGCCCAGCCGAATCTCTCTCCTGCGATGCAAGCCTGCGCTTCACCGGGCTTCTTCACCTTCGCAAGCTCGCCCGCCGAGATCACGGCGGGCATACAGAAGCTGTTCCTCCAGGCGGTGCAGCAGGCGCGGCTGACGCAGTGACGGCGCGGCGCGGTTTGGCCAGGCCGGCAAGAGATTCACGGAAACTCTTGTCGCTTCGCTCCTCCGACGCCAAGCGACTGAAAGGGTTTTAGCGCGCTCTCGACTGGACTTGGCGACGGCGTTTCCGCTCACTCCCGCACGTAAATCTCCGCCCCCTTCTCCATAAACTCGGCCGCTTTCTCCGCCATACCTTGCTCTCGCGCCGCAATCGCCACAGCCTCTTCCCGCAAATCCCGCGTGATCTGCATCGAACAAAACTTTGGGCCGCACATCGAGCAGAAATGCGCGAGTTTATGCGCTTCCTTCGGCAGCGTCGCGTCGTGGTATTTGCGGGCGGTGTCGGGGTCCAGGCCGATGTCGAACTGGTCTTGCCAGCGGAAATCGAAGCGCGCGCGGCTCATCGCATTGTCGCGCTCGATCGCCGCCGGGTGGCCCTTGGCGAGATCGGCCGCGTGGGCGGCGATGCGATAGGTGATGACGCCGGTCTTCACGTCCTCGCGATCCGGCAGGCCGAGATGCTCCTTCGGCGTAACATAGCAAAGCATCGCCGTACCGAACCAGCCGATCATCGCCGCGCCGATGCCGGATGTAATGTGATCGTAGCCCGGCGCGATGTCGGTGACCAGCGGCCCCAACGTATAGAAAGGCGCCTCGCCGCAGGTTTTGAGCTGCTTGTCCATATTAGCCTTGATCTTGTGCATCGGCACGTGGCCGGGGCCTTCGATCATCACCTGACAGCCCTTGTCCCAGGCGATTTTGGTGAGCTCGCCGAGCGTCTCCAATTCGGCGAATTGCGCGGCGTCGTTCGCGTCGGCGTTGGAGCCGGGACGCAGACCGTCGCCGAGCGAGAAGGAGACGTCGTAGCGGCGCATGATGTCGCAGATGTCCTCAAAATGCTCATAGAGGAAGCTCTCGCGATGTTTGGAGAGGCACCAGCGCGCCATGATCGAGCCGCCGCGCGAGACGATGCCGGTGACGCGCTGCGCGGTCAGCGGCACGTAAGCGAGGCGCACGCCGGAGTGGATCGTGAAATAGTCCACGCCCTGTTCGGCCTGCTCGATCAGCGTGTCCTTGAACACCTCCCAATCCAGCTTTAGCGCGTCGCCGCCGACTTTTTCGAGCGCCTGATAGATCGGCACAGTGCCGATCGGCACGCTGGCGTTGCGGATGATCCAGTCGCGGATATTGTGGATGTTGCGGCCGGTCGAGAGGTCCATCACCGTGTCGGCGCCCCAGCGCGCCGCCCATACCATTTTCTCGACCTCTTCGGCGACCGACGAGGTGACGGCGGAATTGCCGATATTGGCGTTGACCTTGACCAGGAAATTGCGGCCGATGATCACCGGTTCGAGTTCCGGGTGATTGACATTGGCCGGGATGATTGCCCGGCCGCGGGCGATCTCGTCGCGCACGAATTCGGGCGTCACGAATTCGGGAATCGCGGCGCCGAAGCTCTCGCCGTCGGCTATGCGCGCGCTGGCCTCGTCAAAGGGGCGCTCGCGGCACAGATTCTCGCGGTGCGCGACATAGCGCATCTCCGGCGTGACGATCCCGGCGCGCGCGAATTCGAGCTGGGTGACGGGACGGGAGCCGGCGGCGCGCAGCAGCGGGCGCGAGGAGGCCGGGCACGGGGGCGCGAGACGCTCCAGCCCGACAAAGCCGTTATCCTCGGGCTTCACCGCGCGACCCTCGTAAGTCTCCAGCCCCTCTTCCAACGACAGCCAGGGCCGCGCGCAAGGAAGGCCGGCGGAAAGATCCGGCGTGAACGAGGCGCAGCCGTAGGGGCCGGAGGAATCATAGATGCGCAACGGCGCCTCCCCGGAGGCGGGGTCGAAATCGATCTCGCGGTAAGGCACGACGAGGCCAGGCGCGCCCGGCGGCGAAGAGTAGCGCTTGTGCGAGCCGCCGATGGGTCCGGTCGTCACGCTCACGGGAGTGGGGAGGCTCTTGTCTTGCGCGTTCATGGTCACGCTCCTCATTGGCCGCGCCGCTGCAAGGGCGGCCGGCCTTTAGGGTCATGACGAGAGCGGGACGCTCGGAACGGATGATTTCTCGCCGGACGCCCGGCGTCCGCCAAATCCGCGCTGGCATTCCCTCCGCCGGCATGACCCGGATCAGGTTCGACGGGTGCATCTCAGCCGCCTTAAGCGGCGCCCCTCGCCATTGGACGCAGGCTAACGGTTATTTAACCATAGGACAAGCAATCATGATGTCTCGATCGGCAGCTCACTGTTGCAAAAAGGTGACACTGCTGAGAAAACGGACGCAAGACATCTTCGTTTGATGCAGGAAGCATAAAAATAGATAAGAATGCAGCCAGCGCTAAAACTGCTCGTGCTTGCGGCGGCGCAGCTTAAGCAACTTTTCGAGACGCAGGTAAATCAACATGCAACACATCGTTCGCCGCACGCTTCTTGCCTCGTTGTCCTTCGCCGCAATTGTCGCGGCTAACCCTACTCTCGCCGCCGACGGCATCGAACTGATCGGCTATGGCGCGCGCCAAAAGGCCGTCGCGGGCGCGGATGTCGCCGATTCGGTCGACGCGATGTCGATGTCGATCAATCCGGCGGGCATCGTCGGCATGGATCGCCAGTACCAGTTCGGGGGAACTCTTTTGCTGCCGGATCGCGGCTATGAAGCCAGCGGCCCGCTGGCTGTTTTGGCGCCCGGCAATGTGCAGAGCGGCCGACCGGTCTTTCCGGTGCCCAACAGCGCCAACGTCTCGCCCATCGACGCGGAATCGGCCTGGGGCACGGTCTCCTATGGCAATGGCGGCATCAACACGTCCTACAGCATGGGCAATTTCAAACCGCCGATCTTCGCGCCCACCTTCCCGCTCCCCGGCGTCGCGTCCCCTCTGATCGCGCCATCGGCTGGCGGTCCCTTCGGCGGCGGTTTCGCCGGCATCGATCTGGAGCAGGAATTTTTCAGCGTCGTTTACGCCAAGAAATTCGGAGCGATCACGCTGGGCCTCGCCCCGACGCTCGTCGTCCAGACGCTCAATGTCCAAGGGCTGAAAACGCTGGCGCCATACTCTAGCGACCCGTATCACCTCTCCGACAACGGCTACGACTATTCCTTCGGCGGCGGATTCCGCCTCGGCCTGCAATATGAGATCGTGAAAGGCCTCCGCTTCGGCGCTGCGGGCTCCACGCCGATGTTCATGACCCAGTTCGGCAAATACGCCGGCGCCGTCGCCGACCACGGCAAGATTGACGTTCCCGCGGATGTCACGGCGGGCTTCGCCTATGACCTCCGCCCCGACCTCACAATCATGGTCGACTGGAAGCATATTTTCTATTCCGCCATTCCGGCGCTCGGCAATTCGAGCTTTCCGATCTATCCCGGCTCGCTCGGCGCGTTCGGCGGCACGGGCTTCGGCTGGCGCGACACCGATTCGGAGGCATTCGGCGTCGAATGGCGGGCCACCAAGCAGCTGACGCTGCGCGCGGGCTATCGGCATTCGGGCGCGATGATCGGCCCGCAGGACATCACACTCAATGTGCTGGCCCCGGCCATCACCGCGCATCACGCCACTGGCGGCTTCAAATATGAGCTGACCAAGAACTCGTCGATCGACTTCGCGGCGGTCTACGCCTTTAAAAATTCGGTGAGCGGGCAAGAGAATGTGCCCTACGTGGCCTTCGCCTACGCGCTCCCGTCGCCGCCCTACCCCGTTTCTTCCGTCCCGGTGGTCGTGCCGCCTCATTACGGTCCCGGCACCAAAGTCACGGCGACGCTCAGCGGGCTGGAGCTGTCGTTAAGCTACACCTACAAATTCGACGCCGGCGACAACTCGTGGATTCCGTCGCATTTCTGAGCCGACGCCTACTTGTAGCCGCGCTCTTGCTGCACCCCGCGATCGCAAGCCTCACAAATCAGGCGAGTGTTTTGCGAGGTGTAACCATCGGCGGCGCTGAATCTGTCAAGGACAGCATAACACTCTGGAAGAGCTTCTTGCATCGCTCGCAAAGCCCATTTTGATTGCGCCGTTTCTCGATCTTCAGCTTCCGGCGCGCCATCGGGCTGCTGCGCTCCTGATAAGTAAGCTGCTTCGCAATCTTCCGTCGATAAGCGAACAAAAGACCTGCATCGCCTCCCGCTAGCGCAGCAATGTCGTTACCGATTCTTTCGAGGAGCGCGGTCGCCTTTGAAAGCTCGTCTTTGGTGAGATTCCGGTTAGCCATGCACGCAAACCTCTTTCCTACCCCTTCACAATCGTCGGCCCCGCGCGGCGCGTTTGCGTCTCCAGCAGGGTTTTCACTTTCGCCGCCAGATTGAGATAGATCGCCGCGTGCGGACCCTGGGGGTCGGCGCCGACGACGGGACGGCCTGCGTCCGAGGTTTCGCGGATCGCCGCGTCGAGCGGGACTTCGCCAAGAAAAGGCACGCCGAGCTTTTCGGCGTCGTGACGGGCGCCGCCATGCGAGAACACATCGGTGCGGCCGCCGCAATGCGGACAGAGAAAATAGCTCATATTCTCGATGATCCCGAGGATCGGCGCCTCGACGCGCTGAAACATGCCGACCGCGCGGCGCGCGTCGATCAAGGCGAGATCCTGCGGCGTCGAGACGATGACCGCGCCGCTCAGCGGAACCTGCTGCGCCAGCGTCAGCTGCACGTCGCCGGTGCCGGGCGGCATGTCGACGACCAGCGCGTCGAGTTCGCCCCAGGCGACCTCGCCGAGCATCTGCGTCAGCGCCTGCGACACCATCGGGCCACGCCAGACCATCGGCACATTTTCGTCGACGAGAAAGCCGATCGACATCACCTTGACGCCGAAGGCCTCCAAAGGAACCATCTTGCCGTCGGCCACTTTCGGCTTGCCATGCAGACCAAACAGCCGCGGCGCCGACGGTCCGTAGACGTCGGCGTCGAGCAGGCCCACGCGCCAGCCTTGCGCGGCGAGCCCCAGCGCGAGATTGGCGGCGGTCGTCGACTTGCCGACCCCGCCCTTGCCGGACGCCACGGCGATGATGAAGCGGATGCGCTCGACCGCCGAAATCGCGCCCCGGCGCGGCGCATGTCGTGCAGGGCCATGATCGTGATGATGATTCTGCGCCGGCTCGGGCCGCGGCGCGCGTTCCGCGGTGAGCGTCACAATCGCCCGCTCGACGCCGCCGATCATAGCCACAGCCTGCTCCGCCGCGAGGCGGACGGCCTCCCATTCCCGCGCCTGCGCCGGATCGCCTGAGATCGAGACGAAGGCCTTTGTCCCCGTGACATTGATTCCGCTGACCGCGCCGCTCGCGGTTAGAGACACGCCGTCGGGACCGGAAACGCTCTCCAGCGCCTTCAAAACATCCGCTTCATTCGCCACGGCCATTGCTCCCCGCCGATTGCATTTGCGAGCGTTTTGCGCCGAAAGGACGAGAAAATCCAGTGTTTGGAGGATCCGATCGCGCCGAACTTTGCGCTTTGAAAAAACTCGCCACCAGCTATTAGCCGCCTTAAGCCCAGCGCACGCATCCATCCGCCCAGGTTCGATCACCGAAAAATGCCCGGCCCAATCGACCCGTTTCGCGATCCGCGCAGCAAGCGCCGCGCCGGTCGAAATGGCGGGTGAGGGTGGAAGTCGAAAGAGCAAAACGCCGCGCAATGTTGGACAACCCACGCGCCAGGCAAGCTCACCGAAATCCTGGCAGTGAGCCAGTTTGATTGTGGCGTGATGATTTTGCCCTAGCGGCGTCGCCGTCGTCACCCCATAATACGAATATGGGCGAACCTGACCGATTCACATTCCAGATTGTTCCGGACCTCTTGGGCGTCCGCCGATTCCGATGGACGGTGTGCGAGGGTGAGCAAATACACCTCCGCTCTCCGCATTCCTATGCGACGCGCCGCGAGGCCGAGATTGAAGGAGGAAAGGCGGCGTTGAGGTTCGCCAAAACATGGCCCAACCACAAATGACCGAAAAGCTCTCCAACCACCCCCGCGCCCTAAACCAATGGGCGAGGCATATGCTCGATATCGCCATGGGCGAAGTCGACGACCGCGAGCAAGAGTGGCGAGTGGCGAAAACCCGGCGGCAGGGAGATTGCCATTTAGTCAGACTGGGCGCCCGCCCCGCCGCAACACGCGCGGCTCTCCTGCACCGGCGGACAGGGAACGTCGCCATAGGAGCAGAACACGCAGCAGTCGCCGGCTTTGGGTTTTAGCGCCGCGCCGCAAGCCGGGCACTCATAGCGGATTTGGCAGGAGTCCAGCGCCATTGTCAGCGTTTCGGCGTGACCGCAGACCGGGCAAGTCAGCGTCGACGACAGCCGGAGCCGCTCGCCCATCTAAGCCTCGACGTCCACGTCGGCATCGACCATGCTGGGCTCGGCATGTTCGATTTTCGGCGTGCGCTTGAACGGCGATCTGCGCCCGCGCATCGTCTGGACGATCTTCGCGCCATTGGAAAAGGCGAGATAGATCATCAGTGGCGGCACCGAGGCCATGGTCTTCAGATATTCACCGGGCGAGCCGCGCTTTAACGCCAGGTAGGGCGGCAGCGTAATGCCGAGCACGACGACCGTGGTCATTGCGGCGATGATTTCGAGCATGGGCAGATAGGGCGCCAGCGAGCCGTGCAGAATTGAGCCAAAGATCAAAGCCAGCACGCCGACGGCGGCGGCCGGGAAGAAAATCTGATGCGCCACCAGCCCGATGGCGGCCACTCTCTGCGTCAATGTCCAGGGCGCCTGCCACAAGGGGACGATGGTCCTTTGCGCGACCTGCACAAAGCCGTTCGACCAGCGCCGTTGCTGGCGACGGAAATCGCGCAGCCCTTCCGGCACTTGTCCGGGTATCGCCGGCTCGGAGACAAAAATTCCGCGCCAGCCGCCGAGCGCGGCGCGCACTGTGAGATCGAGATCTTCGCACAGCGAATAATCCGACCAGCCGCCGGCGCTCTCGATCGTCTCGCGCCGCCAAACGCCGCCGGTGCCGTTGAACTGGAACAACCAGCCCGCATGGGCGCGGCTGCGCTGTTCGACCAGAAAATGCCCGTCCTGCACAAGGCCCTGCGCGCGGGTAAGCCAATTCTTCTGGAAGTTGGCGAATTCGCACCGCGATTGCACAAAGCCGGCCTTCGCGTCTTTCACCAGCAGCGGCACGCTGCGCTTCAGCCAACTGGCCGGCGGACGAAAATCCGCGTCCAACATGGCGATGAAAGGCGCGGTCGATATGGTCAGTCCATAGGCGCAGGCGCCCGCCTTAAAGCCTATCCGGTCGGGACGGCGCACATGCGCGATGTCGGCGCCCTCGGCGCGCAACTCCACCGCCACGGCCTCGGCCCGCGCGGTGGTCTCGTCGGTCGAATCGTCGAGCAGCTGGATATGCAGTCTATCCTTGGGCCAATCGAGCTGCGCGACGCAGCGCAGCGACTGCTCCGTCACCAAGGGTTCGTTATAGACGGGGATTTGCAACAGCACATGCGGCAATTCGTGATCGGGAAGCTCCACGGGCGCAGGATCGCGCAGGCCGCGCGCTTCGTCCCACAGGAAACGCGCGATCACCGCGATATAGCCAAGCCCGATGACGATGAGCGTCAGCCCGCTGGCGGCGGCAATGGCGTCAATGACGAAACATAGAAGGTCAAAAACCAAGCCTCTATCCTTTTTTTCGTGTCGCAAGCGGCGCGTCGAGCGAGTCCGCCGGCGCATCCTTCGTAACATCGGCGCGCGCGTCGAAACGCTCCTTCGCCCAGACGACCCGGTTGGTGGTCCACGCGTGCAGCCACACCGCCAGCATCACCGCCTCGCGGAACAGAAAGATCGCGGGCGCCTCCCATGATACGCGCCAACCCTTCATAAAGGAAAGCCACGTCTCCAGGGCGAACCAGAGCAACAATGTCGCGCCCGCCGCCGCCAGCGGCGTTAGCTGGACCAGCGGAGCGGCGACGGCTGCGTTGATAACCGCCGGAAAAGCCTGGCAAAAAGGCTCCGCCAGAAACGACAGCAAAGCATCGCCGCGACGAATCACGCTCCAGCGAAGCTGGCGTTGATAAACATCGCTCAAAGAGCGGCGTCCCAGTTCTTGCCGCACCGGCCTGTGGGAGAAAACCGTGCGCAGCCCGATTCGCGCCATGGCCTTGGCCGTCGCGTTGTCCTCGCCGACAGTGTGCGAAATGGCTTTGAAACCGCCCGCCCGCAAAAAGTCCTCGCGGCGAAACAGCATGATCTTGCCGACGCCAAACCCGTGACCCAGAGCGGACGCGGTATACAACATGCGCGCATGCGGGCCGTTGAGAATCGACGCTTCGACATGAGCCGCGATATTTTCGGGATTGGCGCCATAGGGAATCGCGCAAACGAGCCCGACTCTTTCGGTCAACTGACGCATATGCTCCGCGAGATCGCCGGGCTCGAGAATGGCGTTGGCGTCCTTCATCAGGATCGTGTCATAGGCCGCCTGAGTGAAGGGCGCGACGAGATTATCCAGCTTGGGGCTTTTGGCGAATTTCGCGGTCGAGTGCAAAAACCGCGTGGGAACCTCGGGATGACGCGCGAAAACAGCGCGCATTCTCCGCGCCGCGTCGCTGTCTGGGTCGACGGCCGAGGCGAGCGCTTCGAATTTTGGGTAGTGTTGGGCGAAGATCGACTCCTGCGCCCGCTCGAAATTGTCTTCCAGCAGTTTGACCGGCATGACGATCGACACCGGCGGCTGCGCGCGGTTTTTGGCGCGACGTGCGCAAAGCCAGGGTTGCGCGATCGTCGCCGCAGTCGACACAATCAGCAGCGCGACGCTTATGGTCCAAAAGACCGCGCTCCCCCAGAGCAACGCCTCGTGCAAGGAACCCCCTGCCGTCATCAGCACGCCTCTTTCTCGAGCGTGCGCGGCACGTCGGCGGAAAAGCGCAGCATTACAGCGTCCACCCAGCGCGGCGGCAAGAATGTGATAAAGCGCAACGCGCACCACATGAACAGCGGGAAGGCGATCACCGGCTTGCGGCGCTCGATCCCGCGCGCGATGATGTCCGCCGCCGCCGCGTCGGAGATTTTGCCGGGCTGCCAGCTTTTGGTGGCCGCCGCCATCGGCGTCGCGACGAAGCCGGGGACGATCATCGCGACGTCGACGCCATGTGGCGCCAGCACGCCGCGCAGCGATTCGGCGTAGGAATAGACCGCCGCCTTGCTCGCGCAATAGGCCGGCGAAAAGGGCAGGCCGCGCACGCCGGCCATCGAACCGACCATGGCGATCGTTCCGGAGCCTCTCTTCGTCATCGCCGCAATCGCCGGCTCGACCGTGTTGAGCACGCCGATCACATTGATCGCCAGCGTCGCGCGCACGGCGTCCGGGTCTTCCAGGATTTGCCCGCTGGAGAGGCCGGTGGCGACGCCGGCGTTGGCGAACAGGACATCGAGCGGCGCAAGCGCCAGCGCGTCAGCCACGGCCTTCGCCATGCCGGCGCGATTCTGCACATCAACGACGAAGGTCGCGACATCGGCGCCCTTGTCGCGGCAAGCTTGCGCGGAACCTTCGAGTCGCGCCGCGTCGCGCCCGAGCAGCGAAAGCCGCGCGCCGTCTTGCGCATAGCGCAGCGCCAGGGCGCGGCCGATGCCGCTGGAGGCCCCGGTGATGAGAATATGCTTCCCGCTCATCTTAACGCTCCTGCTGGAGTGGACGCAGCGTCGCCTCGGCGATGATCGCCGGCGCGCGCGACCCATTATGGGCGTAGAGCCGAACGAACACGCTCTCGGGCGACGATCTTAGCACGCGGCCGGTCAAAATGGCTTTTTCCCCGCGCAGCACCGGCTGCACGAAGGTTCCGCCGAGCCGCGTCAGTTCGAGATCGCCGCGCCAGGCGCGCAGCATCGGCTCGAAGGCGGCGAGCAGCTTCATGCCATGGACGGGCGGCGCCGGAAAGCCAATCGAGACGGCGAGCGCGTCGTCGAGATGCAGCGGATTGTCGTCCCCCGAAACCTGCGCATAGCGGCGCAGCGCCTCGGCGTCGAACGGCCCGATCTCCATCGCGGGCAGACGCTCGCCGACAGCGGGTGGGCCCGGCGCGGCGCGGGCGCTCATGCGTCTTTGTCCCGGCGCAGCGCGGCGCGCGGCACCAGCCGCAACAGGGTTTCGAATCGCCCGACAGGCGCGCCGTCGGGCGTCGCCAGCAAAGCCTCGACGACAAGGCGCGGCGGCTTTTCCTCGCGGCGCATCGACACCAGAAGATCGTAATCCGCGCCAAGACGCAGCGGCGCTTCATAGGCGAAATGCTGCGATTCATGCACCGGCACGCTGTCCGCTTGCGCGCAGATTTGCGTGATCGCTCCATGAATTGCGGGCGCGGTCAACCACAAGGCCGGATAGCTCGAAGGCGCGCCGTCGAAATTCGCGCAAAACCCCGTCTCGCGGGCGAACTCGGCCGCGCGCGCCGCATCCACCCGCACGCGCATGCCGGGAAGTTCGAGCGCGCCCTCAGCCGTCATGTTCAAGCGCCCGCACGATCAGCACGGCGTTGATGCCGCCAAAGGCGAAGGAATTGGACATGGCCGCCTTGATCGGCGTTTTGCGCGCGACATTGGGCACAGCGTCGATCGGACAGCGCGGGTCCGCTTCGAGAAAATTGATCGTCGGCGGCGCGATCTGTTCGCGCAGCGCGGAAACGGTGATCGCAAGCTCCAGCCCGCCGCCGGCGCCCAGCGCATGGCCATGCACGGGCTTGGTCGACGAAACGGGTACGCGGCGGCCGTAATCGTCGCCAAAGACGTTCACGATCGCCTCGGATTCGGTCATGTCGTTGGCGTGCGTCGCGGTGCCGTGGGCGTTGACGTAATGGATGTCCTGCGGCGTCATGCCGGCGTCTTCCAAGGCCTGCGCGATGGCGCTCGATGCGCCCGCGACATCTGGCCGCACGGGGTCTTTGGCGTCGCTGCTGGTGCCGTAGCCGACAAGTTCGCACAACGGCGCATGTCCGCGCGCCAGCGCCGACTCCAAGGTTTCGAGAATGAACACCGCCGCGCCCTCGCCGAGCGACATGCCGTTGCGGCCTTTCGAAAAAGGCCGGCAGAAATCGGGCGTTAGGACGCGCAAGGCTTCCCAGGCGCGCATGCAGCCGTTGACGACGCAAGCCTCGCTTCCGCCGACGATCGCCCTATCGGCGAGGCCGAAGCGTATCATCTGCAAGCCGAGCCCGATCGACTGGCTGGCAGAGGCGCAGGCGCTGCCGATCGCGAAGGTCGGGCCAAGGCACGAATAGCGCATGCCGAGCGTCGTGGCGGCCGTGCTGGGTATGATGCGCGGCACCGTCAAAGGCTCGGGACGGATGGACTCCACGTAGTAGCGATACAGCCCTCTGTCGATGGTGGTCATGCCGCCGATGCCGGTGCCGATGATCACCGCCGTGCGGGGGCCGGCGAGATCATTGCGGCCCAAGCTGGCTTGCGCCATTGCTTCGTCGGCGGCGATCACCGCGTATTGCGTGAAAGGATCGCAGAACGGCAGCAGACTGGCTTCAATGTGAGCCGAAGGCTCGAACTGCGGAACCTGCGCCGCGATCCTGATGCGCCCGTCGTAGGGAATTTCGGTGCGCAGTTCGCGCACTTGCGAAGCGCCGTCGCGCGCCGCGCGCCAAAGCCGTTCGGCGCCCAACCCCGCGGCGGAAACCGCGCCCATGCCCGAAATGACGATGCGATCCGATCTTATGCGGCGACCGGAAGGGACGCCCGCCGCCTCCGTCCGGGCATCGCCTTTCCGCAAATCGGCCATATCAGCTTTTCTCTCTTTCTTTCGTAATGTGGTCGGCGATCGCGTCAATCAGGGATTGCACGTCCTTGGCTTCCTGAAGCGAACCATCCATCGGAATATAGACATTGAACTTTTCTTCGAGCGCCGTAAGAATCATCACGATGTCCACGGATTTGAGATCGAGACTCTCGATCGTCGCATCGGGCGTGACCTTGGCGCGGTCGATCATGCCCTCGGAAGCGATGACCTCTATGATTTCCTCGACCAACTTGGCCTTGTCCTGCGGATTATCCGTCACGTCCACCTCCGTTCGGGGTTCTGCCGGCCTCGGTGCGCAAAACGCCCGTCGAAGCGGTTCGCCGCCCCATTAGCGTCCCCCTGCCCCGGACGACCAAACTCTCGTTAAGGCGTTTGGCGGCGAAAATAAAGCCCACTATCGCCAAGCGGGCGGTTTGGAGTGGCTTGAGCTCGAACTTCGTGCCAAAAGCGGCCGCAACCGATCGCAAGTTCGAGCGAGGACCATGACGTTACAGGATGAAGCCCTGGCGGGAAGTTTTCCCCAGGCCAGCGAAGACCAATGGCGCAAAGCCGTCGAACGCGCCCTCAAGGGCGGAGCTTTCGAAAAGCTCGTCGCCAAGACCTACGACGGCGCCGCGATCGCCCCGCTCTATCGTCGCGCCGAGGCGCCCGGCTCGCGCGCGCTACGCGGCAAGCCCGGACGCTGGGCCATTCTAGCCCGGGTCGACATCGCAGACGCGGAAGCCGCCAACACCCAGGCGCTCGAAGATCTAGAAGGCGGCGCCGACGGTCTGCACCTCGTGTTCGCCGGCGCGCAAGGCGCCTATGGCTCGGCGCTTGCGGACGACAGCGACGCCGCATTGGCGCATGTCTTCGACAAGGTTCGGCTGGATTACGGCGTCCCGGTGATGATCGAAGATTCGCCGCGCGCGCCAAACGCCGCCGAGGCGATCATGCGGCTCGTCGACAAGAACCACATCGAGCCCTCGATCACCCGCATCTCCTTCGGCTACGATCCCTTGGGCGCGCAGCTTCGGCACGGCTTCTCACCGGCGCCCTGGAGCGAGGGCGCCAAGAGCTTCGCCGAAAAGGCGAGGCGCGCCGGCAAGGCCGGCTTCACCTATGGGACCGTCGCCGCCGACGCCCGCGTCGCGCACGCCGCCGGCGGGACCGAAGCGCAGGAGCTCGGCTACGCCCTCGCCGCCGGCCTCGCCTACCTGCGCGCCCTCAATGACGTCGGCGTCGACCTCGACGCCGCCCGCAAAATGCTGCTGTTCCGCCTCGCCGCGGACGCCGACGAATTCGCCAGCGTCGCCAAATTCCGCGCGCTACGGGCCCTATGGGGACGCATCGAGGAGTCCTGCGGCCTTGCGCCTTCGCCGGCGCTGATCCACGCCGAAACCGCCTGGCGCATGATGACCGCCAGCGATCCGTGGAACAATCTGCTGCGCGCCACTATCGCCGTGTTTTCGGCGGCGGTCGGCGGCGCAGACGCCATCACCACGTTGCCCTTCACGCAGCCGCTTGGGGCGCCCGACGCCTTCGCCCGCAGACTTGCCCGCGACACGCAGCTCGTGCTGCAGGACGAGTCCTATATTCACGTCGTCGACGATCCGGCCGGCGGCTCCGGCGGCTTCGAAGCGCTGACCGAGGGCCTTTGTCAGCGCGCCTGGAGCGAGTTCCAGGCCATCGAGGCGGAAGGCGGACTCGCGAAGGCGCTGGAGACCGGCCGTTTTCAGGCCAAGGTCACTGAGACCGCCGGCGAGCGAGCCAAAAATGTCGCGCGCGCCAAGGACAAGATCACCGGCGCCAATGAATTTCCCGACATAGGCGAGACCGCGCTCAAAGTGCTGGCGCCCTACGACTCGCAGAGCGCCGAGGCGGAGGCTCCGCAGGGAGCGCGTAAAACGCCGAAGCTCGCGCCAAGGCGCCTTAGCGAGCCGTTTGAGCGGCTGCGCGCGCGCTCGGACGCGCATCTCGCGGCAAGCGGCATGCGCCCGCGAGTGTTTCTCGCCAATCTCGGCTCCGTGGCGACCTTCACTCCGCGCGCAAACTTCGCCAAGAATTTTTTCGAGGCGGGCGGGGTCGAGGCGATGTTCGGACCGCAAACGGACGACTCGACGCAAATCGTCAAGGCCTTCCGCGACAGCGGCGCGAAGCTTGCTTGTCTTTGCTCGTCCGACAGGATTCATTGTGATGCAGCAGTTCCCGTCGCGATCGCCCTGCACGGCGCGGGCGCAAAGCTTTATCTCGCCGGGCGTCCGGGCGAGATGGAGGAGGAACTGCGCAAGGCGGGCGTGACGCGATTTATTTTCGCAGGCTGCGACATGCACGACATGCTGCGGCTCGCGCTGGAGGAGGCCATATGAAAGCGAGCTCCTTGTTGCTTCTGACGGCGATCGCGACGGCGGGAGCGGCGCAGGCGCAGACGAACAAGACCGGCGACGACACAACGGCGCTCGGCGCCCGTTACGACGGCGTCTGGAATTTCGAATCGACGACGACGGCGGGCAATTGCCCGACGCTGACGCCTAGCAGCGTAGTCGTCGAGGGCGGACGGGTGGTCTCGGCCAATAATGGCGCTTCGACCCCCTGGGGCTATGTCGAAGGCGACGGCACCTTCGTCGCCCGTTTCACCGACGCGAACGGCCATATCTCTCGCGCCAGCGGGCGTTTCACCGAGACGAGCGGAACGGGCGCCTGGTCTTCCGGGACGGACTATTGCGGCGGCGCCTGGCGCGCGCATCGCGGCGGCGGCAGAGCGGCGCGGTAGGGGGCGGGTTGTGGTGTGGCGCGCGGTTCGAATGTCCGCGCGGCGGAACACTGGCCGCCGCGTAAACGACATTGCTAAGCCCTCGGGGAGCCGGCGAGTTTTGACTGACAGAACAAACCTCGCGCATAAGCGCCATTACGGAACTTTGAGGGGGTCTAGCCCGTCGTCTGAAATCAAATCTGCAAAACGACGCGGCGTCCCGCTCTCAGGTCAATGTTCTCAAATCAAATCTTCAACTAAGTCATCAAAATCGCTGAAGCCAATACTCGCCTTACAAATGCCACGCGAGAATTTATAAATTTCTCTACGTTCATTTTCCATTCATTGTCGCGAGCGATAATGAGCACTCTCTCGGAAACGGCCTTGCGGAAGGCCGCGCGGCCCTTGGAGACATTGATGAAAAAGATGCTTGCCGTTGTTCTCGCCTCCCTCACGCTTGGCGTCGCCTCTTTTGCCCCAACGGCTCCGGCTCAAGCGGACTCGGCTGGCGCGGCGGTTGCCGCTGGAATCGGCGGTTTCGCGCTTGGCGCGATGACTGGCGGCGCTATGGCCCGCCCGGCGCCGCCCCCGCCCGTCTATTACGGCGCTCCCGCCCCTGCCTATGTCGAAGCTCCCCATTGCTGGCGCGAGCGCCGCCCGGTTTTCGACGAATATGGCGAAGTGATCGGCTACCGCCCGCGCCGCGTTTGCGAGTGAGATTCTTTAGCCTTTAAATGTCGGTTAAGCATGACCCAGACAAGGCGCACTGTCGTCCAGCCGTTCACATTATAGCCACGGCTAATCTCCGCAGGAGGTTCCTCGCCGTGGTCGGGGCGCTTGATCGCTTCTTTCTTCTGACGCCCCTCGAGTTTCGGCAAGATCGGCTTCCGCTGCATCGGTTAAACGGCGGATGAGCGGTCGGCCAATAGCTTCCTCCCTCTTTCAATAATGCGCGCTGCGTCAAAATCCTTGACGCGACCGGCGGCAACGTCGGCCAGCCCCTTGTCAATGTCAGACTTAAGTGCCGCGAGCTCCTGAAGCTGCAAAGCGCGTTTCATCTTCCAATCACGGAGCGCAGCGCGGATAACCTCGCTGGTCGAGGCGTAATCGCCATCCTCGACCGCGCCCTTGACGAGGGCGGCCATGTCGGTCGGCAGGGTGATGGTGATGCGTTCAATCTCCGGCATGATCCGCGCCCTCTCTAAAGCGCCAAATCATACTTTATCATACTTATGATGCAGATGCGGGAAAGAGCGCCGCCGCTTATGCACGTCATTTCTGCACAAAAAAGGCTTTTAACTTAATGGCTTGGGGTTGAACGCAACTTCTAAAATTCCGCGCAACCGCCTTAACGCCGCGCCGCCGGCGCTCCCCCGCCCGGCGCGGCAGATCTCATCGCGGCTCGTCGTCTCTTGGCAGCAGCCTGCCGCCCACGGTGTTCTGCGCCATGGGGCGCCCTTGCAGCGCCGCCTGGCCCGGCGCGGCCACGCCGTCCTTCTGATAGATGTCGTCGCGGAACTGCGTCACGCCGTCGGGCCCGCCCCATGCCGTGACATAGACCCAATAGACCGGCACCTGCGGTAGTATCTTCACGTCGACGCGCTCGCCCGAGCTGATCACTTGGTCGATATGGTCGCGGTCCCAGCCGGGGGTCTCCTTGAGCAGCCAGGCGACATAATCGCGCACATTCTGCAAGCGGATGCAGCCCGACGAGACGAAGCGGAAATCGTCGCCGAACACGCCCTTGGCCGGCGTGTCGTGCATATAGACGCCAAAAGGATTGGCGATGTCGATGCGCACCACGCCGAGGGAGTTGAAATCGCCGCCCGTGTCCTGCCGGAAGCGGTAGTTCAGGGCCTCGAGCGAGCGCCAGTTGATCTGCTCGGGCTGCAGCTCCTGGTTGTCCTTGTTGTAGACGCGGATGTGATGGTCGGCCAGATAGCTCGGCTCTTCCTGCATCTTGGGGATCAGATCCTTGCGGATGACCGAGGCCGGCACGGTCCAGAACGGGTTGAAATTGATCTCGATCGCCTTGGTCTGCATGACCGGGGACTGGCGGTCGATCTTGCCGACGCCGGCGATGTGATGCGTCACGACGGCGCCGTTCTCCACCGTCTCGACCAGCGCCGCCGGAATATTGGCGGTCACATAGCGGTTGCCGAGATCGCGCGAAAAACTGCGCAGACGCACCAGATTGGTCTCCAGCTGGCGCAGCCGTGTTTCGGCGGACACATTGAGCGCCGTCACTGTCTGCTGATTGACGACGCCGGTCTCGTTGACGCCATGGCGCGCCTGGAAGCGGCGCACCGCCGCCTCGACATAGGAATCGAACACCGGGCTGTAGCCGGTCTCGGCGGCGATGTCGCCCGAGATGATCAGCCGCTTGCGCAGCGTCGAGACCATTGTCCCGTTAGAACCGAGCCGCAGCTGCAGGCCAGCCGGCAGGCTGGGCCAGCCGCCGTTGGCGACGATCTCCTGATACTGGCGGATCGCCTCTTCGGTCGCAGCGACCGTCTGGGCCGAAAGGATCGGCGTCGTCGAACGCGACACCGTCAAGCGCTCGGCCGCGTCATAGCGCTGCGCCCACTCGGCCTGACCGTCGTATGGGTCCTGCGACGCGGCGAAGGCTCCCGGCGCGAAAGCCAAAGCCGCGCCGAACGCGGCCCATATCGGCGTGCGCAGCGCCGCGCCAAAGGAAGAGCAAAAAGTGGTCAGCTTTGACAAGGGATGGCTCCAGTTGCGATAAAGCCCGCAAGCATGAGGCTGGGCCGCGCGAACGCCGCGCCTACTCCAAAAGTGCCTCTCTAAGGTTAACAAGGCGCGAATAGTCCGGCGATTTTGTGACCGCGCGGGCGATTATTCGTCCGAAGACCGCGCCTTCGCGCAATCGAAAAGGCCGCCCCGGGGGGACGGCCTCGCCGTTAACTCAGTTTGGCGCGCCGGCAATCAGCCCGCGGCGGGCGGCAGTCTCGGCGTCGACGCCCGAGGCTCCGCCGTTTCGGCGCGCTGGGTGATGATCAGATCGTCGCGGCCATTGGCGATGGCGCGGAACTTGGACATCGCCGCGCCGGTGCCGGCCGGAATCAACCGACCGACAATGACATTCTCCTTGAGGCCGACCAGCGGATCGACCTTGCCGTTGACGGCGGCCTCGGTGAGGACGCGCGTCGTCTCCTGGAAGGAGGCGGCCGAGAAGAAGGACCGCGTTTGCAGCGACGCCTTGGTGATGCCGAGCAGCACCGGCGTCGCGGTGGCGATCTTCTTGCCCTCTTCGAGGCACTTGGCGTTGGCCTCCTCGAGTTCCGTCTGGTCCACCTGCTCGCCGTCGAGGAACGGGGTGTCGCCCGAGTCCACGATGTCGACCTTCTGCAACATCTGCCGCACAATCACTTCGATGTGCTTGTCGTTGATGTTGACGCCCTGCAACCGATAGACTTCCTGGATCTCGTTGACGAGATAGGCGGCCAATTCCTCGACGCCCTTGATCGCCAGAATGTCGTGCGGCGCCGGATTGCCGTCGACGATGTAATCGCCCTTCTCGACGACGTCGCCATCCTGCAGATGGATGTGCTTGCCCTTGGGGATCAGATATTCGACCGGCTCGGCGCCTTCCTCGCTCGGAACGATGCTGAGCCGCTGCTTGTTCTTGTAATCCTTGCCGAACTGAACGGTGCCGGAGATTTCCGCGATGATCGCGTGATCCTTGGGACGGCGCGCCTCGAACAATTCCGCGACGCGCGGCAGACCGCCGGTGATGTCGCGGGTCTTGGCGCTCTCGAGCGAGATACGCGCGATGATGTCGCCGGCCTGGACCTTTTGGCCGGGTTCAGCAGAGAGGATCGCGTCGACCGGCACGAGATAACGCGCGTCGCCACCGCGTTGCAGCTTCCCGATCTTGCCGTCCGGCCCCTTGATGACGAGCGCCGGCTTCAAGGTCGCGGAACGCTGGTTGAGCCGCCAGTCCATGACCATACGCTTGGTGATGCCGGTCGCCTCGTCGGCGGTCTCGGCCATCGACTGGCCCTCGACCAGATCCTCGAAGCCGATCACGCCGTCGATCTCGGAAAGAATCGGACGCGTATAGGGATCCCACTCGGCGATGCGCGCGCCGCGCTTGATCTTGTCGCCCTCGTCCACCTTCAGCCGCGCGCCATATTGCACGCGCGTGACCGAACGCTCGGTCCCGTCCGGCCCGACGATGACCACCGCGACGTTGCGGGCCATCACCATCAGATCGCCATCCGCGTTGCGCGCCAGATGGCGGTTGCGGATATGGACCACGCCCTCGAAATTCGACTCCGTGAAGGACTGATCCGCGAGCTGCGCCGCGCCGCCGATGTGGAAGGTGCGCATGGTGAGCTGCGTGCCGGGCTCGCCGATCGACTGCGCCGCGATGACGCCGACCGCTTCGCCCATATTGACGGGCACGCCGCGCGCCAGATCGCGCCCATAACAAGCCGCGCAGACTCCGTTCTTGGCCTCGCAAGTCAGGACCGAGCGGATCTTGATCTCCTGAATTCCGGCGGCGTTGATCGGCTCGATATGCCATTCCTGGATCATCGTGCCCGCGGGCACGATCACCGAACCGTCCTGCGCGCGCAAATCTTCCGCCGCGAAACGGCCGAGAATGCGCGAGGTCAGCGACGCCACGACCTGGCCCGCGTCAATGATCGCCCGCATGCGAATGCCGTTCGTCGAGCCGCAGTCGTAGGACGAGATGATCGAATCCTGCGCCACGTCGACGAGACGGCGCGTCAGATAGCCGGAGTTGGCGGTCTTCAGCGCGGTGTCGGCGAGGCCCTTGCGGGCGCCGTGGGTCGAGTTGAAATATTCGAGGACGGTCAGGCCCTCCTTGAAGTTCGAGATGATCGGGCTCTCGATGATTTCGCCCGAGGGCTTGGCCATCAGGCCGCGCATCGCCGCGAGCTGGCGCATCTGCGTCGGCGAGCCGCGCGCGCCCGAATGCGACATCATGTAGATCGAGTTGATTGGCAAATCACGGCCATGTTCGTCCTTGCGCACGGCGGAGATGCGGATCATCATCTCCTCGGCGAGCTTCTCCGAGCATTTTGACCAGGCGTCGACAACCTTGTTGTATTTCTCGCCCTGCGTGATCAGGCCGTCGTTATACTGCTGCTCATATTCCTTGGCGGCGGCGCGCGTCTCACCGACGATGCGCCCCTTGGTTTCGGGCACGACCATGTCGTCCTTGCCGAAGGAGATGCCGGCCTTGAACGCTTCCCGGAAACCCAGCGCCATGATGCGGTCGCAGAAGATCACCGTCTCCTTCTGACCGCAGTTGCGGTAGACGGTGTCGATCATGTTGGAGATTTCCTTCTTGGTCATCAGTTTGTTGACGACATCGAAGGGAATCTTGACGTGGTTGGGCACGAGCTGCCCGAGGATCATCCGGCCCGGCGTAGTGTTGAAGATTTTCGAGACGCGTTCGCCGTTCTCGTCGAAGCTCCAGGCGCGGCCCTTGATCTTGCTGTGCAGCGTGATCGCCTTGGCGGCCAACGCGTGTTCGATCTCGCCCTGGCTAGCGAAGGCCATGCCCTGCCCCGGCTCGCCGTCGCGCTCCAGCGTCAGATAATAAAGGCCGAGCACGATGTCCTGCGACGGCACGATGATCGGCTGACCATTGGCCGGATGCAGGATGTTGTTGGTCGACATCATCAACACGCGCGCTTCCAGCTGCGCCTCGAGCGACAGCGGGACATGCACGGCCATCTGGTCGCCGTCGAAATCGGCGTTGAAGGCGGCGCAGACGAGCGGGTGCAGCTGGATCGCTTTGCCCTCGATCAGCACCGGCTCGAACGCCTGAATGCCAAGGCGATGCAACGTCGGCGCGCGGTTCAGCAACACCGGATGTTCGCGAATGACCTCGTCGAGAATGTCCCAAACTTCGGGCTTCTCTTTTTCGACAAGCTTCTTGGCCTGCTTCACGGTCGCCGAATAGCCCTTGGCGTCGAGCCGCGAATAGATGAACGGCTTGAACAGCTCCAGCGCCATTTTCTTGGGCAGACCGCATTGATGCAGCTTCAGTTCGGGACCGACGACGATGACCGAGCGGCCCGAATAATCGACGCGCTTGCCGAGCAAATTCTGGCGGAAGCGGCCCTGCTTGCCCTTCAGCATATCGGCGAGCGACTTCAGCGGCCGCTTGTTGGCGCCGGTGATGACGCGGCCGCGCCGGCCGTTGTCGAACAGCGCGTCGACCGCCTCCTGCAGCATGCGCTTTTCGTTGCGGATGATGATGTCCGGCGCGCGCAGTTCGATCAGCCGCTTCAAACGATTGTTGCGGTTGATGACGCGGCGGTAAAGATCGTTCAGGTCCGAGGTTGCGAAGCGCCCGCCGTCGAGCGGCACGAGCGGCCGCAGATCCGGCGGAATCACTGGCACTTCCTTCAGGATCATCCATTCCGGCTTGTTGCCGGATTGGACGAACGCCTCGATGATCTTGAGGCGCTTGGCCAATTTCTTGGGCTTCAAATCGGTGGTCGACTCGGCGATTTCCTGACGCAGCCGCGCGGCGATGCTCTCCAGATCCATCGATTCGAGAATCTTGCGGATCGCCTCGGCGCCGATCATCGCCGTGAAGTGATCCTGGCCATATTCGTCCTGGGCGCGCAGATACTCGTCCTCCGAGAGGAGCTGGCGCTCCTTCATCGGCGTGAGGCCGGGATCGATCACGATATAGGATTCGAAATACAGAATGCGCTCAAGATCCTTGAGCGTCATGTCGAGCAAGAGGCCGATGCGCGAGGGCAGCGACTTCAGGAACCAGATGTGCGCGACGGGAGCGGCGAGCGAAATATGGCCCATGCGGTCGCGCCGCACGCGCGCCAGCGTCACTTCGACGCCGCATTTTTCGCAGATGACGCCCTTGTATTTCATGCGCTTGTACTTGCCGCACAAGCATTCGTAGTCCTTGATCGGACCAAAGATGCGCGCGCAGAACAGGCCGTCGCGTTCGGGCTTGAACGTGCGGTAGTTGATCGTCTCCGGCTTCTTGATCTCGCCGAACGACCAGGAGAGAATCTTCTCCGGGCTGGCGATGGAAATCTGGATCTGGTCGAAGGCCTGCGGGGCCACGACCGGATTGAAGAGATTCATGACCTCTTGTTGATTCATGGTCTTCTCCACTGGACACGGAGCGGGAACGGCTCACAGCCGTCCACGCCCGGTCGAATTTCTGTAACGCCGCGCAAAGCTTGGGAACGCGCAAGCGAGAGCGCGCCGCATGAAACGATCAGGCGGCGCGAAAGAACTATTCGGCGCTTTCGACGGCGACCGGGATTTCCTCGCCCTCGGGCGCCGCCGAGGTCAGTTCGACGTTGAGCGCCAGAGAGCGCATTTCCTTGATGAGCACGTTGAAGCTCTCGGGAATGCCGGACTCGATATTGTCGTCGCCGCGCACGATCGACTCGTAGACCTTGGTGCGGCCCGCCACGTCGTCCGATTTCACGGTCAGCATTTCCTGCAGCGTGTATGCGGCGCCATAGGCCTCCAACGCCCAGACCTCCATTTCGCCGAAACGCTGTCCGCCAAATTGCGCCTTGCCGCCGAGCGGCTGCTGCGTGACCAGCGAATAGGGGCCAATCGACCGCGCATGGATCTTGTCGTCGACGAGATGATGCAGCTTCAGCATATAGATGTAGCCCACCGTCACCTTACGGTCGAAGGTCTCGCCGGTGCGCCCGTCATAGAGCGTCACCTGTCCCGACGAAGCAAGACCCGCGCGGCCCAGCATTTCGACGATGTCCTTTTCGCGCGCGCCGTCGAACACTGGCGTAGCGATCGGCAAGCCGCGCCGCAGATTGTTGCCAACCTCCAGCAGCGTCTGCTCGTCCAGCGTTGCGAGCTCCTTGTCGCCGTCATAGACCTCGGCCAGCTTTTTGCGCAGCGGCGCCGCGTCCTTGTTGCGCAGATAGGCGTCGACGACGACGCCGATCTGCTTGCCGAGACCCGCGCAGGCCCAGCCCAGATGCGTCTCCAGAATCTGGCCGACATTCATCCGGCTCGGCACGCCGAGCGGATTCAACACAATGTCGACCGGCGTCCCGTCGTCGAGGAAGGGCATGTCCTCCTGCGGCACTATGCGCGAGACGACGCCCTTGTTGCCGTGACGGCCGGCCATTTTGTCGCCGGGCTGGATCTTGCGCTTCACCGCAACGAAGACCTTGACCATCTTCATCACGCCGGGCGGCAATTCGTCGCCGCGCTGCAGTTTCTCCACCTTGTCGAGGAAACGGTTTTCGAGACCCTTCTTGGCCTCGTCGTACTGCTTGCGCACCGCTTCAATGCTCGCCATCAACGCGTCGTCCTCGACGACGAAGGTCCACCACTGCGAGCGCGGATATTCGTCGATAATGGCCTGGTTCAGCGTTTGATCCTTCTTGAAGGATTTGGGGCCGGCGATGGCCTTCTTGCCGAGCAGGGTCTCGGCAAGGCGCGCGTAAACGTTGCGGTCGAGGATCGCCAATTCGTCGTCGCGATCCTTGGCGAGACGCTCGATCTCCTCGCGCTCGATCGCCTGCGCGCGCTCGTCCTTTTCGACGCCGTGGCGGTTGAACACGCGCACTTCGACGATGGTTCCCTGCACGCCCGGCGGCACCCGAAGGCTGGTGTCGCGCACGTCCGAGGCCTTTTCGCCGAAGATCGCGCGCAGCAGCTTTTCTTCCGGCGTCATCGGGCTTTCGCCCTTGGGCGTGATCTTGCCGACGAGAATGTCGCCCGCCGCCACTTCGGCGCCGATATAGACGATGCCGGCCTCGTCGAGATTCTTCAGCGTCTCCTCCGAGACGTTGGGAATATCGCGGGTGATCTCCTCCGGCCCGAGCTTGGTGTCGCGCGCCATCACTTCGAATTCGTCGATGTGAATCGAGGTGAACACGTCGTCCTTGACGATGCGCTCGTTGAGAAGGATCGAATCCTCGAAGTTGTAGCCGTTCCACGGCATGAAGGCGACGAGCACGTTGCGTCCCAGTGCCAGATCGCCGAGATCGGTCGAGGGTCCGTCGGCGATGATGTCGCCCTTGAGCACGTGATCGCCGACGCGCACCAGCGGCTTCTGGTTGATGCAGGTCGACTGGTTCGAGCGCTGATATTTCATCAGCCGGTAGATGTCGACGCCCGGCTTGGCCGGGTCTTGCTCTTCCGTCGCGCGGATGACGATGCGGGTCGCGTCGATCTGATCGACGACGCCGGTGCGGCGCGCCGAAATGGCCGCGCCCGAATCGGCGGCGACAATCGCCTCCATGCCCGTGCCGACCAGCGGCGCGTCGGCCTTGATCAGCGGCACCGCCTGGCGCTGCATATTCGAGCCCATCAGCGCGCGGTTGGCGTCGTCGTTCTCAAGGAAGGGAATCAGCGCCGCCGCGACCGACACCAACTGCTTGGGGGAAACGTCCATCGCGTCGACGCGCTCGCGCGGGACCAGCACGACATCGCCGGCGTGACGACACAAGACCAGGTCTTCCGTCAACATGCCGTCTTTGTCGACCGGGGCGTTGGCCTGGGCGACGTGGAACTTCTGCTCTTCCATCGCCGAAAGATAGGCGACCTCGCCGGTCACCTTGCTGTCGCGCACGCGGCGGTACGGCGCTTCGATGAAGCCGTATTTGTTGACGCGTGCGAACGTCGCAAGCGAGTTGATGAGGCCGATGTTCGGACCTTCCGGCGTCTCGATCGGGCAGATGCGGCCGTAATGCGTCGGATGCACGTCGCGCACCTCGAAGCCCGCGCGTTCGCGCGTCAGGCCGCCCGGACCAAGCGCCGAGAGACGACGCTTATGGGTGATCTCCGAGAGCGGATTGGTCTGATCCATGAACTGCGAAAGCTGCGACGAGCCGAAGAACTCGCGCACCGCCGCCGCCGCCGGCTTGGCGTTGATCAGATCCTGCGGCATCACCGTGTCGATGTCGACCGACGACATCCGCTCCTTGATCGCCCGCTCCATGCGCAACAGGCCGAGACGATACTGATTCTCCATCAGTTCGCCGACCGAGCGCACGCGACGGTTGCCAAGATGATCGATGTCGTCGATTTCGCCGCGCCCGTCGCGCAGATCCACCAGCGCGCGCACGACGGCGATAATGTCCTCGCGGCGCAGCGTGCGCATCGTGTCCGGCGCGTCGAGATCGAGCCGCATGTTCATCTTGACGCGGCCGACCGCGGAGAGATCGTAGCGTTCCGAGTCGAAGAACAGCGAATGGAACATCGCCTCGGCCGTCTCGACCGTCGGCGGCTCGCCCGGACGCATCACGCGATAGATGTCGAACAGCGCTTCCTCGCGCTGGCTGTTCTTGTCCACGGCGAGCGTGTTGCGGATATAGGGGCCGATGTTGATATGGTCGATGTCGAGAATGGGCAGCTCGGTAAAGCCCTTCTCGATCAGCAGCGGCAGGGTCTTAATGGTGATTTCGTCGCCCGCCTCGGCGAAGATTTCGCCCGTCGTCGGGTCGAACAGATCCTGCGCCAGATATTGGCCATAAAGCTCCTCGGCGGGAACCTTGATCGCCTTCACGCCCTTCTCGGCGAGTTGGCGCGCGGCGCGCACGGCGAGCTTTTTGCCGACCTCGAGAATAACCTCGCCGGTGTCGGCGTCGATAATGTCGGCGACCGCTTTCACGCCTTTGAGACGCTCGGCGTCAAAGGGCATGCGCCAGCTATCGCCGTCGGAAGTGTAGACGATGGTCTTATAGAAAGTGGTGAGGATTTCCTCGCCGTCGAGACCCAGCGCGAACAGCAGCGACGTCACCGGGATCTTGCGGCGGCGGTCGATGCGCGCATAGACGATGTCCTTGGCGTCGAACTCGATGTCGAGCCAGGAGCCGCGATAGGGAATAATGCGGGCGGCGAACAAAAGCTTGCCGGAGGAATGGCTCTTGCCCTTGTCGTGATCGAAGAAAACGCCCGGCGAGCGGTGCATCTGCGAGACGATCACCCGTTCGGTGCCGTTGACGACGAAGGTGCCGTTCGACGTCATGAAGGGCATGTCGCCCATATAGACGTCCTGCTCTTTGATGTCCTTGACGGACTTCGCCTGCGTGTCGGGATCGACGTCGAACACGATCAGCCGCAGCGTCACCTTTAGCGGCGCGGCGTAGGTCATGCCGCGCTGGCGGCATTCGTCTACGTCGAATTTGGGCGCCTCGAATTCGTAGCGCACGAATTCGAGCAGGGAGACCTGCGAAAAGTCGGAAATCGGAAACACCGACTTGAACACCGACTGCAAGCCTTCGTCGGGACGGCCGCCCTTGGGCTCGTCGACGAGCAGAAACTGGTCGTAAGAGGCCTTTTGCACCTCGATGAGATTGGGCATTACCGCGGCTTCGCGGATGTGTCCGAAAAATTTGCGAATCCGCTTGCGACCGGTGAACTTCCGCGCCGACGTCTGAGCCATGTCGCCTCTCGAACCTCTTCTCCCTAACGGCCATTTCCCGCGGTTGCGAGATTTAAGAACGCGTCAAGCGCTTTACCGGCCGTCGCGCCGACGACGCCCGAGCCAAGCTCAAAGCCCCGTCACGCCTGCATGTCGCCAACATCAAATTTCTTAGAACCGGACGCGGCCCCAGCGCGAGCCGGGACCGCGAAGAGATCGACGGACCGCGGCAAGCGGCCCCGCCGTCTTACTTGAGTTCGATCTTGGCGCCGACCTTTTCGAGTGCGGCCTTGATCTTCTCGGCCTCTTCCTTGCCGACGCCTTCCTTGATCGGCTTGGGAGCGCCTTCGACCAGATCCTTGGCTTCCTTGAGGCCCAGACCGGTCACGGCGCGCACTTCCTTAATCACTTCGATCTTCTTGTCGCCGACGGCGGCCAGAATCACGTTGAACTCGGTCTTCTCCTCGACCGGAGCGGCGGCGGCGGCGCCCGGCGCGGCGGCGACGGCCACAGCGGCGGCGGCGGAAACGCCCCACTTCTCTTCGAGCAGCTTGGCGAGCTCGGCGGCCTCCAACACGGTGAGGGAGGACAGCTCGTCGACGATCTTTTCCAGATTGGCCATGGTTTTACGTCCTTCGAATTTGGTTCTTTGGTCTGATGGGTTGCAAGCCTTGGTTTAGGCCGCGTCTCGTTTGGCGTAGGCCCCGAAAACGCGCGCGAGCTTGGCGGCTGGCGCGGTCGACAGCTGCGCGATCTTGGTCGCGGGCGCCTGAACGAGGCCCACGAGCTTTGCGCGCAATTCGTCGAGCGAAGGCATGGTCGCAAGCGACTTCACGCCGTCGGGATTAAGGGCCGTCGCGCCCATGGCGCCGCCGAGGATCACGAATTTCTCGTGGTCCTTGGCGAAAGCCGCGGCGACTTTGGGCGCCGCCACCGGATCGTCCGAATAGGCGATCAGGGTCGGCCCCTTGAGCAAGGGGCCGATGGAGGCGACGCTCGTGCCATCGAGAGCGATCTTGGCAAGGCGGTTCTTGGCGACCTGCACGCTGGCGCCCTGTTCGCGGGCCTGCTTGCGCAGGCGCTGCAACTGGGCGACCGTCAGGCCGGAGTAATGCGCGACGACGACGACCGAGGCCTTGGTGAAGACCTCGTGCAACGTCGCGACGGCTTCTGCTTTCTCCGCTCTCTCCACGGTGCTCTCTCCTCAAGCGGGGCGCAAAACCCCGCCGGTTTGCGACATGCCGTCGATTCTCTCCCGCAATGGGAGATAGCGACGGCGCCGTAGATCCTGTCCCCAAAGCGAAAGCCTCGCCTTGGTTGAAGGGGCGTCAAACCAAATTCGAAGGACGCGCGCGGCGCTCGAACGAGCCCCGTCGGTCCGGCAATTTCTGGCTTTCCCCGTCTGTGCAGGCCGCCAGCAAGCGAAAGCGAATCGCTTTTGCTCGCCAAGTCGATTAAGCCGCCTTGGAGCGAGCCCCAAAGCATGCGCCGGCAGTCTCGGACAGAATTCGACCGAACCTCACGCAAGGCTTGAAGCCTTGAGTTTCGCCGGCCTGTCCACCGTTCGCCCCTAGCATTTTGGCGCAAAGGCCGAACGGAAGCTCAAAACTCAAAAAGGGGGCCGCCATAGCTGGCGGACCCCGGAGGGACCTATCTAACGACCCTGCGCGCATTTGCCAAGGGGAATTTTAACGAAAATGCGCGAGGGGCGCCAATTTTGCCTGCGGGCGCCCATAATATTCCCCTCACCTGCGCCCTGGCGTGAACTCCATGCGCACCCGTCCATGCGCCCCGCGCAGCGCCGGCGCATGGAAACGTGCCGCCCCTCGCCCCTTTCGCGCCGCGCGCGGCTCGCTCTCGCTCGCCGGGCCATAGGACTTCGCCGCGCCCGCGTGTCCCGCCGTCGGGCCGAAGGACGCCAGACATTCGTTGTAGGCCATTGGCTCCTTGATCTTCTCGCAATCGTCGATGTTTTTCGGCGCGGCGAGCGCGGCGCCCGCCGCCAGCAGCGTCCCCACAACAACAATGTCGCGGAAATAACTCATCCGCGCAGCGTCGCTCCGGTTTTCTTCTCCGCCTCGGCGACGATCTTTTGCGCCAACGCTTCGATCTCCGCGTCGGTCAGCGTCTTGTCCTTGGGCTGCAGCGTCACCGCGACGCCGATGGATTTTTTGCCCTCCGGCACGCCGACGCCCTCATAAACGTCGAAAATATCGGCGCCGGCGATCAGAGTCTTGTCGGCGCCCAGCACCGCGCGCAGCAGCTCGCCGGCCGGCGCAGCGCGATCGACCACAAAGGCGAAATCGCGCGACAGCGGCTGCAAGTCCGAGAGTTCTAAGCGCGGCTTGGTCTTGGTGGGTTTGGCCTTTTGCGCCGGCAAGGCGTCGAGATAAATCTCGAAGGCGGCGAGCGGCCCCTCTACGTCCAGCTCCAAAGCCAAGCGCGGATGCAGCTCGCCGAAATGACCGACCACCGCCTTGGGGCCAAATTGCAGCGTTCCCGAACGGCCGGGATGCATCCAGTCGGGCCCGTTTGCCACGACCTGCAAACCGGAGGTCACGACGCCCAGCGCCTGCAACAAAGCGAAGGCGTCGGCCTTGGCGTCGAAAACGCCGGCCTTTTTAGCGGGCGACGCCCAGCCGCGCCCAGCGTTTTGCGCCGTGGCGAGGCCGCGCCTCACGCCAGCGGCGGCGGTTCTCTGCCCCTTTTCGTCGTCGCTGGCGAAAATCTGCCCGACCTCGAACAGCGCGCAATCGCCGAAGCCGCGCGCGGCGTTGCGGCCCACAGCGCCGAGCAGCCCCGGCAACAGGCTCGGCCGCATGTCGGAAAGCTCGGCGGCGATGGGGTTGGCTAGCGCCAGCGAAGGATCGCCGCCGCCAAACCCGCGCGCCTGCTTATTGGAGACGAAGGACCAGGTGACGGCCTCGACCAGCCCCTGCGCGGCGAGCGCGCGTCGCGCCGCGCGGGCCCGTTTTTGGCTAAGCGTGAGCACCGGGCTAGCTACGCCCTCGGCGCGAACAAGCGGCGTCGAGACGATGTTGTCGACGCCGTGGATGCGCAGGATTTCCTCGACAATATCGGCCTTGCCCTCGATGTCGGGACGCCATGTCGGCGCGGTGATCTTCGCGCGACCTTCGGTCGTCGGCGCGACCGTGAAGCCAAGCCGCGTCAGAATCGAGGTCGCCTCGTCAGGCGCGATGTCGAGGCCCGTGAGGCGCTTCGTTTCGCTGAACGGAAAATCGACAATGCGCATCGCGCTTAAGCCGGCGCCCGCGACATTGATCGTGGAGGCCTCGCCGCCGCAAAGCTCCTGCACCAGCTGCGTCGCGAGCTCCAACCCCGGCAACGCGAAATCGGGATCGACGCCGCGCTCGAAGCGATAGCGCGCGTCCGAGACGATGCCGAGCTTGCGGCCGGTCTGCGCGATGTTGTGGGGGTCCCACAGCGCCGATTCGATCAGCACGTCGGCAGTGTTCTCGTCGCAGCCGGAGGCCTCGCCGCCCATCACGCCGGCGAGAGATTCGACGCCGGCGTCATCGGCGATGACGACGATGTCCTCGTCCAGCTTGTAGGTCTTGCCGTCGAGCGCCAGCAGCTCCTCGCCAGCGCGCGCGCGCCGCACGACAAGATCGCCCTTCACTTTGCCGGCGTCGAACACATGCAGCGGCCGGGCGCGGTCTAGGGTCAGAAAATTGGTGATGTCGACCAACGCGTTGATCGGGCGCAGGCCCACCGAACGCAAGCGATCCTGCAGCCAGGCGGGACTCGGGCCGTTTTTGACGCCGCGCACGAGGCGCAGCGCGAACAGCGGCGCGAGATGCTTGTCGCCAGGCGCGAAATCGAGTTTTACGCCCACGGGGCAAGGGAAGCCGCCATTGATCGGCGCAGGCGCAGGCGTTGTCAAAACGCCGAGCCCGGCGGCGGCGAGATCGCGCGCAACGCCCGCGACGCCGGCGGCGTCGGGACGGTTCGGCGTCAGATTAATGTCGATGAGCGGATCGCCCAGCCGCGCCCATTGCGCGTAAACGGCGCCGACCGGCGCGTCTTCGGGCAGCTCCAAAATGCCATCCGAATCGCCAGGGAGCTCCAGCTCGCCAGCGGAGCAGAGCATTCCCAGCGACTCGACGCCGCGAATGACGCCCTTGCCGAGCGTGAATTTCTTGGCCGGGATATAGGTCCCCGGCGCCGCGAACACGGTCTTCAGCCCCTTGCGCGCATTGGGCGCGCCGCAGACCACCTGCAAGGGCGCGCCGGCGCCGGTGTCGACCGAGCAGACCTGCAAGCGGTCGGCGTTGGGATGCGGCGCGGCTTCGATCACCTGCGCGACGACAAAGTCTTCAAGCAGCGCGGCGGGATCATGCGTCTCCTCGACCTCGAGGCCGATGCGCGTGAGGGTTTCGACGATCTCGGTCAGCGAGGCCGTGGTGTCGAGATGGGTTTTTAGCCAGGAGAGGGTGAGTTTCATGTGTCGGCGATCTTTTGTGAGGTCTGCGCGCCTTGGCGAACGGCGCCGCAAAGCGGGTTTGCGCGGCGATTAAGGCGGGATTCACCCGCTCAATCCACCCGCCAGCGTCGGAAAATCCAGCGGCCGGAACCCATAATGCCGCAGCCAGCGCAGATCGCCTTCGAACAGGTCGCGCAGATCCGGCATGCCGTATTTCAGCATGGCGAGGCGGTCGATGCCGACGCCGAAGGCGAAGCCCTGGTATTTGTCGGGGTCGAGGCCGCAATTCTTCAGCACATTGGCGTGCACCATGCCGCAGCCCAGAATCTCCATAAAATCCTCGCCCTCGCCGAAGCGGATTTCGCCGCCTTGCCGCCGGCATTGGACGTCGACCTCCATCGACGGCTCGGTGAAGGGAAAGAACGACGGGCGAAAGCGCAGGCTCACCGATTTCACCTCGAAGAAGGCCTTTAAAAACTCCTCCAGCACCCATTTCAAATGGCCGATATGGGTGGTCTCGTCGATGACCAGCCCTTCGACTTGATGGAACATCGGCGTATGCGTCTGGTCGCTGTCGCAGCGATAGGTGCGGCCCGGACAAATCACCCGGATCGGCGGCTTTTGCGTCAGCATCGTGCGCACCTGCACGGGGCTGGTGTGCGTGCGAAGCAGCTTGCGTTTGCCGTCCGCGCCGGGCGAGAAGAAAAACGTGTCATGCATCTCCCGCGCCGGATGGCCTTCGGGGAAGTTGAGCTTGGTGAAGTTGTAATCGTCGGACTCGATATCCGGCCCCTCGGCGACGGAAAAGCCCATATCGGCGAAGATCGCCGCGAGTTCGTCCATCACCTGCGAGAGCGGATGCAGCCGTCCCCGCTCCAGCGCGCTCGGCGGCGCCGGCAGCGTCACGTCGAGGGCCTCGGATTTCAACCGCGCCTCGAGCGCTTCCCTTTCCAGCGCGGCGCGGCGGGCGGCGAGCCGCTCGGTCACCACGTCCTTCAGCGCGTTGATCCGCGCGCCTTGCGTCTTGCGCTCGTCGGGCGACATGCGCCCCAGCGTCGCCAGCAGCGCCGAGATCGCCCCCTTCTTGCCGAGCACCCCGACGCGCACGGCCTCCAGGGCCGCCTCGCTGTCGGCGGCGGCGATCTGGTTCAGCGTTTCGGATTCGAGTTTTTCTAGGTCGGTCATGGGATTTTGGCCTGGCGCACGGAATCTTGGCCGGGTTCTGCCATGCGCGCGGGGCGATGTCGAGTTGGGCGAGCAGGCGGCTGTGCCCTTCGGCTTTAGTCGAGCCGCAAAATCCGCGATCTGTTTGGCGCCGGAGTCCGGCGCCAAAAATGGTCTAATTTCTCAAGCGGCTGGATTTGGAATGAAATCGTTGAATTCCTCGCCAAAAATCACGCCCGACACACCCTACGCAGCATCGCCCTTCCGCCGCTCAGGGCCGCGCCTTGGCGCGTCGCCGACCTCGCCGCGCCCGCGCTCAATTCCTAAAACAGCGCTCCAAGCGCCGGACTTGCGCAGCTACGTCTTGTTCTCCTCGAAAAACTCCGACAACTTTTTCAGCAACCCCCCATCGCCGGCGCTCTCAGCGGGCACGCCGCGCCAATGCGCGAAAATTTGCGCCAGCGCGGATGAGGCGACGCGCGCCCTCACGTCGTCGGCGCGGCTCGTCAGCACGATCGGCACGCGCGCGCCGAGCGCCAGGCCGGCGGTCTCCGCCTCGGCCAGAAACACCAGCTGCTTGGCTAAAATATTGCCGGCGTCGAGGTCCGGAGCCACAAGAATGTCGGCGTCGCCGGCGACGGGGGAAACGATGCCCTTGGCGGCGGCGGCTTGCGGCGAGATGGCGTTGTCGAAAGCCAGCGGCCCATCAAGATCGGCGCCGGTGATCTGGCCGCGATCGGCCATTTTGCACAGCGCCGCCGCGTCGATGGTCGAAGGGATTTTGGCTTCGACGTTTTCCACGGCGGACAGCAGCGCCACCTTCGGCCGGGCGATGCCCATCGCGTGCGCGAGATCGATGGCGTTGCGCACGATGTCGCGCTTTTCGTCCAGCGTCGGCGCGATATTTATGGCGGCGTCGGTGACCAGCAGCGGCTTGTCATGGCCCTTTACGTCGAGCACGAAGACATGGCTCATGCGCCGGTCGGTGCGCAGCCCGTGGTCTTTATTCACGACCTCGGTCATCAGTTCGTCGGTGTGCAGCGAGCCCTTCATCAGCGCGTCGAGCTTGCAATGTCTCGCCAAAGCGACGGCTTTTTCGGCGGCGGCATGGCTGTGCGGCGCATCGACAATCTCGACGCCGTCCAGCGAAAGCCCGCCGTCCCGCGCCGCCGCCTCGATCTTTCCACGCGGGCCGATGAGCACGGGGATTATCAGCCCCCTGTCGCGGGCGTGAAGCGCGCCTTCCAGCGAGAGGCCGTCGCAAGGATGCACGACGCCCATCTTGACGGGCGGCAAAAGCGCTGCGCGCTCGATCAACGCCTCGAAAAACCGCCCGTTGGCGGCGGGCTCGGCATGGACGCGCAACGGCATAGGGCTCTCCAGGCTTTTGGCGCGCGGCGCGCTTGCATGCGGCCGCGCGAATTTCTTGCCCCGCAATTGCTTCTCAAGGCAAGCGCCATCGGCGGCCTCCTGCGCGTTTCGCTATTTGACGACCTCGACGCGCGGCGCGGCGTCTTGCGGGGCGGCGGCGAGCGCGGGCTCCTCCAGCGTCCGCGCCGCCGGCGCCGGCGCGAGGCCGATCCAGCCGTGCACGCGCTCGGGATCGAAACCCGCCTCGCAATGTTCACCGATCCGCATGAGCGGGCCGCGAATGAGACTGGGGTCCAAAATCATTGCAACGAGCGCCGCTTGCGGCGTGATGGTTTCAAGATTGATTTCGCCGCAGACGACGCGCGGCGCTTCCGGATCGAACCAGTCTTTGATCCGCTTCTCGGCGAAGAAGGGACGCAGGCTCGATACGCTCCAAGGCTCGCCGAGGAGATCGCGCGCATCGACGATATGACCGGCGGCGCACAGCAGCGCCTTCTGCCGCGCATGTTCGGCGCAAGCAGGATTTTCATAGAAGATCACCTGGGCCATGGGATGCTCGATTGGGTTCGTGACGACGACCAACGCCGACAGACCCACAGCCTAGCTCAATTTTGTGCGGCGCGAAACGGCGAGAAACGAATTTGTTTAAAAGACGGCCGCGCCGCTCAATATCCGGGCTTCATTGCAATTGTGTGACTAGCGCGGCGCCCAGGAACGCGGCGCCAAGAGCTGTTTTGCGGCATTTTCTTCGCAGCCGCAACGCGGCTTACGGCCGCGCGCCATATTTATGGAGCTGCGACCCCTGCGTCGTGAGCCAGGTTTCGGCGCGATCGACCTCGCCGCATAATTTATGCGCGAGCGCCCAGAACCGCGGCGAATGATCGAGATGAACGAGATGCGCCACTTCATGCGCGGCGAGATAGTTCAAAACGAAGGGCGGCGCCATGATGAGCCGCCAGGAAAAATTGAGCGAACCCGCGGCCGAACAGGAGCCCCAGCGGCTGACCGGATCGCGCAGGCTGACATTGCGCGCCGGAAGCCCCAGTCTTTGCGTATGGCTCGCCACGGCGGCTTCGAGATCGCGCCGCGCCTCGCGTTTCAGAAAGTCGCGCACGCGGCGTTGCACGTGTTCGGCGGCGCCGGCGACATAAAGGGCGTGGGCGGGGCCGTCGTCGATCGCGAATCGATCAAGCGGCCCGCTCCAGACGACGCCGCGGGCGCCCGGCAAATGCATGAGCAGATGATCGACGCCGCGCAAGGGCGCGATGGCGCCGTCCTCGAAAGGAATCACCGCCGGCAGACGGTTGAGGCGCGCTGCGATCCAGGCGGAGTGGCGTTCGGCGAAAACCCGCGCCTCGCGCAGCGACGCGCGTTGCGGCATCGTCAGCACAGCGTCGCGCGCGGCGAAACGCACGCGCAAGGTGAAGCGCCGCGCGCTCGGCAGGCGTCTCACAGCCACGACGATTGATTCGCCGCCGTGGTTCAATATGAGCTGGGACGAGTCCGCGATTGGAGCGGTCTCTTTGCGCAAGAGGCGAAGCATGACGCCATGCTAACGCAAAAAGTGGCGCTGTCGCGACCTCCTTGCGGCCGCGCGGCAAAAAATTATCGGCGAAGCGGCCACGTCACAGATAGCGCTGCAATTCGCGCGCGGCGTCGGCGGGTTTGCGCGCGACGTTGAAGGCGTTGACGAAGTGGCCGTTCTTATCCATCAGATAGACCACCGTCGTGTGATCCACGCCGTAATCGCCGCTTTCGCCCGGCGCGCGCTTGGCGTAAATGCGAAACTCCTTGAGCATCGGATCGAGCGCCTCGTGAGCGCCGGTGAGGCCAATGATGCGCGGATCGAAACTCGACAGATAATCTTTCAGGATCTGCGGCGTATCGCGTTCGGGATCGACCGTGACGAACAGTCCGCCGACATTGGCGTCGGGTCCGAGCGCGCGCATAATCTCCGAGAGTTCGAAGAGCGTCGTATGGCAGATGTCGGGACAATTGGTGTAGCCGAAGAACACCAAATAGGGACGTCCCACCATATCCTTGTCGGTGAAAGGCTTCTCGAATTGCGTCGTGAGCTGGAACGGGCCGCCGATCGCCGGCGGCGCCGCCTGTTTGTTGGTGAAGACAACGAAGGCGGCGAACATTAGCGCGCAGGCGACGCCAAAGGCGATCAACGGCTTTGCGCCCAGGGCCGGGGCCTTCGCCGCGCCTTTGGCGCTTGGTTTCGCGCGGAGGGCGGGCTGTTTCGCGCCGCTCTTGGCGCTCTGTTTCGCGGCGCGTCCAGTAGCGCCCTTCGCCTTGCTCGAGCCATTCGACATGCTGCGTTTCCCGATCGTATTTACGTTTTTGCGTCGCGCTCAGGCGCGATCGTCGAGCGAAAAAAGGTTGTCACGCCATTAATCCACCAGCACGATATGCGCGTCGCTGCATAGATCGACGGCGCCGCCGTCGTCGGCGTCCTCGAACTTCCAGCGCGCCTCGAATAGGCATCCCCTGGGCTTGTCGAGCGGCAGGCTCACGATCTCGCCCGCGGGGAGCGGCTTATCGAGCTTGCCGATGACGATTTCCGCGGCCGAGGCCTTCCTCGCCGAGTTCGCGCCCGCCAAGGTCTTGCCTGCCATAACAATCTCGAAGCTTTGCAGCGCTATCCGCCTCTTGTTCTCCAGAGTCACGGCGGCCGGCGACCGCTTCGACGCGGCGTCAGCCGCCGCTCCGAACCCCAGCAGGGCGCAGCCGAATATGACAAAACCGGCTGGCGCCAGACGCGGACTCATGGTTTCCAATCCCTGTTCGACGGCGAACTTAGCGCGCCTGACTCCTTTCGCCAAGGGCGCCTCGGCGAGCCGAGCCGCAGCCGCGCGTCCTGCGACGGCTTGCCTGCCTTTGGCCAAGGGAGTATGCGGGTCGGAACGGCGAGCGCGCGAATTTGGCCGGATCGCCAAAGCGCGCCCAAGCTCGGCGCGCCCAACTCTGGCGAATGTCCAATGCAAGCACGACCAAAGGATTTGCGCCGACGCGCTCGCTAACGCGAACCCTCGCCCACTTCGCCCGAAAACGCTCCAGCAAGAAGCGCAGGCCGCCATGTCAAATCTGACCGAGATGTTTAACGCCGGCGCCGCCAACGCCTATCTTTTCGTTCCCAGCGCCATTCTGCTCGGCGCCCTGCACGGGCTGGAGCCGGGCCACTCCAAGACCATGATGGCGGCCTTTATCGTCGCCATTCGCGGCACCGTGACGCAGGCCGTGATGCTCGGGGTCGCGGCAACGATTTCGCATACCGCGGTCGTCTGGGTGGTCGCGCTCGCAGGGCTCTATTTCGGATCGCGCTGGGACGCCGAAACCAGCGAGCCCTACCTCCAAATCGCTTCGGGCGCGCTCATTCTCGGCGTCGCGTTATGGATGATCTGGCGCAACTGGCGCGAACATCGCCCGCCGGCGGATCACGCCCATGCCGCCGGCGATCACAGCCGTGATCACCATCACGACGACCACGACCATGATCACTCCCACCCGCATCAAAGCCACCATCACCGCAACTTCGGCCATCACCGCCACGAACACCCGCATCCGCGACACGGAGCGAACAAGGAAGCCGCATTCAAGCAGGATTTGCTGCTCGTCGACCCGCAAGTCTTCGCCAGCGAGCACGAGCGCGAGCACGCCATCGACATCAACCGGCGTTTCGCCAGTGGCCGGGCCACCACGGGCCAGATCATCCTGTTCGGCCTCACCGGCGGACTAATCCCCTGCCCAGCGTCGATCACCGTGCTGCTGCTGTGTCTTCAGGTCGGAAAGATCGGGCTGGGCGCGCTCTTGGTGCTGTGCTTCAGCCTCGGCCTCGCCATCACCATGGTCCTAGTCGGCGTCGCCGCGGCGCTGAGCCTGCGCCATGTCTCGGCGCGCTGGAAAGGCTTCGACGCCTTCGCAGCGCGCGCGCCATATATTTCGGGAGCGCTTGTCGCGCTGGTGGGGATCTATACGCTGTATCTGGGCGTCGCCTCGCTGGCCTGAGGCGTCACCCGCCGGGATGAAATCCCGCCCTGCTCACCCCCTCGCTGAGCGGCGCGTCGAGAAAAAAGTCGAGCAAGGCGTCGACGCTGGGGTCGACCGCATAGGGTTTGAAATCCTTAACGCCCTCCTCGCGCAGCACGGCGACGTCAATGAAGAAATTGCCGGTGCAGCTCTTCGCTTCGCGCGTGAGAATCGCTTGGGCGGCGTCAGCGACGATCTCCGGCTTGCGCGCGTGGCGCAGCGCCGCTTCGCCGCCCAAGAGATTGCCGACCGCCGCCGTGGCGATGGCGGTCTCCGGCCACAGCGAATTGACGGCGACGCCGACGCCGGCGAGATCACGCGCGAGGCCGAGCGTCACCAGGCTCATGCCATATTTGGCGATCGTGTAGGCGAGATTGGGCGCGAACCATTTGGGATTCAAATCGAGCGGCGGCGACAGCGTGAGAATATGCGGATTGGCGGCTTTTTTTAGATGCGGCAAAGCCAGTTTCGCGCAAAGATAGGCTCCGCGACCGTTGATCTGCTGCATCAGATCGTAACGCTTCATCTCCAGCGTCTCGATCCCGCGCAGATCGATCGCGCTGGCGTTGTTGACGAGAATGTCGATCCCGCCAAATTGCGCGGCCGTCGCCTCTATCGCGAGCGCAACCTGTTCTTCGAAGCGGATGTCGCAGGCGACCGGCAGGGCCTGCCCGCCAGCCGCTTCGATCACGCGCGCCGCCGTAAAAATCGTGCCGGGGAGTTTTGGCTGCGGCTCGACGCTTTTCGCTGCGATGGCCACATTGGCGCCGTCCCGCGCGGCGCGCAGGCCGATGGCGAGCCCGATGCCCCGGCTGGCGCCGGTGATGAACAGCGTCTTTCCGGCGAGAGACTTTGTCATGAAACGGCCCATCGTCCGCGCCGGCGCCGCGCCGACCGCCGCCCACACTATCGTTTCTAGGCTCCGCGGCAAGCGCGAAAGGCGATCGGCGCGCGCCCGTCGCCTCCGATGCCGCGCCGCGCAAGCGTCCAAAGCGGCGATCAAAGGCTTGGACGCTGCGCTATTTGACGAGACGTGCGTCGCTCTGATAGAGAGAGCGGGCATGAAACTGCGGCGTGACAGCCGCAGCTAAACGTGCGCCGCCTTCTTAAAGCGGCGCAAAGGCCGATGATTCCTGCACTTGTGCGGCGCCGGCCATCCGATCGGCAAATCACAACGGGCGCGTCGCGATGAGCCGGGATCTTGCAGACGTTCTTAGGCCCTACGCCTTACGCGCCGGTGGTCGGCGCAGGCTTGCTGCTTGGGGGATAGACCCTATTTCCTTGGACATCGGCTTCCTTGCCAACACCCGCCCGGCGGGGGCGATCTCGAATTTGGGGGTCGCCGTCGGGGAGCGCGCGCTGGAGGCCGTCTTTCATGGCGGCTCGGCGCCTTTTGCAAAGCGCGGCGAGGCGGCGTGGTTTTGCACAAGGCGACAACCGTCTGCGTAACGGAGGCGGCGTACTAAATGGATTTGCGAACATGCGGCGTTGCAATGCGCCCGCCGCCGCAAATCTGTTGCGTTATCTTGCTACAGGTTCATTTGATCGGGCCATCGCGTCCATTCGGATGGATTTCGAGTAAGTCTATAGGTGGATGCTAAGTATATCGCGCTAGACCGCGCTGTAAAACAACTATCGGAGGAAACTATGCTTAAGCTTACTCTCGCCACGACTGCAATCCTACTCTCGCTCGGCGCTTCGGCCATGGCCGAAAGCCAAACCTGGAACATCACCGAAGAAAACAGCGTGGGCATCAAGAGCGCTCAAGGCAAATGGCTCCTGACCGTCGAGCCGGCCAAAATCTCCGGCAAAGCCGAGTTGGAGCTCCTCAACGGCAATCCGCTGACCTATACGATCGACGGCGCGGTTAAGGACGGCGTCTACACCGTCACGCTGTCGAACCGCACCGACGGCAAGAAGGGCTGCGTCTGGACGGGTCACCAGCCGACCGGCGCGGGAACGCAGACTCACGGTCTGATCGGCGAAGCGCCCTGCGAAGGCAGCAAGCTGGTCATCCGCGCGGGCTTCTGACCGACCTGAAACAAATGCGACGCGCAACCTTCGGGCTGCGCGTCGCATTTTTGTTTAAAGCCTCCGCTTTTTCGCCTTACCCGCCGTCGAGGCGCGCGGAAAGCCGCGTCCATAGCTCGTTGTCCGCCCGGAAAACATAGTCGAGCCGGCCGCTCGTGACCGTCTGCGCGCCGTGGGCGATCAGCCAGTCGGCGAAAGCCGCCACGTTATGCGCCGGGGCGGCGAACGCCACCAGCCCATTGATCCCGCGCTCGCGCAGGCTCGCGCCGAATTTGGCCTCGGCCTTGCGCAACAGCTTGTCGTTGACGTCGCTCAGCTTCGTGCGCAGTTCGCGCGTCGTGCGGGCTTCCTCTTCAGCGGCGATGCGCGAGAGAATGACCCGCGCCGCCTCGCGCGCCGCCTCGCCCCAGGGCGCTTTGAGCGAGGCCACCAGATTGGCCTGCGAGCGCAGAATCACGCCGTCGTCGAGGGTTTTAAGCGCGTTCGCCTTCAGCGTCGCGCCGGTGGTGGTGATGTCGACGATCAGATCGGCGGAGCCCGCAGCCGGCGCGCCCTCGGTGGCGCCGGAACTCTCGACGATACGATAATCGCCGATCCCGTGTTCTTTGAAAAAGCGGCGCGTGGTGTTCACATATTTGGTGGCGACGCGCAGCCCCCGCCCGTGTCTCGTGCGAAAGCCGCCGGCGACATCGGCGAGATCGGCCATGCAGCGCACGTCGATCCATGCCGCCGGCGCCGCGACGACGACATTGGCGGCGCCAAAGCCGAGCGGCGCCAAAAGTTCGACGCGCTGCTCGGCGTCGCTAATCTCTTCGCGCACCAGATCCTCGCCGGTGACGCCGAAATGCGCCTCGCCGCGCGCCAGCCGGGCGGTGATTTCCGAAGCCGACAAAAAGGCCGCCTCGACATGATCTAGCCCCTTGATCACGCCGCGATAGTCGCGCGCGCCGCGTCCCTGTTGCAGTTCGAGCCCCGCCCTCGCGAAGAAGGCGAAGGCGTTCTCCTGCAGCCGGCCTTTGGAGGGCACGGCGACGATCAGCCGGTCGGACCCGCTCTTCTCGGGGGGGGGCGGCGGCGGCGTTTTGTCGACATCGCTCATGCGGCGCCTCCCGAAAGACGATCGATCGAAATGGCGGCGCCGACGGCCGGGATCTCCCGCGCCGCGCCGAGCGTCTTGAGCAGCGTGTCGTAACGCCCGCCGCTAATCGCCGGCAAGGCGTCCGCGGCGCCCACGACGCGCGCCTCGAACATGAAGCCGGAGTAATAGCCGACGGAATGCGGAAAGCTCGTCGAAAACACCATGTCTTCGAGGCTAAGGCCGCGCGCGGCGATAAAGCTCGACCGCGTATCGAAGGAATCGAGCGCGACGCCAAGATCTAACCGCGCGTCCTGGGCGAGCCTGCGCAGCGTGGCGGAGGCGGCGTCGGGCGCGGCTTGAAGCGTGAAAAACGCCTCGATCAACTGGCGCTTCTCGAAGCTCACGCCGGCGCCGGCGGCGAGCGAGGCCTGCTCCAGAAAGCGTTCGGCGATCTCCCCGGCGCTGCGTCCGCCAACCGTCGAAATGCCGGCGATGGACAGCATGTCTTCGACCAGTTTCTTCGCGCCGGCGGCGTCGACGTTGGAGAGAGCCGCCAGCATGCCGGCTCCCGCCTCGCCGTTTTTGCGCGCGGGCGGCGCGAAGATCTTGGCGAGCGGCGTTCCGCGCGAAAAGCCGATCTCGAAGCGCCGGCGCCAGGCCGCCGGGAGGCTCAGCCGATCGAAAAAGGCTTTGACCAGCCCAGCGTCGCCGAGCCGCACATGAAGGCGCGACGCGCCGGCGGCCTTGGCGGCGTCGAGCGCGACGCCGAGAATCTCCGCGTCGGCGGCCTCGCGGTCCTCGCGGCCGAAACTCTCGAGCCCGGCCTGCGAGAGCTGCCCCTCGCCGACGCGAAAAATCGCGCCGCCATAGGCCAGCGCCGCCGGTCTGCCGGCGTCAGGCGAAGCGAGATATTCGAGCGAGACGGGAATAGTGTATTCCGGTCGCAAGCATAATTCGGCGTCGCCGCCATCGCTGGTGAGATAGAGCCGCCCGCGAAAATCCTCGCCGAGCCGGTCGAGAAACTCCCCCGCCGGCTGCAATAGCGCCGGCTCGCGCCGCGCAAAACCTTCGGTGAGGAAATGCGCCAGCACCCTCTCCAGCCGTTCCTGGTCTCCCGATCGATCCTTGGCCTGCGTCACGACGAAATCCTTGAGTTTCCGCGTTCTCTTTAGCAACTGCGAACCCGCGACGCATCCGCTTTCGGCCAAAAGGGTGAATGAAGCGGCCAATTTTTTCGGCTCTCAATTTTGTCAGACCGTGTGGAAACTTCATTCGCGCGCGATTTTTCGATGACTCTCCACGCGCGAGGGCGTGTCTCGCGCACTTCCGCTGGAAAGCTCGGCTGTCGCGATGCCAGAGGCGTCGAGAACGGCGCGG
>Ga0265328_10000054_pt1 | contig 74382 bp, 73 predicted proteins | sample 41624metaG_FD_202086 | JGI IMG/M metagenome (GOLD analysis project Ga0265328, IMG submission 202086) | Rhizosphere microbial communities from Carex aquatilis grown in University of Washington, Seatle, WA, United States - 4-16-24 metaG | ecosystem: Host-associated > Plants > Roots > Rhizosphere...
TAAGGCCGTGCCGTTGATGCCCGAGTTCATCGTCAAGCAAGACGGGGCCGAAAAGCAGGACTGCGAACGTAACGCTCGCGCGTGCTGGCTCGACCTGCATTGGGAGCGAGTAAAAGATTTGCGACCGTTATTTCTCGGCGACGATCTGTTTGCCTGCCAACCGGTCTGTGCGGACGTTTTGGCGCGGGGAGCGGATTTCATATTCACGGCGAAGAAAGAGTCACATAAGTTTTTATATTACGGCCATTATGCTTGCTTTTAGGGAGTTTGCAAGGGCTTAAGGTGGTCGGCAGCCTGAAGCTCAGCCTGGAGCCGCAGGGCGTCGGCGCCCGATTCCTCACACCCGCCAACGATATTTCGAACGCTGCGAAAGCCGAAGATTCCAGCGGGAGTTGGCGATGGACGCATGGGAACGGCGACGCCGTCATCCCGAATTTCGCCAGCACGGCCCCCTCCGCCGTCCGAATATTCCGCGCCGAATATTCCGCGCCTTGCATTCGCGCGCCCTGCGGGCTTATTTGACGCGACTGACGGCAAGAAGGAACGACGACGACGTGGCGTCTCTGCTCGATTGGATGAATCCGACGCGCTTCATGGCGCTGACGGACAAAGCCCTGCCCTGGATCGCCTCGGCGGCCGCCCTGCTGCTGGGGGTGGGGCTGTTCGCCGCCTTCTTCCTCGTCCCGCCCGACTATCAGCAGGGCGAGACGGTGCGCATCATGTATGTTCACGTGCCCGCCGCGATCATCGGGATGGTCGCCTACATCGTCATGTCCTCGGCGTCGCTCGGCGTGCTGGTGTGGAAGCACCCGCTGGCCGACGCCGCGCAAAAGACCGCAGCGCCGCTCGGGGCCACCTTCACTTTCGTCTGTCTCGCCACCGGCTCGCTGTGGGGCAAGCCGATGTGGGGAACCTATTGGGTCTGGGACGCCCGCCTCACCTCTTATCTGGTGCTGTTCCTGCTCTATCTGGGCATCGTCGCGGTGCGCCAGACCATGGACGACAGCCCGCGCGGCGCGCGCATCGCCTCGATCATGACGCTCGTCGGCCTCGTCGACATACCGATCATCAAATTCTCCGTGGATTGGTGGAACACGCTGCATCAGCCGGCGTCGCTGTTTCGCGCCGGCGGCTCCTCGATCTCCGGTTCGATGCTGTGGCCGCTCGTCGTGATGATCTGCGGGGCGACCTGTCTCTTTCTCGCCTTGCACTTGATGGCGCTGCGCAACGAAATTCTGCGCCGGCGGCTGGCCCGCCTGACGCTGCGCGCCGTCCAGGCCGACGAAATTCGAGCGCAGGAGGCTTTGTCGTGAGCGGCGACGCGCATTGGGGCTACATCGTCGCGGCCTACGCCGTCACTTTCGTCACGGTCGGCGCGGCCGTCTGGCGCATCGTCGGCGAGCACCGGCGGCTGCTGGCGGAACTCTCACGCGTCAAGAGCGATGGAGAAGAGGCTTGAGCCCGGAGGATGCGCCGAAGCCGGAGCGCTCCAAGCTGCGGCTGGCGCCGCTCGGCGTCTTTCTGCTGCTGGCCGGGCTTTTTCTCGCGCGGCTGTTCGCGGGAGACGCCTCGAGGCTGCCGTCGCCGCTGATCGGACGCCCCGCGCCGAGCTTCGCGCTCGCCGCCGTGGACGGTCTCGATCTGGCGGGATTTGGCGACGCCAATCTGCGCGAGGGCCACGTCAGCGTGGTTAACGTCTTCGCGTCCTGGTGCGGCCCCTGCCACGCCGAGCATGCGACGCTGATGGCGCTGTCGCGCGACGCCGACCTGCAGGCCAAGGGCGTGAAGATTTATGGCCTCTTCTACAAGGACGAAGCGGCGAACGCCCAAAATTTCCTGAAAAACGGCGGAAACCCTTATGCCGCCGTCGGTTGGGATCCCGTGGGGCGAACCGCCATCGACTTCGGCGTTTACGGCGTGCCGGAAACTTTCGTCGTCAAAGGCGACGGCACGATCGCCTATAAATATGTCGGCCCCCTGTCGGCGCAGACGCTGGCGAGCGTCCTCATTCCCGAAATCGAAAAGGCGATGAAGCCTTGACCGAAGCCGGGCCAACCCCGGCCGACGATTAAAGCATATTGAATTCAATCACATAGATAATGCGTCGTCGGCCGAGTCCCGGCGCGCCCTCGGCCTCTCTCGATCCGCTATCTAATTTTCGCGCGCGTGCTATTGTCGCGGCCTGGAGATTTGAATGGATCGTCGAAAACCCCAATGGAGTTCCTTGCTCATCGACTCCGTGATGCTGAGCATGGACGCTACTCGCGTGATCGCCCTGCGCATGGCGACTCTCGCCCGCGGCGGCAGCGCCGCGCAAGCGGAGAGCCATACGATGATCGACGAGAAACTGCGCGCCGCCTTCGACGCGAATGTCGCCGCCACCAAGAGCGTCATGCTCGGCCAAGCCCATCTCGCGCCCAAGCGCGCGTTGCGCGTCTATCAGAACCGTGTGCGTAAAAATTTGAGACGGCTGGGAAAATAACTCCTACGCGGCTTTTCCGGCCGTCGTCCCGCGCCGCCCAGGCCGAGCCGGGTCATGCGTGATTTGTGACGCGAATGCGTATATGCTGCGCGGCGAATTCAAGCGGTTCGGGCTTGCGTCGGCGGGAGCGGTCCTCTGGAGCCGCCGCCCTTCGGCGCGCGAGACTTTTGCAACCTGTGCTCTCGGTCCAGCGCCCCGGCTTCGGCGCGCCCCGCCACCGCCAACAGTAAAGGTTGAACATGCCGACCATCGCACTCGTCGACGACGATCGCAACATTCTGACTTCCGTGTCGATCGCCCTGGAAGGCGAAGGCTATCGCGTCCAGACCTATACCGACGGCGCCGCGGCGCTGGACGGATTGCGCGCCAATCCCCCGGATCTGGCGATCTTCGACATCAAGATGCCGCGCATGGACGGCATGGAGCTGCTCCGCCGTCTGCGCCAGAAATCCGATCTGCCCGTCATCTTCCTGACCTCGAAGGACGAGGAAATCGACGAATTGTTCGGGCTCAAGATGGGCGCGGACGATTTCATCCACAAACCCTTCTCGCAGCGTCTGCTGGTCGAGCGCGTCAAGGCGATTCTGCGCCGCTCCAATCCCAAGGAGGCCGCGGCGCAGAAGGAATCGGAAGCCAAGGTGCTGGAGCGCGGCGCGCTGACGATGGACCCCGAGCGCCACACCTGCACGTGGCGCGGCGACCCCGTCATCTTGACCGTGACCGAATTTCTGATCCTCCACGCGCTGGCGCAGCGGCCCGGCGTCGTGAAGAGCCGCAACGCGCTGATGGACGCCGCCTACGACGATCAGGTCTATGTCGACGACCGCACGATCGACAGCCACATCAAACGCTTGCGCAAGAAGTTCAAGGTCGTCGACGACGACTTCGAGATGATCGAGACCCTCTATGGAGTCGGATACCGCTTCAAGGAAGCTTGATCCCAGCGTAACGTCGAACCAGCTGCATCGCGGTCCGCTCGAAGCACGCGACGAAACCATCCGACGGCGCGAAAGGAGTTTGCGCATTTCATGAGCGGCGAGTCGCGGGGCCAGGAGGCGGCGCAGACGAATGCGTGGCGCATGCGGGCGGGACGAATCCTCTCGATTCGTCTGATGCGGATGTTGCGCGCGACCCAGGCCAGATTCGCGTCCTCGCTGACGCGCCGCATCGTCGTGCTGAATCTCGGCGGACTCGTCGCGCTGCTGGCCGGCTTTCTCTATTTCAATCAATTCCGCGAAAGCCTGATCGACGCGCGCTTGCGCAGTCTGACGACGCAGGGCGAGATCATCGCCGCCGCGGTGGCGGCCTCCGCGACGCTGGACACGGAAGACATCACGATCGACCCGGAAAAGCTGCTCAAGCAGACGCCTGGGGAAAAGCTCGCCGAAGAGGAGGAGGGGCGCGGCGCATCGGCCTTTTCCCTCAATCCGGAGCGCGTCGGGCCGCTGCTCGTGCGCCTCGTCTCCTTCACCAGCACGCGGGCCCGGGTCTACGACCGCGACGGCGAACTGCTGCTCGACTCCCAGGAGATGATCGCGCGAGCGAGACGCGCGCGGGCGATCTACCTTGGGCAAGACCCGGCGCGCGCCGCGCGGGAGGGGCCGGAAGCCGAGAAGCCCTTCGACGACGTCATGGCCACGCTGCGCCGCTGGATGCGGCGGCCGGGACTGGAGCTCTACGACGACAACGCCAAGAGCTACGAGGAAGTCGAGAGCGCCTTGAACGGCGCCGCGCAGTCGCGCGTGCGCGCCAACGCCAAAGGGGAGACCATCGTCTCCGTCGCCGTGCCCGTGCAGCGCTACCATTCGGTCCGCGGCGCCTTGATGCTGTCGACGCTGGGCGGCGAAATCGACGCGATCATCAGTTCGGAACGCTGGGCGATCATTCGCATCTTTCTCGTCTCCGCCGGCGTGATGCTGCTGTTGTCGCTGCTCTTCGCCGGGGCCATCGCCGAGCCCATGCGGCGTCTCGCGGAGGCCGCCGAGCGCGTGCGGCGCGGCGTCAAATCGCGTCAGGAAATCCCCGATTTCACCGACCGGCAGGACGAGATCGGCCATCTCTCCGGGGCGCTGCGCGACATGACGCGCGCGCTCTACAACCGGATCGAGGCGATCGAGCATTTCGCCGCCGACGTGGCGCACGAACTGAAAAACCCGCTGACCTCGCTGCGCAGCGCCGTCGAGACGCTGCCCATCGCCAAGACGGAGAACTCCCGCGAACGGCTGCTCGAGATCATCAAACACGACGTGTCGCGGCTCGATCGCCTGATCAGCGACATTTCCGACGCCTCGCGCCTCGACGCGGAACTGGCGCGCGCCGACATGGCCAGCCTCGATCTCTCGTCCGTGCTGGAAACCGTGGTCAATGTCGCGAATGGCGTCGAACGCCAGGACGGCGTCAGCGTCGTATTGACCAAGGAGGGCGTGTCCTCCGAGGCGCTGCGCCGGCGTTGGCGGGTGTTCGGCCATGATTCGCGGCTGGCGCAGGTCTTCGACAACATCGTCGAAAACGCCCGCTCCTTTTCCCCGCATGGCGGGCAGGTGCGCGTCCTCTTGCGGCCCGAGACCGGCGTCGACATGTCGGGATACCGCCGCGACGGCTACGAAATATTGATCGACGACGACGGCCCCGGCATTCCCCAATGCGCTTTCGAACGCGTGTTCGAGCGATTTTACACCGACCGGCCGGACCAGGGTTTCGGCAATAATTCCGGCCTCGGACTGTCGATCTCGCGCCAGATCGTCGAAGCCCATGGCGGACGCATCCGCGCGCTCAACCGGACGCGGCTCTCGCCGCAGGGCACGGACGAAGCGTCTCCGGCGGAAAGCGACGACGCCGTGCTCGGTGCGCGCTTCGCCATCTGGCTGCCGTGCCAGGCGTGAGCGCGGCGGCGGCGATCCACGCCAACGCCCTCCTGCTGCGCGAAACGGGCCTGTTGCTGCGCGGACCCTCGGGCGTCGGCAAGAGCCTCTTGACCCATGCGCTCGTCGCGCGCGCCAGGGCCGAAGGCGACTTCGCCGCCCTCATCGGCGACGATCGAATCGCCTTGGAGAATGCCCACGGCCGTCTGCTGGCGCGCGGGCGCGCCGAGATCGCCGGCCTCCTCGAAATTCGCAATCTCGGAATCCTCCGCGTTCCTTTCGAGCCGGCCGGAGTGATTCGCTGCGTCGTCGATCTGGCGGACTCTAAGGCCGCCGCGCCGGAACGCTGCCCGCCGCCCGAGGCGCTGGAGACCGAGATTTGCGGCGTGCGGCTGCCGCGGCTCCGGCTGCTGGGGTCGGACGCCGCCGCCGCGAATAAAATATTCCTTTTTTTACATCATGTTACATCGACATGACACTTTTCCGCGCTTTTTGCTTGCCAATTTCGCCGCATTGCACAAAATAGGAGCGCGAAAACCGTCCGCGACAGCCTGCCTCTGTTTGTGTATGGATTCGCGCCGGCCCGCGCGCTATCGATATGCCCCGTCCGCGTCGAGAATTAGGGCGAAGACGCTTTCGCCGGCCCTGTGGGCCGGATGTGTGGGTATCTCCTTGGGTGCCGCCTCGCGGGACGTCGCAATGGATGGTAGCGTCGAATGATCGGAATCGTCCTGGTGGCCCACGGACATCTCGCGCCGGAGTTTCTGGCCGCGCTCGAACATGTCGTCGGGCCGCAAAAGCAAATCGCCTCCGTCTCGATCGGACCGGACGACGACATGGAGCGCCGCCGCGCCGACATTCTGGAGGCGGTCAAACGATCCGACAGCGGCGAGGGCGTCGTCCTGCTGACAGACATGTTCGGCGGCACGCCCTCCAATCTCGCAATTTCGGTGATGAACGGCGGCAACATCGAGGTCCTGGCCGGCGTCAATCTGCCGATGCTGATCAAGCTCGCCTCGGTCCGCGAAGGCCACACGCTCGAACAGGCGGTTCTCCAGGCGCAGGACGCCGGCCGCAAATACGTCAACGTGGCCAGCCGAATCTTGAACCCGAGATGCGCCGAGCCCAAAAAGACCGAAGTCGAGGCGCGCAAGTGACGCAGGAATTTTTGCAAGAAGCGCCCGCGGCGCTCGCCCCGGAATTTCATCGCGACCTGCCCATCGTCAACAAGAAAGGCCTGCACGCGCGGGCGACGGCGAAATTCGTGCAATGCTGCGAGCGTTTCGACGCGGCGATCACGGTCACGAAAGACGACGAAACCGTCGGCGGCAGTTCGATCATGGGCATTTTGACGCTGGGCGCGGCGCAGGGCACGAGCATCCGCGTCGCCGCGAGCGGACCGCAGGCGGAAGCGGCGCTCGACGCACTCGCGACGCTGGTGGCCGCCCGCTTCGGCGAGGACGAGTGAGTCCGAGGGCGGAGCCGCGCAGGGTGACTCGTCTCGGTGAAGATATAGGGATGCGACACGCGCCCACCCTCCCCTCGAGGGGGAGGGTCGCCGCGAAGCGGCGGGGTGGGGTGGGGCAAGGGCCCGAGACCCGGGGCGTCACCCCCTCCCGCGCCGTCGGCGCGACCTCCCCCCTCGAGGGGGAGGTGGGCACACCGCCTTTCATTTTCGTCAACGCAATCCGCTGACCGCATGCGCGTCGATCTCTTCGATTTCGATTTGCCGCAGGAGGCCATCGCTCTGCGGCCGGCGCAGCCGAGGGACGCCGCGCGTCTGCTCGTCGCGCCTTCGGGCGACGCGCCCTTCCAGGATCTTTTCGTGCGCGACCTTCCCGGCCTGCTGCGGCCCGGCGACGCGCTGGTCGTCAACGACGCGCGCGTGGTGCATGCGCGGCTGAACGGTTTTCGCCAGCGCGGCGAGACGCGCGCCCATGTCGAGGCGACGCTGATCGAACGCCTCTCCCCGAGCCGCTGGCGCGCGCTGGCGCGGCCGGCGAAGAAGCTCGCGCCGGGCGAGCGCGTGCGTTTCGGGACGCACCAGGAAAGTCCCGCCTGCCTCGTCGCGGCGCTGGGCGCCAGCGTCGAAGCCAAGGGCGAGAACGGCGAGGTGGTTCTCGCCTTCGATCTTTCTGGCGCACTCCTGGACGAGGCGATCGAGGCGCTGGGCGCCATGCCGCTGCCGCCGTACATCGCCAGCAAGCGCGCCGCCGACGCGCATGACGAGGCCGACTATCAGACCATCTTCGCCAGCGCGCCCGGCGCCGTCGCCGCGCCGACCGCGGGACTGCATTTCACGCCGGAACTGCTGCGCGCCGTCGAAGCCGCCGGCGTCGCGGTGCATCGGCTGACGCTGCAGGTCGGCGCCGGGACTTTTCTGCCGGTGAAGGCGGAGGACACCGACGATCACTTGATGCATTATGAGGATTGCGCGCTCTCGGCGGAAACCGCCGAGGCCCTCAACGCCGTGCGGGCGCGCGGCGGACGCCTCGTCGCGGTCGGCACCACCGCGCTGCGCTGTCTGGAGAGCGCGGCCGGGGAGGATGCTCTGCTGCGCCCGTACGCTGCGCGCACAAACATCTTCATCACGCCGGGCTATCGCTTTCGCGCGGTCGACGCCTTGATGACGAATTTTCATCTGCCGCGCTCGACGCTGTTCATGCTGGTCTGCGCTTTTTGCGGGACCGAGCGGATGAAGGCGGCCTATGCGCACGCCATCGCCAGCGGCTATCGCTTTTATTCCTATGGCGACGCCAGCCTGCTGTTTCGCGCATGACGCCGCGCGAGGTTCGCCTCAAGGCGCTGTGGCGCGACGATCCGACGGAAGCCGCGCTGACGCTCGATCTGCGCATCGACCTGGAGACCGGCGCGATCCTCTCGCCTTGGGATCTCTTCGGCGCCTTCGATCTCGACGGCGGCGCCTGCCGGCCCTTCGTGCTGCGACGCGACGGCGCGATGGACTTCGGCGCCGGCGCGACCTATCGCTGGCGCACGGATTTGCGCGGCCTGCGCATCAAAATCGGCGCGCGGTTCCGCGTGTCTTGGAACGAGGCCGACAGCGGGGACTATGAAATCGCGAAGATTGCGCAACTCGGCGCCAAGGACGACGGCGCATGACGCAGGAATTTTCATTTGCGGTGGAGGCGCGCGACGGGGCGGCCCGCAAGGGCGAAATCTCCACGGCGCGCGGAAAAATCCGCACGCCGGCCTTCATGCCAGTCGGCACGGCGGCGACCGTCAAGGCGATGTTTCCGCAAGACGTGCGCGACGCGGGCGCCGACGTCATCCTCGGCAACGTCTATCATCTGATGCTGCGCCCCGGCGCCGAACGCGTCGCCAGACTCGGCGGGCTGCACGAATTCATGCGCTGGCCCCATCCGATCCTGACGGATTCGGGCGGATTCCAGGTCATGTCGCTCGCAAAACTGCGCAAGCTGGACGAGAACGGCGTCGCCTTCCAGTCGCACATCGACGGCTCGAAACATCTGCTGACGCCGGAGCGCTCGATGGAGATTCAGGCGCTGCTCGGCTCGGACATTCAGATGCAATTCGACGAATGCGTGCGCCTGCCCTGCAGCGACGCCGAAGCCGAGCGCGCCATGCGGCTGTCGCTACGCTGGGCCGAGCGCTCGCGCCAGGCTTTTGCGCCGGCGCCCGGCCGCGCGGTCTTCGGCATCGTGCAGGGCGGAGCGGTGAAGGCGCTGCGCATCGAGAGCGCCCGCGCGCTGGCGGACATGGGGTTTCACGGGCTGGCGATCGGCGGCCTCGCTGTGGGCGAGCCGCAAGAGGTCATGCTCGACATGCTGGAGACGACGCTTCCGCATCTGCCGGAAGGCAAGCCGCGCTATCTGATGGGCGTCGGCACGCCGGACGACATCGTGCAGGCGGTGATGCGCGGCGTCGACATGTTCGATTGCGTGATGCCGACGCGCGCCGGCCGCCACGGCCTCGCCTACACCCGCTTCGGCAAAGTCAATCTGATGAACGCCCGCCACGCCGAGGACGGAGCGCCGCTCGACGCCGCCTCGTCCTGCCCGGCGGCGCGCGATTATTCGCGCGCCTATCTGCATCATCTGTTCAAGGCCGGCGAAATCCTCGGCATGATGCTGCTGACGCAAATCAACGTCGCCTATTACCAGGAACTGATGGCCGGCCTGCGCGACGCGATCAATGAGGGCCGGCTCGCGGAGTTCGCGCTGCGGACGCAGCAGGGCTGGGAGCGCGGGTTGGACGGCGGCGGCGGCGAAGATGAAGGCGCCCTCCAGGCGTGAGGGCCGGGCGGCGGATCCTCCGCAAGGCAGGGGAGGATTCGTTCGAGATGGCGCCGCACAGGCTCGCGGTAATGCAAAACGAATCCGCTGAGCGCTCAAACCGTCGCGCCCAAAAACCAATCACGTCGCGCTGGGGCCGTCGACGGCGGACGAGAATGGGCCGGTGGGCGACGCGGCGTAGCGGGGGATCCGAGGCGCGCAGCCTGCGATGCCAAGCCTTTGCTTGCGGGGGCCAGTGTACCGCTCCCGACCCAGAGCGGAACTCGCGGTCGCGAGCGGTTGGGCGTGACGCTCCCGCCGCTTTGTCTCTCTCACTTCCGTCGCTCGCCGATGAGCCCCGCACGCGTAAGCCCCGCACTCGGATTTTCAAAGGTTGACGGGCGCCCATCCTCACGCTGCACGCGCGGATCAGATCCGCCGCATGATTCTCGACGCCAGTTCCGACCCGATTTCATCGAATTTTCCTATTGCAATTTCGCAACCTACCATCCATATACCATCCATATGGATGGTGTGGAGTGCGAGGCATGAGCGGAGAAATACACCGACTGCGCGAAAAAGCAGGTGAGAGCGAGAAAATCACGATCAATGTCGGATTCGTCGACCTCGGCCACATCGATTTGTTGGTGCACGAAGGCTTCTATTCCAATCGCACCGACTTCATCAGGACGGCGATCCGTAACCAGCTCGCGGCTCACGCGGACGCCGTCAAGCAGTCGATCGTGCGGCATACCCTCGAACTCGGCTTGCGACGCTATGGCCGCGAAGAGTTGGAAGCGGTGAAGACGGCAGGCCGCAAGCTGCACGTCCAGGTCGTCGGGCTTGCGACGATCGCTGAAGACGTCACGCCCGAACTCGCGCTTGCGACGATCGAATCGATCACCGTCCTTGGCGCTCTTCACGCCAGCAAAGCAGTCAAGGCGGCGCTCTCCGATCGCATCGGGTGATCGATCGACGCCATTGTTCCCAAGAGGATGCAAGAATGAAAATGGTCTTCAGCGACGCCATGCGTCACGCCACGAAGCTCACGCGCACGCAAAACGTCATCGAGGCGACGCGGGCCATCCAGCGCGCCCTATCGGGGCGGGGGCAGCCGGACCGACAGACGCCCGAAAGTCCTCGACCGATCGCGCCGCCAACCAATGTCGACGAAAAATTGGAGGTGTTCGAAACCGCCCGGCAGGACGCGAAAATTGCGAGTGCTCGCTTAGGCGACGCGGCACACGAAGGAGGCAGCGCCTCGCGGATGAGAATGCCGTTGGGGGAAGTCCTAAAGCTATTGCGTCGGCCCGACCTTCCGAGCTTTCGTCACGGCCCGGCGCCGTTTGCGAAACCGCGCGGAGCGCCCGACGTGACCGTGCGGGATGGGGCGACGTATCTCACCCGAACATTCTCATGCGAGGCAGGTTCCAGGGACTACAAAGTTTACGTCCCGAGCCATGCGGGAACCCACAAGCGCCCTTTGATCGTGATGCTCCACGGTTGCGGTCAGGATCCGGACGACTTCGCGGTAGGGACGGGAATGAACCGGCTCGCGGAAGAACAAGGCTTCATCGTCGCCTATCCGAGACAGCCGGCGATGGCCAATCAGTCCGCATGCTGGAACTGGTTCAGTGTCGCGGATCAGATGCGCGACGCCGGGGAGCCGAGCATCATCGCGGGGATAACGCGCACGATGATTGCGGAGTTCGACATCGACGCCAAACGGGTCTATGTGGCGGGCCTTTCGGCCGGCGGCGCCATGGCTGCGAACATGAGCGCTGCCTATCCCGAGCTTTATGCCGCGGCAGGCGTTCACTCGGGCCTCCCTCATGGGTCCGCCACGGACGTGGTTTCGGCGTTTGCCGCCATGCGCGGCGGGTCGAGCACGGCGGAGTCGGCGCTAAAGAAGACTCGCCGCAAGGGAGCCATTGACCCCGTTCGCACCATTGTATTCCATGGCGCCTCCGATCAAACGGTGCATCCCTCGAATGCCGAACTGATTTATGCCGAAGTTCGCGCCGGCCTCAACCACCCCGCACAGGAGACGCGACATGACGGCGCCATGGGAGGCCGATCCTATACGCGCCGCGTGATCCTCGACGCGAATGGGGTTCCCCACGCGGAACACTGGGCCATAGAGGGACTGGGACATGCCTGGTCGGGAGGCAGTCCGGAAGGCTCATACACCGATCGGCTTGGGCCCGATGCTTCACGCGAAATGCTGCGGTTCTTTGCAGGAACTCCGGCCTAGCCATCAAGACGCCAAAATACCGCACATGGGGTGAATCCGAGATGGACGGCGCTTCCCATCATGAGCGTTGTCTTGGAGGATGAGCGGACCTGCGCTTGAGCGACGCCGCAATGTTGGCGCAGGGCCTATCTCAATATCCGCCAACTCGCGAGGACTGCGGCGGAGCCCAGAGCGGCGCCGATGAAAAGCGCCATCGGCGAGTTCGAGCGTGTGACGATCGTCGCGAGGTGAAAGCCGATGAAGGAGCCGGCAACGCCAACAAGCGCGCTGGTCGCGACTCCGCGAGTGGAGCCCATGACTTGGCGCGAGAGCCATCCGGGGCCGGCAAACCGATCGAACAAGAAACCGGCGACGATCCCAATCAAGAGCACGATCACGAAACTCGTTGCCGGGTCTGAGAATTCTATGGCGCCGCTCATGCTGGTCTCCTGGAACTGATTTCCGAGATAGGGGGCTTGCGTCTCTCTGAGCTCGCGTCCGAACGACGCCGCCATCGTCATATGGAGGGGCTGCCAAAATCATGAAGGGTCGTCGCGTCCGGGCCCGCGCGGATCTTGCGATCGTAGACTATGCGCCGCACGTTCTTCGATCCCGAACATCTCCCCGATCCGCGCAGTCCCGCCGCGCGAAACGGGAGGGACTAAAAGTTGAAGAACTTCCGGCGCAACGCGCCCTCATAGGCCTCTTTCGCGTCCAGGACTTTGTCGCGCGCCTCGTCCTCTTCGAAATGGGCGCCTTCCCATTTATCGATCTCGGCCACGGAGTGAGGAGTGACCGAGACGAGGGCCTCTTCTTTGCGGATCGTCACGATCCATTCCTCCATCGCCGCCTTATAGGCGGCTTGCAGATCGTCGAGATCAACTTGCTCTTCAGCGCTCTGTTCGTTCATGCCCGTCGCCTCATTCACATCGCGTTTGCACATCGCGTTTGCCGCAACCCAGCTTACTTGGCCCAAATGAAGGTACGACGACCGAGTAGCCCCTGTCGATGACGAACGCGCCGTGAGCAAAAGCGCCATTGGCGCCGCTGAAACTCGGGCGTCGCCGAGGCCCGCAGGAAATTGTCGAGATTATACGCGAGTGCGTGAAGCTGGAGACGCACGAGTTTCTGCGGAGCGACGGCTTTTGGCGCATTGTCGGCCCCGGCATTCATCCGCCCGAGGCGTGAAGCCGCGTGGCGAGCTTCGAACTCTCCGCTCCCTACCCCCACACCCCCGGCAAGGTCGTCGCCCCCGCCCCCAGCGAGCGCTGCATCATCATCGAATCCGTCCATTTGCCGAATTTATAGCCGATCTGCGGCAGATAGCCGACCTGGCGAAAACCGAAATTCTCATGCAGCAGGATCGAGGCGCGGTTTTCGGCGTCGATGTAGCCGATCATCTGGCGATAGCCGGACGCGGCGCAGGCGTCGATCAGCGCCGGCAGCAGCAGGCGGCCGATGCCGGAATGCAGATGCTGGTGGTGCACGTAGATCGAATGTTTCACCACATAGCGATAGGCCGGCCGCTTGCGAAACGGCACGGCGTAGGCGTAGCCCACCACGACGCCGGCGAGTTCGGCGACGATGTGCGGCAATTTGTGCTTCTGCATGTTCTTGCGCCGGCGCTTGATGTCGTCGGCGTCGGGCGCCTCGACCTGTTCGTGCAAGGCCGGATCGACGCCGTGGCGGATGTGGTGCAGATAGATCGCCAGCATCGCCGCGACGTCGGAATCGCGCGAGGGGCGCACGATCACGCTGGGCGCTTGCGCCGGCAGGGACTTTTCGTCTTGCAACGTCACGGCTCCCCCTGCTCCTGCGCCACGTAAGTGTAAAAGCGGATGACGCCATTGGCGTCGGTTTCGCGATAGAGGCCCTGGATTTCCGCCTCGAAACCCGGAAAGAGATTGGCGCTGCGCTCGAAGGCCTTGAGATAGTCGATCATCGGCCGGGCGCGTTCTCCGATGCGTTCGCCCGGCACGATGGTGGCGATGCCCGGCGGATAGATGACGAACAGCGTCGTGGCGATGCGCCCGGCGATTTCGTCGATCGGCAGATAATCGACGTTGTTGCGCACGAGATAACGCGCGGCGGCGCGCGGCGTCATGACCATTTCGGGAAGATGCTCGGCGCGGAACTGGGCGCGTTGCAGCGCGCTGACGTTCGCCTCGCGAAAGAAGCGGTGCATCTCGGCGCAAAGATCGCGCAAGCGCAGGCCCTTGTAGCGCTTGGGGCGCTTGGCCACGAATTCCGGCATGACGTCGTCGAGCAGCGCGTTTTCGTCGTGCAGCCGCTTGAAGGCGACGAGCGCGGAAACCAGCGTGCCGGCCTTGCTCGATTCGACGCCCGGCGTCAGCAGGAACAGCAGCGAATTGAGATCGTTCTTCTCCGGCACGACGCGGTTCTCGCGCAAATATTGCGCGACGATGGGCGCCGGAACGCCATGCGCCTCATAGGCGCCGGTCTTGCGGTCGAAGCCCGGCGTCAGCAGTGTGAGCTTGGCCGGATCGGTGATCGCGAAGCCCTTTTCGACATGGGAGAAGCCGTGCCAGGCGGCCCCCGGCGCGAGCTCCCAGAATTGCGCGTGACGCGCCAATTGCTCGGTCGGCAGGCTTTCCCAGGCGACGTCGTGGAAGGCGCCTTCGCGCGCCACGTCGGGAATGCTGACGCGGTCCGGCACGAAAGGATCGAAGAACCAGCGGCGCGCCGGATCGCGCTCCTTCTCGTCGAATTCGCGGCGGATGGCGCGCAGTTTCTTGCGCAATTCTATGCCGAGGCGGAGCGTGTCGTCCCACAGGACCTCGCCGGAGCGTCCCTTCATCATCTGCGCGCCGACGTCGAGCGACGCGAAGATCGGATAGAAGGGCGAGGTCGAGGCGTGCAGCATGAAGCCCTCGTTGAAGCGCTTGTGCTCCACCCGCCGCTTTTGCCCGGCGATGTGCCGGTCGCGCACGTGGATTTGCGAGGCTTGCGAGAAGCTGGCGAGCTGCTTGTGCGCCGATTGCGTCGCGACGACGCCGGGCGATTCCGGCCCGAGATTTTTCAGCCCCATCGCGAAGCGGCGCTCGTAGATGGGGTGGAATTTCATGAAGCCGGCCCAGGCCTCGTCGAACAAAATGTAATCGCAGAGGTGACCGATGCGCTCGACGATGGTCTGCGCGTCGTAGATCGTGCCGTCATAGGTGCATTGCTCGATCACCGCGGCGCGGAATGGCCGCGGCTTCTTCCACGCCTCCTTGTCCGTGACGAGCGGATTGTCGCGGATGCGCTCGCGGAGCGCGGTCTCGTCGAAGGCGTCGAAGCGGATCGGCCCGATCAGGCCGAAGGCGTTGCGGTCGGTCGGCAAGAAGATCGGAACGCCGCCGCTGAGCAGCAGCGCGCCATGATGCGCCGCCTTGTGATTGTTGCGGTCGAACAGGACGAGATCGTCCTCGGCGATCAGATTGGAGAGGACGACCTTGTTCGACGACGACGTGCCGTTCAGCACGAAATAGGTCTTTTCGGCGCCGAAGATCGCCGCCGCCGATTTTTGCGCCGCGAGCGCCGGGCCTTCGTGCGTCAGGAGATCGCCCAGCTCCAGGATCGAATTGTCGAGATCGTCGCGGAAGATCGCCTCGCCGAGATGCTCCACGAAGATGCGGCCGATCGGGCTGCGGCTATAGAAAATGCCGCCATTGTGGCCGGGGCAGGTCCACAGCTGATTTCCTTCCTCGGCGTAATCGACGAGCGCGCCGAAGAAGGGCGTCTTCAGGGTCTCGGCATATTGCTTCAAGCGGCTGACGAGATTCTTGGCGATGAATTCGGGGGTTTCTTCCGCGAGAAACACGTAGCCGTCGATGAAGTCGAGCACTTCGACCGGAATGTCCTCGAAGCGCTTGCGGCGCACGAGAATGACGATCGGCATGTCGAGGCCGCGCGAGCGCATCAGATTGATCAGCGAGGCGGCCTTGCCCTCGAGCCCCTTCTTGCCCCAGTCGACGACCATGCAGCCGATGGCGGCGTCGGTCTGCACGGCGAGTTCGGCGTCCTCCAGCCGGCGGGCCTTGATCACCTGAAAGCCCATGCGCTCGATCGAGGCGATGATCTCCTTGACGCGCATGCCCTCGAGATCGTCGGAGTCGAAGACCGGCGCGGAGAAGAGGAAGGTGAAGCGTTGGAAGAAGTTCATGAGCGTGCCGATCTCGTCTCGCGCGCCGACCGATGTCCGGGATTGCGCCGGTCGGCGCGCTGTTGGCAGGACAGTGAATCGGGCGCCCTTGTCAATCGTCTGAGAGGCCGGCGCCCGGAATATTTCGCGCCGCCATCGCGACGGTTTGGCGACGAAGCCTTCAGCCCGCGTCGCCGGCGCGCAGCGGATAGTCCCGCGCGCGCAGGATCCTGACCAGCTCCTGCGCCGACTGGCGCCAGCTCAGCGTCTCGATCTTTGGCGCAACGCGCGGCTCGGCCAGCGCCGCCTCGATCGCTTCGGCGAGGCTTGCGGGGTCGAGCAGGTCGAAATAGCGCGCGCCCGCGCCGCCGACCTCGCGGAACACCGCAATGTCGCTGGCGACGACCGGCGCGCCGTTCAGCGCCGCCTCGACCAGCGGCAGCCCAAAACCCTCGGCGACCGACGTATTCACCACGCCGCGGGCGTGGGCGTAGAGCAGTTGCAGATCGGCGTCGCTGGCGGCCTCCAGCCAATGCAGACGGCGGCCGGCCTCCGGATGGCGGCGCAACCGCTGCTGAAAGGCGCCGGTGTTCCAGCCGGGACGCCCGACGATCACGAAAGCAATGTCGTTTCCCTTGGCCCAGAGCCGCTCGAAGGCTTCGAGCGCGACCGGATAGCCCTTGCGCGGCTCCAGCGTGCCGACGGCGAGGAAATAGGGCGCGCCCTCGGCCGCCCGCCGCGCTTTGGCGCTTGCCTCCCCGGCGGCGCCCTTGGCGAAATCCGCCCCGAGCGGCCACCAGCCGATCGGCGGCGGCGCTTTATGGCCGGCGGCGCGCAAATGATCCACGACGCTGTCCGCCGTGGCGCGCGATATCGCCACCGCCGCGTCGGCCTTGGTGACGATCTCGTCGAACCAGCGGCGAAAATCGTCGCCCACCTTCAGATTGAACAGCGGCGGATGCAGCAGCGGCAGAATGTCGTAGACGACGGCGACGTTCGTGCCGCCGCGCTCACTCACGCGGCGCATCACCGGCGGATAGTCCGAAATATTGTTCCAGGAGGCGTCGAGCATCAGAAAAATATCGCCCGCCGCCGGCTCGATTTCCGCCGGCGCTCCGGCGGCGCGGTAATAGGGCAGCAGCCGCCCGTCCTCGATCGTCACCGGAATTCCAAGGCCCTGCAGCGCGCATTGCCGGGCGATTTCGCGCACGACGCGCTGGATCCCGGTCTTCGCCCCGGAGTCGACGGTGTTGGTCATGTCGAGGAGGAGCCGCGCCTGTTCGGCGGGCGCCGGCGCGCCGGCGTCCAGCACGTCGCGCGACGCCAGCGGATCGATTCCGCGCCAGCGCTCATAGGCGCGGCGGGAATTGCGGTAGAGGCGCGCGACCGTCCAGCAGAATTCCCGAATGCGGTCGTAGACGTATTTCGTGCGAGGATCGACCGGATGGCGGTTGAGCGCATCGAGTTCGGCGCTCAGGCTCTCCAGGAGATAGGCGTTGATTTTGAGTCTTTCGGCTTCCAGATCGCTCATGAGGCCTGCTTCGCGGTGACGATCGAGGCTTGCTTCTAGCGCATCCTGGCGGCGCGCGCGCCCCCTTGCGCGACACCCCTTGCGCGGCGGAGCCGGGGCGGCTAGGCGGACGGCATGAGCACAGCTTCTCCGATTCTCGTCTTCGACCTCGACGGCACGCTGGCCGACACGGCGCCGGACCTCATCGCGACGCTCAACGCCCTGCTGCTGCGCGAAAATCTGCCGCCGCAGCCGCCGGCGGCGGCGCGGGCGCTGGTGGGGCTGGGCGCCAAGGCGCTGATCGAGGCGGGCTTCGCTGCGGGCGGCGCGCCGGCCGCCGAGGCGCGCATCCCCCTGCTGGTCGAGGATTTTCTCGTCCATTACGAAGCGCACATCGCCGACGAGACGCAGCTCTTCGAGCGCGTTCCGGAGACGCTGGCGCGCTTCGAGGCAGCGGGATTTCGCCTCGCGGTCTGCACCAACAAGACCGAACGGCTGGCGCATCTTCTGTTGCGGCGCCTCGGCGTCGCCGACCGCTTTGCCGCGATCTGCGGCAAGGAGACCTTCGCCATGTCGAAGCCGGACGGGCGGACCCTGCTGTCGACGATCGCCCTGGCTGGCGGCGACGCCGCGCGCGCCGTGATGATCGGCGACTCCAAGACCGACGTCGACACGGCCCGCAACGCCGGAACCCCGGTCGTCGCCGTCGATTTCGGCTACAGCGATCCGCCGGTCGCCGCCTTCGCGCCCGACCGGCTGATCTCGCATTACGACGAGCTGTGGGACGCGGCGGCCGAACTGCTGACGTAGACCGCTTTTACCCCTGTGCGCCGCGCAATTTCCGCGCCGCGCCCAGCGCCAGCAGCAGGCTGAGGCCGGCCAGGCCCGCGCCGGGCGTCGGCCCGGGCGCGCTGGAGGGGATGGTGAATTGGTATGAGAAGTCGACGGTGCAATTGCCCTGTCCCGACATGGGATCGCTGCAGCTGTTCAGTCCGACGGTCGGGGCGAGGGCGTCGATCCATTGCGCGCTCGGGTCGATGGAGCCGGGGATTCCCCAATTATGCGCGGTCGTCACGACGGTCGCCGCATAAGGCGTGACCCACGGCTGGGGCGAGGCCGGATCGTAGTTGTAATTGTTGAAGGCGGCCTGCCAGTCCGTCGGGTTGGTCACGAAGTTCTGACCGCCGACGCTGAAGGATCCGATGAGTCCGCCAGGGCCGCCGTAATTGATCGCCTCGACCTGCAGATAATAAGTGCCGGGACCGAGGGTCGTGGGGGTGAGCGGGAAACTCTGCGACCAGTTGTTGCCCGAACCGATCAAGGTTCCGAGGGTGGCGTTGCTCGTGCCGACATAGGCGAAAAAGGCGTTGTCGGCGGTGACATAGCCAGTGAGCACGTCCGCGGAAGCTTGCGGAGCGATCAGCGACGCGAGCAAAGCCGCCGTCGCGAGAGAAAGGCCAAGCCGTCCGTTCAGCATATCGTTTTCTCCAAGCCCGCTTGCTCCCGCCTCGCGCCGCCGATCGGCGTGCGGACGCGAAACACTACGTTCGGACTGAGATTAATGCGTTCATGGTTAACGAAGCCTTTCCATCCGGCGCGAAGCCGGCCGGCGCCCAAACTTTGCAAACGGGAGCTTGCGCCGTCGCCGCCGAGCGATTATACGCTCCCAACCCGTCGCCTCAGGGCGACAGAGGGCGCGTAGCTCAGCGGGAGAGCACTTCGTTGACATCGAAGGGGTCACAGGTTCAATCCCTGTCGCGCCCACCATTTGAATCAGTGGATTGAAGCGAGAGACTTGCAGCTCGACGCCAAGGCGTTGGCGGCCCTGAGCCAAATCGCCTTCCCCAGTCGTCCCGTATGATGGCTCCAACGATATCCTCTTGACGGCGCGACGCCCCAGTCTTGCGCCCCCGTCGACGGGGGGCCATCTTGCAGGCGTGGAGATGGGCGATGAGCGACGTTGCGACGGGCGGATTGTGGTTTGAGGATCGCGCGAGTTTCGCGGGCTGGTTGGAGGGACGACCGCGCGAAGAGGCCGTGATCCTCGCTGCGCGGGCGGCCCTGCGCGTGCTGCCCATCGCGGCGCGGGAAATGGAGCGGAAGACGGCCCGGGCGGACGCGCGACCTTTTCTCGCATTGTCCGCCGCGCTGTTTCGGGCTACCGCATTGGCGCGGGTTGCGGCCAAATATCCAACCCGCGCCAATGACCTACGCGCCGCCGCCAACGCCGCCGCCTTCGCCGCCGACGCCGCCTTCGCCGCCAACGCCGCCGCCGCCGCCGACGCCGCCAACGCCGCCGCCGCCGCCGCCTTCGCCGCCGACGCCGCCTTCGCCGCCAACGCCGCCGCCGCCGCCGACGCCGCCAACGCCGCCGCCGCCGCCGCCGCCGCCGCCAATGACCTACGCGCCGCCGCCTGGCGGGCTCTCTCGATCGACGCAAGCTTCCTTGCCGCCGGGGGCAACGTCGCAGCGCTCGCCGACCGCGCCCTGTGGCCGCAGGGAACGCCGGCCTGGGCTTCCGACTACTGGACGAAACTCTCGCTCGCTTTGCCCGCAAGTGAAGACTGGGACGTCTGGACCCGCTGGTATGGCGAACGCCTGACCGGCGCGCCGGATCGCGGCGAGATCTACGAACTCGTCTTCGCCACCGTCCCGCAAGAAAAGTGGAATGAAGGCCCGGCCGCCGCCAACGCCTGGATCAAGGCGCATTTGCCGCCGCCCGCAGAAACACCGTCGCTCGAAAAACTTCCCGAGCAGATCGCCGCCGCCGCGCGCTTCATCGAGAGTGGCGCAGGCCCGATCGACATCGCCCGCGATCCTGCGGCGAGCGCCGCGGCGTTGCGCGAGGAGCAGCGCGAGCATTACGACGAGGCGCGGCGCAAGGCGCTGGAGCTTTCCGCGCTCGGCCGCAATTTCCTCGGCGAGGAATTGCGCGGCGCCGTGGCGTCGCTGCTGGAGCGCTTCCCGCAGAGCATGGACGACGTCTCCATCGTCGCTCTGTGGCACCGCGCCAACTCGCTGCGCAAGACGCTGCAAGCGCAGCAGGCCGCCGCGGATCGCTATCACAAGGCGGTGGAGCGCGGCGCGAAGCCAGATCCAGATCCGGCGATGCTCGACTCCGCCGTGATCGGCAAGCTCGACGATTTCGTCGAGAGCTACAATCTCTTCATCGTCGGCGACGACAAGGGCCGCGAACTCGACCGCAAGCGCCTCGGCCCCGGCGAGCGCGAACGCGACGAAAAGGCGCTGGCCGAAATCGCTCCGGCGCTCGCGGACTTGGAGAACCAGCCGGAAGTCGCGACCGCCGACGCGGCGGAGATTTTGGAAGAACTGCGCGACGCCGCGCAAAAGGCGCCGGAAGGGCTCGCTGGCGATCAGGACGTCGCCCTGGGCCGCGACTCCGTCGGCAATTTCTTCATCGCGCTGTGGCGCAAGGCGCGGCGTTTGCTGGATTCGCCGGAGAAAATCGTTGCGGGTGGGCTGCTCGCCGGGGCCGCGAAATTCGAAGGCGAAAAACTCGCCGAAGCAGCCAACCACACGCTCGGCGGCCCCATCTTGCATTACATCGCGCAATGGGCCGACGCGATGAAGCTTTTCGCCATTGCCGTCTATCACAATCCCTCGATTCCGCAGCTCATCGACGCTATCGCGAGACATTTGCTGCGCGGAACGCCGTAGGTTTAGACCCGCCGAAACCGCGCAAAACCCAGTCGACTCGCGGCGCGCGAATCCCTCCGCCCGCGCCGTCTCCGCGCCCTCCAATTTGTCGTTTAAGAGAACCCCCGCGCCTTCTTCATGGAACCATCACGCAATGGCCTGGCCGTCGCCACGCCCGCCGCCGGGTTCGACGCCCTCCCTCGGAGTGCAACTCCCGCCAAAACCTGCCCCGCCGAAGCAGGTGGATAAGCCTCGCTCGCGACCGTGCGAGGCTTGCAACGAAATACGGAGAATGGTTAGCCTGACCCCAGGCCGCTCCTCGGTGGAGCGCCGCAGCGGACTGCGAAGCCTCCACCCATGTCCAAGCAAGCGTTACGAAAAGCCTCGCCGACGGTGTCGTCCGATCGGCTCGCGGCGCAGGCCGAGGAAGCCTTGCGGCTAGAAAAATTCAAGGACGCGATCGAGTCCTTCAAACAGCTCGTGAAGCAGGACCCGCGCCCGCAATGGAGCGAAGGTCTTGCCGAGGCCTATGTGGGCCGGGCCCGGGCGCTCGCCGCCAAGGGCATGTTCAAGGAGGCGGAGATCGTGCTCGGCAACGCGGCGCGCGCGGACGGCTCCGCGCGCCAGCCGCTGCTGCTGTTGCGCTGCCTCGTCCATCAGGGCCAATTGCAAAAAGCGCTCGCCTATTTGATCGCGCATCCGCCCGAGTCGGGCGATGACGCGCGGCTGGCCGAACTCGCCGCGGCGCTGTTCCTGGCGTTTCCGTCCGAACTTCGCGGCGCGCACGACGCGGAGTCGCCGCGCGGGATGTGGCTCAGGGCCGCGGCGGCGGCGCGGGCGGCGCTCGAAGCCTGGATCGGGGCAAAGCCCGACGCGGAAGTCGACGCGCTGCTGGCGAAGATCCCCCTGAATTCGGCGTTCGGAGCGGTGCGCCTGATCCTCAAGAGCCTGCTGCTCGGGCCGGGAGACGGCCTCAAGGCCCGCCGCCTGCTGCAGGGCGTGGACGAAGTCTCGCCCTTCGCGCCGCTGCGCCGCGCCGCCGAAGCCGCGATCGCCTCCGCGTCCGAGCAGTCGCCCGGCGGATTGAGCTCTCTGGACGCGCAGCAGCGCAGCTTCGTCATCGAAGCGAGCGGACTGTCGGCGTCGACCAGCCAGACGGCATTGCGGCTCGCCGAAGCCGAAGCCGCGGGAGCGGACGCGCTCTTCTCCTTTCTGGCGAAGCAAGCGGAGCCATTCGACGCGGCGGACCTTCGCGGCGCCTGCCGCAATCTCCTGCCGCGCGCGCCGGACCGCATCCAGCACTTCGAGAAGCGCTTCGGCCCGCTGGAGGAATGGGAGCGGCAGCGCATCGTGGCGCTCGCCGCGGAGCAGGCAGGCGAGTGGAGGCGCGCGGAGCGCTGCTGGCGCAAGGCTGCGGCGCTGTTCGAGAAGGACGGCTCGCCGCGGGCGCGACTTTCCGCCGGCGTCGTCTATCGGCATCTCGCGGCGCTCGCGGATCGGCACAACGAAATCGACGGCGACGGTTTCGGGGAAGATCCGCGCATCGGTTATTTGAGGAAGAGCGTCGCGGCCGATCCGGACCATCTTCCGGCGCGGTTGGATCTGACCGACCGCTTGCGCGAGAGCGAGGAGCCGGAGGAGCAGAAGGACTGGCATGCGCAGGCGGAGGACGCCGCCGCGCGCTTCCCGCAAGAGAGCTCGGCGCTGCTGCGCGCGATCGATTCGGCGGCGGAGCGCAAGGCCTTCAAGAAGGCGGCGGGCTACGCGCAAAAGCTGCTCGCGCTCGATCCCATCAATCTGTCGGCGCGCCAGCGCATGATCGACCTTCAAATCGCGCAGGCGCGCAAGCAGTTGCGCGCCAAGCGCCCGGATCTCGCGGAAAAAGCGCTGGACGAAGCCTTGCGCTGGGAGCGTTCGGACAAGCCGAGCGCGGCGCTGCGCTCGAACATGGGCCTGCTCGGTCTCTACGCCGATCGCGGCGCCGAGGCGGAGGCCCAACTGCGCCAGGGCGCCGAACTCGCCGGCGGCGCGGCGATCGGCTGGTTTCGCGCCGCGATCGAAGAGGCGCTGCTCGCGCCGCCCGGACGCGCGCGTCTCCCGCTGCTCCGGGACGAGTTGGATGCGCAGCTGCGGAAGGCGCCGGAGAAGCGCGAGATCTTAGCGATCGCCGCGGCTCTGGGCGCGAAGGACGTGAAGCAGGCCGCCAAGGCGACGGCTCACGTCGGCTGGAGGTTTTGCTCGTGGCTGCGCGAAGCCACGCAGGTCCCGTTTTCGCCCGACGAGTTCCATCCCGTGGCCGAGGCGCTGCTGCGCGCTCAGCTCTTCGACGTGCTGGGCGATTTCGCGGCCGCGGCGCTGCGGCGCGAGCCGCGCGAGCCGGTGTGGCGCTTCTACCGGATCGTCGCGAGAACGGAAAACGATCCGGATCGGATGCACTATCCCGAGAGCGAGGAAATCTTCGACATACGCGACGGGTCGCGCGCACGAGAGACCTTCGCCTTGGGCAACCGAATTCAGCGTTACTTGGACAGCTCCGGCGACGACCCGGCCGCCAAACGCCGGGCCAAGCGGGTCGCCGCGCGAGAGCAGGCTTTCGTCGGCGACGATACGGCGTCGCTGATCGAGGAGGTCTTCGACGCCATTCCGCCGGGCGAGGTGCGCCGTCTGCTCAAAATCCATGGGCCGGGGGGCGCGCCGCGGGCGATCGCGACGCAGCTCGCCAACGCGCCGACGCTGGGGGCCGTGCCGATTCCGGCGCTGGAGCAACTCGCGAGAATCTTGATGGAAATGGTCGCGGCGGACGACGCCGCGCCGTTCTGAATCGCCGGCCAAACGAGGGAGAGCATGCGTTGACGGATCCCTTCACCACTCTCGGCGTCCAGGAAGACGCCGGCGACGACGAGATCAGGCAGCGCTATCTGGCGCTGGTGCGCGCGTTTCCGCCCGATCTGGAGCCCGCGCGATTCCAGGCGCATCGCGCGGCTTACGAACGGGTCCAGGACGAGCGCAAACGGCTGGAGGCGACGCTGCTGTCGACGAACGACGTTGCGCTTTCCAGGTTGAAGGCCTCCTTGCTGCAGGCGGAGCGGCCCGGATCCGGGCGGCCTTCGCGAGACAGCGTGAAGTCCTTGCTCGTTCAAGGCGTCGAAAAAGCCTTGGCGTGAAACGCGAGCAACGGCGCCGCAAAAAGGGGAAGCTCGCGTGGATCAAGCGACGAAGGACGCGCTGCTCGATCGGTTTCGCTCCTATCTCGAAGGGCTGGGCGACGACGCCGAGGAACCGGCGCATTTGGACGGCGAGACGGCCGATCTCCATTCGGTCTTCGTCGAGATCGCCGCGCTGCGCAACGAAGCCCGGGCGCAGTCGCGTCTGACCAAGGAGGCGTTCGACCAGTTTCGCGGGGTGTTCGACACGCTGCGCGCCAACGGCGCCGCGCTGGAGCGGGAGCTGGGCGAGGCCAAGGCGCGGGAGAAAGAGCAGAGCCGCGCGCTGTTGCGTTCGCTGCTGCTCGACATCGTCGACATCAGGGACCGGCTGGCCGCCGCCGTCGAGTCACCGCCGAGCGCCGCGCCTCGATCGAGGCGCCTTCCGCCGCCGACGCCGGACGCCGAGGACCAGATGCATCGCCTCGGCGAGAAACGGGCGAAGACGCCGGGCAAGCTGAGCGCTTGGCTTCGACGCTGGTTGCCGCCGGAGACGGAGGAAGACGACCCCTGGCGCGAAGGGTTGGCGATGACCCTGCGGCGGCTCGATCAGGTGTTGGCGGCGCGGCGCGTCCTCCCGATCGCTCTGGTCGGGAAGCCGTTCCAGCCCGCCTTGGCGCGCGCCGTGTCCGTGGTCGAAGACGAGACCGCAGCCGACGGCGTGGTGACGGTCGTGTTGCGCATGGGCTTCACCTTCGAGGAGGAGGTGCTGCGGCCGGCGGAAGTGACGGTGGCGAAGCGCCCGCCCATCGCCGGTCGCAGCGATCAAGGAGAGTATCGATGAGTGAAGAGATCGTCGGCATCGATCTTGGGACGACCAATTCCGAGATCGCGATCTACCGCAACGGTCGGCCCGAGGTTCTGGCCGATCGGAACGGCCGCGTGATTCTGCCCTCCGTCGTCGGCATCGACGAGTCGGGGGAGCTTCTCGTCGGCGAAGAGGCCCGCAACCAATACGCGCTCTATCCCGAGCGCACGGTGCGCTCGATCAAGCGGCTCATGGGCGCCGACAAGACCGTCCGGCTCGCCGACAAGGACTACAAGCCGCAGGAAATCTCGGCGATCATCCTGAAACGGCTGAAGGAGATCGCGGAAGCCAAGCTCGGGCGCGCGTTGCGCAAGGCGGTGATCACCGTGCCGGCCTTCTTCTCCGACGCGCAGCGCCAGGCGACGCGCGAAGCCGGCGAGATCGCCGGTTTCGAGGTCGCGCGCATCATCAACGAGCCCACGGCGGCGGCGCTCGTCTACGAGGCCGCGCAGCATCAACGCAAGCGCATTCTGGTCTACGATCTCGGCGGCGGCACCTTCGACGTTTCGGTGGTGCGCGTCGAGGAGGGCGTGGTCGAGGTGATCTCCAGCCACGGCAACAACCATCTCGGCGGCGACGACTTCGACCACAAGATCGTCGAGCACATTCTGGAGCATCTCAAGCTCAAGCAGGCGCTCGACGTGTCGGGCGACGCCCGGGCGATGGCGCGCATTCAGCGCGCGGCCGAGGCCGCCAAGAAGCAACTCTCGGACGAGCCCTATGCGCGAATCGAGGAGGAGTACATCGCCGAGAGCGAGGGCAAGCCCGCGCATCTCGCGCTGGAGCTTTCGCGCCTCGATTACGAGGAGATGATCTCCCATTTCGTCGAGGAGACCTTGAGCGCGATCCATGCGGCGCTCGAATCCGCATCCATGACCTCCTCGCAGATCGACGAAATCCTGCTCGTCGGCGGCGCGACGCGGACGCCGATGATCCGCCGGCGTCTCCATGAGGTCTTCGGCATCGAGGCGCGCGGCGAAGTGGACCCGGACCTCTGCGTCGCAATGGGGGCGTCGATCCAGGGCGCGGCGATCGCCGGCGAAGAGGTTTCAGCCGTGCTCGTCGACGTGACGCCCTATAGTTTCGGGACGAGCGCGCTCAGCGAGCTGAATGGAGAACTCTATCCCTATTGCTACGTGCCGATCATCAAGCGCAACACCCCCATCCCGGTGCGAAAGAGCGACGCGTTCCAGACCGTTCGCGACAATCAGGAGTGCGTCGAAATACACATCTACCAGGGCGAGCACGAGGATGCTCTGGAAAACATAGAGATCGGCGAATTCCGCGTCGAAGGCTTGAGCAAGGCGCCGGCGGGCAATCTGATCCTCATCGACCTGTCGCTCGACCGCGACGGCATTCTCCACGTTTCCGCCAAGGAGAAGGCGACCGGCCTCGAGCGCACGATCACGATCGACAAAGCCACCTCCCGCCTCGAGAAAGACGCGCTCGACAGCGCGCGCGAGCGCATCAACGCATTGTTCGGCGAGGAAACGCCGGCGCCTGGGGAAGATGCGGCGATCGAGGGAGAGGCCGAGGGGCTGATCGCGCGGGCGCGGGCGCTGCTCGATACGGCGACCGCGGAGGACCGCGACGAACTCGTCGATCTGATCGAGAGCATCGGCGAAGCCCAAGCCACGGGCGACGCCGCCGCAGCCGCCGAGGCCATCGACCGGCTCACGGACCTCCTCTTCTATCTCGAAAGCTGACGCCCATGGAAGAATGTCCGATCTGCCGCGCGAAGCTGAACGGCGCCGATATTTGTCGGCGCTGCCGGGCGGAGCTCGGGCGGGTCAAGGAGATCGAAAAGCGCAGCGAGACCTTCGCGGGCGAGGCCATGCGGGCCCTGGCCTCGGGAGAAACGACGCGCGCCTGGCGGTTGCTGCGGCGCGCCCATGCGCTGCATGGGGCTTCGGACGTCCAGCGGCTCCTGTCGCAACTCGAAGCGAACGTCGGGATCGAAACGGATCGCCCATCGGCCGAAAAAAATTTTTGACGCGGTCGAAGGAACGGCGCGGTCGAGTCTGGACTTTTCGACCGCGCCTGTCGCGATCCGGTTACTTCGCGCCGCCGTCCGTCGGCGCCGCGTCGGTGCTTTCGGGAGTCGCCTTGGCCTTCTTGGCCGCATGCTTCTTGTGCTTGTGCTTTTTGGGCGCCGCCTTCGCGGGCTTGGCCGCCGGCGCCGCCTGATCCGCATCGGCGGCGGGCGCGGCGGCCCCGGGGGCCTGCGCGAACGCGGGCGTCGAGAACGCGAGGGCGGCCAGCACCGTTGCGACGATGAGCTTTTTCGGCATCGATTTCTTCCTTGCTCGAGAAGGCTTCTCGCCAAACGCTGATTCGGCAAGCCTCCCCCGCATTTGCGCCCCGAAACGCGGCAATTGTTCGGCGCCCGTTCGCGGCGAAGCGCGCCGACGGCGTCGCGGGAGCGTCCGGCGCGGGGGTCATGCGCCCCTCCTGCCGCCCAATCCTCAAATTGCCGAAATGCTGCGGTAAGAAGCGCTCCGCGCATCGGGGACGCTGACGAACCTTCGCCGCTGCGCCCGCGTAAATGATTGGCGTACAGTAGAATCCGGAGCCCATGACGAAACCCGTCCCTCTCGTCCCGCCGCCCAGTCCCTTTGGAGCGCGCCCATGATCGGCGTGACGCTGTCGCGTTATCTGGCCTGGCGCTTCCTGCAGGTGATCCTGGCGATTTTCCTGACGATTTTCTGTCTGATGTTCGTCATCGGCTTCGTCGAGCTGTTGCGTCGCACCCGCGACAATCCGTCGGTCGGGGCCGGAACGGTGGCGCTGATGTCGCTGATGCGCACGCCGAGCGCCGCGGAAGCCATATTGCCCTTCGCCGTGCTGTTCGGCGCGATGGCGACCTTCGTCGATCTGACGAAGACGCTGGAGCTCGTCGTCGCGCGCGCCGCCGGCGTCTCCGTCTGGCAGTTCATGATGCCGCCCGTCGTCGCCGCGCTTCTCGTCGGAATCGTTTCCGTGACGATGTACAATCCCTTGTCGGCGACGCTCAAGCAGCGCTCGGACGACATGGAGTTCGAGCTTTTCGGGGTCGCCGGCAGCGTGCGCAACGACCATGGGCTTTGGCTGCGCCAGCATGGCGCGGACGGCGACGCGGTCCTCCACGCGGTGCGCGCCGAGAAGAGTTTTACCGAACTTTTCGAAGTCTCGGTTAACGTTTACGGGGCCGAGGGCGGCTTCCAGGAGCGGATCGAGGCGGGGCATGCGACCTTGGAGCCGGGGGCCTGGCATTTGAAGGATGCGCGCGTCACCGAGCCCAACGAAGCGCCGGAATCCTATCCCAACTACCTGCTTGCGACCGATTTGACCCCGGAGGAGTTGTTGCAGTCCGCCGCGCCCCCGCAGGGCGTGCCGTTCTGGACGCTCCCCGAATTGACCGAGAAGACCCGCGCCGCCGGACTGGACGCGCGCGGATACGCCCTGCAATATCAACGCTTGCTGGCGCGCCCGCTGCTGCTCGTCGCCATGGTTCTCGTGGCCGCCGCTTTTTCGTTAAGATTTTTTCGATCTGGGGGGATCGCCAGGACGCTGGCGGGTGGCGTCGCGGCCGGGTTCGTGCTTTATATCGCTACGGAAGTCTTCTCCGACCTCGGCGGCGCGGGAACCATCAGTCCCTCCCTCGCAGCCTGGTCGCCGGCGCTCGTTGGAAGCATGTTGGGCACCTTGTCGCTCTTGAACTCGGAAGACGGCTGATGCGCACAGCATCCGCTCCCTCCCGGCGTCTCGCGGCGCGCGACGCGAAACCGGCGACGCCGAGCACCGGCGTCTTGCGTCGGCTCGCGCTGTCGGCGCCGTTCGCCGTGCTCTTGAGCGCCTCGCCCGCCGCGGCGCAAGGCTCGTCGGCGCGAGACCCTAGCCCGCAAGGCTTGCAGCTGCGGGGCGCCCAGTCGAGCGAGCCGGCCCCGCGCATGGTGGTGGAGGCGCGCGAACTCGACTACGATCAGACGAAAAACGTGGTCGCGGCCAAGGGCAACGTCCAGATTTATTACAAGGGCCGACTGCTCGAGGCCGACAGGGTCACATACGATCGCAACACCTCGCGCGTCACGGCCGAGGGCCACGCCCGCATGACGGAAACGGACGGGACGGTCGCGCATGCCGAGCGTTTCGATCTGACCGACGACTTCAAGGCGGGCTTCATCGAGAGCTTGCAGGCCGACACGGCGGACAATACGCAATTCAGCGCGCCGCACGCCGAGCGGCGCAGCGACGGCGACAAGCAAACGACGGTTTACGAGCGCGGCGTCTATACGGCCTGCGAGGCCTGCAAGGACGACCCGTCGAAGCCGCGCAGCTGGCGGGTCACCGCCAAGCGGATCGTCCACGACAACACCGAGAAGATGGTCTATTACGAGGACGCGACGATCGAGTTCCTCGACATCCCCGTCGCTTACCTGCCCTATTGGTCCGCGCCGGATCCGAGCGTCAAGCGCAAGAGCGGCTTCCTGTCGCCGGCGGCGCGTTACGGCTCGCGGCTCGGCTACGGCGTCGGCCTCCCCTATTTCTGGGCCATCGCGCCGGACGTCGATCTGACCGTCACGCCGACCTATTTCACCAAGCAGGGCGCGTTTCTCTCGACCGAGTTCCGGCAACGCTTCGAGAACGGCGCTTACGACATCCACGCCCAGGGCGCGCATGTCGAAAATCCCTCGGCCTTCGCCGCCGCGCCGCTCGGCGCGGGGGATCGCAAATGGCGCGGCGCGGTGGAGTCGAAGGGCGAGTTCGATCTGAACGATCATTGGAAGTTCGGCTGGGACGGCGCGCTGCTTTCCGACCGCTACTTCCTGCAAGATTACGTTCAGCAAAATCCGCTCTACGGAAACCTGTTCTTTCGCGAACGCTCCTCGACGGTCTATCTGACCGGCAAGAGCGAGAACAGTTTCTTCGACATCAGCGCCTTCCACTTCCAGGGCCTGTCGCCGAACGATCTGCAGTCGCAACTGCCGAGCGTTCACCCGATGATCGACTACAACCGCGCCTTCGACATCGCGCCCGAGAAGACCTTCGGCCTCGGCGGCGTCGTCACGCTGGACGCGAACTTCACCAGCACCTCGGCGAAGATCGCCGATTTCGAGTCGATCCAGCCGCGCACGCTGGATCAATTCAACGGTCTCTATACTGTCTGTCAGATCTACGCCCCGGCCGCCAATCGCGCCCAGGGCGGCTGCCTGCTGCGCGGCGTCGGCGGCGATTACGAGGCCGCCACCATCGAGGCGTCTTGGAAACGCAAGGCGATCGACCCGGTCGGCGGCGTCTGGACGCCCTTCGCCTTCGCGCGCTTCTCCGGCTCCTACCTCAACTACAACACCACCGACTGGGCGCCCGTCTACAACAGTCAGGCGCAGCAGCCGATCCCCAATATTTATTACAATCAGGCGCTGCAGCCCATTCCGAACATTGCGCAAGGCTTGTTCGTCAACGGCGCCGACAACAGGTTCCATGGGCTGGCGACGCCGGGAATCGGCGTGGACTGGCGCTATCCGATCGTCGCGCGCGGACCGCTCGGCAACATGGTCGTCGAGCCGATCGCACAGATCGTCGCCAGGCCGAACCAGTCGTCGATCCCGTCGCTCGTCAACATGGACGCGCAGAGTCTCATCTTCGACGACTCCAATCTGTTCGAGTGGAACAAATTTTCCGGTTACGACCGCTTCGAGACGGGCACGCGCCTCAATTATGGCGGCCAGGCCACGCTCACGGCCAACAATGGCGGTTATCTCAACGCGATGATGGGCCAATCCAGGCAGATCGCCGGCGAGAACGCTTATGCGACGCCGGACGCCGCCAACGTCGGGCTCTCGTCGGGACTGGATAAGCGCGCCTCCGACGTCGTCGGGCGCGTCGCCGTATCTCCCTTCCCCGAACTGACCTTCGTGGCCAAGGGACGCTTCGATCCGCAAACTTTCAACGCGCGTCGCGTCGACGGCTTCGCGTCGCTCAAGCTCGATCCGATCACTTTCGAAGCGCATTATGCGAATTACGAGGCGCAGCCCCTCATCGGCTTCGACAAGCGCCGGCAAGGTCTGGCGTTCAACAGCCGATACGACCTGACCAAGCACTATTTCGTCTTCGGAAACGTCACATTCGACATGACGCGATACCTTTATGACACCGTCACGTCCAATCCCTACCTCTACAGCACTTTGGCGGGCGTGAACGTCACGGGCACAGCGCCGGTCTTCTCGGTCGCCGCAATGGGGATCGGCGCCGGCTATCGCGACGAATGCACGACCTTCCTGGTGAATTACACCTCCAACTACCAGCCGCAGGCGGGCACCAATCTCCCCGCGCGCAACCAGACCATCATGGTGACGCTGCAGCTGCGCACGCTCGGGTCGATCTCCTTCAGCGAGGGGCTCGGCTCCGTGCTGACGAACGACGGCATCAAAGGCCAGCAATACTGAACCCTCGCCGAAAGGCGATCCCATCGCCCAACGAGCGGCCGCGGCGTCGGTCGCGGGAGACACGACATGCGTTTCAAATTCATCGCTCTCATCGCCGCCGCGGCTTTCGCCGGTTGCTTGGCGTCGCCGTCGAGGGCGGCGGAGCTGAGCGCCGAACAAAAATCCGAATTCGGCAAATTCATCCATGAATATCTGCTGTCCAATCCGCAGGTCATCAAGGAAGCCATCGACGAATTGGAGAAGCGCGAGAAGGCCGAGGAGGCCACGGCGCGCGAGAAGCTGTTGGCGAAAGAGGCGGACAAAGTCTATAATTCGCCCAATCAGGCCGTGGTCGGCAATCCGGACGGCGAGGTGACCCTCGTCGAATTCTTCGATTACAACTGCGGATATTGCAAGCAGTCGCTGACCAACGTCGCCAAGCTGATCGAGGGCGACCCCAAGCTGCGCGTCGTCTTGAAGGACTTCCCCATTCTCGGGCCCGATTCGGTCGAGGTCGCCGAGGTCGCAACGGCGGCGCGGCGTCAGCTGAAGGGACAAAAGTTCTGGGAGTTCCATCGCAAGCTGCTGGGCCTGCGCGGTCACGTCGGCAAGGCGCAAGCGCTCGCCGTGGTCAAGGAGCTCGGCGGGGATGCGGATCAGATCGAAAAGGAAATGAAGACTCCGGCGACCCACGAAGCGCTGGTCGAAGTCGAAAAGCTCGCGGATCAATTGCGCTTCACCGGCACGCCGTCCTGGATCGTCGGCAATGAGGCGATCGTCGGCGGCCTCGGTTTCGCCGAGATGAAGGCCAAGGTCGACAACATGCACAAATGCGGAAAGACCCTCTGCTGAGGAAAGCTCGGCGGGCCTTTCCTTGTGCTGCGGGAGCGGCTATGACAGTCGCCCCGGCGCGCGGCGCGCGCCTTCAGGTGCAACGATGCAAGCCGTCCACGTTCTCAACGGCCCCAATCTCAATCTGCTTGGCGCACGCGAGCCCGAAATTTACGGGAGCGACACGCTGGACGACATCCGCAGGGCGATGGCGGAGCGCTGCGCGGCGAAGGGCGTGGATCTGGTCTTCAGACAATCGAATTTCGAGGGCGATCTCGTCACCTGGGTGCAGGAGGCCAGCGCCGCAGACGCGCCAGCGATCGTGAACGCCGGCGCGCTCACCCACACGTCGATTGCGCTTTACGATGCGATCAAAGCGGCGCGGACGGCGGTCGTCGAGGTGCATCTTTCCAATCCTCATGCGCGCGAGAGTTTTCGGCGCCACTCCTTCATCACGCCGGTCGCGCGCGGCGTAATCGCGGGTTTCGGACCCCTCTCCTATTTGCTGGCGCTAGAAGCGCTCTTCGCCGGCGCAACGAGAAAGACTTGACGATCCATGGCGCGCAACACTCGCACAGCATCTCGCTCCGACACAAAGCGGCCCGCAGCCCCTGCGCGGAAACCGCTCGAAGCGCCCCGCGAAGAAGAGCTGATGCGCCTCGTCGCCGGCTTGCTGGCCGAGCATGATTTGACCGAATTCGAAATAGAGCGCGGCGAATTGCGCATTCGCGCCGCGCGAGCGCTGCCGGCGCAGACCGTGCACCTCGCGCAGGCTCACGCCGCGCCGCCCTTCGCCCATGCGCCGGCCCCGGCCGCCAAAACGGCGCGCGAACAGGCCATCGAGGAAAAAAAGCCGCTTGCCGAAAACCCCGACGCGGTCAAATCGCCGATGGTCGGCACGGCCTATCTGCGCCCCAATCCGGAGGCCAACGCCTTCGTCGAAATCGGCGCGCGCGTTTCGGTCGGCGACAAGCTGCTGCTGATCGAAGCGATGAAGACCTTCAACGACATCGTCGCTCATAAGTCGGGCGTCGTCACCGCCATGCTCGTCGAAGACGGCCAGCCCGTCGAATATGGCCAGCCCCTGCTCGTCATCGAATAGGGCGGGAGCCGAGATGATCGAAAAAATCCTCATCGCCAACCGCGGCGAAATCGCCTTGCGCATCCTGCGGGCGGCCAAGGAGCTCGGCATCGCGACGGTGGCGGTGCATTCCACCGCAGACCAGCATGCGATGCACGTCAAGCTGGCCGACGAATCCGTCTGCATCGGCCCCGCGCCGGCGCGCGATTCCTATCTCAACATTCCCGCCCTGCTGTCGGCCTGCGAGATCACCGGCGCCGACGCCGTGCATCCGGGCTACGGCTTTCTTTCGGAAAACGCCCGCTTCGCAGAGATTCTGGAAGAGCACCAGATCACCTTCATCGGCCCCAAGGCCGAGCACATTCGCCTGATGGGCGACAAGATCGAGGCGAAGGCCACGGCGAAGCGCCTCGGCATTCCTTGCGTGCCGGGCTCCGAAGGCGCCATCCGCAAGGAGAGCGACGCGCTGCGCGCCGCCGAGAAGATCGGCTATCCGGTGCTGGTCAAGGCCGCCTCGGGCGGCGGCGGACGCGGCATGAAGGTCGCCCACGACGCCAAGGAGCTGGCGCAAGCCGTGGTCTCGGCGCGCACGGAAGCCAAGGCCGCCTTCGGCGACGACACCGTCTATCTCGAAAAATATCTAACGAAGCCGCGGCACATCGAGATTCAAATCTTCGGCGACGGCAAAGGCGAAGCGATCCATCTCGGCGAGCGCGACTGCTCGCTGCAGCGCCGCCACCAAAAGGTTTGGGAGGAGAGCCCCTCGCCCGCATTGAACGACGCGCAACGCCGCGAGATCGGCGAGACCTGCGCCAAGGCGATGCGCGACATGCAATATTCGGGCGCCGGCACGATCGAGTTTCTCTACGAGAACGGCGAGTTCTACTTCATCGAGATGAACACGCGCATTCAGGTCGAACATCCGGTCACGGAATCGATCACCGGCGTCGATCTCGTCGCCGAACAGATCCGCGTCGCCGCCGGCTCGCCGCTGTCGCTGAAGCAAAAGGACGTCTGGTTCTACGGCCATTCGATCGAGTGTCGGGTCAACGCCGAACATCACGCGACCTTCCGGCCCTCGCCCGGCCGCATCGCCTATTACCATCCGCCGGGCGGCGTGGGCGTGCGCGTCGATTCAGCCGTCTATCAGGGCTATACGATCCCCCCCAATTACGACTCGCTGATCGGCAAGCTGATCGTGCACGGGCGCAACCGCACGGAAGCCTTGATGCGCCTGCGCCGCTCGCTCGACGAATTCATCGTCGACGGCGTCGACACGACGCTGCCGCTGTTCCGCACGCTGGTGCGCAACGCCGACGTGCAAAACGGCATGTACGACATCCATTGGCTCGAGCATTTTCTGGCGACGGGCGGGATCGAGCCGAGTTTTTGAGGCGCGCCTCCCGGCGCGCGGAGCAGGGCGACCTACCCGGGAATACGCCTGTTTCTCTCGCCCTGCGCGAACGCATGTCCCCTTCCGGCGCGATGGCCGCCGGAATGGGGATTTCAATTCACCGGGGGCGCCTCAAGGGGTCGGAACCACGTCCGTCCCCTGGCCCAAGCAATAGGGCTGAGTGAATCCGGTGCCGGTGTTGGAATAGACGATGTTGTCGGCCCCGACGGAGACCGGCGTCACGTTCAGTCCGACTTTCGTGCGGACGCGATAGGCGATGGCGTGATCGGCGCAGGAGGTGTCGCCGCTGACGCCCAATCCGCCGATCACCGCGCCGTTCTGATAGAGCGCGACGCCGCCGCCGAAGGTGATGATGCCGCCGGGCACGAAGCCGATGCCGGTGTTCTGCGCATTGAAGGTGGGATTGAACGGATTGGAGTTGTTCAAGCCGTAGAGCGAACCGCCCGGCTGCGTCACACCATAGAGATTGGCGGTCGACAGCGCTTTTTGATTGTTGCTGAAGGCGTTGGCCGTAGTCGCCTTGGCGATGGCGATGTCGCGGCTGCCCGGCCAGGGATCGGGCGAGGGGCCGGATTGACTCTTGATGACCAAGCACAACGTGCCGGCGCGGTCGACGATCGCCAGCCACATCATGTTGGGATTGAAGACGCCGCCGTTGTTCAGCAGCACGACGCCGTTCAGCGCGCTTTGAAACTGGCTCAGGGTCGATTGGCGAATTTGGCAAGAGCCTTTTTGATAGGGCCCGTCGCTCTGGTCGTCGCTCGGGCCGAGCAGGCCGTTGCCGCCGGCCAGGGCGGCCGCCGAGAACGAACACAAACCGGCGCAGGCCATGAGAAGCTTCTTCAACATTGCACATTCCCCCCAATTCGAGTCTGGCCGCGCGTTGCTTAAGTCTATGCGCCGCTGACGGAATTATGCATAAAATTCCGAGATTGCAAAGTGACGCGCGCTGACTTTCCTCGCGTTCGAATTGCAGGCGGTCCGGGGGATGACGCGCCATTTTTCGTGACGTTTCGGCTGAGCGCAGTGCGTCCCGTTCGCTCATATGTCGACGTAGACGTCGCAACCGTAGAATGAAATCGGCTGCCCCAATTCGTCGGCGACCTTGTGCCAGCAGCGGCCGACGCTGTCGATGCGGCGATAGACGAAGACGCCCCCCGGCTCTTCGACGACGCGGTCGGGGACATGCCGCCGGCCGAGATAGTTGAAATAGGAGACGGCGACGTCGTCATGGCAGCGGTAGAGGATCTTGCTGTCGAGGATGGAGACGAAATTGGTGTCTTTCGCCTGGCTGACGCAAAAGGAGTAATGCTTCAGCGCATCGGGCTCGACGTCGATTCCCGCCCGCGTCGGCGTCGGCGCGCCGGACAGCGCAATGAGCGCGAGAGACAGGGCGAAGGTTGCGCATCCACGCATAAGGGCTACTCCAGATCCGAGGCGGGAGCGCGTTTCGTTCGCGTCGGAACCGTCCCGCTCATGCGACGCTCGTCGATGTTCGAGCCGGCGCGCCATTCTTGTCGGCCCGGCGCGTATTTGTCAGAATAGCATGATCGCGATCAAAGGCGACAACCGGGCAGTCGCCGCGGCGCCGGAAAAGGCCGAGGAATGCGCGTCCCAGGGCAATCGAGTGAAGCGCTTGCCGCCTACTTTACCCTCCCCTCGAGGGCTACTGCATGCACACGTCTCGAGGGAGTCAGAAACGGTGGGCGCGCCCCTTCTCCCCTCGCGGGAGAAGGGAAGTCCCGCGTTCGGATGCTGGAGCCGCGCCGTTCAGGGAGATGTGTGACTCCCTTAGCCTCGAGGTGGAGCGCGAGCCGATCGGCGTCCACGACCTTCACCCGATTGCCCTGATGCGCGTCCTTCCCTCCTTCACCTTCACCGCGCGTAAGCGCTGTCGGCGCCTGGCGGAGCGCTCCCTGGCGATGGTCTTGGCCCGCCGCGGCGCCCGCGCCCATACGCATGTGTTCTGGTTCGGCCTCGCGGGTCTGGCGGTTCTGCTGGCGCAGGCCGGGCAGGTCGGCTGGTTCCTGCTCCCCAGCCTCGTGCTGTTCGCGGCGCTGGCGGTGGTCGTGAGTTTCGACGTGGAGTTTCTGCTCATTCCGGACGGGCCGCTGCTGGTCATGTTCGCGACGGGAACGGCGGCGCTCCTCGTCTCGGCGCCGGGCGAATTGCCGGCGCGCCTCGCCGCCGCTTGCGCCGCCTGGGGCTTCCTGCGCCTCGTCGCCTGGGCCTACCAGCATTGGCGGGGCTTCGCCGGCCTCGGTTTCGGCGACGCCAAGCTCTTCGCGATCGCCGGCCTTTGGCTGGGCTTTGCCGGGCTGCCAGGCTGCCTCCTCGTCGCGGCGATCTCCGGACTGGCGTCGGCCGCGGTTTTGCTGCGCAGCGGTACGGGGCTCGATGCGCGGGAGCCGATGCCGTTTGGTCCGCATCTGGCGCTCGGCCTCTGGCTCGCCTGGAGCGTCGGACCGCTCGAAAGCGGGGCGACGCCGTAATTTCACCGTTGCGGCAGGGCGACGGTGAAGGAGACGTCCACGATGCGTCCGCCGCTCCGGCCGCCGATATGCACGGCCACGAGCTGCGGCAGGAGGGCGCGGTCGATCCATCGATCGCTCCAGACCGGCGGGCGCCCGTTCTGGATCTCGCCGAAATAGGACAGCCGGAAATAGGCGGCGTCGCGCAGCGCGGAGGTCTTGCGCATCGACTCTCTCGGCGCCGAGAGGCCTTCGGCGGGCCGGTAGACGCGGGTCCATATCGCGATTTCGTCGGCGGGAGAGTCGGCCGGCGCGATTTCCGTGAGAATGAGCCCTCCCCATTGCGCCTCGCCCTCGCTGAGCGCCAGGAAACGGCAGCCCTCGGGCTGGCCCTCGAAGGCGACGACCTGCGAACCGCCGTTCTTGATCAGCAAAATGGAGAAGGCGCGCGCCAACTGATCGGCGATGGCGCGCGACGCCTCTTCGATCTCGCCCACCGACTCGTAGCTTCTTCCGGTCTCCCAGGCGCGCCGGCCGAGGTGAAGACCGCCGACGATGGACCCGATGATCATCGACAGCAAAGTGATCGTCAGCAGCATTTCGAGCAGGGTGAACCCCGCCCGCGCCGCGCGCCTCATCGTCCTTCCTCGTTCAGCGCAACGACTTTCAACGTCGTCAGCGTCAGGGCTTCGCTCGGCGCGGCTTGCGCCGTGGGTCGGCTGATCGTCAGCCGCGCCCAATAGCTGGCGACGACGGCGTTTCCGTTCGGGCCTCTCTGCGCGCGATGCGGCGCGACCGAAAGCCGCCAATAGAGCCCGTCGTCGTAGCGGCCGCTGCTCTCCCCTTGTTCGATGCGGCCGTCGACGCCGAGCGCGGCGAGCTGCGATTGCCCGAGGCGCGACGCGCGCAGCAGGAAATCCGCGCGGCTGTCGTTGCGCGCGCCGCCGCCGACCGCGACGAACAATTGTCCGAGCGCCATCGCCAGAATCGCGAAAGCGACGAGCGTCTCGATCAGGGTGAAGCCGGCCTTCGCCTTCAGACGATGCGGCATCGCGTTGCTCCGGTGAGCCAATTGACTTCCATGATGGCGCGGTTGCCGGCGATCTCGATCGTCACGTCGCCGCCGGTCGAGCCGCCGCCCGGGAAGAAGACGATGCCGGCAAGCCCGCCGCCGCCGCGTTGGCCGGTGGCGACGGTGACGTCGAGCTGCGCTTCGTTCGGCAGCGCCGTCTCCCGTCCGACCGGAGAGGCGAAGGTCTTGCGCGCGAGGTCGAAGGAGAGAGTCGCCTCCTGCCGCGTCGCGATGGCGCGCATGCGCGTCGCGCGCGCCGTGGCGCAGAGCCCGCGCGCCGCCGCCTCGACGCGCAGCCGCGGCGCGGGCTGGCGCACCAGCTGCGTCGACAGGCTGGCGATCAGCGCGACGATGGCCAGGACGGCCAACATTTCCAACAGCGTGAATCCCGCGCCGCGGCCGAGGCGTCGGCGTCGATGCGGGCTCATTTCGTCGCCAGTTCGTTGATGCCGAGCACGGCGTCCATGACGGTCATGATCAGGCCGCCGACGACGACCGCGATGACGATCGTCAGCACCGGCGTGACGAGACCCATGGCGCGCTCGATCGCCCGCTGCGTTTGCTTTTCGAAGATGGCGCCGACGCGCAGCAGCATCGCATCGAGCTTGCCCGTCTCCTCGCCGATCGAAATCATCTGCGGGGCGACGGCGGGAACGGCGTCGATGCGGCCGAGCGAGGCGCTGAGTCCGGCGCCGCCGCGCACGGCCTCGATCGCGGCTTCGATCTTCACGCCGAGATAATGGTTCGAGACCGCCGAACGGGCGCATTCCAGAGCGGGCAGCAAAGGCACACCGGCCTTGAGCAGCGAGCCGAGCGTATGGGCGAATCGCGCGATCTCGAATTGCGCGGTGAGCGGGCCGACGTAAGGGATGCGCAGCAGGCGCCGGTCGATCTCCACCATCCAGGCGGGGCGCTGCCGAGCGGCGCGCCAGAAGAGGAAGGCGCCGAGCGCGGCGCAGGCGAAGACCGCCGCGATCGGCCGCCAATTGGCCTCGACGTCGAGGATGAACTGCAGGCCGGACGGCATCGGACGGTTGTTGTCGACGAAGATCGGCGCGATGTTCGGCACCAGCGTCGCGAGCACGATCGAGGTCGAGACGCTCGCGAGCGTGATCAGCATGGCCGGATAGACGAGCGCGCTCGTGATGCGCGAACGCAATTCGGCCCGGCGCTCGAGCATGTCGGCGAGATCGTTCAACGCCTGGCCTACGTCGCCGATGGTCTCGCCGGCGTGCACGACGTTGACGTATTCCTTCGAAAAGACCTCCGGCCGTTTGAGGAGCGCATCGGAGAGCGACGAGCCGTTGACGACCCGACCCAAAATCTCCTCGGCGAGCTGACGCAGGCTCGGACTGGCGGTCTGCGCGGCGAGGATGCGCAGACTGCCGTCGAGCGGAATGTTCGCCTGCTCGAGCGTCGCGAATTCGCGCGTGAAGGAGGCGAGTTCGCCGAGATTTGGCGGGCGCGGGCCGAAGGAGAAGAAGGAGGAGGAGGAGGAGGAGGAGGAGGAGCCCCCGCTCCTGGCGGCGCCGAGCCGCCGCGTCTCGAAAGGCGTAAGCCCGCGCCGCCACAGCGCGTCCTCGGCCTCGTCCTGCGCCTCGGCGGCGATTTCGCCTTCGACGAGATCGCCGGAGGCGGAATAGGCCCGGTAACGAAACGTCGCCATGTCAATCCATCCGCGTCACGCGCAGCACTTCGTCCACGCTGGTCTCGCCGCGCCAGGCCTTGCCCATGCCGCACTGATACATCGTCGTCATGCCGGCCCCGCGCGCCGCGGCCTCCAAGGCGGAATCCGGCGCCGCTTCGCAGACGAGCCGTTGCAGCTGATCGTTCATGACGAGCAGCTCCGCGATCGTCGAGCGGCCCAGATAACCGGAATTGCGACACTGGGCGCAGCCGGCCGGCGCGCGCAGCCGTTCCGGCCGGCTGGCGAAGGGCTCGGCGCCCAGCCGGCTGCGCCATTGGGCGCGCGTTTCCAGCGGCGCCTCGCAATGCGGGCACAGACGACGCACCAGGCGCTGCGCCAGAACCGCCTTGACTGTGGAAGCGATGAGATAGCTCTCGACGCCCATGTCGATGAGGCGGGTGATCGACGCCGCGGCGCCGTTGGTGTGCAGGGTCGAGAACACCAAATGGCCGGTCAGCGACGCCTGGATTGCGATCCGCGCGGTCTCCGCGTCGCGGATTTCGCCGATCATGATGATGTCCGGATCCTGACGTAATATCGCGCGCAGCGTTTGCGGGAAGTCGAGTCCGATCGCCGGCTGCACTTGCACTTGATTGACGCCGGCGAGTTGATACTCGATCGGGTCCTCGACGGTGAAGACCTTCACCTCCGGTTTCGACAGCTCCTTGAGCGCCGTATAGAGCGTCGTCGTCTTGCCGCTGCCGGTCGGCCCGGTGACGAGCACGATGCCGTTGGGGTTGCGCATCGTCCGGCGCAGCGTTTCGACCGTGTCGGCTTCGAAGCCGAGCGCCTCGAAATCCAGCGTCGTCTGGCTGCGGTCGAGAATGCGCAGCACGATGCTCTCGCCATGCGCCGTGGGGATCGTCGAGACGCGAAAGTCGATGTCGACGCCGCGCACCGCGAGTTTGATGCGCCCGTCCTGCGGCAGGCGGCGCTCGGCGATGTCGAGACGCGACATGATCTTGATGCGCGAGGCGATGGCCGCCTTCAACCCCGGCGGCAGGCTCTCCACCTGGCGCAGCACGCCGTCGACGCGATAGCGCACCAGCACGGATTCGAGCGTCGGCTCGATGTGGATGTCGGAGGCGCGCGCTTCGATCGCGTCGGCGACGATCTGATTGACGCGGCGGATCACCGGCGCTTCGTTGGCGATGTCGCGCAGGCGCTGCAGATCGAATTCGCTGGCCGCCTCGACGTGAGCGGAGTCGTCGAGGACGGTGACGCCCTCGCGCTTCTTGCCATAGAGGCCGGTCCAGGCCTTTTCGAAGAGCGCCGGCGTCATCAGCCGCAATTCGAAGGCGCGGCCGGAGGAATAGGTCAGCGCCTCCACCGGTTCGAGATCGAAGGGATCGGTCAGCGCCAGCGCGACCTGGCCGGAGTCGAGCTGCAGCGGCAGTATCCCGCTCGTGCGCAGGAATTTCTCGGGGATTTCGTCGGTCAACACCGGTTCGAGCGGAATGTCGCGCGGCTCCACCAGCGAAATGTGGAGGAAATTGCTCAGATGGCCGCAAAGATCGGTCTCGGAGACGAGCCCGAGCTTGGTCAGGACGACGTCGAAGCGCTCGCCGCTCTGGCGCGCCGCGCGCTGGGAGCGTTGCAAGGCGAGTTCGTCGAGGGCGCGCGCCTCCATCAAAAATGCGCCGAACTCGTCGGAAAAGGCCGCGCTTCTGGGGTCGTGGCGCCGCGCCGCGGGTCCGCGCGCATTCGACGACCGTGTGCCCTGCATTCGCCGCTCCTTCGAGCCTTGCCGTCGAGACGCCGCCCCGGCGCCGATCGTCGGCCGCTCCCGCCATAGCCGCCGCGGGGCGCCATCAAGACGCCGCTATTTTAAGCGATCAGCGCGCCGGAAGTCGAGCGTTCAGTCCATGTCGATTCAATCTTCGCCGCACCGGTCCGAGAGTCTTCGTCGCCGAGCCCTGCGCGCCGCCGCGTGCTTTCCGGCGTTCTTTGGCCTCTGCGGCGCCTTTGCGAACGCCTTCCCTGCGACGCCCCGGGCGAATGCGGCGTTTTTCGCGTCGCCGCGAGCCTGCGCCCTGTCGAAAATCCTCAGCGGGACCGAATGCGACGCGGCTTTCGGCGCCGCGATCCGGGAGGCGCGCGCGCTCGGCCTCAATTACGCGTCGCAGTTCGATTGCGTCGCGCGGTTTCGCCTCTGCGAGCGCATGGGCGGCGGCGGCGCGCCAGGGACGAAACGCGCCTTCAGGCCGGTCCTGCTCGGGATCGAGGTCGCCAACTCGCCCCACGGTCGCCTCACGAAGCCGGTGTTCGCAGCCGATCCGCCCGCGGATCTCTTGCCGCAGAAGCCGGCCGCGAGCGGCGGTCCCCGGGCGATGGAGGAGCGCGGCGCGCCGGCGCGCCCGGCGAAGCCGGCGCCGCCGGGCGCCGAACTGCCGACCGATCACTTCGAACGCGTCGACTTTTGGACCATCAAGAAGCACTGGTCCGGCTTTCGTCTCGACGCGGCGGCCCCGACCACGATTTCCGCAGCGGAGGAATCGCGGCCGCACGAAACGCCGCGGCAAAGGCGCGAACGCCTGCAAAACGCGCCATACATCGAGTGATCGGAACGCCGCCCGCCATCGCGACGCCGTTGCCTCGGGGGCGCTGCGGCGGCTATGGATTTTCCGCGGTCAGCTCCCGCCGCCGCGCCGATCCGTTCCGCAGCGAGTAAATCCGATGCCCTCACAGTCGCGTGTTCCATGGAACAGGGAGTTCTTCGAAAATGCGCTGGCGCCCGCCGTCCAGCGCCTTTGGGCGGCGTATCAGCGGGAGTTTTTCGCGCTTTTCTCCCCCGAGACTTTGGAGTGGCTGCTCGAGCGCGGCGATCGCAAGCTCGTGCTGCGCGCCGGCGAAGGCCCGCGCGAACTCTACTTCGAGCATGGCTCGCCCGAGGAGCGCGCCTCGCCGATCGGCCCCCTGGAGCTCCAGGAATCGTCGCTCGTCGACGTGCTGGCGCGGCGCGGCGTAGCGCGCGAGACGGCCAGGGTCTCCCTCGAAATTCCCAGCGAGGCCTTCTTCGTGCGGCGCTTCGACGTTCCCGCCGCCGCCGAAGGCAATCTTCCCAAACTGTTGATCGCCGACATCGAGCGCAAAACGCCGTTTCGCCCCGAGGACGTCGTTCATGGGCATGTCGTGACGCGGCGCGCCGACGCGCCGGAGAAGTCCGCCGTGCAACAATGGATTTTGCGACGCGACATCGTCCTCCGCGCGATCGACGGGACGGGGCTGGGTTGGGACGATGTGGATTTCGTGACGCCGCTCGCGCCGAACGGCGCGCCCGTGGAGGGGGCCGCCTTCCCCTTGGGCCATCCGCGCAAGGCCTCGCACTGGGTCCGCAACGTCGCGCTCGCCCTCGGCGCGGCGACGCTGGCGTTGACAGCGCTCGGCTTCGGAACCTCCATGTGGCGGCAGGATCAGGCGGCGGCGGAACTCGACGCGCAAATCGCCAAAGTCTCGGCGCAGGCCGCCGCCGTGCGCAAAACCGCCGATGAGGCCATCGCGCAAAGCCGGCTCCTGCGCAGTTTGCGCGAGGAGCGCGCGAGAGGCCCGAGCTTCGCCGATTTGTGGGAGGAGGTCTCGCGCATCTTGCCGGACGGCGCCTATCTCACGGAGTTCAGCCTGTCCGACGCCAAGGGCGACGAGCGCTTCCTGGACCTCGTCGGCTTCGCGGAGTCCGCCGCCGGGCTGCCACTGCTGTTCGACAAATCGTCCCTCCTCGCCGACGCCGCCTTGACCGCCGCGATTACGCCCAATGCGCAGGAGAAGCGCGAGGCCTTTTCGCTGCGCATGAAAGTGAAGATCGAAAAGATGGCGGAATCGAAATGACCTTCGCGACGCTCGCGCGACGCCCCTGGACGCGGCGCTGGATCTTCGTCTCGTCGAACCTTCTCGCCGTCGTCTGCGTCTATTTCGCGCTGATCGCGCCGCTTATCGGTGTGCTGGGCGATCGCGAGGAGGATCTGGCGCAACGTCGGACGACGCTCGCACGCTACGAGGCCGTCTCCGGACAGGAGGCGGCGGTTCAGGCCTTCGCGAAGCAAGTGGCCGAAAGCAACATGCGCGGAGAACTGATCGCCGGCGCCAACTCCGGCATCGTCGACGCCAATCTGCAAGCCCGGCTGAAATCCCTCTCCGAGCAGGTCAACGTCACCGTCCGATCGATCCAGAAACTGCCGCCGAGGAGCCTGCACGGCGTCGCGCTCGTCGGCGCGCGTCTCGACGTGTCGGGCACGGTCGGGACCTTGCACGCCCTGGCGCGCGCGCTCGAAGGCGAAACGCCTCTGCTCTTGGTGACTTCCGCGACGCTGCGCGGGCAAAGCCCCATGTGGAGCTTCGCCCCCGGGGGGGCGGCAAGTGCGACCGAGCCGGGTCTCGAAGCGCAATTCGACGTTTACGGGGGAACCTTGGCCGAGGATCGTCCGTGAACGTCCGGGCGCCGTCTGGCTGGCTCTCCCGCGCGGCGGCCCTTGCAAGGCGCCGGCGAAGCTCGCCGCTCCAGCCGCGCCTGCGCCCGCCGCGCCTTGCGCCATGGTCGAACAGCCGGCATAGTGAGCGGCGCGGGAGCGCTCTCGGCCTCGTCCGTCCGTTTCCCATCGTCGTTCTCTTTCGCGGTCTTGGCATGCGACTCAACTCCTTCGAAATGAGGGCGGCGAAGATCTCCCGGCTCGCGGCGGCGGGTCTTTTCGGGCTGGCGTTTTCCTGCGCGACCGCGGCCATATTCGCCGTCCGATCGCTCCACGATCCCTTGACCGACGCGCCGCCCGACGCGGCGCGCGCATGGCGCCCGCCGACATTCTCGCTCGAGGCGCCGCAAGACTCGCAACGCGCGCAATCGGACGACGCGACGCTGTTGCGTCCGGTCTTCTCGAAATCTCGGCGCCCGCTGGGCAAGACGGAGGACGGCGTCGCTCAGGCGCCCTCCGCGCCGCTTTCCGCCCCGACCGGCTTGAGTTTGAGGGCGGTCGTGCGCATCGCCGGCAAGACGTCCGTCTTCATCGTCTCTCCCGCCTTTGCCGAGGGAAAATGGTTCAGCGTGGGCGAAGCCCTGGACGGCTGGACCATCAAGGAGGCGCGGCCCGGCAGCGTGTCGCTGAGCAACGGACGGCAATCCACGCCGCTGGAATTCAACTTCGAGGATCACGGGAAAAACGAAATCGGAAACTTTCCGCCGCCGCCGCAACTTGGCGTCGCGCCGCCGCCGCCGGGAGTCGAAGTTCCGCCGCAACCGCCCAGAGGCCCCGGGAACAGGCGTGGCCGTCAAGCTTGATTCGGGCGCGTCGCCTCACGACCCTGCGGGTGGCGGAAATTTTGCAAACATGGTAGCGAAGCCGCTGCGCAAGTCGCGATCCACCCATTCCGTGAGTGCCACTTGAGTAAACGACTGCTTCAAGCGTTGCTCGCCGCGATTTGTCTTGCGCTCGCGGCTTGTCAGACGACCAGCGACCCGCCGGTCGCCGAATGGAGCGTCGAACCGCAAGGGGCCCCGCGCGGCGCCTTGCGCGCCGAGGGCGGCTCCAGGGGCGAGGGCGTGTCGCTCGCGCGTTCGGAAGGCTCGGGCGGCCTCGCCGTGCGCGGCAGCGGGCGCTTCGTCGCCGCCGGCCGCTCTACGTCGAAGATCGACCCCGACGCGGGCGGCGAGAACGACGTGACCCTCAATCTCGTCAATCTACCCATCGCCCAGGCCGCGAAGATCGTTCTGGGCGACATTCTGGGCGCGGATTACGTGGTCGCGGCCAATCTCGACGGCAAGGTCACCGTGCATACGGCGCATCCGGTGCGCAAGGCCGCGGCGCTCGAGCTCTTCGAATCGGCGTTGCGCGTCGCCGGCGCCAGCGTGGTGCGCTCGGGCGGGATCTACAAGATCGTCCCCTCCGATCAAGCGCCGACCGCCGGCGCCAGCGTGTCGACCGCGCCCGTCGACCGGACCTCGCTGTCGGTCGGCGAGAACATGCGCGTCGTGCAGCTGCGTTACGTCTCCGCTTCGGAAATGAAGCGCGTGCTGGAGCCGATGACGATTCACGGGGGAATCGTGCGCGCCGACGATTCGCGCCGCACGCTGACCCTGAGCGGAACCCAACAGGATCTCGCGACTCTCGAAGACGTCATCGCGATGTTCGACGTCGACACGATGCGCGGCATGTCCTTCGCGCTGGTGCCGGTGAAGAGCGCCGACGCCGACCAGCTCGCCGAGGATCTGCGCCACGTCTTCGGCGGCGACGACAAGGAAGGGCCGATGAGCGGGCAGGTCCGTTTCATCGGCAACAAGCGGCTCGCCGCGATTTTGGTGATCTCGTCGCAGCCGCAATATCTTTCGCGCGCGCGCGCCTGGATCGAGCGTCTGGACGCCCGCGCGCAAGGCACCGAGAAGCAGTTCTTCACCTATCGCGTGCAGAACCGGCCGGCGAAGGAATTGCTGCAGGTGCTGTCGTCGATGTTCGGCGGCGACGGTTCTCGCGGGAACAACGTCGCGCCGCGCTTTGGCCAGAGCACGCAGTCCTCAGGGGGCGACGCCGGCTTCGGTCAGAACGGCTCGGGCTCGGCGAGTCCGCTCGGCGCGCTCTCCTCCAGCGGCCCGACCTCCGCCTCCAGCGGAGCTGGATTGGGCGCCGCCCCCGGCGGCCTTGGCGGCGGCGGCGGCGGTCTGGGCGGCGGCGGTTCGGGCGCGCCTGGCGGGCCTGGCGGATCGCCCGGATTTTTTGGCTCGGCCGGGACCGGATCGAACGACCAGCAGCAGTCCAAGGGGCCGCAGGCCGTGGCGCTCGGCGACGACAATCGCTTCCGCGTCGGCGCGGACGAGGCCAAGAACGCCCTCGTCGTCATGGCGACGCCCGAGGACTACAAGCGCATCCGCCGGGTGATCGAGGCGCTCGACGTCGCCCCCAACCAGGTCTTCATCGAGGCGACGATCGCCGAGGTCACGCTGACCGACGATCTGCATTTCGGCGTCGCCTGGTTCCTGCAACAGAACCACGGCATCCAGTCGAACGGCTTCTCGGCGCAGCCCTCGATCGGCGGTCAGAGCATCCCGACCACCCAACTCGGCAATAATTTGCTCGGCGCGCCCTTGGGGGCCATCTTCCCCGGCTTCTCCTATGCGGTGCGCGCCACCAACGTGCAGGTCACGCTGAACGCGCTCAATGCGATCACCAACGTGAACATCATCTCGACGCCCTCGCTGACCGTGCTCGACAATCGCCAGGCGGTGCTGCAAGTCGGCGATCAGATTCCGGTGACGACGCTGCAGAGCGTCGCGGCCCTGGGCAACACCTTCAACTCGGTGTCCTACCTAAACACCGGCGTCATTTTGGCGATCACGCCGCACATCAGCGAGAGCGGCCGGCTCATGCTCGACATCGACCAGGAAGTGTCGAACCAGGCGCCGGGCACCGGGGGCAACGGATCGAATCCCACGATCCAGCAACGCCGGGTGAAGACGCAGGTCGCCGTGGCGGACGGCGAATCGCTGATGCTCGGCGGGCTGATCCAGGACTCGCGCTCGAAGACCGCGAACCAGATCCCCGTGGCCGGCGACCTGCCGATCATCGGCAACGCATTCAAGGACAAGGACGACAGGATCAACAAGACGGAACTGTTGATCATGATCACGCCGCATGTCGTGCGCACGCTGAACGAAGCGCGCGAGATCGCCGAGGAATACAAGCGCAAGATGTTGAACGTCGCGAGCAAGGCCATTGCGCGACCGCACGACATCGAACAGTCCACGCGGCGAACCCTGCTCGACGACACCTCCGTCAGCCCCTGGATCCTCGACCGCGCCTCGCGCTGAGCAGAACGCCGCCAAGCTCCGCTCACGGAGGGGGCATGGCTGCCCAGGCGAAACTCCCGAAATGGTCGCGTCTTCCGGGCAGAACCTCTCCGGTGAACGGGGTTCGTCCAGGCAGTCCGGCAGAGCCCGAGCCAGCGTGGATTTTCCCGCGCTCGAGGCTCCGTTGAGCAGATGTCGGAATCTCGCCGAAGCGCAGGGACCGCTCTCCTGCCAGACCCGGCTACGCAGACGAACGATCCGCATGTATTCGTTGCGCGAGATGTTGAGATCGGCGGCGTCCAAGCGCTGGATCACGGTGAAGAAGGCTTGGCGGCACGGCTCGTTCCCGTCCGCACCGCGCTGAATTCGCAGAGCGCGGGTTTCCTGCGGCAATCCATGCACGTCGCAGCGCTCATTTTGGCCCTCGGCGCGATCGGCCGACTCGCGCTGACGCCGTGGCCGCGGAAATCGAAGTCGCCGCCACACCGTCGCCGCAATTGCGCTTTTCGCTCCCGTCCTCCGAAACGCCCACGATCGCCGCCATGCGCCGAGTCGGCGAACCGTAAAAATGCCGGATCTCCGCGCGAAGCAATTCCGCGCGTGTCTCGTTACGCGTTGGAATTCGGTGGTTCGTCCGCAAAATGGGGAAGCGCAAAATGCGTGTGACGCTTCGAGTCGCCGTTCTTCTTTGCGTGGTCGCGTCGGCCTTGCGCCCAGCCTGGGCCCGCGACGTCCTGCGCGTTGGAATTTCCCCGGATCCGGGCGTATTCGCGGCGCTCGACGTCCATCGAAAAATCGCCTCGGGGGCCACGGCAGAAATTTTCGAAGCCATCGCCAAGGACATCGGCGTCGACATCGAATATGTCGTCGTCGCGGGCGCTGGCACGAATCCTTACGTCGCCGCCTTGAATGACGGCAGGATCGACGTGATCGCCAACACCTATCAGATGACGCCCGACCGCCGCGCTCAATTCGATTTTTCGCAGCCTGTATTCTCGTATGGCGAGACGATCGTCGTTCGGAAGAACGATCCGGGAAACTACAGAACGGCGTCGGATTTGAGAGGTTTGAGAGTCGCCGTGATGGCCGGATCGAATTACGTCGACATCGCCAAGAGGATCGGCGCGGATCCGGTGGTCGGAGGCTCGCTCGACGGCGCGGTGACAAGCGTCGACGACGGAGCCGTCGCGGCGGCGATGGGTGCGGCGCCGACGCTGAAATTCATCGTTCGACATGGCGCTTGCGCCAACGTCCGCACTCCGGCGGAATACGAATCGCACGACGTTTTGCCGGCGGGGTTCGGCGTGCGAAAGGGCGAGGCGGCGCTGCTGGGGAAGATCGACGCCGCCCTGAGCAGACTGAAGGCGGACGGGACGGTCGCCGAGCTTCTCAACCGCCATGGTTTCGATTGACCGTCCCGAAGAACTTACGTCGAGGCGCCGACACCGCGATTGCGCGCGGGGCGTCGACGAAACCCGCGGCCGGGATTGGCGCCCGACGGGGCCCGTCGAAACGAAAAGCCCGACCGAGCGGCCGGGCCGTTCATCCGTCGATGTTCCGAGCGCTCAAGGCTTGGTGACGGGTTTGGCGACGATCGGAGCCGAGGGATCGAAACTGAAGTGATAGTTCAGTCCGACGCGGACGACGTGGCCATCGAAATGGCCATTGACCTGGCTCAAGCCAGCCGAGGCGACATGCGTCGCGAGGGTCACGCCCTGGGACTGCGCACCGATGTTGTAAGAGCCCAGATCGTAATAGAGATATTCGAGCTTGGCGCTCCAGTTCGGCGCGAAGGCCCATTCCGCGCCGCCGCCGACCGTCCAGCCGACTCGAGATCTCGACGCATTGACGTTGCCGTAGTTCACGCCCGTGACGGCGCCGCCGCTGGTCACGGCCCCATAGACGGTGTGGTTCAGATTGGTCCAGCCATAGGCGAGGCCGCCCGTCGCATAAGCCAGCAGGGTCGGCGTGACCAGATAGCCGGCGCGCGCGCGCGCGGTGCCGAGATAGTCGAAACTCTGCGACACGTAGCCATTGCCGGAAAATGTGTTGGCCGGGACGAGGACCCCGGCCGCGCCGCCCGAAAACGACGACGAGCCGCCGCCGCCGACGACGCCCTGAATGTCCGCCTCGAGTCCCACGACGAAGAGCGGCGAGAACTGATAAACGTAACCGGCTTGGCCGCCGCCGAGGAAGCCGGCGAAACTGGTCTTCGCGACGCCCGACAGCGCCGTCGAGGCCGCGGGGTCGGGATTGGTGTCGACATGCGTCACGGAAATGTCGCCGCCACCGCCGAAGGTTCCGCCGGCGTTCAGGCCCACATAGAGACCGGTCCAGAGCGGCGGAGACGGCGGCGGAACTTCGACCGGAGCTTTGCGGGACGGAAGATCCGCGGCGAGAGCCGATCCGGCGGAGAGCGCCAGCGCGATCGCCGCGGCGCCGAGTGGGGACTTTTTCATCTGGAACTCCTACTTTGTTAACCCTGTATATGCTATCTACTTTATAGATTAATGCCCAAATCCTCTCCCGCGAGTCAATGACGGAGCGACGCCGAAACGCTTCGGGAGAGGCGTTTTCGCCGGCCTGTGACAAATGCGCCACACGAGGTCCCTCCGCGCAAATCGGCGTTTCAACCGCCGCAGAACATTGGCGGCCGGCCGGCTTCGACGCTTGCCGGCAATGCCGGCCGACTCGCTTTGCCGCGCCCTGCCGCCGCGTGGCGTTCCGAATCGACGAACCGCGACGACAAGCGCATATTCCTTCTTATTAAAGCGGTTTTATCGGCATATCACATCTCATTCTATGGAGTTGTGGTGACGCGCCGTGCGGCGCCGCATCGCGGTCACCAGCTCGCTGGCGTTTCCGGTTCCGTCGCGGCCGAATGCCCGCGTATCGCTGCTCGCTTTGGCTGCCGCTGTTCCTCGCCGTTGGCGGCCGTGCGCGCCAGGACGGCGTGCACCGGCGCGCAGAGGAGCGCCGGGATCGCGGTCATGAGAAGCGTCAACCAGGCCAAAGCCGGCATCCACCGTTGCGGCGCGGCGTCGCTCGGGCCGAAGACGTAATTGACGTTGACGGGCGTCAGGCCGGCGTGCGCCCCAGGTCCGGGCAGCAGAAAATAGGCCGCCAGCATGGCGCTCCAGGCGATACCGGTCCAGGCCATCAGCGCGCGGCGGTCGTAGCCGAGCCGGAAGACCAGATAGACCAGCAGGAACGGCAGCCATCCGTGGAAGAGCGACAGGCGCCGCAACACGAGCGGGCTGGAGGCGTCGAACATGTAGTCGGTCATTCCGGTGAAGCGCAATCCGCAAAGGTTAAGGGCGAAGTCGATCACCCAGAGTATCTGCGGGGCCAAAATGCCGACGGCGGGAATGGAGACGAGCAAGGGCTTTCCGCCCAGACGCCGACGAGCGTCAGAATGAGCGCGAGGTCGCAGAAATAGAGGAAGTTCGTCGGACCGTAATGGGTCCAATAGACTGGGACCAGCACGGCCATGAAGGCGGTGTAGCCGGTTTTGACGGCGAAAGGCACGGTTTGGCGAGAGGTTGGCGAGATCGACATTGGGGCTCCAATCTATGAACAGCGTTCATGAACGCTGTTCTATGCCGTTTTCTCACCCCTGTCCAGCCATCCCCTTCGATTTGGGCTACGTTTCGCCGGACGAGCCCGCATGCATTGTTGGAGACTTTCCGCTTGTCGGTAGAATCGACTTTTGCTTCTCGCCGTGACGTTCGAAACAGCCACCCGCGCCGAAATTCGCCGCACATGACCCCGGGGAGGCCCTTCGAACCATGGGGCAAAGCGCGGCAACTTACTGTTTATAATTGCTTTTTAATGTCATATTAAGTTCACTGAAGCGTCATACAAGCCTCTTGCGCGATCTCTAATGTCGTCGATGCGAAGCGCCCTCGCGGGCGCCCGCACTCGTTCTCGAGCACATGAGCCTCAACGATGATCTCCCAGTTTGTCAAACGCGCCGCTCTCGCCGCCTGCGCCCTCTTGGCGTCCGCGAGCGTTGCCCACGCCGTCGATATTTCCGGCGCCGGCGCGACCTTCCCCTATCCGATCTACGCCAAATGGGCCGAAGCCTATAAGGCCTCGACCGGCACGAGCCTCAACTATCAGTCGATCGGCTCCGGCGGCGGCATCAAGCAGATCAAGGCCGGCACGGTCACCTTCGGCGCGAGCGATCAGCCGCTGAAGATCGAGGACCTCGACGCCGCTGGCCTGACGCAATGGCCGCAGATCATGGGCGGCATCGTGCCGGTCATCAATCTCGACGGCGTCAACCCCGGCGATCTGACGCTGAGCGGCGACGTGCTGGCGAAAATCTTCCTCGGCCAGATCACGAGCTGGGACGACGCCGCGATCAAGAAGCTGAATCCGAAGGCCAAGCTCTCCGCGACGCCGATCGCCGTCGCGCATCGCTCCGATGGCTCGGGCACGACCTTCAACTTCACCAACTATCTCTCCAAGGTCTCCGCCGATTGGAAAACCAAGGTCGGCGAAAACTCCGCGGTCGAATGGCCGGTCGGCATCGGCGCCAAGGGCAACGAGGGCGTCGCCAACAACGTCGCCAACACCAAGGGCGCGATCGGCTACGTCGAATACGCCTACGCCAAGCAGAACAAGCTGACCTTCACCAAGATGCTGAACAAGGAAGGCAAGGTCGTCGCGCCGACCTCCGAAACCTTCCAGGCCGCCGCCGCCAACGCCGATTGGGCGAAGGCCCCGGGCTTCTACCAGATCCTGACGGATCAGCCCGGCGCGAAGTCCTGGCCGATCACCGCCTCGAGCTTCATCATCGTTCCCAAGGCGCCGAAGGACATCCCCTCGGCCACGGAAGCGCAGAAGTTCTTCGGCTGGGCCTTCGCCAACGGCGGCAAGTCGGCGGAAGAGCTCGACTACATCCCGCTGCCGACGTCGGTCGTCGCTCTGATCAAGAAGAGCTGGGCCGCCAACATCAAGGGCCCGGACGGCAAGCCGCTGACGCAATAAAGAACTCCCGACCCGGACGGAGGCCTCGCGACGCGGCCTCCGTCGCGATTTCGCGTAACCTTGGACGAGCAAGTGGTGGATCAAACCTTGGAGCGCCCGCGCTCACGCAACTTCGACGAAGGTCCGACGCCGCGCGCCGCCGCGCCGTCCCCCGCAGCCATCGCGCGCGCCGCCGTGCTGCGCAGATTGGCGATCTCCGACGGCGTCTTCAGCGGCGCGACGCTCGCCGCGGCCTTGGTCGTCCTGCTGCTGCTCGGCGGCGTCATCCTGTCGCTGGTCGTCGGCGCCATGCCGGCGATCCGCGCCTTCGGTTTCGGCTTCGTGACCTCCACCTCGTGGAATCCCGTCACCGAACAATTCGGGGCCGGGCCAGCCATCTACGGCACGCTGGTCACCTCCCTCATCGCCATGACGATCGCGGTTCCGATCGGCATCGGCATAGCGGTGTTCCTGACTGAATTGTGCCCGCCGACATTGCGCCGGCCGATCGGCATGGCGATTGAGCTGCTCGCCGGCATCCCGTCGATCATCTACGGCATTTGGGGCCTGTTCGTTCTGGCGCCCTTCCTCCAGCGCCACGTGCAACCCTGGCTGATCTCGACCTTTTCCGGAACGCCGGGCCTCTCCGCGCTGTTCGCGGGCCCCCCCTACGGCATCGGCGTGCTGACCGCCGGCGTCATTCTCGGCGTGATGGTGCTGCCCTATGTCGCCTCGGTGACGCGCGACGTCTTCGACACCGTCCCGATCGTGCTGAAGGAAGCGGCTTTCGGCATCGGCTGCACGACCTTCGAAGTCGTGCGCCGGGTGGTGATCCCCTACACGCTCGTCGGCGTTCTCGGCGCGGTGATGCTCGGCCTCGGGCGCGCGCTGGGCGAGACGATGGCGGTCACTTTCGTCATCGGCAACGCCCATAAGATCTCCAGCTCGATCCTCGCGCCCGGCACGACCATATCCGCGATCATCGCCAACGAATTCACCGAGGCGCTGGGCGATCTCTATGGCCCGTCCTTGATCGAACTCGGCCTCATCCTCTTCGTTATCACCTTCGTCGAACTCGCCTTCGCGCGCCTGCTGCACATGCGCGTCGAGCGCCGGAAGGGAGCGTAGCCATGTCGCTCTACACGGTTCGCCGCACCGTCAACGATGTCGCGATGGGCCTCTGCACGGCCGCGGCGGTCTTCGGCCTCTCCTGGCTGGTCATGATCCTCGGGGCGCTCGTCTTCGAGGGCGCCAAGGGCCTGTCGCTGGCGGTCTTCACGCAAAACACGCCGGCGCCCGGCAGCGCCGGCGGGTTGCTCAACGCGATGGCCGGCTCGCTCTTGATGACGACGATCGGCGTCGCGGTCGGCGCCCCGCTCGGCCTGCTGGCCGGCACCTATCTCGCCGAATATGGGCAAGACTCGAAATTGGCGACGACGATCCGCTTCATCAACGACATTCTGCTCAGCGCGCCGTCGATCGTCATCGGGCTCTTCGTCTATACGGCGGTCGTCGCGCAGGTCGGGCATTTTTCGGCGATCTCCGGAGCGATCGCTTTGTCGATCCTGGTGATCCCGGTGGTGCTGCGCACCACGGAGGACATGCTGCGGCTGGTGCCCGGCTCGCTGCGCGAGGCGGCGACGGCGCTGGGGCTGCCGCGCTCCTTCGTCATTCGCCACGTCGCCTATCGCGCCGCCAAGGCCGGCCTGGTCACCGGCGTTCTGCTCGCCATCGCGCGCGTCTCCGGCGAGACGGCGCCGCTGCTGTTCACGGCGCTCAACAATCAGTTCTGGAGCCTCGACCTCAACGCGCCGATGGCGAGCCTGCCCGCCGTCATCTTCCAATTCGCTCTGTCGCCCTACAAGGATTGGCAACAGCTCGCCTGGACCGGCGCCCTGCTCGTCACGGTCACCGTGCTGCTCCTCTCCATCGTCGCACGCGCCTTCGGCGCGCAAAGGACCGGGAAATGAACGTCACGTCCAGCGCAACACCGGAACTCGCCGCCAAAATATCGGTGCGAGGCCTCAACTTCTTTTACGGCGAAAACCGCGCTTTAAAGAACGTCAACCTCGATTTGCACGCCAATAAGGTGACGTCCTTCATCGGTCCCTCGGGCTGCGGCAAATCGACGCTGCTGCGCGTCCTGAACCGCATGTACGATCTCTATCCGAAGCAGCGCGCCGAGGGCCAGATCGTATTGGACGGCGAGAACATCCTCGACCCGCGCGTCGACGTGAACATCTTGCGGTCGCGCGTCGGCATGGTCTTCCAGAAGCCTACCCCCTTCCCAATGTCGATCTACGAAAACATCGCCTTCGGCATCCGCCTCTACGAGAAACTGTCGACCTCGGAACTCGACGGACGCGTCGAGGAGGCGCTGCGCGGCGCGGCGCTTTGGGAGGAGGTGAAGGACAAGCTGCACACGAGCGGGCTCGGACTTTCCGGCGGCCAGCAGCAGCGCCTCTGCATCGCCCGCAGCGTCGCCGTGCAACCCGAGGTCATATTGTTCGACGAGCCGTGCTCGGCGCTCGATCCGATTTCGACGGCCAAGGTCGAAGAGCTGATCGACGAACTCGTGACGCGCTACACCATCGCCATCGTCACGCACAACATGCAGCAGGCCGTGCGCGTCTCCGACTTCACCGCCTTCATGTATCTCGGCGAACTCGTCGAATTCGGCGAAACCGACGCCGTCTTCACGGCGCCGAAGGAAAAGCGCACGCAAGATTACATCACCGGCCGCTTCGGCTGAGCCTTTAGCCTCTCTCGGCGGATTGGCGAAAACACTTCCAAGGACACCACGATGACCGAGCATATCGTCAAATCCTACGACCGCGATCTCGAAACTCTGGAGCGCCGCATCGCCGAAATGGGCGGCATCGCCGAAAAAATGCTGTCCGAAGCCATGGACGCGCTCGCCTCCTTCGACACGGCCCTGGCGCAACGGGTCATCGCGACGGACGCGCGCCTCGACGCGCTGCAGCGCGAGATCGAGGAGGCGGCGATCCTGACCATCGCGCGGCGCCAGCCGCTCGCCGTCGATCTGCGCGAATGCATCGCGGCCATCCGCATCTCCGGCGACCTCGAACGCGTCGGCGATCTCGCCAAGAACATCGCCAAGCGCACCTCCAAGCTCGTCGACGTGGCGCGCACGCCGCGCGCCATCATCGGCCTGAAGTCGATGCACGATCTCGCGGCGATGCAACTCAAGGACGTGCTCGACGCCTATGCGCAGCGCGACGTGGAGCGCGCCCGCGCGGTCTGGGAAAACGACGCCGACCTCGACGCGCTCGAAGACTCGGTGTTCCGCGACCTCCTCACCTTCATGATGGAAGATCCGCGCAACATTTCCTTCTGCACCCATCTGCTGTTCTGCTCGAAAAACCTCGAGCGGATCGGCGATCACACGACCAACATCTCCGAAACGATCGTCTATCTCGTCACCGGCGAATCCATGCCGACGGAGCGTCCCAAGACGCGCAGCTCCACCATCGCCGCCGAGCCGCCGACGCCGGCGCCGCACTGATCGAGGCAGTCAGATGAACGACCAACGCTCCGTCGCCGCAATGCGCGAGTCGAGCAACGAAAGGGCGCCGCGCATTCTGGTGGTCGAGGACGAATCTTCGCTGGCCCTTCTCCTCGTCTACAACCTCGAATCGGAAGGCTTCATCGTCGAGCACGTCGACCGCGGCGACGAGGCGGAGCTGCGCCTCGCCGAAGCGCCGCCGGATCTCGTCATCCTCGATTGGATGCTGCCCGGCGTGTCGGGCCTCGAAATCTGCCGCCGCTTGCGCGCGCGCGACGACACGCGCGACATGCCGATCATCATGCTGACCGCGCGCGGCGAGGAGAGCGAGCGCGTGCGCGGACTCTCGCTCGGCGCCGACGATTACGTGGTGAAACCCTTCTCGATGGAGGAGCTGAAGGCGCGCGTGCATGCGCTGCTGCGCCGGGCGCGGCCCGAGCGCGTCGCGAGCCGCCTCACCGCCGGCGACATCGACCTCGACCGCGAGACGCGCCGCGTCAAGCGCGGCGGACGCGAAATCCACCTTGGCCCGACCGAATTCCGGCTGCTCGAATATTTCATGGAGAAGCCCGGCCGCGTCTTCACCCGCGCGCAATTGCTCGACAGCGTCTGGGGCATGTCGGCCGAGATCGACGAACGCACGGTCGACGTGCATGTCGGCCGTCTGCGCAAGGCGCTGATCCGCAGCCGCGAAAAAGATCCGATCCGCACCGTGCGCGGAGCCGGCTATTCCTTCGACGAAACCTTTGGAAGGAATTAGGCGCCCCGTTTGCGGGACGTCCTCGACCGTCACGGCAGCGCGTCGCTCTCCTCGTCCTCGCTCGACAATTCGCGCAACAGCCGTTCGAGCCGCTGCGCCATCGCGTCGACCTGCGCGGTCAGACGCGCCTCGGTCGCGCCCTCGCGCCGCGCGCGGGCTTGCAATTCGGCCTCGGCGCGCGCGAGATTCCGCTCCAGCGTTTCCGCCTTGGCGCGCAGATCGGCGGCTTCGTCGGCGAATTCCAGCGCCGCCATGACTTGCAGCCGCTGATCGCCGATCTCGCCGAAATTCTTGCGCAGCTGCGAAATCTTGGCGTCGAGAATCGCCGCCAGCTCCTCGAGCCGCGCCTCTTCGCCGTCGTCGCAACCGACGCGATAGGTGCGGCCGGCCACCGTCAAAACCGCAAGCGCCATTTTCAGCTCCCACCCTCGCGCGGCGCCGACAAACCGAGCGCGGCGGCGACGCCGGCGCTGGCGCGCTCCACCCGGCGCAACACTTCGTCGCGCGCCTTTTCGACGCTCGCGGCCCGCGCCAGCGCGGCGTCGAGATCCTGCGCCAGCCGGTTGCGGTCGTCCTGCATGATCGCGAGTTCTTCCTCGAGGTCGGCCAGCGTCGACTCCTCCTCGATGCGCAGGCGCACGGCGTTTTCGATTTTGTCGAGCGCACGGTCCAGCCGTTCGAACGCCGTGGCGAGCGGCGGCGGCAGCGCGTCCTCAGGGGCGGATGACGACATGGAAAGCTGGCGACCCCTCTATATGTCGCGTTTCTCGGAAGAAGCGCGCGCCGCTTCTCCCAGCGGCACTCTTTCGTGACGCGCCATTCGCCGTCAACCCCCGCCGCGCGGTCCCGAGCCGCCGGACCCGTCCCGCCCCCGGCTTTCCGACTCTCGACGAACCGCGCCGAAAAAGCCACAATGGCGGGGCGATTCGCGCCGCTTTGGCGCGCGCAGACCACCCGGGCGCAATGGACGACGATCTCCACCGGCCTTTGGGCCAGAACCGGCGCGGCGCCGAGCCGCGCGTCGCGCTCACCGGCCGGCAGCTGACCGCGGCGGCCGTGACCGCGCTCGCTCTCGGCTTCGGCGCGCTCGTCGCCTTCGGGCCGCGAGGTCCGCTCGACGGCAAGCTCGGCGGCCGCCCTTACGCCCTCTCGCGGATCGAGCCCTATCAGCCGCCGCCGCCGGAGCCCGCCGCGCCGCCGCCCCGCCAGGAGGCGAGCCTGCCGCCCGTGCAGAGCGAAGCGGCCGCCGCGCCGAACGGGAGCGATCATTTCGCCACGGCGGCCGAGGGGGAAATGCAAAACGGCGTCAGAGTGGTGCGCAGCACGACGGGCGGCGGCGGCGTAAACCCCCTCATCATCGAAATCGAACCCGCTTCCGGCGTGCGCATGACGCCGGCGCCCGACAAACGCGTCAGCGAGAAGGGGCGCTACGGCGTGCTGCCGCGCATCTCGCCGGAAGGCGCGCGGCCGATGGACGTTTATTCCAGGCCCTTCGTCGCCTCCGCCAAACTCAAGGTCGGCGCGCCGCGAATCGCCATCGTGATCGGCGGATTGGGGCTCAATGCGCGCAGCACCGAAGCCGCCATCGCCGAATTGCCCGCCAACGTCACGCTCGCCTTCGCCCCCTATGGCGACAACGTCGCGGCCGAGGCGGCGCGGGCGCGCACGCGCGGTCACGAGACGCTGCTGCAGGCGCCGATGGAGCCCTTCGACTATCCGCAGAACGACCCCGGCCCGCACACGCTGACCGTTTCCGCCGAGGGCGTCGAGGATCTGCATTGGCTGATGAGCCGCTTCACCGGCTACGCAGGAGTGGTGAGCTTCCTCGGCGGGCGCTTCACCGCGGATGAAAAGGCGCTGACGCCGGCGCTGGAGGAAATCTCCCGTCGCGGCCTGTTGATGCTCGACGACGGCGCTTCGCCCCAGTCGCGGATCGGCGCCGTCGCGGCGAAACTGTCGCTGCCCGCCGGCAAGGTCGATTTGATCCTCGACCAGCGCGGCACGCCCGCTTCGCTCGACGCGGCGCTCGCCGAACTCGAGGGCCTCGCGCGGCGCAACGGTTCGGCGATCGGCTTCGCCAATGCGCAAGGCTGGGCGATCACGCGCCTCGCCCGCTTCGCCCGCGACGCCGAAGCGCACGGCGTCGCCATCGCGCCGGTCTCGGCGATCGTCGCGCGCGGCGGGGTCGCGCCGGCGGCGGGGCTGATCAAGTGAAGGGGACCGGCCAGACGGGCAGGCACTATCGACCTTGCGTCGGCGTCATGCTGCTCAATCGCGCCGGCCGCGTCTTCGTCGGAAGGCGCAAGCCCAAGCGCTCGAACGAAGGCGACTTCGGGCGGCACATCTGGCAGATGCCGCAGGGCGGCATCGATCGCGGCGAAGAGCCCTTCGCGGCGGCGCTGCGCGAACTCTACGAAGAAACCAACGTGCGCAGCGTCGCGCGCCTCGCCGAGCATCCGCATTGGCTGAGCTACGACCTTCCGGTCGAATCCGGCCGGCGCTGGGGCGGCAAATATGTCGGCCAGACGCAAAAATGGTTCGCCCTGCGCTTTGTCGGCGAGGAGAGCGAGATCGACGTCCTCCATCCCGCCGCCGGCGCCCATGACGCGGAATTCGACGATTGGCGCTGGGAGGAGCCCGCCCGCCTGCCGGAGCTGATCGTGCCGTTCAAGCGCGCGGTCTACGAGCAGGTGCTGCTCGGCTTCGCCGGGATTCTGGCGAAATAGCGCCTACGCCCCGCCGAGGTAGCGCCGCGAATATCTCTGCCCGAGCCGCGTCAAAATCTCGTAGCCGATCGTGCCGGCGCGCTCGGCCAGCGCGTCGACGCCGATCGTCTCGCCCAAAATCTCGACGAAATCGCCGCGCCGCGCCAGACCCGGGGGCATGTCGGTGAGGTCCAGCACGATGGCGTCCATCGAGACGCGGCCGACGACGGGGCAGCGAAATCCCGAGACCAGCGCCTCGGCGGGCGGGCGGTCCTTGCCGCTCGAGGCGCCGAGCGGAAAGCCGTCTGCGTAGCCGAGGCCCAGCGTCGCGAGGCGCGTCGGGCGCGCGGCGGTCCAGGTCGCGTCATAGCCGACGCTCTCGCCCGGCGCGATCTCGCGCAGCGTCAATATGCGCGCCTCGAGTCGCACGACGGGGAGCATCGGATTGGTCTTGCCCGGCGTCGGATTGCCGCCGTAGAGCGCGTAGCCCGGCCGCGCGAGATCGAAATGCGGCTTTTGCGGCAGATAGACGCCCGAGGAATTGGCCATGGAGGCCGGCATCTCCGGCAAGGCCGCGCGGGCCAGCGCGAATTGCGCGATCTGTCGGTCGTTGCGCGGGTTCTGCGGCTCCTGCGCGGAGACGAAATGGCTCATCGCCAGTTCGAGCGAAATCCCCTGCGCCAGCTGCGCAGCGGCGCCCGCTTCGGTCGGGGCGATCCCCAGCCGGTTCATGCCCGTGTCGATGTGGATCGCCGCGCGCTTGCCGGGCGCCGCCTCGGCCCATTCGGCGATGTCGGCCAGCGAGTTCAGCACCGGGCGCAGCTCGGCCGAAACCAGCAGAGGCGCGGCGCCGGGCGGCGCGCCGTCGAGCACGTAGATCACCGCCTCGCGCGAGACCGCCCGCGCCCGCGCGCCCTCCGCCGCCGTCGCGACGAAAAAGGTGCGGCAGCCCGCGCCGAGCAGCGTGCGCATGACGGGTTCGAGCCCGAGGCCATAGCCGTCGGCCTTGACCACTGCGGAACATTCGGCCGAGACGAGCCGCTCGGCGAGCCGGCGCCAGTTGCGCGCCAGCGCGGCGAGGTCGATCGCCAGCCGCGCGGTCTCGCCCGGATGCGACGCGCCGGCGGCGGGAGTGCAAGCCCCGGCGGCGGGAGTGACTGACGCGTCGATCATGTTCATGGCGTTGGCGCGGACCCGGAGATTCGAAGGTCCTGCCGTTATAGACACTCGGGCGGCGGGGCCCAAATCGGGGGTGTTCAGACACCGCGTCCGGCCCTAGAAATCATTCGCTGCGTCCCTCTCGCCCCCGGAGAACCCTCTTGCCCGTCATCGATCTCAACGCCGATCTCGGCGAAGGTTTCGGCGTCTGGCGCATGGGCGACGACGCGGCGATGCTGAAGCTCGTCACCAGCGCCAACGTCGCCTGCGGCTTTCACGCCGGCGATCCCGACATCATGATGGACTGTTTTCGCGCGGCGAAGGAGTTCGGCGTCGGCGTCGGCGCGCATGTCGCTTTTCCCGACGTCGCCGGCTTCGGCCGCCGGGCGCTGGGCCTCTCGCCGACGGAAATCGAGCATGCGGTCGCCTATCAGATCGGCGCGGCGCGGGCCTTGGCCAAACTCGCCGGGCGTCGACTGACCCATGTGAAGGCGCATGGCGCACTGGCCAATCTCGCCGAACGCGACGCCGAGGTCGCCCGCGCCGTCGCCAACGCCGTCGCGCTCGTCGATCCGCGGTTGACGCTGCTGGCCATCGCCCGCAGCGCGCAGGTGCGGGCGGGCGAAAACGCTGGGCTGCGCGTCGCCCATGAGATTTTCGCCGACCGCGCCTATACGGAGGACGGTCGGCTAGCGCCGCGCGCCGAAGAGGGCGCGGTGATCCACGACGCCGAGACAATTCTCGCGCGCGTGACGAAAATGCTGGAGCTTGGCGCGATCGTCACGCGAAACGGCGGGCTGCTGCAAACCAGGATCGACTCGATTTGCGTGCATGGCGACACGCCGCAAGCCGTCGAGATCGCGCGCCGCCTGCGCGCCGGGCTGGAAGCCGCGGGCTGGCGGCTGCGCGGCTTCGCAGCGGATTGACCCATGCCGCATGACACCCCGCGCTTTCTCGACGCCGGCGAGGCGGCGCTGTCGGTGGAGTTCGGCGCCTGCGTCGATCCCGCAATCAACGCGCAGGTGCTGGCGCTCGATGCGGCGCTGCAAGCGGCGGCGCTGGCGGGAATCGTCGAGACGGTTCCCACTTATCGCGCGCTGATGCTGCATTACGACCCGCTCGTGCTGTCGCGCGAAAAACTCGTCGCGAAAGTCGGGGCGCTGATCGCGGCGGAACCGGCGCCCGAGAGCGCGGCGCCGACACGCGCCAAGGCGCTCTGGCGCCTGCCCTGCTGCTACGATCCGGACATCGCCGAGGACATTTTGGAAGCCGCGGCGCTGCTACGCCTCGCTCCGCAAGAACTGGCCAATCTGCACGCCGGCCTTGAGCATCGCGCCTATATGTATGGCTTCGCGCCGGGCTGGTGCTATCTCGGCGCCATGCCGCCGCAACTCTCCTTGCCGCGCCGCGCGACGCCGCGCGGGCCGACGCCGCCCGGCGCCGTGCTGATCGGCGGGGGCCTTTCGCTCGTCGCCGGCAATCCGATGCCGACCGGCTGGTACGTCATCGGCCGCACGCCCGAGCGCCTCTTTGCGCCGGCGCGCGAGCCTCCGCTGCTGATCGCGCCCGGCGACGCCGTTCGTTTCGAGCAGGTGGATCCCGCGACGTTTCGCGCGCTCGACGCCCAAGCGGCGCAAGGCGAAACGGTCGCGACGCGCGAGGTTTTGTCTTGAGCCCGCGCCTGCGCCTGCGCGCCGCCGGCCCCGGCGTCACGCTGCAGGACGCCGGCCGCTACGGCTATCTGCGCTTTGGCGTGACCCCCGCCGGCCCGATGGACACGGAGAGTTTTCTCGCCGCGACGCGCGTCGCCGGCGCGCTCGCAGCGATCGAAGTTTCGCTCGGCGGCGTGGAGCTGACGGCGGAGGACAGCGCGATCGGCCTCGCGATCGCTGGGGGCGCTTTCGACGCTCGCCTCGACGGGCGCGCGCTGCCCTGCGCCGCGGCTCTGACCTTACAACCCGGCGCAAGCTTGACGCTGCGGGCCGGAGCCGCGGGCGCCTTCGCCTATGTCGCGCCTTTCGGACGTTTCGATCTGCCGCTCGTGCTGGGCTCGCTGGCGACGCATACGCGCGCCGGGCTCGGCGGCCTCGGCGGCCGCGGTTTAGTGGCGGGCGACGCTTTGCCGATCGCCGAAGCGCGGCCGGGGCCGGCCGCGCCGATGACGATTTGCGCGCCCTGGCTTTCTCGTTCGAACGAAAAATTCCGCGTGCTGCTCGGGCCGCAAGACGATTACTTTTCGCGAGAAGCCATCGAGACTTTTCTTGCCGCCCGCTGGCGGCTTTCGGCCCGAAGCGACCGCATGGCCTATCGGCTGGAGGGACCGCCGATAAAGGCGGCGCGCGGCCACGACATCGTCTCCGACGGCCTCGCCTTCGGCGCGATCCAAATCCCCGGCGACGGCGCGCCGCTGGTGCTGATGGCCGATCGCCAGCCGACCGGCGGCTATCCCAAGATCGCCCATGTGATCGGCGCCGACCTGCCGGCGCTGGCGCAATTGCGACCGGGGGCGGAGCTGGGGTTTAGGGCGGTGAGCTGGGAAGAGGCGGTCGAGGCCCGCGCTTTGCGCGCGAAGGCGCTGGTCGAGGGCGCCCGGCTGGAGCCGCTGGCGCCGGAACTGACCAGCGAGTTTTTGCTGGGGCGCAATCTCGTGGGGGGCGTCAGCGACGGCGCGGATTAGCAGCCGCCCTATCCGGCGATCTTGTACATCCCGCGTCCCGACCTCATGATCGTCCCGGATTGATTGAGCCTGGACAGGATCACCGACAGATTTCCCGGCGTGACTTCGACCCCATATTCCTCGAGCTCCGCCTGCAATTCGCGGATCGAGGCCTCGTTGCGCAACCGCAGCGTGGCGACGATCAGCTCTTGGGCGGCGGAAGAGGCCGTCGCGTCCTTGGAGCTCGGATGGGCCGCTTCGACCGCACGCGCATCCGCGGCAGGAAAGTTTACAACATTATCCGGCTTTGTCGTATGAATTTTCGCCGACAAAGCGGCCACCTGCTCCGCAATGCAGGCCTCCACATGACTTGCGTCGGCTTTGTCTTCCATTTTCAGCAGAGCGTAAGCGTGAGCATAGGCCCGCTCGACCGCCTCGGCGAGATCCTGCTTCAAAATCGCGACAATCTTCTGATTGCTGAATTCCACGGCAGATGCCCCATGCTTCCGGCGTCGGTGGGCGGGACCAGGAAACTTTCAACAAAACATTACTACGGGCAGCATTTCGAATCAACGGCGCGCGCCGCGGTTAAAATCCTTCTTTGAAAATTGGTTAATTTCGACATTAAAGTTTGACGAGGATTGCCGATTGTTGTAATTATCGCAGATGACGAGGGGATATGTTGTAAGTTGTCCCTCAGGTCGGAGAGCGCAAATGAGCGACACAGTCGGTTCCATGCTATTGGCGGTTGCGGCGGCGACGATCGGCGCCGCCGTCGGAAGGACGCGGAAATTCACGGCCGATTTGGCCAATGCCGTCGACCTCACGTCGAAGGCGCAACAGGTCGGTGACACCAAAGTTTGGGACACGTTGCTGGAGTTGAAAAAAAGCCGGGCCCAGCTGGCGATTTACGTCACATGGCGCAAGTGCGGTTGACCGGCGCAAGGCGGCGAACCCAAGGCGGTTGCGCCGGTGGACGCTCGAGGCGCCCATCGGCCGCTTCACCCCACCACATACTCCCGCATCATGCCCATGTCCTCATGCTCCAGATTGTGGCAGTGGTACATGAACCGGCCCTTGAAATCCTGGAACGGCTTTAGGATGCGGACGCGTTCGCCGGAAAAGACCAGCGTCGTGTCCTTCAATCCGCCTTGGACGAAACCGTCCTTGACGCCGGCGTAGTCGAAGCCGTCGCCCATTTCGAGTTCGCGGTTCAGGATCTGGAACTGCTGGCCATGCAGGTGGATGGGATGCGCCATCGACATGCTCATGCCGCCCATCCCACCGCCCATTCCTCCCATGCCCATGCCCATGCCGCCGCCGTCGTGCTTGTGGAAAATCTCCATCAGTTGCAGCGTGCCGACCGGAATCTTTTCGATCTCCAGCGCGTCGTCCATGCCGTAGGGGCGCTCGTTGAGCAGCATGGCCATCGGCCGTTCGGTGATGGCGATCGGCCGCGGCGTCTTGGGATTGGCGGCGTCCTCGATCCGGTATCGAGGCTGTTTGGCCAGCGTCTTCGGCAACGCCGGGCTGTCGCTCAAAACTTGCGTCACGCGCAACGTAAACAGCGCAAATTCGCCGCCTGGCGGCAGACCGCCGCCGCCGCCCATCATCTGCTGCATGCGCGCCGCCATCTTCGGCACGGCGCCGGAGAAGGGCGCGCTGCGCATGACGAGTTCGTCGCCGAGCTTGCGTCCCGACAAATCCGCCCAGACGTCCAGCCGTTCGCCGGGGCCGAACATCACGTAAGGTTTCGTCTGCGGCGCGTCGAGCAGACCGCCGTCGACGCCGAGCACGACGAGGGGCGAACCGTCGTTCCAGGAAAGCTTGTAGATGCGCGCATTCGATGCGTTGAGGATGCGCAGGCGATAGGCGCGGCTGGCGACATCCAACGCATAATCCGGCTTGCCGTTGACGAGGATGCGCTCGCCCTGAAAGCCGGTCATGCGCTCGTGCATGCCGACGTCGTAGACGAGTTCGTTGCGCTCGTTGAAGCTGCGGTCCTGCAGCACGATCGGCAGTTCGAAGGCGCCGGAGGGCAGGCCGAGCGCCTCTTCCTCCGCATCGTTGACGAGGATGCCGCCGCCGAGGCCGCGATAGACTTGCGTCGCGGTCATCTCATGCGTGTGCGGATGGTAGAAATACAGGCCGGCGCGGTTGCGCACCTCGAATTCGTAGAGGTAGCTCGCGCCGGGCGCGATGGCGTAAGCGGGGTGGCCGTCCGCCTCGTAAGGCACGTGCAACCCGTGCCAATGCGCGATGTTGGGCTGCGGCAGCGCATTGCGCAGCGTGATGCGCACCCTCTGCCCCGTGCGCAGACGCATCAACTCGCCGAGGTAGGAATCGTTGAGCCGCGTCAGCGTACCCTCCGGCCCCTTCGACAGCTTCGCGCCATAGCGCCATACGGTCGTCGGCGCGCCGTCCAGAATTTGCACGCGCTCGGGCGCGGCGACGAGTTCGATCTCGACGTCGGGGTTGAAGGACGGCGAAGCCCATTTCAAAGGGACCGGCGGCGCCTCGGCGAAGGCGCGCGAGGCCGCGAGACCGGCTGCGCCCAGCCCAAGCCCGGCCAACAGGCGGCGGCGGGAGAATTTTCCGGGCGAGGACATGCGGCGCTCCTGCGTTGGCGGTCATTGCCGCGGGTCAATGGGCTGCCAATGCCGAATTTGAAACGCCCCCTCCCTGTCCCTCCCCCGCTTCGCGGGAGAGGGGACGGCCGACGTTTCACGAAATCTCCATGAAGCGCGCAACCTGCTCCCTCTTCCGCGAAGCGGGGGAGGGTTGGGGAGGGGGGCCCGCCTTCGCTTCGACCGAGCCAAACCTACGCCCCCGCCGCCCCCGGCGATAGCCGACCAATCGGCGCAGGGGCTTCTTGCGTAAAGGGCTCGCAATGGCCGCCGATGCGCAGGATTTGCGGGAACTCCTCGCGCAGTTGGCGCTCGACAGCGTCGACGGCCTTATGCGCCGCGGCGACCGAGAGTTTTGCGTCGACCTCGCAATGATAATTGACGACGAAGCCGCCGTCGACGCCGCGCACGCGCACGTCGTGGATCCTGCGCAGCACGCCATGCTCGGCGGCGCGCCGGACGAGCTCCTCCTCGACGGCCTTGCGCGCCGCCTCCTCCGCGTCGCGGCCGACGAGCACATGCGGCGCCGCCGGCTCCAAATGCGTTTCGATCTCGGAGCCGTCGCCGAATTCGTCGCGTAGCGCATTTTCGAATTCGCTGGCGAGTTCATGCGCGCGGCCGAGCGGCATGGCGGCGTCGAGTTCGAGATCCAGGCTGATCGACAGGCGCCCGTCGATCTCCTGCGCGACGATGTGATGCACCGGCAAGTGACGGCGCCAGGCGACGATCTGCGTGCGTTCGACCACGGTCTCGTCGTCGAGGGCGCGCGCCGCCGCCGTCAGCGTGATCTCGGCATCGGGCGCATAGGCCAATATGGCGGCGGAGATCGCCTCCTTGATGCGCTCGGCCTGTTCGACGCTCAGCGTGCGCGGCACGGCGACGGTCGCCTCGCCGATGGTCTTGCGCCCGACGCTGCGCAGCCGCAGGCTTTCGAGCGCGATGACGCCGGGCGTGCCGCAGATGATGTCCGTGAAGTGCGGCACGAGTTCGCCGGGCGCGGCGTCCAGCAGCGTCTCGATCGTGCGGCGGCCGAGGCGATAGCCGGCGATGGCGATGAACAGCGCGACGCCGATGGCGGCGAAGGCGTCGCCCTGCGCAAAGCCGAGACGCGTCGCGCCGAGCCCGATCACCACCAGCACCGAAGAGATCAGATCGCTGGCGAAATGCAGCGCGTCGGCCTCCAGCGCCTGGCTGTTCTCTTCGGCGGCGACCCGCGCCAGCTGGCGCGAGCGCAGGAAATCGACGAGGATCGAAACCCCGAGCACCGCGAAAGCGGGCCAGCCCGCGACGATCTCCGGCGCCTCGTCGGTCATCAGCCGGCGCGCGGCTTCGCTGGCGACGAACACCGCGAGGCCGAACAGCAAGCCGGTTTCGAGCAGCGCCGCGAGGGCCTCGACCTTGCCGTGCCCGTAATGATGTTCGTCGTCGGCCGGCTTGTCCGCCTCGCGCACGGCAAAATAAGTGATGATCGTCGCGCCGGTGTCGACGCCGGCGTGGCCGGCTTCCGACAGCAGCGAGAGCGACCCGGTCCACAGTCCCGCCGCGAGTTTGGCGAAGGCGAGAAAAGCGCTGGCGACGATGGAGGCCAGCGCCACGGCTTGCTTGCGGCTGGCGCTGGCGTCTTGGAGTTCGGCTTGGGTCATCGGCGACTCGCTGTGGACGTGGACCGAGCCTGACGGCGCATGCGCATAGCAACTCGCCCCCGCCTTGGCAAACCGCCGACTGGCTTGCGCCTTGGGAGATGGGGTGGATGGAATGCGAGCCTGGAGGCTCGCAATGCGTCATCGGCCGTTTTCTTACGCCTTGCGGGCCTTTTTCGCCGCTTGCATTTGCCGGAAGGCGCTGGCCCAGCCGGCCTTTTCGATCTGCCGGCCGCGCGCCACGGCGAGCGCGTCCGCCGCCACGTCCTTCGTCACCACAGATCCCGAGCCGACATAGGCGCCGGCGCCGACCGTGACGGGCGCGACCAGCGCGGAGTTGGAGCCGATGAAGGCGCCGGCCCCGATCACCGTGCGGTATTTGAGAAAGCCGTCGTAATTGCAGGTGATCGTGCCGGCGCCGATGTTGGCCTCGGCGCCCACCTCCGCGTCGCCGAGATAGGTCAAATGACTGACCTTGGCGCCGGGACCGAGTTTCGTCGATTTGATCTCGACGAAATTTCCGACCTTGGCTTTGGCCCCGAGATCCGCGCCCGGCCGCAGCCGCGCGAAAGGCCCGACATGCGCGCCTTCGCCGACCTTCGCGCCTTCGAGATGCGAATAGGCGTGGATCGTCGCGCCGTCGGCGATTTCGACGCCCGGGCCGAAGACGACGCCCGGTTCGATCGTCACGTCGCGGCCGATCTTCGTGTCGACGCAGAAGAACACGGTTTCCGGGGCGATCAGCGTCGCGCCGCCCGCCATCGCCGCCTGGCGCAGCCGGTCCTGCAAGACGCGCTCGGCCTGTGCGAGCTGCATGCGGTCGTTGACGCCGAGCACTTCTTCTTCTTCGCCGAGCACGACGCTGGTCTTCAGCCCGGCCGCGCGCGCCAGCTCGACGACGTCGGTGAGATAAAATTCGCCCTTGGCGTTTTCGGCGCGGATTTGCGTCAACAGCGCCAGCGCCCGGCGTCCGTCGATCGCCATCAGCCCAGCGTTGCACAGATCGATCGCGCGCTCGGCCGCGCTGGCGTCCTTGTCTTCGCGAATCGCGACGAGCGCGCCCGCTTCGTCCCGGATCAATCGGCCATAGCCGGCGGGCGACGCCGTCCGAAATCCCAATACGGCGACGCCGGCGCCGGCCGCCAGCGCGGCGCGCAAGGCGCCGATCGTCGCCGGCCGCACCAGCGGCGTGTCGGCGAAGAGCACGAGGAGATCGTCGGCGCCCGCGGCGATCGCGTCGCGCGCCGCCAGCACAGCATGGGCGGTGCCGAGCCTTTGCTCCTGCACGAAAACCTGAGCCCGCGGCGCGACACGCAATGTTTCGTCGCGCACGTCGTCGCGCCCCGGTCCGACGACGACGGCCGTCGCGGCGACGCCGGAATCTTGCAGACTCGTCAGCACATGCGCGAGCATCGGCCGCCGCGCGACCTCGTGCAGGACTTTCGGCAGAGCGGATTTCATGCGCGTGCCTTCGCCGGCGGCGAGGACGACCGCGAGCGCGCGGCGGCTTTCGGTTGAGGACATTTGCCCGCGAGGCCCCTTTGTCGATGTCGAGGAATCAGGCTGTCCTTTTATCAGTTCGCCGGAGATTTTTAAGCCCGCGCGCGACTTGTCCGCGAGGCCGGCCCCGCCGCCGCGCCGCGCGACGGCGAAATCTCGCCGCACGCGGAAGAAAGCCGTTTCGATTCGTCGAGGTTCTTGTATAGATGAGGCGCGCCGGAACATCCCGGCTCACGCCAGCCCAGTGCTTGGAACTCATGGTCGAACGTAGAGAGCTTCTCAAGGCCGCTTTCGGCGCGCTGACCGTCGCCGTCGTTCCCGGCGCGCAAGCGAGGGCGCAAGGCGCGGCGTCCGACGACGTCATGCCCTTCTCTCGCGACGGCCTGCTGGCGCGCGCCCGCGAACTCGCGAAGAAGCCGCATGCGCCCGTCACCGCCACGCCGCAGGAGTTTTTCTCGACGCTGACGCGCGAACAATACGAATCCATGGAGATGAAGCCCGAGGCGCTGATCTGGGCCAGCGAGAACAAGAGCTTTTACGTCGAACCGCTGTTGCGCGGCTGGGTCTACGGCGCGCCGGTCGACCTCTATGTCGCCGATGGCGGGACCGCCGCGAAACAGCGTTTCGCCGCCGCGAGATATGGCTTGGGCGACCCGAAACTCGCCGAGAGATTGCCCGACCCGGGCTTTTCCGGCTTTCGCGTGCTGCCCGCCGCGAGCGCCGTCAAGGAGCGCGAGGCCGCCGCGATCGCGCAGTTTCAGGGCGCGAGCTTCTTTCGCGCCAAGGCGCCGGGCCAAGGCAAATGGGGCGTCGCCGCCCGCGGACTGTCGATCCGCACGGCCGACCCACAGGGCGAGGAATTCCCGACCTTCCAGAATTTCTGGATCGAAAAGCCCGCGGCCGGCGACAATACGCTGATCATTCATGCGCTGCTCGATTCGCCGAGCGTCGTCGGGGTCTACCGTTTCACGCTGCGCGCCGCCGCCGAGGCGACGATCCTCGACACCGAGCTGACTCTGTTTCCGCGCGTCGAGCTCGATCACGTCGGCATCGCCAGCCTCGCCGGCGCCTCCTTCTTCACGCCGCTCGACCGGCGGCGCGTCGACGACGTTCGCGTCTGCGCCTCCGAGATGAACGGTCTGCAAATCCTCACGGGCAAGGACGAGTGGCTGTGGCGCCCGCTCTCCAACCGCAACAGCCTGCAATATTCGTCTTTCGTCGACGCCAACCCCAAGGGTTTCGGGTTCTTGACGCGCATCCGCGACCTCGGCGCCTATCAGGACGACAAGGAGCATTGGGAGCGGCGGCCTTCCGTGTGGATCGAGCCGCTCGGCGACTGGGGCGAAGGCGCCGTGCAACTGGTCGAGATTCCGTCCGAATCGGAGTTCAACCAAAACATCATCGCCTATTGGCGTCCCAAGCAGCGTCTGTCCAACACGCGCGAGGCGAGCTTCGCCTATCGCCAATTCTGGTCCTGGGAGCCGCCGACGCGTCCGCCGCTGGCGACTGTGGCCGACGCGCGCAGCGGTCGCGGCGCGGCGCCCAAGCATCGCCGTTTTATCGTCGTTTTTCGCGGCGATGTGTTGTCCGACGCGTCGCGCCCCGCCGCGGCCTCGGCCCTGGTCACCTCGCCCGGCTCCGCGACGATCCTGCACGACGCGTTCGACGCCGTCACCAAGACGCACCGGGTGGTGTTCGACCTCGATCCGGGCGCGGAGAGCTATTGCGAACTGCGCCTCGTCCTCAAGGCGGGCGAAGAACAAATCAGCGAGACCTGGCTTTATCGATGGACACTCTGACGAAAGCGCCAACGGACGCAGCGCCGCCCGCCGGCCAAGAAAAAGCTTCGCCCGACCCGAGTTCCGTCCGCATGCCGCCGGTTCCGGTCGAAAGCCGGCATTCCATGCCGGCGCAGAACATCTTCAAATACGACCGCCGCCAACGCCGCAAGCCGATCGCCTGGCGCGAAACGGGTCGCCCCTGGCTGGCGCGCTTCGTCACTTTCGGCGGCGGCCTGGCGCTGACCGCCTACGGCGGCCATGAAATGTACAAGGTCATCGACGTGGGCGGCGTCACCACGTTGAAATGGGCGCTGCTCGCGCTCTTCATCCTGAACTTTTCCTGGATCGCTCTGTCCTTTTGCAGCGCCGTCGTAGGCACGCTCGTGTTGCTGCGCCGCCGCGCCGCGATCCCTTTGCCCACGCGGCTGACCGAGAAGACCGCGGTCGTCATGCCGATCTACAACGAGATTCCGAGCCGCGTCTTCGCGACGCTGCAGGCGATCTTCGAGGATGTCGAAGCGACCGGCCTCGGCGGCAATTTCGACTGGTTCTTCCTCTCCGACACGACCAATCCCGACGTGTGGATCGCCGAAGAGCGCGCCTTCATCGCGCTGCGCCGCCGCCTCGGCGCACGCGGCGCGCGCGTCTATTACCGACGGCGCGAAAAGAACACGAGCCGCAAGGCCGGCAACATCGCCGAATTCGTCGCGCGCTGGGGCGGCGCCTATAAGCACATGGTCGTGCTCGACGCCGACAGTCTGATGACCGGCGGAACCATCGTGCGACTCACCGCGGCGATGGAGGCCGATCCCGACTCGGGGATCGTCCAGACCTTGCCGCTCGTCATCAACCGCAACACGCTCTTTGCCAGGGTGCAGCAGTTCGCGGCGCGCATCTACGGCCCGGTGATCGCCGCCGGCCTCTCCGAATGGATGGGCCGCGACGGCAATTACTGGGGCCACAACGCCATCATCCGCACGGAAGCCTTCGCCGCCCATTGCGGCCTGCCCGACCTGCGCGGCCGCCCGCCGTGGGGCGGCCATATATTGAGTCACGATTTCGTCGAGGCGGCGCTGATGCGCCGCGCCGGCTACGCCGTCTACATGCTGCCGACGCTCGGCGGCTCCTACGAGGAAAGCCCTCCTTCGCTGATCGACATTTCGATCCGCGACCGCCGCTGGTGCCAGGGCAATTTGCAGCACGGCCGCATATTGTTCGGGCGCGGCTTCCATTGGGCGAGCCGCCAGCATTTTCTGACCGGCATCTTCGGCTATCTGACTTCGCCGCTGTGGCTGCTGCAACTGCTCGTCGGCATCGCGCTCGTCTTTCAGGCGAGCTATTTCAGGCCGGAATATTTCACCTCGGAATTCACGCTCTTCCCGATCTGGCCGCGCTTCGACGCCGAGCGCTCGCTGGCGCTGTTCGCGCTGACCATGACGATCCTGCTGATGCCGAAGTTCTTCGGGCTGGTCGTCGCGGTCGCGGAGCGCGACACGCGGCGCGGTTCGGGCGGCGTGCTGCTGCTGCTGCTCTCGACCCTGTTCGAAATCATTCTCTCGGCGCTGCTCGCGCCGATCATGATGCTGATCCAGACCGGGCACGTGCTGCACATCGTCTTCGGCTTCGACACCGGCTGGGATCCGCAGCGCCGCGACGACGGCTCGGTGCCCTTCGCGGCGATCGTCCGCCGGCATCGCTCGCATGTCGGCATGGGCGTGCTGTCGCTGATCGCCGGCATGCTGATCTCGCCCTCGCTGGTCGCCTGGATGTCGCCGACCATCGCCGGCCTCATTCTGGCGATCCCGATCTCCTATCTCACCAGCCAACGCTGGCTGGGTCTGGTCTTCCGCCGCGCCGGAGTGCTGCGCACGCCGGAGGAATTGGCGACGCCGCCGGTCGCCAAGCGTGCCCGCGCGCTCTACAAGGGGCTGCTGCGCTCCGGCGCGGACGAAGCCAATGGCGTGCAGGCGATCCACGACGACGACGAATTGCGCGAACTGCACGAGTCCTGGCTGCCGGCGCGCAAGGCGCGGCAAAAGGGACACATCACCGCCGATCGCGCCGTGGCCGAGGCGAAGCTCGCCGACGCCGAGACGATCGAGGACGCCGTGCAATGGCTGAACCGCGGCGAGAAACTGGTGGCGCTGTCCGACCGCGCGCTGATCTCGATGATCGCCCGCCTGCCGAGCCGGGCGAAACCGGCCGAAGCGCAGCCGACCGCCGAGGCGGCGGAATGACGGCGCGGGACACGCGGATATACAAAATCGTCGCCACCCGCGATTGGAGCGGCCCGAACGAGACGTTTCGCGGCGCCGGGATCGACCTTTCCGACGGCTTCATCCACTTTTCCACGGCGGCGCAGGTCGAGGAAACCGCCGCGCGCCATTACGCCGGCAAGACCGAGCTGCTGCTCGTCGCGGTCGATGCGCCGCGCCTCGGCGACGCGCTGAAATGGGAGGTTTCGCGCGGCGGCGACGTCTTCCCCCACCTTTACGGCGGGCTGCCGAGCAGCGCAGTGCTGACGGCCCGGCCGCTGCCGCTCGGCGCGAACGGCCGCCACAATTTTACCGGGCTCTTGGGATGATCGGCGATCTCGCCATGCGCCTGCTGCGCCGGCTCGACGCCGAAACGGCGCATCGCGCGGGGATCGCCGCGCTGCGGTTCTCGCCCAAGACCGCCCCGGGCCGCAACGAAATCCTCGCCACGCGGGTTTTCGGGCTCGATTTTCCCAATCCGCTCGGCCTCGCCGCCGGCTTCGACAAGAACGCGGAGGTTTTCGGCGCCGCGCCCTGGCTCGGCTTCGGCTTCGTCGAGGTCGGCACGCTGACGCCGCGCCCGCAGCCCGGCAACGCCCGGCCGCGGGCGTTCCGCCTCACCGAGGACCGCGCCGTCGTCAACCGCTACGGCTTCAACAACGACGGCCACGCCCCGGCCCTGGCGCGGCTCGCCGCGCGCCGGCCCGGCGCGATCGTCGGCGTCAACGTCGGCGCGAACAAGGACTCCGAGGATCGCGTCGCGGATTACGCCGCCGGCGTCGCCGCCTTCGCCGAGACCGCCGACTATCTGACGATCAACGTGTCGTCGCCCAACACGCCGGGCTTGCGCGATCTGCAGGAGCCGGCGGCGCTGAAGGAACTTTTGACGCGCGTGTTGGAGACCCGCGAAAGCGCGCGAATACG
>Ga0265328_10000055_pt1 | contig 72155 bp, 67 predicted proteins | sample 41624metaG_FD_202086 | JGI IMG/M metagenome (GOLD analysis project Ga0265328, IMG submission 202086) | Rhizosphere microbial communities from Carex aquatilis grown in University of Washington, Seatle, WA, United States - 4-16-24 metaG | ecosystem: Host-associated > Plants > Roots > Rhizosphere...
CGGCTCGGCGATCCTGTTCAAGATCGTCGATCTCACGATCGGCTTGCGTCCCGCCCCCGATCAGGAGCGCGAAGGCCTCGACATCACCGACCACGGCGAACGCGCTTACAACTACTGAGGGTTTCCTTCCCCGACGAACTGGAGCGCGGCGCCCACGGGCGCCGCGTTTTTTTTGGCCCGCCTCGACCGGGGCGGCGCGCTTTCCGGCGGGCATGGCTTGCGCCGCCTCCCTCTCCCCATCAAATAAGCTCAGAGGAGACGGCCCATGACCAGCGCGACCACCGAGCCATACCCCCACGCCTTGCGCCTGCAAGCCTTCGACGCCGAGGATCTCGCCTTGATCTCGGCGCATCTGCAGGACGCCACGTTGCGCGTCGGCGATCTCGCCTTTTTCAAGGACAAGCGCCGCTTCGCGCTGGTCGCCGCGCGTTTCGACTGGCCGGCGCATGCGCAGGGGCGCCTCGAGCGCGCCGCGGCGGCGCTGCATTTCGACGCGGTGCGCGCCGTCCGGCATCAGGGGGTTGCGCGCGAAAAAGGCGAGGCGATGCTGGCGCTGCTCGCCATATTGTTCGAGCCGCAGGCCGGGGGGCCGGAGGGCCGCGTGCGGCTGGTTTTCGCCGGCGGAGCCGAGATCGTGCTGGAGGTCGATTGCGTCGAGGCGCAGCTTTCGGACCTCGGGGCGCGCTGGCCGGTCTCCTCCCGGCCGACGCATGCGCTTGACGAGGACGCCGCCTCGGGGCCATGACAGCCGCCAGACCCGGTTGGAGACTGAGATGGCAGTGCGGTTGAATGCGGCGGCGCCCGATTTCGAGGAAGGTTTCAAGGCGCTGCTGTCGATGAAGCGCGAATCCGCGCCGGACGTGGACGCGGCGGTCAAGGCGATCATCGAAGACGTGATCGCTCGCGGCGACGCGGCCTTGATCGACTATTCGAAGCGCTTCGACCGCATCGATCTCGCGCAAACCGGCATCGCCGTCTCGGCGGCCGAAATCGCCGCGGCCGAAGCCGCCTGCTCCAAGGAGCAGCTTGCGGCGCTCGATCTCGCGCTGGAGCGCATCACCGCCTTTCACGAGCGCCAGCGCCCCGAGGATTTGCGCTTCACCGACCACGTCGGCGTCGAACTCGGCTGGCGCTGGACGCCGGTCGACGCGGTGGGCCTCTACGTCCCCGGCGGCACGGCGGCCTATCCCTCCTCGGTGCTGATGAACGTCGCGCCGGCCAAGGTCGCCGGCGTCGAGCGCATCGTCATGGTCGTGCCGACGCCCGGCGGCCATGTCGAGCCCTTGGTGCTCGCGGCGGCGAGACGCGCCGGCATCACCGAAGTGTATCGCGTCGGCGGCGCCCAGGCCGTCGCGGCGCTGGCTTACGGCACGCGGACGATCGCGCCGGTCGACAAGATCGTCGGCCCGGGCAACGCCTATGTGGCGGCGGCGAAGCGCCGCGTCTTCGGGCAGGTCGGCATCGACATGATCGCCGGCCCCTCGGAGGTGCTGATCATCGCCGACAAGACCGCCAATCCCGATTGGATCGCCGCCGACCTTTTGGCGCAGGCGGAACACGACGAATCGGCGCAGTCGATCCTGATCACCAATGACGCCGGCCTCGGCGACGCGGTCGTCGCCGCGGTGGAGCGGCATTTGACGACGCTGTCGCGCAAGGCGATCGCCAGCGCCTCCTGGAAGGATTACGGCGCCGTCATCGTTACGTCGACGCTGGAGGCGGCGCTGCCGCTCGCCAACCGCATCGCCGCCGAACACTTGGAAATCATCAGCGAAAACGCCGAGGAACTCGCGGCTAAAATCAAGAACGCGGGAGCGATCTTCATCGGCGGCTATACGCCGGAGGCGGTCGGCGATTATGTCGGCGGCTCCAATCACGTCTTGCCGACGGCGCGTTCGGCGCGCTTTTCTTCCGGCCTCAGCGTGCTCGACTTCATGAAGCGCACGTCGATCCTGAAATGCAACGCCGATTCGCTGCGCGCGGTCGGCGCCGCCGCGGTGACGCTCGGCGAGGCCGAGGGCCTCACCGCCCATGCCCGCTCGGTCTCGATCCGCCTCAATGCGCTCGGAGCTTCGTGAGTTGGCCGACGCCGCGCGCAAAAGATTGGCGCATGTCACGCTCGACGAGAATTCGATCGGGAGAGGGTCGGCCGACCAGGAGCACGAACGCGCCACCGCGATCTACGATCTGATCGACGACAATCGTTTCGGCGTCATCGGCCACGACGGCGGCCCCTATGCGTTGAAAATCTCGCTGCATGACGCCAAACTCGCCCTCGCGGTTACCGACGCGGAAGGCGCGAGCGTCGTCACACATATTCTGTCTCTGACGCCGTTCAAACGCATATTGAAGGACTATTTCCTGATCTGCGAAAGCTATTACGCGGCGATCCGCAGCGCGACGCCGAGCCGCATCGAAGCGATCGACATGGGCCGCCGCGGCCTGCACAACGAGGGCGCGCAACTGCTGCTGGAGCGGCTGACCGGCAAGCTCGACATCGACATCGACACGGCGCGGCGCATATTTACGTTGGTGACGGCTCTGCACTGGAAGGGGTGAGGCGGCGCCCTCGCGGAAATCCCACCTCCAAATGGATGCGCCTATGGGCTTCCGGGCGCAAAAGGCGTATGGATTCCGCGATGCGACACGGCCCAAAACCACCCGACGAGATTCCCCTTGGGATTGGTTTTTACGCCGTTCCCGAAGCGGCGACGCTCATCCGGACGCCCGCGCGCAACATCCAGCGCTGGCTTGGCGGCTACTCCCATAAGAACAACGGACGGGTCACGGAAATTCCTCCGCTGTGGACGCCGCAGCTGCCGCGTTTCGACGGTCATCTCGAAATCGGGTTTCGCGATCTGATCGAGCTGCGCTTCGTGAAAGCCTTCCTCGACGCGGGGCTCGGGTTGAAGACGATCCGCAATTGCCTGGAATATGCGCGCGAATGCGCGAAGGACGATCGACCTTTCTCGACGCGGCGATTCAAGACGGACGGGCGAACGATTTTTCTGGAAAGCCTCAAAGCCTCGGACGAGACCGAGTTGCTCGACCTGAAACAGCGGCAATATGCGTTCAAACAGGTCGTCGAACGCACCTTTCGGGATTTGGACATTTTGGACGAAACGGTCGCGCGCTGGCGCCCGTTCAACGGGAAGAACTCCATCGTCGTCGATCCGGGGCGAGCCTTCGGTCAGCCGATCGCGGCGGATTCCGGCGTACCGACGGTCGCTCTCGCACAGGCCGTCGAAGCCGAGGATTCCGTCGAACGCGTCGCTCGAATATATGACGTTCGTGTCGAGATCGTGCGCGACGCGGTCAAATTCGAGCAATCGTTGCGGGCGGCGTGAACATATTGATCGACGAGAATCTTTCCCCGGCGCTCGCGCGAGCCCTGAACGAGCTGTTCAAGGGCGAACATAGGATCGTCCACCTTCGCGAAAAATTTGGGCCGTCCGCGAAAGACGTCGAATGGATCGAGGCGCTCAGCCGAGAAGGCCGCTGGCTGGTCATATCCGCCGACCGCCGCATCACCAGAAACAAAGCGGAATATCATGCTTTCAGAAATTCGAAGCTGATCGGTTTTTTCATGTCGAAGGGCCTCTATAAGAGCAAACTGACGAAGCAGGCGGAACGTCTTCCCGCCTTGTGGGACGCGATGATCGATCTCGCGATGCGGGTCGAAGGCGGCGCGATGTTCGAGTTGCCGGTGAAAAGCACGACTCGATTCCCTCAACTCAAAGTGTGAGCGCGGTTTGCTTCCTGGGCGGCTTGGGCGGTAAGGCGATCTTGGTGTGCGGCGAAGCAAATCAATGTGGCGGCAGTTTTCGCTCGGACTCGGCCCCTCGACGTCAGCACGGGAAGGGCTGACGAAATGACGGGAGCGCCGGGAGCCGCATCGATACCTTCCGAGGCCAAGCCTCGCCCGCAATCCGTGCTGTTCGCCTGCACGCAGAACGCCGTGCGCTCGCCGATCGCCGAGGCGCTGGCGCGGCATTTTTTCGGCCGCGACATCTATTTCGCCTCCGCCGGCCTGAAGCAGGGCGAGCCGAACGGCTTCGCCATCGCCGTCATGCAGGAGATCGGCGTCGACATTTCGCGCCACAAGCCGCACAGCTTCGAGGATCTGGCGGACACGAATTTCGACGTGATCGTCACGCTGTCGCCCGAGGCGCATCACCGCGCGCTGGAATTTACGCGCACGATGTCGGTCGATGTCGTTTATTGGCCGACCCCCGACGCCACTGCGGCGCAGGGCGCGCGCGAAACGATCCTCGACGCCTATCGCGAGGTGCGCGAGCGTCTGGCGGCGCGGATCAAGGCGTGGCTGCGGCGGTAGGCGGCGCCGGCGGGCTCTTTAGAGCGCGGCGATTTCGCCGGCTGCACGCGTCATGTCGTCGGCGATCGCGACGATGATTTGCGGCCCGCCGTCCTCGAGCGTGCGCGCTGACCGAAGGCGGCGCGGCCGCATCGGCAATTTCGAGTCTCCCTTGCCCGTCAGATCGACCTCGCAGCGCGCGGTCGCCGCGCTTCAAGAGCGGTCACGGCGCCGTGCAGCCCTCTGCCGCGTCGGAAAGAGGGCTGCCTGGGCGCGGTTTACGCGACGCCCTTGCCGTTCAGGAACGGCCCGTATTTCTTGTCGACGTTGGGAATGTGGTCGGTCAGCCAGCCGACGACGAAACCCGCCGTCTCGCCGGTGATCTCCGCCTCGCCGGCGTGGAACTTCTTCTGCAGATCGAGGCAGGTGGCGACCAGCTTGTCGTGTATCGCCTTGTGCGATGCGGCGTCGGGATAGCCGTATTTGGCGAAATTGGCCTCTTCCGAGGCGAAATGACCCGCGACGGTGGCGATCAGCGCGTCGAGCTGCTTGCCGACCGCGGCGCGGTCGCCGGAGCCGACTGCGTCGCCCAGCGCATTGACCAGCCTAAATATTTCTTGATGCTCGGCGTCATGCGCCGAGACGTTGGTGGCGAATTGTTCCTTGGTCCAAGTGATCAGCGACATTTATACGCTCCCTCGAAGATTTGCTGCACTGCGGGCGGCTCGTCTCATGTTTTACGCAAGTATTTTGCGCCCGAGCGGGGGCTAATATGCCCGCGAAAACCCATCTCTCCTTGATCTCGATCAATGCGGAGACGCGGCGCCCGCGAGGCTAAATGCCGCAGCACGCATGAGTGGGCGGCTTGCGCGCGTTTCGACGCTGGGACCCGGCGCGGCCCGTCAGCGCGAGACCTCCGGGCCGGGCGCGTCGCCCAGCCGCAACGTCAGACATTTCGCGCCGCCGCCGGCCTTCATGAATTCGTCCAGCGGCGTCGTGATCGGCATGAACCCCGCGTCGAGCAGGCGGCGGCGCAATTTGGGCGAGGCGGCGTTCATGACGACGCGGCCACGGCTCTCGACGGCGTTGCAGGCGAAGGCCCGCGCATCGGCTTCCTCCACCGCGATGCGCAATTGCGGTGGAACGATCGCCTCGATCGCTTCGCGCGACGCCGCGTCGAAGGCCGCCGGGTAATAGAGCAGCGCGCCGCCGGACAGCGGACAAAAGCAGGTGTCGAGATGATAAAAATGCGGGTCGATCAGCCGCAGCGGGACGACGCGCCGCGCGAAGATTTTTTCGAGCAGCGCCGGCGCGGCGTCGCTGGTGCGCCAGCCGTGTCCGCACCAGATCATGTCGCGCGCCTCGTCGCGCAGCGCGTCGCCGGCGCCCTCGAAGGCGACGTTCTCGGGCCAATGCGCGACCCGAAAGCCGGCGGTTTCGAAAAAAGCGTGAAAGAACTTCTCTTCTCCCCGCCGCTCGGCGGTGAGAAAGCGGCTGACGACGACGGTTCCGTCCAATTCGAGCCCGGCATTGGCGGTGAACACCATGTCGGGAAGCCCCGGCTGCGGCGCGAGCAGGTCGATGTCGTCGCCCTGCGCCAGCAGCGCGCGCAAATCCTCCCATTCCGCCGCGGCGCGCGCGGCGTGGGTCTGGCCGATCTGATGCTCCATCCAGGGATTGATGACGTAATCGACGCAAAAATGCTCCGGCGGGCACATCAGAAACCGCGGGCGCTGCGTCACGGCGAGCCCCCTATTCCGCCGCTTTGGCGTAGCTTTCGATCGGCGGACAGGAGCAGACGAGATGGCGGTCGCCGTAGACGTTGTCGACGCGATTGACCGGCGGCCAATATTTGTCGACGCGGAAGGCCCCGGCCGGAAAGCAGGCGGCTTCGCGCGAATAGGGCCGCGTCCATTCGCCGACGAGGTCTTCGACCGTATGCGGCGCGTTCTTCAAGGGGTTGTCTTGGCGGTCCATGCGCCCTTCGGCGATGGCGCGCGCCTCTTCCCTGATGTGCAGCATCGCGTCGCAGAAGCGGTCGAGCTCCGCCTTGGTCTCCGACTCGGTCGGTTCGATCATCAGCGTGCCGGCCACGGGCCAGCTCATCGTCGGCGGATGGAAGCCGCAGTCGATCAGGCGCTTGGCGACGTCCTCGACCGAAACGCCCGCCTCGTCCTGCAAGGGGCGGGTGTCGACGATGCATTCATGCGCGACGCGCCCATGGACGCCCGTGTAGAGCACGGGATAGGCGCCGGAAAGTCGCGTCGCGATGTAATTCGCCGAGAGGATGGCGATGCGCGTCGCCTGCGTCAGCCCGGCGCCGCCCATCATCAGGCAATAGCTCCAGGAGATCGGCAGGATCGAGCCGGAGCCGTAGGGCGCGGCGGCGACGGTCAGAGGCTTGCCGTCGCTTTCGGGATGTCCCGGCAAGAACGGCGCGAGATGCGCTCTTACGCCGATCGGCCCCATGCCGGGACCGCCGCCGCCATGCGGGATGCAGAAGGTCTTGTGCAGATTGATGTGGCCGACGTCGGCGCCGATGTCGCCGGGACGCGCGAGACCGACGAGCGCGTTGAGATTGGCGCCGTCGAGATAGACCTGGCCGCCGTGCTCGTGCACGATCTCGCAAATCTCGCGCACGCTCTCCTCGAAGACGCCATGCGTCGAGGGATAGGTGATCATCGCCGCGGCGAGATTTTGCGCATGCGCCTCGGCCTTGGCGCGGAAGTCGGCAAGGTCGACATTGCCGCGCGCGTCGGTCGCCACGACGACGACCTGCATTCCGCACATCGACGCCGAGGCCGGATTGGTCCCATGCGCCGAGGCGGGAATGAGGCAGATGCGGCGATTGCTCTGGGCTCGGCTCGCGTGATAGGCGCGGATCGTCAAAAGCCCGGCGTATTCGCCCTGCGCGCCGGAATTGGGCTGCATCGAAAAGGCGTCGTAGCCGGTGATCTGGCAGAGCTTTTGGCTCAAATCCGCGATCATCTCGGCGTAGCCCTGCGTCTGATCCTTCGGCGCGAAGGGATGAATCTCGGCGAACTCCGGCCAGCTGATCGGCAGCATTTCGGCGGTGGCGTTCAGCTTCATCGTGCAGGAGCCGAGCGGGATCATCGCCCGGTCGAGCGCCAGGTCGCGGTCGGCGAGACGCCGCATGTAGCGGTTCATTTCGCTCTCGGCCCGGTTCATCTGAAACACCGGATGCGTCAGATAGTCCGACTGGCGCAGCAGCGCCTTCGGCAAATGGTCGGCCGGCAGGTCTTTTCGGTAGGCGAGATCGTAGCCGCCGAAGGCGCGCCACACGGCTTCCAGCGTCGGCGGCCGCGTGCGCTCGTCGACCGAGATCCCGATGCGGTCGTGGCCGACCTTGCGCAGATTGACGCCGTTGTCGACGGCGTTCTTCATGATCAGCCCCTGATAGGGGCCGACCTCCACGGTGATCGTGTCGAAGAATTCCTGCGGCGCGATCTTGAAGCCGAGTTTCGCCAGCCCCTCCGCCAGCCGTCCCGTCTTGCGGTGCACGCGCTCGGCGATGGCGCGCAAGCCTTTCGGCCCATGGAACACCGCATACATCGAGGCGAGGATCGCCGGCAACGCCTGCGCCGTGCAGATGTTCGACGTGGCGGTCTCGCGCCGGATGTGCTGCTCGCGCGTCTGCAAGGAGAGGCGGTAGGCGCGATTGCCGCGCGCGTCGACCGAGACGCCGACGAGCCTTCCGGGCAGCGCCCGCTTATAGGCGTCCTTCACCGCGATATAGGCGGCGTGCGGGCCGCCATAGCCCATTGGCGCGCCGAAACGCTGCATCGAGCCGACGGCGACGTCGGCGCCCATTTCGCCGGGCGGTTTCAGCAGCGTCAGCGCCAAAGGATCGGCGGCGACGATGGCGAGGGCCTGCGCCGCATGCAGCCTGGCGGCCAGCTGCGAGAAATCGTGGAAGGCGCCGGTGACGCCGGGATATTGAAACAGCGCGCCGAAAACCTCATCCGGATTCAAATCCGTAAAGGGGTCGCCGACGACGACGCGCCAGCCGAGCGGCTCGGCGCGCGTCTTCACCACGGCGATGCTCTGCGGCAGAGCGTTTTCGTCGACGAAGAAGACGTTCGACTTGGATTTGGCGACGCGCTTCGCCAGCGCCATGGCCTCGGCCGCGGCGGTCGCCTCGTCGAGCAGCGAGGCGTTCGAGACGTCGAGCCCGGTCAGGTCGCAGACGAGCGTCTGAAAGTTGAGCAGCGCCTCGAGACGGCCCTGGCTGATCTCCGGCTGATAGGGCGTATAGGCCGTGTACCAGGCGGGATTTTCCAGGATGTTGCGCTGGATCGCCGGCGGCACGATCGTGCCGTGATAGCCCTGGCCGATCAACGATTGGACGAAGCGGTTCTTGTTCGCCGTCTCGCGCAGCCGGTCGAGCGCGCCGCGCTCCGACAAGGGCCAGCCGAAGTCGAGCGGCTGCGCGGCGCGAATGCCCTTGGGCACGGTCTCGTCGATGAGCGCATCGAGCGACGCCGCGCCGACGACTTCGAGCATTTGCGCGATTTCCTCGGGCGAAGGCCCGATGTGGCGGCGATTGGCGAAGTCGTAAGGATCGTAACGCTCGGCGGTCATGGCGCGCTCCTTCTCGTGGTCCGCGCCGCTCGACGCACTGGGCCCGGAGAACAATGCCCTTAGCGCGCTTTCGGCTCGGAGGGAATCGCCTGGGGGAGGAGAAAGCGCACGAACATGAGGCGCGCGGTGCGGTTGCCGCGCCGTCATTTTCGCTCCAACGGCTTCGCGGGGGCCTTGACATCGGCAGGGACGCGACGCAATATCTATCTAACCTATAGGAAATATGGAGTGATAGCCCGATGCGCGTAGCGAAAATCTCTCTTGGCGGTCTCGCGGTCTTTGCCGTCGTCTCGGCCCCGCAGGCGATGGCCGCCTCCTTGCAGGAGGCGGCGAGCGCGCTCGGCGCCGCCAGCGCCAAATCCATCGAATTCTCCGCTACGGGGCGTTGGTTCCAGTTCGGTCAGGCGCCCAATCCGACGCTGCCCTGGCCGCGCTTCGACGTCAGCGCCTACACCGCCGACTTCAACTATGACGCGCCGGCCGCGCGTGTCCAAATCACGCGAAAGCAATTCGTCGAGGCCGATCGTCAACGCCCGACGCCGGTCGAGCAAAAGGTCGACGCCTATCTGAACGGCGCGACGGCGTGGAACGTTGCGCCGCCGCAGGGCGCGGCTCCGGGAACGGCGCCGGTCGCGACGCCGCAGCCCGCCGCCGTCGAAGAGCGCGTCGCGGAGATCTGGTCGACTCCGCAGGGCTTCCTGAAAGCGGCGCTCGCCAATGCCGCAACGTCGAAGCCGGCCGGCGACGGCGTGGAAGTTTCCTTCACCGTGGGCGGCAAATACCGCTACGTCGGAAAGATCGACGCGAAGAACCAGGTCGAAAAGATCCAGACTTGGATCGACACGCCGGTTCTCGGCGACACGCTCGTCGAAACCCGATTCTCGGATTACAAAGCCTTCGGCGGCGTTCAATTCCCTTCGCACATCGTTCGGATCGAGGGCGAGCATCCGATCCTCGATCTTGCCGTCGCCGACGTGAAACTGAATCCTGCGGTCGACGTCGCCATCCCGCAGAACGTCGCGGACGCCAAGCCGACGGCGCCGACCGTCGCCGTCAACAAGCTTGCGGAAGGCGTCTATTACCTCACCGGCGGCACGCATCACAGCGTGGCGATCGAGCAGCGCGATCACATCGTTCTCGTGGAGGCGCCGCTCAACGAAGAGCGCTCGCTCGCCCTGATCGAAAAGCTGAAGGAAACCATCCCGAACAAGCCGATCAAATATGTCGTCGCCAGCCATGTGCACTTCGACCATTCGGGCGGACTGCGCACTTTCGTCGACGCCGGCGCCACGATCGTCGCGCATGAGAGCGACAAGCCCTATTTCGAGAAGGCCTGGGCCGCGCCGCATAGCCTACACCCCGATCTTCTGTCCAAGTCGCAGAAGCCGGCGAAATTCGAAACCTATGGGGAAAAGCACGAGTTGACGGACGGCGCGCGCCGCATCGAACTGCATCGCATCGCCGGCAGCGGTCACAGCGACGATCTCGGGCTCGTCTATCTGCCGGCCGAAAAGATTCTGATCGAAGCCGACGCCTATACGCCGGCCGCGGCCAACGCTCCGCCGCCGGCCTCGCCGAACCCCTATAGCGTCAACCTTTACGACAACATCCAAAGGTTGAAGCTCGACGTGGCGCAAATCGCCGCACTGCATGGTCCGCGCGTCGTGACGCTCGCCGATCTGCTGGCGGCCATCGGTCGAAAGGAGGCGTCGGCTCAGTAATTTCTTCTCCCCGCATTCCTCGCGACTTCGACCGCCTCCGGGCGGTCGCTTTTTCTCCCGCTTTCGCCGCCTCGAGATGCGCGCGCTCCTATCGAAACCTTCGAACGGCGCCGTTCCAACTTCTGGGCAAGACCGCGAAGGTCGGAAATGGCGCTCCCATCGGCGTCACATCGCTGCTCGTTTTAGCGGCGCCGAGTCGACGCCTGCCCTCGTAACGACGCCGAAATCCGTCGCGCACGCGAGGCGCGCGGCGTTCGTTCGCATCGCTCTGGCGCATTTAGGAGATCGCATGTCCCAAACGATAGTCTTCGAACTCGGCATGGAGGCCTTGGGCCTTCTGGCGATCAGCCCTGCGGCGGCGGCGCTCGCGCGTTCCATGTACAGCCGCGCGCGAACGCGGACGCGCGCTTCACTGCGCGACGAAAACGGGCTTCGGCTGGCTCCAGCGCTCGCGGTCGCGGTCCTTCGCCAGCGCTATCGCTCCGGCGCGGGAAACGGGTCGGAAACAAGTAGTTGACTAGTTCAGTAGACTAGGTAGATTATGTGAAGCGTGGCAAGCGGCGCAAGGGGCAGGACGAAGGACCTGCGCCCCGGGCGCCAACGACGAAGCGAGGAAGCGATGCCCGTATTCGATACGACGCCTGCCCGCCAGCAAGTTCCGGCGGGCGCAGTCCGCGAAAGGAGCCGAGGCTTCGAGCGCCAACGCGCCGGCTTTGGCGAGCCACGGACCGCGTCGCGGAATTCCTCGAAACCGCCGTCCTCCGCACGCCTCGCGCAGGGCGAATTCGAGGTCGATGTTGCGTTGCGCCGCGTGCGGAGTTCGACTCGCGAATTGAAGCTCGGCAAGAAGCTGGTGATGTTGCTCGCTTGCCTGATGCAGGAGCCCGGTCAGGTCTTTTCGCGCGAGCAGTTGCGCAGCCTCGTGTGGGGACCGGACGCCACGATCGGAATTCGCACCATCGACATGCAGATCGGCCGATTGCGAAAAGCGCTCGGCGACGACGGCGATGGAACCCCCATCAAGACCGCGCGCAGCGCCGGTTACGCTTTCGTAGCCCTCCAGCGCAATCCTCCTGGAAAGCGCGTGTCGCGGTCATGACGCGCGCCGACCCAAGTCCATCACGCAATCGATCCTTCGGCCGCGACATGGCGAGACGATCAATGTCCGACGCTTATGCAGTAAAGCTCGACGACGATCCGGTCGGCGTGGTCGCCCGCACCGAAACGGGCTATCGCTTCTACGCGGGGGGAGCGCCGCTCCTGGCGCTCGAAGGGCGGATATTCGAGAGCGTCGAAGCGGCGTTGAGCGCGGCGCGCGAGTTGAGTGGGCTTAGGTCCCGCGCCTCGAGGCATGAAGCGCGCAGCACGGCCGATTGCATGGGCTTCGTCTCCGCTCCCCCGATGCGCAGGGCCGTCGACGAACGCCGAAGGGACGAACTTTCGGCATCGCCGACGCCGTGAGGCGTCGGTCGCCCGCTCCCAGCCGAAAGCTGGTCGCGGCTGGTGGGGGCGGCACGCGGGAACGCAATGAAACGTCAGCAAAAATGGCTCAATCTCGCGGCTGTCGCCGCCGTGATCGCCGGTCTGTCGGCGGTCGTGATCAAGAACCTCCCGGGAAAGGCCGTCCGCCAAATCGTCAACGTCTCTTATGACCCGACGAGGGAGCTCTATCAGTCGCTCAACCCGCTCTTCGTCACTTCCTACGAGAAAGAGACGGGGCGTCATGTCGTCGTCGTGCAATCGCATGGCGGCTCTTCCCGGCAGGCGAGGAAAATCATCGGCGGCGAGCAGCCCGCCGACGTGGTGACGCTCGGCCTATATTCCGACGTCGACGCCCTGCGAAAGCGCGGGTTGATTGCGCCGAACTGGGCGGAGAGGCTGCCGAACCATTCCCAGCCCTACACTTCGACCATCGTCTTCGTCGTGCGACAGGGCAACCCCCACGGCGTCAAGGATTGGCCGGACCTTCTCGCCCCCGGTCTCGAAGTCGTCACGCCGGACCCGCGCACCTCGGGCAACGGCAAGCTCGCGGCGCTCGCCGGCTGGGCCGCCGTCATCGCGAACGGCGGCGGCGACGCCGACGCGCGGGCTTTTTTGCAGGCGCTCTACCAACACGTTCCAGCCCTCGAGGAGGGCGCGAGGGCCGCCGCCGTCAGTTTCGCGCTTCAAGAGGTCGGCGACGTTCATCTGACCTGGGAAAACGAGGCGTTGCGCGAGGTCGCCGAATCCAAGGGCAAGCTCGAAATCGTCTATCCCCCGGTCAGCATCCTCGCCGAGCCTTACGTCGCTTGGGTCGACGCCGCTCTCGCGCCAGCCGAGAAGCTGGAAGACGCCAAAGCCTATCTGCTGTTCCTGTTCAGCGACCCCGCGCAGGAAACCATCGCCCGCCTCGGATACCGTCCTTTTCGGGCGGATGCGGCGCGCCGGGCCGGCGTGAGATTTCCGCAGCTGACCCTCGTGCCGATCACCGACATCGCCAGGGACTGGAACGACGCGAACGAAAAATTCTTCGCCGAAAACGGCGTCATCGACACGATCATCGGACAGCGGCGCAAATGAGCTTCAAACTCGATTACAGCCAAGCGGAATTTCGACGCGATCTCATCGCGGGACTGACGGTCGCCGCGATTTCCCTGCCGCAGGGCATGGCCTATGCGCTGCTGGCCGGAGTGGACCCGCGCTACGGTCTTTACTCCGCAATCCTCGTGACCCTCGTCGCTTCGGTTTTCGGTTCGTCCTCGCATCTCATCAACGGACCGACGAGCGCGATCTCCCTCGTCGTGTTCAGCGCGCTGTCCATCTTCGATTCGGAACAGCGGGTCGAGGCGGCGGAGGCGATGTTCCTGCTCGGCGTCATGGTCGGCTCCATTCAGATTTTCATCGCGGTTTTTCGCTTGGGCGATCTCACGCGCTACATCTCGGAAGCCGTGATCCTCGGTTTCATGAGCGCGGCGGCGCTGTTGCTGGCCATCGGCCAGCTCGGCAATGCGCTGGGCTTGCGCGACAAGGGGAGCGGCGCGCAACATGTGTTGCATCGGCTTTGGCTGACCTTGACGGCGGGCGATCCGATCAACCTCAAGGCGGTCGCCGTCACCTTGGCGACTCTGGCCCTGGCCGTGCTGTTGCGGCGCATCGCGCGCAGCCGCGGCTGGCCTCAATTCGACATGCTGGCGGTGCTGATCGTCGTCGGCCTTTGCGCCTATTTCGCCGGTTGGACCGTGCCCGGCGCGGACGGCAAGACGGCGATCGGCGTCGCCGGCGCAGTGCCGAGCAGCCTGCCGTCCTTCCACGTTCCGACGGTGAAACTCGAGTGGTTCGTGGATCTCGCTTCGGACGCCGCCGCCATCGCTTTCCTCGGGCTGTTGGAGGCGCTCGCCATCGCCAAGTCGATCGCCAATCAGACGCGCCAGCCGCTCGATTTCAATCGGCAGTGCCTCGCCGAGGGCGTCGCCAATCTGACGGGCGGGTTTTTTCAGTGCCTGCCCGGATCCGGCTCGCTGTCGCGTTCGGCGATCAATTTCCAGGCGGGTGCGGCGACGCGTTTCTCCGGGGTCCTGACCGCCGCCTTCGTCGCCGTCGCCGTGCTGGGACTCGCCCCGCTCGCGCGCTACGTGCCCAAACCGGCGCTGGCGGCGCTTCTGCTCCTGACGGCCACGCGGCTGATCGACGTGAAGCGACTGGCCTATACGCTGCGAGCGACGCGAATCGACGCCGGCGTCGTCGTCATCACCGCTTTCTCGGCCATCGCCTTCGGGCTCGACCAGGCGATATTGATCGGCGTCGCGCTGTCGATCCTGCTGTTCGTGCCGCGCGCCGCGAAGCTCAAAGCCACCGAACTCGTCGTCGACGCGCAGGACGTCGTGCGCGAGAGGTTGCCGTCGGATCCGCCCAATGCTGGCTTCCTGCTCTACGATCTGGAGGGCGAATTGTTCTTCGGCGCCGGACCGGAACTGGATCGCGCGTTCGAAACCATCCTGCGCCGCGCCGGGAGCGACCGGGTCCTTCACATTCTGCTGCGGCTGAAGCGGGTGCGCCACCCGGATGTCGTCGCGCTCGAACATTTCGAGCATTTCCTCAAGCAAACCGAGGCGCGCGGCGTCTCGGTCCTGCTGGCGGGCTTGCAGCCGGATCTGCTCGAGGCCTTTCGCCGCGTGAACTTCTTTGCATGGTTGCCGGAGGATCGCCTTTTCCCGCAAGGCTACGACGACGATTCGGCGACGCTCGCCGCCATTCGCCGCCTGCGCAAGGAAATCGGCGCGGGGGGCGCCCAGACGAAGGACGAGCTCTATTACCTCGTCTAAACGGACTTTCCCTTTCACTCCCGCGATCGAGGACAGAAATGACGGACAAGGAAACACGCATCGCGCGCATCGTCGTCGAGGGAGTCGTGCAGCGCGTCGGCTACCGGGTCTTCGTGGCCCGCGAGGCCGGGCGCCTGCGCCTCGACGGCTGGGTGCGCAATCGCCGCGACGGCAAGGTGGAGGCGCTGGTCGCAGGTCCCCATGCCGCCGTCGAGGAGTTTTTGACGGCGGCGGCGCGCGGCCCCAAGACCGCGCGCATCGACGCGCATTCGATTCAGGATGCCGACGCCGAAGCTTTGCGAGAGGGCGGCGGCGAGCATGGCTTCGTCGCCGCGGCCGAAGCGTGAGGACGACGCTTTCGTCTGCCCGCCTTCGCCCAGCGTCTGGGCGACGAGGAGCCGGCGACATGCGGGAATCGGCTCCGCCGCCGCCGGCCCAGGATTTCGACGTTGCGCCGTCGTCGACTATTTCAGCCGCGCCTGCACCTTTTGCACGCCAGCGAGCGCATATTGTTCGTCCTTATCGGAGCCGCGCGCGCCGCCCACGCCGATCACGCCGATGATTTCGTCGTTGACCTTGATGAGGACGGCGCCGGCGCGGGCGAGGTAGTTGGGATTGGCCGCCACTTTTTCAGCGAGCGCCTTGTCGGTCTTCACCTGCTCCGCGAGCACGCCCGAGGCTTCCTTGAAGGCCAGCGCCGCCTGCGCCTTGAAATTGCTGTTCTGCACGGCCCGGGGTCCGACCCCGTCGGAGACCAGCACGGCTTTCAAGACGCCGGCCGAGTCGATTACGCTGACGGCCACCTTTTGATCGGCGGCTTTGCCGGCCTCGATCGCCGCCTGCGCGGCTTCGAGCGCGAGGTCCAGCGCCGGACCGCGCGCCGGCGGCGGCGGCGGATTTTGCGGCGCGCCGGCGGCCGGCTGCGAAGGCGTCCCGCCCGCTGCCGGCGTCGGCGCGCCCTGCGCCAGAGCCGCGCTGGCGCTCGCCAGCAGAATCCAGGCGGCGGTCGTCAAAGTTTTCATTCTCATGTTCCTCTCGCGTTGGTTTTTTCTCACCGGCGTATTCCCCCGGCGGTTCGGCTCATGCTCGGTCAGCACGTCGCCAGGGAAAGGGGCGAGGAGCGCGGCGGGTCCGCGTCTCGATAAAAATCGAGCGCCGCGCTCCTGGCCTTTTCGGCGCTGTCGAAGCGTTCGTCCTCCAGCGGAGAAAAGGCGTTCTTGATGGCGAAGAAACGGTAGCCTCCTGAATCTTGCGCGATCACGCCGATCGCCTGGCTGCCGACGACGACGAGGTAAGCGTGGAACATTTCGAACTCCTGCACGCGCAGCGCGCTCACTTGTCTTTCTTGGGAAGGTGGAAGGCGCCGTTGTCCGGCGGGACCACGGCGATTTCGGTATGAGCGGCGTCGCTCGGCGCCCAGTCGTAAGGGACGGGCTGCGCGCGGTAGACGTTGTAGTTCGTCGTCGGCGCGCCGGTTTCCGGATCCTTCCCGCGCCGCGGGTAGGGATTGACGTATTCCCAGACGATTTCGCCGGCGGGCGTCACTTGGAAGAAGCGGCCGATCTGCCCCTCGTCGATGAAGGTGTTGCCGTTCGGCAGGCGCCGCGCATTGCTGATGTGCGTGCTCCTGAAGGTCCAGCCGGCGGCGCCGGAGTTCGCGGCCGAATATTGCCAGACGATCTCCTTGGTGACCGGATTGATCTCCAGCACGCGCGATCCGGCGGTGAGCGCGACGGACGCCGGCGGATAGCCGGCGGCGCCTTGATTGTCGAAGACGAGCAAATTGCCGGCGCCGGGCAGTCCCTTCGGGATGATTTGCGCGTCGTGCTGACCCGAAATCTGGTCCACCGGGCGCGGAAGCTTGCGCGAGAAGCCGCCGCCGTCCGTCGCCGCCGGCGGAAAATGCGGGCCGAGCGTCCAGACGATCTTGCGGGTCTTGCGGTCGACGATGGCGATGAAATTCGCGTTGCGCGAGTCGAAGATCAGATTGTCGGGAGCAAAGCGCTGATCGCCTTCGTCGAACCAATGGTTGGGCCCGATGGGCTTCAGATCGTTGACGTGGAAGTAATCCGCGTTGTTCGAGGCCTTGACGAGCTTCAACTCGTCGGCGGAAAAACCGATTTCGTCGAGGTGGTCGGAGGCCGCCCAGGTCCAGACGATGTCTCCCTCGGGATTGACCTCGTAAGCCACGTCGTCGAGCACTTGCGGCGCGGCGAAGCCCGGCAGGGGATAGGCGATGTTGGAGAGAACCAGCGTGTTGCCGTTCGGCAGGCGCGCGATGTCGTGATGTTGTCGCGCGCGTCCTCCCGGCGCGCTCGAGCCGAATTCCCAGACCGTCTTGCCGCTCCAGTCCACTTCGCCGACCGTCTTGACGACGCGGGTCTGCCCCCGGCCGGGCACGAGATCGGTTCCCTTGCCCTCTTCGCTTTCGAGCGTGACGAAGACATGCCCTTTTTCGCCGCCGATCGACGCCGGATCGAGATAGGAGACGGGTTGGCCGCCGAACTTCCACTCGTGGACGACGTTGCCGTTCAAATCGACGAGGCGCGAAACATTGTCGCCGCCGGCGAACAGCACGAAGGAGTTGTAGGCTTTCGACGGATCGTAAATCGTGGTCCCCGTCGGATAGACGCTGGGTTCGGCGCGCAGCGACGGAGCGAAGGCGCCGACCCCGATCAACAAGGCTCCGACCACAGCCGAGGGTTTTGTCTTTCGCCAGGGTCTCGCCGCTCCGAAAGAGCGTTTCTTCATCCGCGCCATATCGAAATCCTCCCTCGTGCAGGAACGCCGTCGGTTACGCACGAAGGATTATAACCATAGTTATACGATAGAATAAAGCGATATTTATGGCCGGTCCATGCGGTCTTCGGGCGATCGCCGTCGTATCAGGCGCGCAACGCGGATTTCTCGCCGCGCGAAGCGATGTTCTGGTCTGTGGGGCCGGCGGGAAGACGTTCGGAACCTTGCAGAATTTGCGGCGTTTCGAATTCCTCGGGCGCCGGACATAGGCCCGCGCGAACGAAGCTCGCCCCGAGTTTGGGCGAAGCGCTGACGAGCGCGAAAGGGATGGCGGCGACATAACCGAAAGTCAGCGGCAAGGACCACGCAAGCAGACGCGGCGCGAAAGCCCCGGCCAAGGCCATCGCCGCCGCGCCGAACAGCAGATGCGGCCAGAGCAATCTGGCCGCGGCGCGCGCCGTCAGCCCATGCGCGTCTCGGGTTTGGCCCGCCCATCCCAATGTGCGGCCGAAGGGCAGGCCGGCGAGGAACATGGCGACGCTCAGCGTCGTCACGGCGCCGATGACGAAGGAGCCGACGATCTCGATCGCGGCGCTCGCGAAGAAGCGCGCCGCGCCGCCATAACGCGCCATGCCGCCGGGAGTGAGCGCCACATCGGCGAAACCGGCGAGTTTCGGGGCGAGATAGAAGGCCAGAAAGGTCAGATAAAGCAGAATGGACGCGGTCGCCGGAAAGTTGGAGACCTTCTCCAGCGCGGGTTTCAGCGCGGCGAGCGCGATGATCCCGGTCCAGGCGGGTGCGCCAATGAACATGCTGACCGCCCAGACGAGTTGAAAGCGGCTCATCGGCAGGAGCCCCGGCGTCCCGAGCAGTTTCAAATATTGCATGTTGCCCTGGCACCAGCGCAAATCGCGTCCGACGAAATCGACCAGCGTCGGCGGATTCTCCTCATAGCTTCCGCATTCCAAGGGCAGCACGCGCACCTCGTAGCCGGCGCGCCGCATCAGCACGGCTTCGATCTGATCGTGCGAGAGGATGTGGCGGTCGCCCTCCAGTTTCGGCAGCACGCAATGGCGCGCGAAAGGCGCGACGCGCACCAGCGCGTTATGGCCCCAGAAGGGACCGCAATCGCCGGCCCACCAGCTCGCGCCCATCGTATAGGTGCGCATGCCGTGCCGCATGCCGAATTGGAACATGCGGGCGAAGGCCGACCGCGACGGCGCGCCGACGACGAGGCTCTGCAAAATGCCGATCATCGGATGCGCTTCGCCGATCCGCACGAGCCGCAGAATGGTTTCGCCGTCCATCAGGCTGTCGGCGTCGAGCGGAATCATGAATTCATATGCCGCGCCCCAGCGCTCGCAAAAATCGCGGATGTTGCCGGCCTTGTAGCCGACGTTGTCGGCGCGGCGGCGGTAATGCAGGCGCGCCGTAGCCGCTTCCTCGCCGTCCCGCCAAGCCGCGAACTGCGCCTCCTCTTGCGCGGCGACCTCGCAATCGGTCGTGTCGCTGAGCACGAACCAGTCGAAGCTGTCGCTCTCGCCGGTCGAGTCGAGGCTGGCCTTCATGATACGCAGCCGGGCGAAGGCGCGGGCGGCGTCCTCGTTGCGGATCGTCAGCAGCATTGCGGTGCGCGTTCGCAGCGGCGTCTTCGCGTCGCCGGCGGCTGCGAAGGGCGCGGCTTGCGCCATCCCGTCGTCCCGAAAATGCAGCAGCCAAAAGCCCAGCGCCGCGTTGCAGACGCCGAGCACGCTCCAGGGCGCGGCGACCGCGAAAGCGGCGTAAATCGCCGCGTCGATCGCGCTCCAGCCGTCGCGCCCAAAAATCGACGCCAGCCAGGCCAGCAGCACGGCATAGACGGCGAGATTGACGCCGGCGACGAAACGGCGGCGGCCGGCGAGTTCGGCGAGGCTTTGCAGGCCGCCGGGCGTTGCGGGCGGGAGCCGACGATGCATGGCTTATTCCTATGACCCCGGTCGAGAATGAGCTGGACCTTTGCGCCGGTCAGGGTTAGCAGCAATGGCGCGCGGCGCCAAATTGAGGGAACACGCCGCGCTTTCTTCGACGATCGCGCCCTCTTCGACGATCGCGCCCTCAAACCGACGAGAAGCGAGATTGAGCGCCGCGACGCATTCCGAAACGATCGAAGCGCAAGCCTTGTGGATCGAGGCGCCGCGCGCCGCGGCCTTGCGCCGCGAAGCGCTGCGTGCGCCCGGTCCCGGGGAAGCCCGCGTCGCGACGCTGTGGAGCGCGATCAGCCGCGGCACCGAGCGGCTGGTGTTCGAAGGGCGGGTTCCGCCGTCGGAAGCCCTGCGCATGCGCGCCCCGTTTCAATCCGGAGACTTCGCCTTGCCGGTCAAATACGGCTATTGCGCCGTCGGGCGCGTCGAGGCGGGGCCGGCGGAATGGCTTGGCGAAATCGTGTTTTGCCTCTACCCGCATCAAAGCCGCTTCGTCGCGCCGCTGGACGCCTTGCGCCCGGTTCCACCCGCGACGCCGCCGCGCCGCGCCGCGCTCGCCGCCAATATGGAGACCGCGCTCAATGCGCTGTGGGATTCCGGCGCCGGACCCGGCGACCGCATCGTCGTCATCGGCGCCGGCGTCGTCGGGCTGCTGGTCGCGGCTTTGGCGGCGCGGCTTCCCGGGGCGGAAGTCACGGTCGTCGACTGCGAGCTTTCGCGCGCGAAGGTCGCTCAATCTCTTGGGGCGGGCTTTTGCCGCGCTGCGGATTTCGCGCCGGAAGGCCTCGGCGCCGACGTCGTCTTTCACGCCAGCGCGTCGGGGCAAGGCTTGGCGCAGGCCCTGGCTTGCGCCGGTCTCGAAGCGAGAATCGTCGAAATGAGCTGGTATGGCGCGGGAGAAACGCCGACGCCGCTGGGCGGCGCCTTTCACGCCAACCGCCTGCAACTGGTGTCGTCGCAGGTCGGACAGGTCGCGCCCTCGCGCCGGCCGCGCTGGTCCTACGCCCGTCGCCTCGGCAAGGCGCTCGAACTCCTCGGCGATCCGCGTCTCGACGCGCTGATCACCGAAGAAATTGCTTTCGCCGATCTGCCGCGCGAACTGCCGCGTCTCCTCGCGCCCGGCGCCGCCGGGCTCGCGACGCTCGTGCGCTATTGATCCCAACCAGCGGAGAAACTGCATGTACGCCGTCGAAGTTCGCGACCACATCATGATCGCCCATAGTTTTCGCGGCGAGCTGTTCGGCCCCGCGCAAAGGCTGCACGGCGCGACTTTCGTCGTCGACGTCGCCTTTTTTCGCGAGACGCTGACCGAGGACGCCGTGGTCGTCGACATCGGCCGCGCGCATGACGCGCTGAAGGCGACATTGGCGCCGCTGAACTATCGCAACCTCGACGAAGTCGAGGCGTTCAAGGGGAAGCAGACGACGACGGAGTTCCTCTCGCGCCACGTCTTCGACGCGATGGCGCAGGCGGCGCGCACGGGGCTGCTCGGTCCCGGCGGCGAGGGGATTTCCCGCATTCGCGTGACGCTGCATGAATCGCATGTGGCGCGCGCCTGGTTCGAGGGTCCGGTCTTCGCATGACGCGCCTCGTCTTCGCGATCCCCGGCGATCTCGATGCGCGCACCGGCGGCTACGGCTACGACCGCCGTCTGCTCGCGGCGCTGCCCGCCTTTGGCGTCGAGGCGGTCCATTGCGCTTTGCCCGGCGGCTTTCCGAATCCGAGCGCGGCGGAAATCGCTGCGAGCGTCGCGGCGATCGAAGCTTTGCTGCGCCCCGGCGACGCCGTGCTCGTCGACGGCCTCGCCTTCGGCGCTCTGCCGGAGCCCGCGGTCCGCGCGATCGGGGCGCCGATCGTCGCGCTGTGCCATCATCCGCTGTGTCTCGAAACCGGGCTGTCGCAAGAGCGCAGCCGCGCGCTGCGCGACAGCGAACGGCGCGCTTTGGCTCTGGCCGCGCGCGTGATCGTCACCAGCCCGCACACCGGCGCCGTGCTGACGAAAGATTTCGACGTGCCGGAAGAGAAGATCTCGGTCGCATTGCCGGGCACGGATCCGGCGGCGCGCGCGCGCGGCTCCGGCGGCGCGCCGGCGCTGCTCTCGGTCGGCTCGATCATTCCGCGCAAGGCCTTCGATCTTCTCGTCGAAGCGCTGGCGGGGCTCGTCGATCTCGACTGGCGCCTGCGGATCGTGGGCGGCGACATGGCGGCGCCGGAGACGGCGCGGACCTTGGATGCGCTGATCGAAACCAAAGCACTGGGAAAACGCATCGAGCGGACCGGCGAACTCGCCGCCGAGCCGCTCGGCCGGTTGTTCGATTCGAGCGACGTTTTCGTCTCTCCCTCGCTCTACGAAGGCTTCGGCATGGCGCTCGCGGAAGCCCTTGCGCGCGGACTGCCCATCGTCACGACGACGGGCGGCGCGGCGGCGCAGACGATTCCCGACGCCGCGGCGCTGAAAATTCCGCCGGGCGACGTCGCCGCTTTGCGCGAAGCGTTGCGGCGATTGATCGCCGATTCGGATCTGCGTTCGCGATTGGCCGAGGCCGCTTGGCGCGCGGGCCAGACCCTGCCGCGCTGGGAGGACGCCGCGCGCATCGTCGCGGGCGTGGCCATAGGCGTCGCGGAGACCTCGCAATGAGCGGCTTTGACCCTGACTGGCTGAGCTTGCGCGAAGGCGCGGATCATCTCGCCCGCGACGCCGGTTTGCGCGATGCGGTCTGCGCGACCTTCTCGGGTCGCGCGGAGGTGGCAATCGTCGATCTCGCCTGCGGGACGGGCTCCAATCTGCGCGCTCTGGCCGCGCATCTGCCGGAACGCCAGAAATGGCGCCTCGTCGATCACGACCCGAACCTCCTCGCCGCGGCGCGAAGCGCGCTCCGCCGCTGGGCGGATGGCGTCGAGACGGAGGAGCCGCTCGTGCTGCGCAAGAACGGGCGCCGCCTGGAGGTCGCATTCGATCGACGCGACCTCGCCGCCTTCGACGCCGCGGTTTTCGCTGCGGACGTCGATCTCGTGACCGCGGCGGCCTTCTTCGATCTCGTGTCGAGCGCGTGGATTTCCGTCTTTTGCGCCGCGCTGGCGCAGCGGCGCCTGTCGCTCTACGCCGTGCTTTCCTACGACGGCGTGGAGAAATGGTCGCCGCCGCATGAGGCCGACGCCGCCGTGCTCGCGGCTTTTCACCGGCATCAGGCGAGCGACAAGGGATTTGGGCCAGCGGCCGGACCGCAGGGCGCGAAAGCGCTACGCGAGGCGTTGGAGGCTCGAGGCTATGCCGTCGCCACCGCGCCCAGCCCGTGGCGGCTGGACACGCGCGACGAAGCGTTGATTCAGGCGCTGGCCGACGGCGCCGCGCGCGCCGTGGCGGAGACGGGGCTCGTCGCGGCGCCGCCGATCGAGAAATGGCGTCTGGCGCGACGCAAGGCGGCGGGATGCGAGATCGGTCACCTCGACCTCTTCGCGCATCCGCCATAGGGCGCTCACCACCGCCAACTCGCGGGAAGCATCCGCCAGAGGACATCGTCGCGCTTCACGAGCGCATGGCGCAGCGCGCCGGCGACATGCACGAGCGCCAGCCCGCCGATCGTCAGCCCGCCCGCCTCGTGAAAGCGGAACAGAATCTTCGACAGCGGCTCGTCCTTGGCGAGCAGCGCCGGCAAATTCGCAAGACCGAAGAAAGACGGCCCGAGACCATAGGCGGAGAGCGCCAGCCAGCCGACGATCGGCGTCGCGAGGAGCAGGAGGTAGAGCAGGTGATGGACCGCGGCGGATGCGACGCGTTCGCCGCGCGACAGCGTGGGATAGGGCGGCGGCGCGCCGCGCAGCCGGTTGGCGGTGCGCAAGATCATCAGCGCCAGCAGCGTGACGCCGAAGGACTCGTGCAGGACGTATAGCCGATCCTGCAACGGCCCCGGCTGCAAATCCGCCATGGTCAGGCCGATGGGGATCAGCGCGACGACGAGCGCCGCCACGAGCCAATGCAGAATTTTGGCGGCGATCGAGTAGCCCTTGGTTTCCCGCACGATCATTGCTGCTGCTCCCGGCCGAGATCCTCAGTTGGAGAATTGCCGACGGCTCGTAAAATCGCAATCGAAGAGAACGTCGCCGCCCTCCAGGAGATGCGCTTGCGTCGCCGGACGCAGCGCCGATCTTAAGCACTGGATGGGCGAAAGGTCGAGTCCCGGTCTTCCCGGTCCCGGTCTTCCCGAGCCGATGATCATCGGCGCGACGAGGAGATGCAGGCGGTCGAGGCAGTTCGCTTCGATGAAGGCGGCGACGGTCCGCGCGCCGCCCTCGACGAGGATGCGGCGAAACCCTCTGGCGAAGAGCGCTTCGACGATGGCGGCCGGCGGGATCGTTCCGTGCCGCGCGTCGAGCGGCAGCAACTCTGCGCCCGACGGCGGCGCGGAAAGCTTCGTCGTGGTGACGAGGAAGCGGCGCGCGCCGTCCTCGATGAGCCATTTGCCGGCGCCGTCGAGGCGGCCGCTGGGATCGATCGCCACCCGCGCCGGGTTTTTTCCGGCGACGCGGCGCACGTTCAGTTGCGGATCGTCCGCGACGATCGTGCCCGCGCCGACCACCACAGCGTCGACATGCGCCCGCAGACGATGCAGATGATCGAGCGCCGCGGCGCCGCTGATGTCGCGCGACTCGCCGCTGATCGTGGCGATGCGCCCGTCGAGCGATTGGCCGAGTTGCGCGACGACGAAGGGACGATCCGCCGGGGCCAGCCGGAACGGGGCGAAGACGTCCGCCGAAGGCGGGGGCGCGGCGTCGACGCGAAGCGGGCTCGGAGGGTCGAAATCTTCGTCAATTCGCGGCGTTTGCCGTCCCATTGCGCTTGGCATGCGGCCTCCCGACCATTTTCATGTTGCTCTATAGGTTTTGTGGATTATACTCGGGCTTGTGACTGTAATCCACCGGGATCGGGGTGTTCGTGTTTCAAATTCCCGCGCAAAAGCGCATGCCTTCCACTGCCGGCCTGGTCGACGTGGAGCGGGCGATCGGCGAAATTCGCGCCGGTCGGCCCGTCGTCGTCCATGATGGCGCGACGCGGATCGTGGCCGTCGGCGTCGAGGCGCTCGATCCGGAACTCGCCGCGCAGCTCGAATGGGCGGCGCAGGGATCCGCCCGGCTCGTCCTCACCGCGCCGCGCTTGCGACGGCTCGGGCTCGATCGACATGACGCCGGCTTCGTCGCTTTGCCGCAAATCGACATCGAACGCATCCACACCCTCGCGCTCGACGCGAAAGCCCGCATCGACGCGCCGGCGGCGGCCTTGCCGCCGATATATTCGGCCGGGCTCGAATTGATGCGCTTGTCGCTCGTCTTGCCGGCCGCCGTCGTTTTGGCGGCGCCAGGCGTCGAAGCGCTGCTGCCGGGACTGCTGTCGGTCGCATCGAGCAATCTGCGCGGCTATCGCGCCGCCCGCGCCGCCTCCTTGCGCATCGTGGGCCGCGCGCCGACGCCGCTGGAAGGCGCGCCGAACAGCGAGTTCGTGATCTTTCGCGGCGGCGAAGGCTTGCGCGATCAGGTGGCGATCGTCGTCGGCAAGCCGGCGCTCGACGAGCCCGTGACGGTGCGGCTGCATTCGGCCTGCCTCACCGGCGATCTTTTCGGCAGCCTCAAATGCGATTGCGGCGACCAGTTGCGCGGCTCCGTCCGCGACATGGCGGCGAATGGCGGCGGCGTGCTGCTCTATCTGGATCAGGAGGGACGCGGCAACGGCCTCTCCAACAAAATTCGCGCGTACGACTTGCAGGCGCAGGGCTACGACACTTACGACGCGGACGAGGTGCTCGGTTTTTCTCACGACCAGCGCGGCTTCGATTTCGCGGCCGACATGCTGAAGCAGCTCGGCGTTTCGCGCGTGCGGGTGATGACCAACAACCCCGTCAAAATCGCCGCGCTGCGGGATGCGGGGCTCGAGGTGGTGTCGGACCACCGCGTGCTGGGGCGCCGGAACGATCACAATTTGCGTTATCTCGCCTCGAAGCGCGATCGAGCGGGGCATTTTTTCGAGCAGGATTTGATCGGCGCCGTGGAGGAGCAATGACTCGCCCGAGACACTTTCATGCCGTCGCTGCCGCATTCGTGCTGATCGCCGCGGAAACGACGCCGGCGCGCGCGGCCGGGCCGGTTTCGCCGATCGACATCGACGAAGACGACATCGGCGGCGTGGTCACGAGCAGCGCGGGCCTTGAGGCCGGGGTCTGGGTCATCGCCGAGACGTCTGACCTCGGAACGCGCTTCGCCAAGATCGTCGTCACCGATGAAGAGGGGCGTTACGTCATCCCGGATCTGCCCAAGGCCAAATACCGCGTCTGGGTGCGCGGCTACGGGCTCGTGGACTCTCCCAAAGTCGCCGCGGAGCCTGGAAAAACCCTCGACCTCACGGCCGTCGTCGCGCCGAGCCTCGCCGCCGCCGCGCAATATTATCCGCCGATCTACTGGTTTTCGCTGCTGAAGGTTCCGGGGCGCGAAAAATTCCCCGGAACGGGCCCTTCCGGCAATGGCGTGCCGGAAAGCTTCCACTCGCAGGAGCAGTGGCTCGATCTCGTCAAGACCAACGGCTGCGGCCCCTGCCATCAGCTCGGCAATCTCGCGACCCGGACGATTCCCGCCGCGCTCGGCCATTTCGACTCTTCGGTCGAGGCGTGGCGGCGCCGCCTGCAATCGGGGCAGGGCGGCACGGCGATGATCAACGGCATAACCCGTCTCGATTCGGCCGACGGCGGACAGCTCGCGCTGTTCGCCGATTGGACCGACCGCATCGCCGCCGGCGAGCTTCCGCGCGAGACGCCGCCGCGTCCCGTCGGCGTCGAGCGCAACCTCGTCGTGACGGTGCGCGACTATGCCGATCCCAAGCATTATCTCCACGACCTCGCGCTGACCGACAAGCGCAAGCCGACGGTCAATCCATACGGCTCGATCTATGGCGCGACGGAGCTCGGCGGCGACGACGTTCCCGTGCTCGACCCCGTCAAGAACACCAAGACGCTGCTCCCCGCGCAATTGCGCGACGCGGACGCGCCGAGTTCGCTCCTCGCCAATCCCGTGATCGCGCCGTCGCCCTATTTTGGCGCGGAGGCGCTGTGGAACAGCAGGTTCAACGCGCACACGCCGACGATGGACGCGCAGGGCCGCATCTATTTCGCCGCGCAGACGCGGTCGCCGAAAAGCACGCCGGACTATTGCGGCAAGAGTTCTCCGATCCGCTCGGCGCAGCTCTATCCCTTGCCGGCCAAACCGGACGGATTCGTCGGCAACGCCCGTCAGGTCTCGGTTTACGATCCCAAATCCAAGCAATGGTCCTTCATCGACACCTGCTTCGGCTCGCATCATCTGAATTTCGCCGCCGACGCCAACGACACGCTCTTCCTCAACAATTCCGCGCAGGGCGAGCTGGCGGTGCTGGGTTGGGTGGACACGAAGAAGTTCTGGGCGACCGGCGACGCCGCGAAGGCGCAGGGGTGGACGCCGCTGATCGTCGACACCAACGGCGACGGCAAGCGCGGCGCGGCGTGGAACGAGCCCGGCAAGCCGATCGATCCCGCCAAGGACACGCGCGTTCCCTTTGGCCTCTACAGCGTTTCCTGGAGCGCCGCGGACGGTTCGGTATGGGGCTCCAACCTCACCTTCCCCGGCTACGCCATCCGCGTCGCGCTCGGCGACAATCCGCCGGAAACGGCGTTGACCGAAGTCTACAAGGTTCCGCCGCCCGGCTATGGGATTCGCGGCGCGGACGTCGACGGCGAGGGCGTGTTCTGGGCCGCGCTCGGCAGCGGCCATCTCGCCAGCTTCGACCGCCGCAAATGCAAGGGCCCACTCAATGGCGCCGACGCCGAAAAAGGCGAGAAATGCCCGGAAGGCTGGAGCTTTCATCCGCTGCCGGGACCAGGTTTTGCAGGCGCGCCGGGCGCGGCCGAAATGCCCTATTACGCTTGGGTGGATCGGCACGACATTCTCGGGCTTGGTCCAAACACGCCCTTCGCCACCGGCAATGAGTCCGACTCGCTGCACGCCTTGGTGAAAGGCGGCATCGTCGAACTGCGCGTGCCCTATCCGCTGGGCTTCTACGCCAAGGGCGTCGACGGGCGCATCGACGATCCCGGCGCCGGCTGGAAAGGCCGCGGCCTCTGGTCGACCTCGGGCAATCGCACGCCTTTCCACATCGAGGCGGTCGACGCGCCGGCGCCCGGGGCTCCGGGCAAGACGCCGCAAAGCTACTCCAGCCCGCTCGTGGTGAATTTTCAACTGCGCCCGGATCCGCTCGCGCATTGACGGCGCATAAAAGTCCAAACCGCTCACGCCTTTGGGGGAGGCCAAATTCCATGCTGTCCGCACTCACTTTCGTTCATCGCTGGGTCGGCGTCGTCTTGGCGCTGTTCATGCTCGTCTGGTTTTCGACGGGGGCGGTCATCGCCTTCCTCGGCGCGCCGGGCGTCTCGCGCCAGCAGCAACTCGCTCATGCCGCGAGTCTTTCGCCGCAAGACGGCTGGCTCTCGCTGGGCGACGCGCTGCGTGCGAGCGCGGCGGCGCGCAAGGAAGCTTCGAGGGGAGAAAGCGCGAGTGGCGGCGGGATGGGAGGCCATGGGACGGACGGCGGCGGACATTCCCGCAAGGCGCACGACGCCGCCGTGATCGCCGATGCGCGCCTCGCGCGGGTCGGCGGCGCGCCGGTCTGGCTCGTCGAAGACGATCTTGGCCGGCGCTTCGCCCTTTCGGCTCTGGATGGCGCGCTCGTCTCCTTTTCCGCCGATGAGGCGCAGCGCATCGCCGGCGACTGGCTCGGCGCGGCGACGCTCGCCTATGTCGACACGGTCGACGCGCCGGTAGGCGTGCGCAACGCCGAGGCCCTGAAACCCTTCCATCGCTTCGCGGTGGAGGATGGCGCCGGCACGCAGATCGTCGTCTCGGCGCGCACCGGCGAGGTCGTGCAGGTCGCGACGCGCGTCGAGCGCGGTTTCTCCTACGTCGGCAATTGGCTGCATTTGTTGCGCTGGCTGGACGCGCTCGGCGCCGGCGACTATCGCCGCGACGCGCTGAGCTGGGCCGGTTTCTTCGCCGCGGCCGGCGCCTTGACCGGCGTCGTGCTGGGCTGGATTCGCTGGCGGCCGGGATTTTTCGGGCGTCCGACCTATGCGAGAGGCCGCACGCAGCCCTACCGCGAATTCTGGTTCAAATATCACTTCTGGGCCGGGCTGATCGGCGGCAGTTTCGCCCTGCTGTGGGCGACCAGCGGTTTTCTTTCGACCAATCCCGGGCAGATTTTTTCGCAGGCCGCCGCGAGCCGGGAAGAACTGGCGCGCTATCGCGGAACGGCGCTGCCCGCCGTGATCTCGAACTGGAAGCCGAGCGCCGCGCTCGCCCTCGGCGCGGACGTCGCGGAGGCGGCGTGGAGCCGGCTTGGCGAGGACGCCATTCTGTTCGCCGTCGCGCACGACGGCGCAAGGCGGCCTTTGAACGTCGAAGGGACGAAAACGGCGTTTGGCCAAGACGCTCTGCTGGGAGCGGCGCAGCGTCTCGCCGGCGAGAGCAAAATCTTTGCGCATGAAGCGCTGACTTCCTACGACGGCTATTACTACCCCAATCGCCGCCAGAGCGCCGCCGACAAGCCGCTTCCCGTGCTGCGTGTCGATCTTGCGGATCAAGGACGCACCTCGCTCTACGTAGATCCCGTCGACGGGCGCCTGCTCGCCAAATTCGACGCGAGCCGGCGCGCCTACCGCTGGCTCTATTCGGCTGTGCACCATTGGGATTTCGGCTGGTTCGAGAACCGCGTGATTTGGAATTTCTGGATGGCGATCTGGATCGCCTTCGGGCTCGCCTTGAGCGCAACGGCGCTGGTGCTCGCCTGGCGGCGCCTTCGCCGAACATCCGCCGAAACACTCGCCAAAGTCGGGCGGTTGAAACAAGTCGGAACTTTGGAGTCCACCTGATGGCGCGACGCGGCGAAATTCACCCACGGATCATCGCGTCCCTTTTCCTCGCCGAAGCGAGGTCGTTGCAAATGGAGAGTCCGCGCCATGCGTAAAACCCCCTCATCTTCCCTCGCAAGCTTCTTGCCGAGGCTCTGGGGCGCCGGCCCCGCTCGGAAATCCCTCGCGGATGGCGCGCAGCCCAGCGCAGGGGAGGCGCCGGCGGACGCTTGGGAGAAGCGCGGCTTCGCGATCCGCGTCGAGGACGTCGAGCAGGATTTCGGGGCCTTCCCGGCGCTGCGCAATCTGTCGCTCGACGTGGCGCCCGGCGAACTCGTCGCGCTGCTCGGCCCCTCGGGTTCGGGCAAGACCACGTTGCTGCGGGTCATCGCCGGGCTCAACGCGCCCGATCGCGGACGCGTCTATTTCGACGGAGAAGACGCGACCGATCTCTCGATACAGGAACGGCGCATCGGTTTCGTTTTCCAAAACTACGCGCTGTTCAAGCATATGGCGGTGGCGGACAACATCGCTTACGGTTTGCGGGCGCGGCCGCGTTCGCAGCGCCCGTCCCGCGCCGCGATCGCCGCGCGGGTCGAAGAACTGCTGGTTTTGGTGCAACTCGACGGGCTCGGCGCACGCTACCCGACGCAACTTTCGGGAGGCCAGCGCCAACGCGTCGCGCTGGCGCGTTCGCTCGCCATCCAGCCGCGGGTTCTCTTGCTCGACGAGCCTTTCGGCGCGCTCGACGCGCAGGTGCGCAAGGACTTGCGCCGCTGGCTGCGCGACGTTCACAAGCGCATCGGTTTGACGACGATTTTCGTCACCCACGATCAGGACGAGGCGATGGACCTCGCCGATCGCGTGGCCGTGCTCAACCAGGGGCAGATCGAACAAGTCGGCACTCCCGCGGAGCTTTACGATCGTCCGGCGTCGCCTTTCGTGATTTCCTTCGTCGGCGAAGCCGTCGCCTTGCCCGTCGACGTTGCGAACGGCCAGGTGACTTTCGGCGGAAGAGAGCTCCACATCGACTCGCAAGGACTTGGCAGCGGGCCGGCGCGCGTCTTCTTTCGTCCTTCCGACATCGTCATCGCCGAAGCGGGGGCGGGCGAGATCGAAGGCCGTGTCGAAAGCCTGCGTCGGACGCCCGCCGGCATTCGCGCCACGATCGCGATCGACGGTTATGACCAGACTCTCGAAATCGACTCTTCGATCGCGAGCGCCGCCGTGATCGGCAGCCATGTGCCGCTTCACTTGTCGAAAGCGCGCCTGTTTCCCGACGACGCGCGTCGACCCCGCGCCAAAGTCGCTTGATCGCGGGCCGCGCAACGCGCGGAACCAGGCCGTTGGGCGCCGCGGATACGGCGCCCATGTGGGACGTCAAAGCCCGTCGAACAGCGCCGTCGACAGATAGCGTTCCGCAAAAGACGGGATGATCACCACGATGTTCTTGCCGGCGGCTTCCGGCCGCGCGCCGATTTCCAGAGCCGCCGCGAGCGCGGCGCCGGAGGAAATGCCGACGGGGACGCCCTCGAGGCGTGCGACTTCGCGCGCCGTGTCGAACGCCGTCTGATTGCCGATCGTGACGATTTCGTCGATGACCCCGCGATCGAGAATGGGGGGAACGAAGCCCGCTCCGATTCCTTGGATCTTGTGCGGCCCCGGCGAGCGGCCGGAGAGCACGGCAGAATCTTCCGGCTCGACGGCGACGATCCGCAAACTCGGGCGCCGCGGTTTCAACGCGAGGCCCACGCCGGTGATGGTGCCGCCGGTGCCGACGCCGCTGACGAAATAATCGACCTCCCCCGCCGTGTCGTTCCAGATTTCCTCGGCCGTCGTGGCGCGATGGATTTCCGGATTGGCCGGATTCTCGAACTGCTGCGGCAGGACCGCGCCGGGAGTTTCGGCGACGAGTTCGTTCGCCCGCGCGACGGCGCCCTTCATGCCCTGCGCGGCCGGCGTCAGCACGAGTTCGGCGCCGAGCAGCGCCAGCATCTTGCGGCGCTCGATCGACATCGACTCCGGCATGACGAGAATGAGGCGATAGCCGCGCGCGGCGGCGACGAAAGCCAGAGCAATGCCGGTGTTGCCGGAGGTCGGCTCGATCAGCACGGTCTTGCCGGGCGCGATCCTGCCGCTCGCCTCCAGCGCGTCGATCATCGCGACGCCGATGCGGTCCTTGACGCTGGCGATCGGATTGAAGAATTCCAGCTTGGCGAGGATATTGGCTTTCACGTCGTGTTTTTGCGCCAGCTTCTCGAGGCGCACCAGCGGCGTCTCGCCGATCGTTTGGACGATCGAATCGTAGATGCGTCCGCGACCCGGCTTTGCGGGGGGCGTGTATGTGCGTCCATTGGACATTTCGGATTCCTTCACTTGCTGGGATGAGAGATTCGCCAGATCGTCCCGTTGCCGTCCTCGCTGACGAGAAGCGCGCCGTCCGGCGCGACGGCGACGTCGACCGGCCGCGCCCAGACGCGCGCATCGTCCACGACGAAACCGGTCAGAAAATCTTCGTAGTCTCCCGTAGGCTTGCCGTTTTCGAACTTCAGCCGCACGACCTTGTATCCCGTGCGCTTGGCCCGGTTCCACGAGCCGTGCAGCGCGACGAAGGCGTCGCCTTCATATTCCGGCGGAAATTGCGCGCCTTCGTAGAAGGCGACGCCGAGCGGCGCGGAATGGGGCTGGAGCAGCACGTCGGGAACGGCGACATGGCTCGCGAGGTCGGGGCGTTCGCCGGCATGCCGCGGGTCGACGTGATCGCCGATGTAGAACCAGGGCCAACCGTAAAACGCGCCGGCCCGAACATGGGTCGCATAGTCGGGCGGAAGATCGTCGCCGAGCAAATCGCGTTCGTTGACGACGCACCACAATTCGTCGGTATGCGGCCGAAGCGTCATTCCCGAGCAGTTGCGCAGCCCCGCCGCATACACGCGTCTGTGCGCGCCGTCGGGATCGAAGGCGAGCACGTCGGCGCGCAGCAGTTCCGGCCCGCCGCTCGCGCCGAGCCCGTTGGCTTTTTCGAGCGCCGCCGTCTCTTCCGTCGACAGCCGCGCATGTCCCTCGGCGACGTTGGTTTTCGAGCCCACGGCGACATAGAGAGTTTCGCCGCCGGGCGAGAAGACGATGTCGCGGGTCCAATGGCCTCCGTCTTGCGGGAGGTCGCTCACGACGGTCTCGGGAGCGCCGCGCGCCTCGATGTCGCCGGCGCGATAGGGGTAGCGCAGCACTTTCGATGTCGTCGCGACATAGAGCCACTGCGGCTCGGGACCGGGAGGATAGAAGGCGAGACCGTAGGGCCGGTCGAGCCCGCGTGCGAAAACCGTTTCCTTAACGGGTTTCGCGCTGGCCTGGTCGAGGCGAAAGGCGTGCACGCGCCCGCCGTTGCTCTCGGTGACGAAGACGTCGCCGTTCGGCGAAATGCGAATGACGCGCGGCCCCTCGAGCCCCGCGGCGAACAGTTCCGCCGAAAAGCCAGGCGGCGTCTTTGGCGCGGCGCCGTCGGGACGCGCCACGACCTGCGAACGCGAGGCGGTCGACCCGCTCGCGAAAGGCGCGGGCAGATCGGCCGGCGAGATTTTTCGCCGGACGCCCGGGGCGTCGGCGCGCCAGTCCGAGAAGGCGGCCGCGCCTTGCAGCAAGAGATTCGGCTCCGCCGTCGCCGCGCCGGCGACAAAGATGGAGCCGAGCGCCGCGAACGGAATCTTCATATGCCGCCGCCGTTGTCGAAGGCTTCGACGCTGGCCTTCGCCTGCGTGATGTTGCTGCCCGGCGGAACGCCGTGGGTGAGCCAGACGTTGCCGCCGATCGCGGAGCCGCGTCCGATGGTGATGCGCCCGAGCACGGTCGCGCCGGCGTAGATGACCACATCGTCCTCGATGATGGGATGCCGCGGCTTGCCTTTCACCAAGGCGCCGTTCTCGTCGGTCTCGAAGCGCTTCGCGCCGAGCGTCACGGCCTGATAGAGGCGCACGCGCTTGCCGATGCGCGCGGTTTCGCCGATCACGACGCCCGTGCCGTGATCGATGAAGAAACCTTCGTCGATTTCGGCGCCCGGATGGATGTCGATTCCGGTCTGCGAATGGGAGATTTCCGCGACGATGCGCGCCAGCATCGGCGCGCCGAGCAGGTAGAGCTGATGTGCGAGCCGATGCCGGATCACGGCGGCGACGCCCGGATAGCAGAAGACGACCTCGTCGACGCTGCGCGCGGCGGGATCTCCGGCGAAGGCGGCGCGAATGTCGGTGTCGAGCAAGGCGCGCACTTTCGGCAGCGCCTGCGCGAATCGCCTTGCGATGTCGAGGGCGCGCCGTTCGGCCTCGGCTTGGGGCAGTTCCTCCGCCTCGGAAACGAGCAGCAATTCGCGACGAATTTGCTCCTGCAGCGCTTGCAGCACCCGTTCCAACGCGCCGGTCAGGAAGCGGTCGACGCTCTCGGCCGTGAGGTCCGGGGGGCCGAAATGCCTCGGATAGAGCGCGGCGACGAGACCCTCGACGATGTCGCCGACCGCGCCGCGCGACGGCAATTGCGGCAGCGCGCCGTTGCGATAGCGTCTTTGCTGCGAGGCTTTGCGCAGGTCTTGCAGAGCGTCGACGATCTCGCCGACGTCGATCCTGTCGTCTCGAAGCGTGCTGGGTTCGACATGTTTCGTCATCGTTCACACCCGCTGCGGCCGGAGAGACCGACGACGCCGAGGAGCGCGCGGCGAAATCGCCCGTCGCGCGCCCGGTCCGCCATCGCAACGTCGTCGCGTCTAGAGCCGGCCTCGTTACTTCAACTGATCCGCCACTTTGTCTATGCCCGCCTTCGCGCAGGCCTCGTCCTTGTCGCCGCCCGGCGCGCCCGAAACCCCGACCGCGCCGATGACCACGTCGCCGAGTTTGATCGGCAAGGCGCCCTGAATGGCGATGACGCCGGAAAGTTGCGCTTGGCCGGAGGTCGGATTGTCCTTGACGCGTTGCGCGAACTCGCCCGACGGAATGCGGAAAGTGCGCGCCGTATAAGCCTTGCGCTGGCTGTTTTCCAGCGTGTGCGGCGAGGCTCCGTCGCCGCGGATGCCGATCAGCGACTGCCCTTCCAGGCCGACGACGGTCACGGACACGCGATGGCCCTGCTGCGCGCAGGTCTCGTAGGCGGTTTGCGCGATGGCGAGCGCGGTCGGCGTCGACAGCACTTTTTGAGTCAGAAGTTCGGCGCGCGCCGGCTGCAGGCCGCAAGCAGCGAGACACAAGGCAAGGAGCGGCAGAGATTTCAGCGTCATTCGGATCGATCCGCATTTTTACGAGGATGATCCAGGCTAGCAGAGCATAAACATAGTGTAAAGATATGATACTTAGGCCGTTGAGAATTTTTTTGGCTCGCCGCCGCTTTTGGAGTTCATGCGACGAGACCGACGAGCGTCATGATAAGAATGGTTTTACCGCAGCTTCGTCGTCGCCGGCGGGGCGTTCTCCATCGGGCGCGGCACTTGACCTGCTGGCGCCAACAGCCTATTTATTATCTTGGATGATAGGAATTATGGAATGAATGCGCAGGTCGAACCGAGTGCTCTCCATGGGAGCCGCAGACCCCACAAGCCCGCGGCCGAGCAGCTCGCGACCACCGTCGCGGAACGGCTGAAGCGATTGATGGCGCGTCGCGGCGGATCCTTCGAGCGCTTGGCGGAATTGAGCGGAATCGATTCCAAGGAATTGTCGCGCATCGAGTCCGGCGCGGCGTCGCCGACGATCGGCCATCTGTGGCGCATCGCCAATGCGCTCGGCGTGCCTTTCGGCAGTCTCGTCGCGTCGAAGGAGCGCCAGGGCGTCTTCGTCATACGCAAGAACCAGGCGCAGCGCATCAGCTCCAGCGGCGGCGCGTTCTATTCGCGCGCGCTCTATCCTTACGACTGCCAAAGGCCGGTCGAATTCTACAACGTCGTGATCGGCCCCTCCCATCTGGAGCGCGCCGAGGCGCATGCCCCGGGAACCAAGGAAAACATCGTCGTCTCGAAAGGCTCGGTGGAGATCGTCGTCGGAAAGGAGCAGCCGGTGCAGCTGGACGAAGGCGACGCCGTGGATTTCCTCGCCGACGTGCCGCACAGCTATCGCAATCTCGGCGTGCAGCCGGCGGTGCTTTATCTCGTGATGTCCTACGACGCGCCGGAGGAGTTCGGGCGCTCGGCGTGAGGCCGTTGGAAAAGACGAAAGGTTTAGTTTCAGATCAGCATACCAATTTTATAGACCTATACTATGCTTGTCGACTTTGTTATGCTTGATATTCCGAGGGTTTTCTCTTGAATGTCTCTTGCGACGCCAGCTCCGCTGGCGTATGAGGGCGTTCGTCGCGAGTTCGCCGCTCGCCACGCGCTACAACGCTGCTTCCTGGACCGTCGGCAGTTGGCCCGCTTCACTCGCGAGAGGGCGGCCGTGCTCAAAGTCGCTTCGAGGAAAAATTCGCATGACTGCTGAACCTGAAATCCGCCGAACTTTGAGCGAATCGGCGGCGAGACAACTCGCCAATGCGACGAAGACGCGTCCGCAATGGTCGGGCATCACGCCGCGCTGGCTCGTCTCCTTTCTGCCCTGGGTGCCGGTCGAAGCCGGCATCTATCGCCTCAACCGCGTCAAGGAATCCTCGGCGCTGACCGACGCGGACGTGCAATGCAGTCCGGCGCGCGATCGCGACGCCGATTTGCCGGAAACCTTCGTCGACTACGAGGACCATCCGCGCGAATATTCGATGAACGCGGTGACGACCGTCCTCGACGTGCAGACGCGCGTCTCCGATCTCTACAATCACCCCTACGATCAGATTCAGGAGCAAGTCCGGCTGCTCACCGAAAAGGTGAAGGAGCGGCAGGAAGCCGAACTGATCAACAACGCCGAATATGGCTTCATCGCCAACGCCGCGCCCTCGATGCGGATCAAGACGCGCGGCGGGGCGCCGACGCCGGACGATCTCGACGAGCTCATCAGCAAAGTCTGGAAGGAGCCAGCCTTCTTCCTCGCGCATCCGCGCGCCATCGCGGCCTTCGGACGCGAATGCACGCGCCGCGGCGTGCCGCCGCCGACGGTGACGCTGTTCGGTTCGCCCTTCTTGACCTGGCGCGGCCTGCCGCTCGTGCCGAGCGACAAGCTCTACGTCGACGAGAAGGGCAAGACCAACATTCTGCTGCTGCGCACCGGCGAAAAGAAGCAGGGCGTCATCGGCCTGTTCCAGCCGGGCGTGCCGGGCGAAGTGGCGCCCAGCCTTTCCGTGCGGTTCATGGGCATCAACCGCAAGGCGATCGCGTCCTACCTCATCTCTCTCTATTGCTCCGCCGCCGTGCTGACGCATGACGCGCTGGGCGTTCTCGAGGATGTCGACGTCGGCAAGTTCCACGATTACGCCGACAAATACGCCAAGCATTGATTTGCGCCGGCGGCTTGAAGCCGCCGGCCGCCCATCATTCTCCGAGGAACGCCAAGAATGTCATCTGCGCAGTCGATTCCGGCGTCGCCCAACTTGCCCGCGACCGACGTTCCCTCGCACGAGGCGTTGGAGCGCCACGCGCCGGCGCCTTTCGATCCGCAGATGATCGCGCAAATGGCCAACGCCTTCTTCCAGCTGCAGCCGCATCAGGCCCCTTCGGCGCCGATCGCGCCGGGCGCGCCGATCGCCGCCCCGCTCGCGCCGGAGGCGCCCGCGCCCAGCGTCGTCACCACCGTGGCGCCTCATGCGCCGGCGCGGTCCGCCTACGGACCGCCCGATCTGCCGCCGACGACCATTCCTTCCGTCGTGCCGACGCCCAACGTCGCCGCGCCGGCGGCGCCCTCGAACACACAGCCGGGGTCGCGCCCGCTCGGCATGCCGGATGCGCCGCAGCCCGGCGCCTCGGTCGGATCCGCGCCAATGGATTCGCCCGCCGAGATCGACTACAGCCTGATCCCGCGCCTGCTCGGCGACGCGTTGGCGCTCACGCCGAGCGCGCACGCCGCGCCGGTCCATCTGGGCTTGGCTCCCGCCGACGTTCCCGGCGGCGCGGGCATCCCGCAGGCCGACAATCTCTATTTTCTGCGCGAAAGATCCGTTCCGAGCGCTCCGATGTCGCCGCCGTCCGCTCGGGCGCCCCAGAGTGGCGAATCGGCCGCGGCGCCGGACCCCTTCGCGGCTCCCGCCGAAGAAAATTTCACGATCGCGAGTCCGTCGGACGCCGATCCGCATCGCTTCTCCGATGCGGCTTCCCTGGCGACGCCGCCCGCGCCGGCGCCCGCTTTCGAGGGTTACGAGAGCCGCGTCGCCCCGGGCGCCGCCGGGCCGGCCGCGCATGACGCGCTCTATTTCCTCGGCAATTCCGGCGGACATCAAGGCGCGCTTCCGAGTGCCCCCGCCGAAGCGAAGGACGCCCCGCCGAGCTACGAACCGCAACTCTATTCGAGCGCGGACTCGCCGCGCCAGCCCTTCGATCCCTATCGCGTCAAGCGCGACTTCCCGATCCTGCAACAGCAGGTGCACGGCAAGCCGCTCATCTGGCTCGACAACGCCGCGACGACGCAAAAGCCGCAATCGGTCATCGACCGCATCGCGCATTTCTACGAATACGAAAACTCCAACATTCACCGCGCCGCCCATGCGCTGGCGGCGCGCTCGACCGACGCCTATGAGGCGGCGCGCGAAAAAGTCCGCCGCTTCCTGAAGGCGCCTTCCGCGCAGGACATCATCTTCGTGCGTGGCGCGACCGAGGGAATCAATCTCGTGGCGCAGGCCTGGGGCCGCCGCAACGTCGGTCCGGGCGACGAAATCGTCGTCTCCTGGCTCGAGCATCACGCCAACATCGTCCCCTGGCAGCAGCTTTGCGCCGAGGTCGGGGCAAAGCTTCGCGTTGCGCCGGTCGACGACCGCGGCCAGATCATTCTCGAGGAATATGAGAAGCTTCTCGGGCCGAAGACGCGCATCGTCGCCGTGACGCAAGTGTCGAACGCGCTCGGCACGGTGACGCCGGTGCGGGAGATCACCGCGATGGCGCATCGCCACGGCGCCTGCGTGCTGATCGACGGCGCGCAATCCGTCTCGCACATGCCGGTCGACGTGCAGTCGATCGACTGCGACTTCTTCATTTTCTCCGGCCACAAAGTGTTCGGCCCGACCGGCATCGGGGTGGTCTACGGCAAGAAGGACGTGCTCGAACACATGCCGCCGTGGCAGGGCGGCGGCAATATGATCGCCGACGTCACCTTCGAAAAGACGATCTATCAGGGGCCGCCGGAGCGCTTCGAGGCCGGCACCGGCAACATCGCCGACGCGGTGGGGCTCGGCGCGGCGCTCGACTATGTCGAGAGCGTCGGCATGGAGATCATCGCGCGCTACGAGCACGACCTCCTCGTCTATGCGACGGAAAAGATGCGCCTCGTGCCCGGCCTCACCTTCATCGGCACGGCGGCGGAAAAGGCCTCGGTGCTGTCCTTCGTGCTCGATCGCCACAACACGCAGGACGTCGGCAAGGCGCTGGATCGCGAGGGCATCGCCGTGCGCGCCGGCCATCATTGCGCCCAGCCGATCCTGCGCCGCTTCGGGCTCGAGGCGACGGTGCGCCCGTCGCTCGCCTTCTACAACACCTGCGCCGACGTGGACGCGCTGGTCGCGGCTTTGTTGAAACTGCAGCGCGCCTAAGGCATAATCATCTGAATTAAATGAGTGTTCGGGGACGGCAGCGGACGCCGTCCCTCGCTTTTGGCCCTATTGTTTAGTTAGTCTACCATCCTTATTGACTATTGGCCTTGCGCGGGCTAGCTTCCGATCAAAGCATCATTTTCTACGAAGAAAGACGGCCATCGTGCTGACCAAAAAGGGCAAATACGGCCTGAAGGCGATGGTGCATCTGGCGCAATTTCCGCCGGGGCAGCCGATCCCGGTGCTGGAGGTTGCGACGGCGCAACAAATTCCCAAAAAATTCCTCGACGCGATCCTCGGAGAATTGCGCAATTCCGGCTTCGTGCACTCCAAAATGGGCAAGGGCGGCGGCTATACGCTGGCGCGCGACGCCGACCGCATCAGCGTCGGCGACATCGTGCGCGCCATCGACGGCCCGCTCGCGCCTTTGCCCTGCGCCAGCAAGACCCGCTATCGACGCTGCGACGATTGCAAGAGCGAAGCGCAATGCGCCGTGCGCCTCATGATGATCGACGCGCAGCGCGCGCTCTCGCAGGTGCTCGACAATTGCTCGCTGGCGCAAATGCGCCGCCTCGGCGAGGCCGGCGCCGACGCATTGAATTTCGATAATTGAGAGTGCCTCGGCGCGTGAATCGCGACGGGTCGGCGCAGGCGTTCTCCAGTCGTTGCGCGCGACGCCGGAAGAACTTCGCGAGGGCGAATCCGCTGCGACGACGGTTGCCGGATAGTCGAGCCTTGCGTTTGCGGCGACTCGCCGGCGCGCTCGGAAGCGCCGGCGAAGAAGCGGCGCGTATCGCGGACGATCCAGCGTTGCCGCGATCGAGCCGGTTCATCGATTGCCTTGCGGCGGAAGCCGCGGAACAGCGGCTTTCGAAAAGTCGCGGACGAAGCTCGAGGCAAGGCGAGCCGCCCCGGCCACCCGCGCCTCATTGCGGCTTTGGCCAAAAACCCTGCGGCGCGCCGGGGGATCCGACCTGCGTCGTGTCCACGGGCCCTTCGCCGACGATTTGCACGATGACTTCTTCGTCCCCGGCGCCGTCCCAATGCACGCCGCCCGACGGATGCAGCATATAAGAGCCGGCCTTCAGCGGCACGGCCTTGTTGAAGTCCAGTTCCGGGCCCGTCCCGGTCCACCAGACGCCCTTGATCACCGTGGCGTGACGGTCCTGCGAGTGGAAATGCGGGGCGGAATGGGCTCCGGGCGGAAATTTGTTGCGCACGACATAGAGGCCGGGCTTCGTCGGATCGCCGAAGAGCACGGTCGTCTGGGGGCCCACGCCCAGCGGACTCTTGAACCGAATCTCGCTCTCGTCGATGCGCAGAAAAGCGCGCTCCTCTTGCGCCGCGAACGCGACGGTTCCGCCCAGAAACAGGCCAAGCCAAGCGGCGCGGCGCAGGACTCTCTTCTTCATTGGCTTTCCCTTCGCCTCATGCTGCGCCCTCGCCCCCGGCAAGCGCCGCGCGGCTTCAGGCCGTCACCCTCAATACCATACGTTTACGATATGATTCAATGCGTGGCGCGCGGCGCGGACGCCACTGTGTTGCTCGCTTATCTCATAGTTTGTCTGAATCATTTCAGGGGATAGGCATGAAATTTTTCCGACAAAGGTTATAGACATAAGCGGATTGGCATACTAATCTGACCGAACGAGTAGGAAATTGGCGCGGCGAGTTCGCGCCGCTCGCTACGTGGGCATTCGACGGGGTTTGAATCATGAGAAGGACGACGAAATTCGGCATTGCGGCTTTGCTGGTCGGGGTCTCGACCCTCGCGCTTTCCGCCGCGGCGCAGGAGAAAGCCGGCGACGCCGCCAATTCTCAAGCGTCCTCCGCGCCGGCGCCGGTTGCCGCGGTGGCGGCGCCGAGCGCGCCGGCGCCCGCAGCGACGGCGCAGGCCGACGCTGGCGCGAAGGCCGACGCCGGCAAGGCCGATGCGGCCGGCAAGGCGACGAACGCCAAGCCGCTGTGGTCCTGGCAGCCGGTGCAGGCGCAATTCATTCCGGTCGTGCAGCAAAAGAACTGGGTGCGTCAGCCGCTCGACGCCTTCGTTCTCACGAAGCTCGAGGCCAAGGGGCTTGCGCCTTCTCCCGACGCGGATCGTGCGACTTTCATCCGCCGCGCGACGCTCGACGTCTGGGGCGTCATTCCGACGCCCGAAGAGGTCGCCGCCTTCGAGAAGGATACGTCGGCCGACGCCTATGAGAAGGTCGTCGACCGGTTGCTGGCTTCGCCGCGCTATGGCGAACGCCAGGCGCGCTTGTGGCTCGATCTGTCGCGCTACGCCGACAGCGCCGGGTTCCAGAACGACAATACGCGGCCGAACTTCTTCCGTTACCGCGACTATGTGATCAACGCCTTCAACGAGAACAAGCCCTATTCGCGTTTCATTCAGGAGCAGATCGCCGGCGACGAAATCGCGCCGGGCGACCAGAAGGTGCTCGTCGCGACCGGTTTCCTCGCCGGCTATCCCGACAACAGCAATTCGCGCGATCTCGTTCAGCGCAAATATCAGATCACGACCGACATGACCGACACGGTCGGCCAGGCGATCCTCGGCACGACGGTCGGCTGCGCGCGCTGCCACAACCACAAGACCGACAAGTTCACGCAGAAGGATTATTATTCGCTGCAGGCCTTCTTCGCCAACACGGCCTTCGACGAGAAGACCCCGGCCGAAAAGGGTCCGCAGGAGCTCGCCTACGAGAAAGCGCAGGCGGCCTACGACGAAGCGACGAAGGAAATTCGCGACAAGCAAAAAGCCATCATCGATTCGGTCCGCGACGCGGCGTTCAAATATCACAAGGAGCGCTATCTGACGGACAGCCGCGAGTCGATCTTCAAGCCGAAGGACCAGTGGAACGCGCTCGATCGCTGGGTCAACCATCGTCTCGACGCCGTGACCGACGACGCCGCGCTCGCCGGCTTCCTGCGCTATGCCGCCGACGACAAGTCGGCGCCGGAGCACAGCGAAGAAATCGTCAAGAAGGCCGACGAATATCAAAAGCTCACCCAAGAGCTGCGCAAATTCGCCAATAAGCGTCCGGAGCGCGGCTCGAACACCTTCACGGCCGCGACCGAACTCGGTCATTCGGATGCGCCGCCGACCTTCGTCTTCTTCGGCGGCAATCACGAGCGCCCGCTCGACGAGGTGCAGCCCGCCTTCCCGGAGGCGATTACGAGCGAGAAGCCCGACATCAAGCCGCTGGAAGGCTCCTCGGGACGACGCACGGCGCTCGCCAATTGGCTGGTCGCTCCGAGCAATCCGCTGACGGCGCGCGTCTTCGTCAACCGCATCTGGAACCAGTATTTCGGCAAGGGCATCGTCGCGACCGTCAGCGATTTCGGCAAGGCCGGCGACAAGCCGACCAATCAGGAGTTGCTCGACTATCTCGCCGATCGCTTCGTCAAGGACGGCTGGGACGTGAAGAAGCTGCATCGTCAGGTTCTTCTGTCCAGTGTCTATCGCCAGTCGTCCAATCAGCGCGAGGACGTCGCCAAGGTCGATCCCGACGGCAAGCTGCTCGCAGCCTTCCCGCGCAAGCGGCTCGAGGCGGAAGAGATTCGCGACTCGATCCTCGTCGCCTCGGGCAAGCTGAACGAGCAGATCGGCGGACCGAGCGTGTTTCCGCCCGTTCCGGCCAATCTCACCGGCGGCGGCAACTTCAACCAGGATCCCGCCTGGACGACCTCGAAAAACCCGAAGGATTGGGTGCGCCGGAGCATCTACACCTTCACGCGCCGCAGCCTGCCCTATCCGCTGCTCGAAACCTTCGACATGGCCAATGCGCAGCAGATCCACAGCAAGCGCGACGTGACCACGACGCCGTTGCAGGCGCTGACGCTCTACAACAGCGACATCGTCTTCGGCTGGTCGCAAGCCTTGGCGGGGCGCATCCTCAACGAAGCCGGCGCGGACGAGAACGCGCAGTTCGATCGCCTCTACGAAATCCTCTTCAGCCGCAAGCCGAGAGAGGAAGAGAGGCAGCTGCTGCAAGCTTTCCTCGCGCAGCATCAAAAGACGATCGCCGAAAAGGCCGAAGACGGGAAGCTCTCGCTGGCTCAGCCGATCGGCGCGACCACGAAAGCCGCCGATCCGCTGCGCGCCGCGGCTTTCGTCGATCTCGTGCACACCGTCCTGAACTCCAACGAGTTCGTCTACCGCTTCTGATCGAAACTCGAACAATCATCGAAAAGGATCACGATCATGCTCATCAAGACATCGCGGCGCGAATGGCTGCGTGGCGCAGCTTACGGATTGGGAGGCTATGCGGTCAGCGGGATGATGCCCGGCGGCGGCTGGTTCGGCGTGCCGGAGGCGAGCGCCGCGAATTTCGTCGACCCGCTGGCGCCGAAGGCCCCGCACTTCGCCCCCAAGGTGAAGTCGGTGATCTGGCTGCACATGGACGGCGCGCCGTCGACGCTCGACCTCTACGACTATAAGCCGGAGCTGGTTCGGCTCGCGGGTCAGGAAGTGCCGGAGTCCTTCCTCAAGGGCATCAAGACCTCGACTCAAGGCGGCGTCGGCAAGCTGTTCGCCTCCAAGCGGACCTGGAAGCAATATGGGCAGAGCGGGGCCTGGTTCTCCGATCTGGTGCCGAACATCGCCGAGCACGCCGACAAGCTCACCTTCATCAAGTCGAGCGTGACGGTCGGCGCCACGCACGACATTTCGATCCTGAAGCTCAACACCGGCGACGTGAGCCCCGGGCGGCCGTCGCTCGGCGCCTGGGTTTCCTATGCGCTCGGCACCGCCAATCCCGACCTGCCGCCTTACGTCGTGCTCTACGGCGGCAACCGCGAACCGCGCGCCGGTTCGGTCAATTGGAGTTCGGGTTTCCTGCCGGCGGTCTATCAGGGGACGGCCTTCCGTCCCGGCGCGCAGCCGATCCTCTATCAAGAGCCGCCGGATCTGGTGGGCTTGAAGCAGCAGCGCGACAGTCTCGATCTCTTGGCGAAGCTGAACGACATCAACTCGGCGGCGCGCTCGGAGGATACGGAGCTGGCGGCGCGCACGCGTTCCTACGATCTCGCCTATCGCATGGAGTCGACGGCGCCGGAAGCCGTCGATTTCTCGAAGGAGACGGACGCGACCAAGGCGCTTTACGGCCTCAACGACGACGCCTCCAAGGACATGGGCGCCGTGCTGCTGCGAGCCCGTCGGCTCGTAGAGCGCAACGTGCGCTTCGTGCATGTGGTCTCCGGGCCGATCGGAACCGGAACCGGCGACGACGCCAGCTGGGACGCGCATCGCGGCCTGGAGGCCAATCACGGCGCGCACGCCAAGGCGATCGACAAGCCCATCGCGGGTCTGCTCACCGATCTGGCGCAGCGCGGGCTGTTGGAGGACACGCTCGTCGTCTGGACGTCGGAATTCGGCCGCACGTCCTATGGTCAGAGCGGCGACGGACGCGACCACAATCCATGGGGCTACACGCAATGGCTCGCCGGCGGCGGACTGAAGCACGGCTTGACCTATGGCTCGACCGACGAAATCGGCCTGAAGACCGTGGAGAATCCCGTCGACACCTATGACGTGCATGCGACCGTGCTGCAGCTGCTCGGCCTCGATCATCTCAAGACGGTCTATCTGCGCGCCGGCCGTTCAGAGCGTCCGACGGTCGTCTACGGCAAGGTCGTCAAGGACATCCTCGCCTGAACGGCGTCATGGCGCCGAGGCGTTTGCAATGGGCGATGGCGGCGTTGCTGGTTTCGACCGGCTGCGCCGCCGCAGCGGAGACGGTGGAGGTCGGGATCGAAAATTTCGCTTTTCGACCCCCGTCGCTCGCCGTCAAGGCCGGCACGAAAATCGTCTTCACCAATCACGACGAAGTTCCGCATTCGGTCGTCGGGTTTCGAGACGGGCGCCTGGCGTTCCGCTCCAAGGAGCAACTCGACACGGACGAAAGCTTCGTCGTCCTCGCCGAGAAACCGGGCGAGATCGAGATCAACTGCGGGCTGCACGCCCTCATCTCCGGCAAGATCGTCGTAACGCCGTAGTTGCGCGGCGGAGACCGCGCTGCGGCGAAAGAAAGGCGGATTTGGCTTATGCGAAGGTTTCTCATCGGCGTGTCGCTCTGCGTGGGGCTCGGCTGCAGCCCGGTCGTCGCGGCGTTCGACTTCAAGGACTACGACGACGAGTTGATGCGGGATCTCGAAAGGACCGTGAAATATTTCGAGCCGGACATCACCGCCAAGAACGCCGAAGCCGCCAAGGAGGACGCCGGGGTGCTCTCGGACGGCTTCCGCTACACAGAGGATTATTTCGCCAAGAAGGGCAATGCGGCGGACGCGGTCGAGATTTCGCGCAAAGGCGCGAAATTGATCGCCGAGGCCCAGGACTATGTCGAGAAGGCGGATTTCGAAGCGGCGGCCGCCAGCGCGCGCGAAGCCGTTTCCGTGTGCAAATCCTGCCACGAGATCTACAAGCCGCGGCTTGGCCGCTGATCGAACCAAACCGACGGAGACGACCCATGAGCCGCAAGACCGCAGCCGACTTTCCGCCCGAAGCGCTGAAGCTCTTCGATCAATTCGTGCATGGCTTCATCGATCGCCGCGGCTTCGTCGACGGCGCGGCGAAACTCGCGGTCGGCGCCGCGGGCGCCCTCGCCATGCTGGAGGCGCTCACGCCGCGCTTCGCCGAAGCCGAACAAGTCAAGAAGGACGATCCGCGCATTCAAGGCAAGACGATCGAGGTTCCCTCGCCGGACGGATATGGAACGGTGAAGGGCTATTTCGTCCAGCCGGCCAATTTGCAGGGCAAGCTCCCGACCGTGCTGGTGATCCACGAGAATCGCGGTTTGAATCCGCACATCGAGGACATCGCCCGCCGGCTGGCGCTCGACAATTTCATCGCCTTCGCGCCGGACGCGCTCGCCCCGCTCGGCGGCTACCCGGGCGACGAGGACAAGGCGCGCGAACTCTTCCCCAAACTCGATCAGGCCAAGACGCGCAACGACTTCATCGCCGCTTTCGGCGCGCTCAAGAAATGCCCGATCGGCAACGGCAAGGTCGGCGCCGTCGGCTTTTGCTACGGCGGCGGGGTCGTCAACTTCCTTGCGACCAAGACCCCGGACCTCGACGCGGGGGTTCCCTTCTATGGCGCGCAGCCGCCGGCGGAGGATGTCGCGAAAATCAAGAGCCCCTTGCTGATTCAATATGCCGGGGCCGACGACCGCGTGAACGCCGGCTGGCCGGCCTATGAAGCGGCGTTGAAGGCGGCCAAGGTCGATTATCAGGCCTTCATCTATCCCGGCGTTCAGCACGGCTTCAACAACGACACGACGCCGCGTTACGACGAAGCCGCGGCCAAACTCGCCTGGAGCCGGACGATCGGCTTCTTCAACGCCCATCTGCGCGGCTGACGCCATCCGGCGTCGCCGAGCCTTCACATCCACCAAACAATGAGGACCGTAATGAAGACCATCGCGAAAATCGCGGGATTGGCGCTCTCTCTCGCGGCGCTGCCGGCGATCGCCCAGCAAGCCGCGGCGCCCGCGCCTGGCGCGCCCGTCGCGAGCGCTCCGGCGCCCGCCGTCACGCCGGCCAACGATCCAGCCTACACCTATAAGACGCTGCGCTTGAATCGCGCCGCCTTCGACGCCTTGGCCGCGAAACCGGAACAGCTGCTGGTGCTCGACATTCGCCGTCCGGACGAATTGACGAAAGTCGGCGGCTTCCCGGTCTATCTGAGCATTCAGACGGCCGACGTTCAGCGCAGCCTCGCCTTCATCCCGCGCGATCGTCTGATCGTCACCGTTTCGAACCGCGCGCATCGCGCCGGCGCCGTCGGCGACATCCTCTCGGGACTGGGCTTTCATGTCGTCGGCGCGATCGGCGTGCTCGACTATCAGGACGAGGGCGGCGTTCTCGCCAAGATCGCGCCGCCGCCGCCGAGCGCCAACGCTGCAATCGCCGCGCCCGCGACGGCGGCAGCCACAGCGCCGGCTCCCTCCGCCGCGAAATGAGACAGGCTCATCCGCGAACCAAAGGCCACTCATCCATGCGCGCAACCAACGCATCGACTCTCTTGCTCGCGACCGCTCTGTGTCTTGCCGGCCTCGGCGCGCAGGCCGCGCTGAAACCGGGCGACGCCGCGCCCGATTTCGCTCTGCAGGCGGCGATCGGCGGCAAGGATTTCAACTTCGCTTTGGCGGAGCAACAGAAGAAGGGGCCGGTGGTCCTCTACTTCTATCCCAAATCCTTCACGCGCGGCTGCACCATCGAGGCGCATGAATTCGCCGACCACTACGACGATTTCGTCGCCGCGGGGGCCAGCCTGCTCGGCGTGTCGGGCGACGCGATCGAGGTGCAACGCGATTTCTCCACCAAGGAGTGCCGCGACAAATTTCCGATCGGCGCGGATCCGAGCCTATCGACGATCAAGGCCTATGACGCCAAGCGCGAAAAGGCGACGGCGACGGGAGACGTTGTCGCCGACCGCATCTCCTATGTGATCGCCGACGGCAAAATCGTTTTCGCTCTGGTCGACTCCAATCCGATCAACCATGTCGCGTCGACGCTGGATTTCGTCCGCAAGTGGCAGGGCGAGCACAAGAAATGAACGAGAACGGGAGAACGAGAACAATGCACGCGAGTTTGTCGAAGCGCCGTCATGTCGTCGGATTGGGTGCGGTTACCGCCGTGGCCGTCCTCTTGGCGGCCTCTACTCATGCGCAGCAGGCGCCCGCTCCGGCGGCTCCAGCGCCGGCGGCGGCGCCCGCCGCGGGCGCCGGCCCTTCGCCGACCAAACAGGCCGTCGAGAACCGCCGAGCCGCCTATACGCTCATCGGCAATTCCTTCCGCTGGTTCGGCGCCGTCGCCAAGGGCGCGGTTCCCTACGACGAAGCCGAAGCGACGAAGCGCGCCGCGCGCATCGTTTTCCTCTCCGCCCTGCCTGGCGAGAACTTTCCGGAAGGCTCCAACGTCGGCGAACCGGAGAGCAAAGCGAAGCCCGACGTCTGGGCCAATCGCAGCGACTTCGACAAGAAGCTGAAGGATTTCCAGGCGCATGCGGCGAATCTCGCCGAAGTCAACGCCAAGGAAAAGGGGGCGACGGACGCCCTCAAGACTGCGGTGACCGCCTTGGCGCAGGACTGCAAGGGCTGCCACGACACTTATAAAGCGAAATAAGCGCGCCGAATTCGGGGAGGTGGGCCCATCTGAGCTTCCGCTTCGGCACAGGCCCGTCTTCGCGTTCCCTCGAGCGTTTCCCTTTCGGATTGGAATGGAAGCGCTCGAGATTCCCATCGTCGGCGTGTGTTCCTCACGCGAACCGGTCACCACGCCGCTCGAAAACACACCGAAACGCCGCAACCTCGAAGATCCCGCCATGACCACGCTCGAAAACGACGCCGCCGCCCCGACCCGCATCGAAGAAACGACGGGACGCGCTTTGGTGTGGGATTGGCCGGTGCGCTTCTTCCATTGGGCGCTGGTGGTTTCGATCGTCGGCGCCTTCGTCACCAATCGTCTCGGCGTCAAATATTTCGTTTATCATACGTGGTTCGGCTATTCGGTGATCGTGCTCGTCGGCTTCCGGCTGCTGTGGGGCGTCTACGGCTCGCGCCACGCGCGTTTCGCGAGCTTCATTCGTGGGCCCAAGGCGGTGTTGCATTATGTCGGCGCGCTGGGGAGCGGACATCGCACGCGCTACGCCGGACACAACCCGCTCGGCGCCTTGATGGTCGTCGCGCTGCTGGCCTTGCTGGCCGCGCAGGCGATCTTCGGACTTTTCGCCAATGACGAAATCTTCAACGTCGGCCCGCTGGCGGGCCTCGTCTCGAAGAGCCTCAGCCTCGATCTCACCTCGCTGCACCGCAAGATTTTCTATGCGATCCTCGCGGCGGCCGTCTTGCATGTCGGCGCGGTTCTGTTTCATGTCTTGGTCAAGCGCGAGAATCTGATCGCGGCGATGATCTCCGGCAAAAAGCCGGCGCATCTCGTGCACCCGCACGAAGAGATCAAATCCTCGCGCGGCTTGCGCGCCATTGCGCTGTTTCTCGCCGTGGCGGGTCTCTTGGCGCTGGCGCTGCGCTTCGCGCCGGTCGGCGACGTCGACGTCGCCGGTTTCTGAAGGCGGAAATTTCGTCGGACAGTTTCGTCTCATTGCGCCGAGAGCGGCGCGCTCGTCGCCGAGTTCGCCAGACTGATCCTGCCGCGCCCCACGGGGGCGGGGCGTCCGTGGACGGAGCGATTCCGCGGGGCGCGCCGACTGCGGATTTTGCCGGTGAGCGTTGGCCGAATCCGCAAGGCTGGATGTCGTCGACATGGATCGGGACGGCGCGCTCGTCGGCATAAAGGCAAAAACTTGACGCGCGGCGAGCTCTTCTTCACGAGATGCTGGCGCAGCGCAAAATACGACAAAATCGATCTGCCCGCTTACGCTCAGGTCTTCGATGCGCCAGCTTCGATCGCCAATGATCCGGCGTTCCGCGGCCGCATTCGAGCCCCGATCGGCCCATGTCAGGCGAGGCCTGCTCCGCCGCGCTTCTTCCCGTCGTCGCCGGCGATCGGAGCCGGGGACAAAATCGAGAAAAAGTCGACAGGCCGAGATAATCATATTGCATCTATGGGATTTATGGTGTTAGTTTCGGGGATCGGAATAACCTCGCAAAAGGCGCTTTAGAGATGACCTTAGCCGCCGCGTCCAGATTGGCGTCGCCTAACGTAAAGGCCGAGAAACTGTTCAACGACAACGCCACGGGCGCTCAATCGCTGTTGCACATCGCGGCGCCGCCGCCGAACTATCCCGCGCGGGTCGGCGCCATTGCGGCCTATTTCGCGCTGCTCGCGGCCGTCGTGACGGTTGGCTTCAAAACGCCCGAAGCGCCCGTCGACGAACAGCAGGTCGTCGAACTCGCGCCCATTCCGGACGAGGAGCCTCCGCCGCCGGACGAGGCGCCGCCGCTGCCGGAAACGATGGAAATTCCCGACGTTCCCCCGCCGGCGCTCGACCCCATCGCGCCGGTGGAGGAGCCGAAGCCGGTCGAAAAACCGAAGCCCGTGCCGAAAGTCGAAAAGCCGGTCGAAAGACCGAAGCCGCGCACCGACGCGCGCCCGACGCCCACGCGCCGCGATGCGAAGCCGCGCGCCGCAGCGGCGCCGGCGGCGCGCGCGCCCGCCGCGCCTCCCGGCGCGACCCTGTCCGCGTCCGCCAACGCCTACCACAGCTGCTTGCAGCGCGCCGCCGGGAGCATGGAGCCGCCCGTGGGCGGTCGCGTCAGCTACCATGCGACGGTCAGCGCAACGGGGGCGGTCACCTCTTTCTCGGTCACCTCCTCCAGCAATCCCGCGCTCGCGTCCCTCGCTCAGCGTATCGGCGGTCGCTGCGGCTCCGTGCCGGCGCCCGGCAGGCCGGGCGTGCTCAACGGCGCGATCAGCTTCGTCCCCTGACCCATCCTCCTCGTCGCAAAACTGAAAGGCACTACACATGGTTGATACGGCTACGACGGCTTCGGCGGCCCTGGCGCATACGCTGACGCCGGTCGAACTCTTCTTGCAGGCGGATTCGATCGTCAAAGCGGTGATCGTTCTGTTGATCCTCGCCGCGGCCTGGGGGCTCGGCGTGACCGCGGAGAAGCTCATCCGCCTCAGCGTCCTGCATCGTCGCGCCGCGCGCCTCTTCGACAGCATAAGGCAAGGTCTGCCCGTGTCGCACCTCGCCGACGGCTTCGCCGACGCGCCGCAAAACGATCCGCTCGCGCAGGTCTATCGCGCGATGGTCGAGGAATACGAGCGTTCGCTCGAGCTGGCGCAGACCGACTCGCAGCGCGACTCGCTGCAAGAGCGCGTGCACCGCGTCGGACAATTGGCCAGCGCCGGCGCGATCGACCATCTGCAAGCGCGCTTGCCTGGACTCGCGACGATCGGCGCCGTCGCGCCTTTCGTCGGCCTCTTCGGCACGGTGTGGGGCATCATGAACTCCTTCCAGGGCATTGCCGCCTCCAACAACACCAGCCTCGCCGTCGTCGCGCCCGGCATCGCCGAAGCCTTGTTCGCGACGGCGCTCGGCCTCGTCGCGGCGATCCCGGCGGTGATCTTCTACAACCGCATCAGCGGCGACATCGGCGCCTACGGCAAGCGCCTTTCCACCTTCATCGGCGTGTTCGAAGTCGAACTTTCGCGCCAGCTTTCCAAGAGAGGAGAACGCAATGGCCTTCGCGCTGCGTAAGCACGACTCCGAGTTCGAGTCGCACCCCATCGCCGACATCAACGTCACCCCGCTCGTCGACGTGATGCTGGTTCTGCTGATCGTCTTCATGGTCGCCGCGCCCTTGATGACGGCGGGCATCCCCGTCGATCTTCCCAAGACGCAGGCGAAGCAGCTGAACGATCAGCAACCGCCGATCGTCGTCAGCGTCAACGCCGACGGAGGCCTCTATGTCGACAAGCGCGAAGCGGGCGGCGTCGAGGGGCTGTTGGTTCTGCTCAACGACAGCAGCGAGAACAACAAGGATCGCCGCGTGCACGTGCGGGCCGACAAGGCGGTGCCCTATGGCAAGGTCGCGGAAGCCATGGGCGTCATCAACGCCGCCGGCTATGTGAAGGTGGCGCTCGTCTCCGAGGCGGCCGGCGGCGGCAAAGCCACGGCCACCCGCTAGAAAACAGGACCGGGCCGTAAGCCGCGGCGCAGCGAAAGTCCTCCCCGGTTTGGTTGGCTGACGTCTTTCGCCCGGTCCCGTCAGGGGGAGCTTTCCGCTAGCGCCGCTGGCGGAAGGCTCCCCTGTTTCCGGTATGACATGTCGCGATTTGACGTTAGAATGCCCCGCGCGTGACGCCCCGCCGACAGATTCGCGGTTCGGCGCCCACGCGGGGAGTTTTGCCTTTCATGCTGTCCAACAAAGCCAAATACGGCCTCAAGGCCCTGATGCATTTGGCCGGCTCCGAAGACCAATGCCTCGCCGGCGACATGTCCAAGGACAACAACATCCCGAGGAAATTCCTCGATGCGATCCTGGTGGAGCTGCGCAACGCAGGCATCGTCAACAGCCGCAAGGGCAAAGGCGGCGGCTATCGCCTGGCCCGGCCCGCCGAAAAAATTACCGTGGGCCAGATCATCCGCATTCTCGACGGCCCTCTCGCGCCGATCCCTTGCGCCAGCAAGACCGCCTATCAGCGCTGCGCGGACTGCCCGGACGAAGAGGCCTGCGCGATCCACGACATCATGCTCGACGTGCGCGACTCCATCGCGCTCATCCTCGACCGCACGAGCATCGCCTCTCTGCGCAACCGCGGGAATAGAGAGAACCAAACACTGAGGTGAGACCACTCCTTCGTTTTGGCTCGACGGGCGTCGCGCGGATGGGTTTGAGAGCCCCAGCGCGTCGAAAACGGGCTCGCCGACGTTGCGCTCCTGGCGATCGGGCGTCGCCGTCAGGGCGGCTCACGACCGGGGTTGCTCCCAAAACGCAGGCAAAAATCCCCTAAATCCGCATAATTTCCTTATGCGGGAATTTGCGCCTCGCCGTTAGATTGTCGACGATGGTAGACGAACGGCAGCCTCTGCCGTGGCTTCCCTGCCGATTTCCCATCGCTGGGTCGCATCTTATGAGCCGAGGATCGCGGTCTCGCCGAAATGGCGCGCCTTTGCTCGCGGGAGGGGGAACGCCAAGGACCGGCGTCGCGCGACCCACGGGAAGCATTTGCTACCCCCTCTCCCGCCCGGCGCCACGCATTTGCGCATAGGCCGCCAGCGCCCGGTCGCGGGCGAAGCCGTGGTCGACGATTCTTTCGGGATAGGTCTCGCCGAGCCTCACGCCAGCCGCGCGCAACACGCTTTGCGGCGCCTCCCAGGGGCGGTGGATCCATTTGGCGTCGAGGCGCGCCAGCTCCGGGAGGTTGCGGCGCGCATATTCCCCTTCCGGATCGAATTTTTCGCCCTGCAGCACCGGGTTGAACACGCGGAAATAGGGCGCTGCGTCGGCGCCGCAGCCGGCGACCCATTGCCAGCCGCCGGCGTTGTTGGCGAGGTCGGCGTCGACCAGCGTGTCCCAAAACCAGCCTTCCCCGCTGCGCCAGGAGGCCAGAAGATGTTTGACGAGGAAGGAGGCGGCGACCATGCGCGCGCGGTTGTGGACGTATCCCGTTCGCCAGAGTTCGCGCATCGCCGCGTCGACGAGCGGATAGCCGGTCTCGCCCTTCTTCCAGGCCGCCAAGCCCCGAGGATCCTCGCGCCAGGGAAAACCCGCAAAGGCGCGGTCGAGGGGCGACTCCGGCATTTCGGGATTGGAAAACAGCAAATGCCGGCAGAATTCGCGCCAGCCGAGCTGGCGCAGAAAGGGCGCCCCGGCTTCGCCCGCCTGCGCGCTCACCGCATGCCAGACTTGGCGGGGCGAAATTTCGCCAAAGCGCAAATGCGGCGCGAGACGCGAGACGCCCTCCGACCCCAGCATGTCCCGCGCTTGCCCATAGCGCGCGGCGCCCCGCGCGGCGAAACGCGCGAGCGCCTCCCGCGCCGCGGCTTCGCCCGGTGTCCAGGCGTCGCGCAGCCCCCCGGCCCAATCGGGTCTGGTCGGCAAGAGCCGCCAATCGGCGAGCGCGTCGCTTTGCACGGCGGGCCCGGGACGCAGGGGCCGGGGCGCCGGGAGCGGCGCCTCCGGCGGCGGCGCGGCGAGCGCGGCGCGCCAAAAGGGCGTGAAGACGCGGAACGGCTTGCCCTGGCCGCTGCGCAGCGCCGTCGGCTCGAACAGCAGCGCCGCGTTGAAACTCTCGACGCGCAACTCCTGGCCGCGCAGCCGCGCCTTGATTTCGCCGTCGCGGCGCACGGCCCAGGGTTCGTAGAGCCGGTTCCAGAAAACCGATCGGGCGCCCGTCTCCGCGACGAGATGCGCCAGCGCCATGTCCGCCGCGCCGCGCCGAAAGACGAGGCTCGCGCCTCGCGCGGCAAGATCGCGCGACAGCGCGGCGAGCGAATGATGCAGCCACCAGCGGCTCGCGGCGCCGAGCCGCCAGTCGCCCATCGCCGCGTCGTCGAGCACAAAGAGCGCGACGATCGGCGCGCCGCTTTGCGCGGCCGCCGTCAGCGCCGGATTGTCCGCAAGGCGCAGATCGTCGCGGAACCAGACGATCGCCGGCGACTCGATCTCCACGGCGTCAGCCGCGCTTGGCGTGCGTCACCCCGTAACCGAAGTAGATCGCGAGACCGATGCCGGTCCAGACGATCAGCCGCAGCCAAGTGTCGAAGGGAAGGGCGATCATCAGGGCCGCGCAGGACAATATGCCGAGCACCGGCAGCCAGGGCACGCCCGGCGCGCGGAAGGGCCGGTGCAGGTCGGGATGCCAATGGCGCAGATGCAGCACGGCGCCGCAGACGATCGCGAAGGCGGCCAGCGTGCCGATGCTGACCATCTCGTCGAGAATGTCGATCGGCAGCAGGCCGGCGGCGATGGCGACGATCACGCCGATCACGCCCTGGCTGAAGGCCGGCGTGCGGTAGGTGGCGTGCAGCCGGGCGAAGACCGGCGGCAGCAGCCCGTCCTGCGCCATCGCGTAGAACACCCGCGTCTGGCCGAACAGCAGCACGAGGATCGCCGTCGTCAGACCGGCGAGCGCGCCGAATTTGACGACCCAGGACAGCCAGGTCACGCCGGTCCTGTCCATGGCCAGCGCGATCGGGTCCGGAACGCCGAGCTCCTTATAGCTGACGACGCCGGTCGCCACCGCGGCGACGGCGACGTAGAGGATCGTGCAGATGACCAGCGAGCCCAAAATGCCGATCGGCACGTCGCGTTGCGGCGTATGCGCCTCCTGCGCGGCGGTCGAGACCGCGTCGAAGCCGATATAGGCGAAGAACACCACCGAGGCGCCGCGCGTGACGCCGCTCCAGCCGAAATGCCCGAATTCGCCGGTGTTTTCGGGCACGAGCGGATGCCAATTGGCGGGGTCGACATGCGCCGCGCCGAAGAGGATCACCAGCAGCACCACCGTCACCTTGATCGCGACGATGACGTTGTTGAAACTCGTCGACTCGCTCGTGCCCCGCATGAGCAGCGCGGTGAGCAGCAGAATGATCGCCGCGGCGGGCGCATTGAAGGCTCCCGGCGCGACGCCGCTCGCCCTGGCGTGCTCGCTCAGGAAATAGGCGTGGGTCAGGCCATAGGGCAGATCGACGCCGAAGCCCTGCAGCACGCGGTTGAAATAGCCGGCCCAACCGACGGCGACCGTCGCCGCGCCGGCGGCGTATTCGAGCACCAGATTCCAGCCGATGATCCAGGCGAAAATCTCGCCGAGCGTGACGTAGGTATATGTGTAGGTGCTGCCGGAAACCGGGATCAGCGCCGCGAGTTCGGCGTAGCACAGCGCGACGAAGGCGCAGGCGAGGCCGGAAAGCAGAAAGGACAGCATCACGCCCGGCCCGGCGAAATTCGCCGCCGCCGTCCCGGTCAGCACGAAAATGCCGGCGCCGATGATCCCGCCGATGCCCATCGCCATCAGCGACACCCAGCCGAGCGCGCGTTTCAGCCCGTCGCCTTCGACGCCATTCGCCGCGATGATGGCGGTGATGGATTTGCGGGTGAGATAGATGGACGGGCTTTGATCCGACAAGGCGGGGGTCCTCCAGGGGCGCGGCTCTCGTAGCGTTGAACAATGCGTGGGGGAATCGATTGCGAGCCTGGAGGCTCGCGGTCCAAACGCCGAACTGGACCGCGAGCCTCCAGGCTCGCAGCGCATCCCGCACGGATCGAGCGACGCGCTCCGCGAGCGCCGGTAAAAGTCAGGGAGCGATTATGGGTGCGTTGCAAAAAGATACAAGCGAAATCGCGCGGCTCCGCTTGGGCGCCGCGCGTTCGAACGACGTCCGGCGAAAACTAGTCCGCGCAGCTGACCATCGCCGCATCGGCGGCGGCGGTCGCCCTTGGCTTGGCCTTCGCGTCGATGGCGCCGGTGATGTCCGCCGCGGCCCCGAAGGCGACCGCATGGCCGTGACCGTGCGATTCGCACCAGGCGTCGGCGACGACACGGCCGCATTCGCGCTTTTGCGTGATGCAGTCGTTCAAGCCATAGCCGTCGTCGGCGCCCAGCACATAGACGCGCTCCGCGGCCGGCGCCGCGTGGCTGGCGCGCTGCGACGCCGAGGCGACGAGCAATGCCGCGAGCAGCGGCAACAGGATGCGCAGCCAGGGCGAACGCTCGAATTTGGAAATCTGCAATTGCATGGCGTCGACGCCTCTCGTTACGCGAGACCAGTTCGTTGGGTCCTCACCATGCGCCCCGCGCGGTAAAATTAGCGTTAACCAATGGACGCGTTTCCCCTCCGATACTGTTATAAATCCGCGCATGAGTCTCACTTCCGAAGAAATCGAACGCTACGCCCGGCACTTGGTGCTGCGCGAGGTCGGCGGTCCCGGCCAACAAAAGTTGAAGCGCGCCCGCGTGCTGGTGATCGGCGCCGGCGGTCTCGGCGCGCCGCTGCTGCAATATCTCGCCGCGGCCGGCGTCGGAACGCTCGGGCTCGTCGACGACGACGCGGTCGCTCTCTCCAATTTGCAGCGCCAGGTGATTCATGGCGCCGCCGACGTCGGCCGCCGCAAGGTGGAGAGCGCGGCGGAGGCCATCGCCCGTCTCAATCCCAACGTGCGCGTCGAGCCGCATGCGCTGCGGCTCGGCGAAGGCAACGCCAAAATGCTGATCGAAAACTACGACGTCGTCGCCGACGGCTCCGACAATTTCGCCACGCGCTATCTCGTCTCGGATGTCTGCTTTTTCGCGAAGCGGCCCTTGGTCACGGCGGCGGTCGGCGGCTTCGACGCTTCGCTGACGACGCTGCGGCCTTTCGAGACGGATGCGGCGGGAAAGCCCAACCCGTCCTACCGCTGCCTCTTCCCGGAGCCGCCGGCGCCGGGAACCGTTCCGGCCTGCGAGGAGGCCGGCGTTCTCGGCGCGCTGACCGGCGTCGTCGGCGCGATGATGGCGCTCGAGGTCATTCGCGAAATCGTCGGCTTCGGCGAGGGGCTGGTCGGCCGCCTGCTGCTGATGGACGCGCGCGCCATGCGCTTCGAGACGATCCGCTATGGGTGGGATCCGGACAATGCGTTGAACGGGCGACGAGCGGACGGCGCGTAAGGCAAAGCGCGTTCCGCTCGCTTTTCAGACGGCCGCGATCGCCGAAATTTCCACCTTATAGTCGGGCGAGACGAGTTTGGCCTCGACGGTGGCGCGGGCGGGCGGGTTGCTCTTGTCGAGCCAGGCGTCCCAAACGCCGTTCATTTCGGCGAAGGCGGATATGTCGGAAAGATAGATCGTCACGGAGAGAATCTTGCTCTTGTCCGAGCCCGCCTCGGTCAGAATGGCGTCGATCAGTCCGAGGATCTCCTTCGTCTGCTCCGCGACGCTCCCGCCCTTGGCGCGTTCGGCGACCTGTCCGGCGGTGAAGATCCTGTCGCCATGAACGACGGCCTTGCTCATCCGTGCGCCCGCGCCAATCCGCTTGATCTTCGACATTTCGCCTCCGTTGAAATCCACTGTCGGCGCGGTTTAGGCGAGCCGGGCCCGCCGCGCAAGACGGAGGCTGGATTCGCGACTTCCGCGACGGCCCGGACGAGGCCGTCGCCAACGGCGAAAAAGCCACCGGCGCGACCGCGCCCGAGGCGCAAAAATTCGACGCGGCGCGCCGCGCAGGGGTCTGGACAAGCCGCGGCGCGGCGCCTATAAGCCGGTCTCCCGCGCGGCGCGCCGCGCGCAGGCCCGGGTAGCTCAGTTGGTAGAGCATGCGACTGAAAATCGCAGTGTCGGTGGTTCGATTCCGCCCCCGGGCACCACGCCTTCCCTATGATTTTCCACGATAAATCAGCTAATTGCGGGCGGTCTTAACGCGGCCCGCTCCAACCGTTTCTGCGCCACGATATCCCGCGATTTTCTATCTCTCTCATGCGGGCTCCTTGCTGCAAAGGGGTCTCAGGGCCGCTTTTCCCTCATTCGCGTGACGCCCTTCCAGCCGAATTGGAGGAGGCCATGCGCGACAAACTCACCAAGCGAACGGTCAATGCGATCGAGTCTTTGCTGCGCGACAGTTCCCTCTGGGACACCGAAATTCCGGGATTTGGCTTCTAGGTGATCCTGAAGCGCGCCCGCATTTATGTCCTGCACTACAGCCGGTGTGGTCGTGATCATCGTGTGACGATCGGCCGGCACGGCGTCGAATTCACCGACGAGCAAGCCCGAAACGAGGCGCGGCGACTCCGCGGCCTGATCGCTTCGGGAGAAAACCCCGCCTTGGCGCGATCCCATGAGCGATCCGTGCCGTGCGATCCGTGCCGTTGACAGGATTGTCGATGGGATTAGACTTATTTAGGTTCCGGCCGGGGGTCTCCGAGATTTCGTGGCGGAAGGCGTTCGGCGGTGTTCAATTCGAATTTTCCCCTCACGGGGTGCGCTCGTCGAGAGGCTTCTCTTACGAGTGATTTCGGAGCACGCGATCATGACAAAAGAGCTTTTCGAACGAAAATCCCACGCCGCCGCAACGAACGATCCGCCTGCGCAACTTCAGATTCTTTCCGAGGTGCTGTTTTTTCAAGAAGGACTGGCGCGGGCGCTCGAAAGGGAGTGTTCCTTCGTTGTCGCCGGAGCATTTGTCGACTTGCGGGGGGCGCTGTCGGGAGCCGCCGCCGCTCGACCGGACGCCGTGTTGCTGGACGCCGCCTTTCCCGACGGCTATTCCGCGGTGAAGCTCATTCGCGAAGCGGGGTGCGGAACTCGCGTCATCGCCCTCGCCGTGAAGGAAATCCCCGAGGAAGTGGTCGCCTGGGCGGAGGCTGGCGTCGCGGGATATATTCCCGGAACGGCGAGCTTAACCGAGTTGAGCACGCGGCTGGTCGATATTTTGCGTGGCAAGCAAGCCTGCACTTCGGAAGTGGCGTCTGCTTTGCTCGAGAGGCTCGCCACTCCGCGCCCCCGCGAAGCGAACTTGTGCGAGCGATCGACAACGCCCACCCTCACGAGCCGTGAAAATGAAATTGCGGAAATGATCGTTTCCGGACTAACCAACAAGGATATTGCGCGTCGACTTGGCATCGGCGTCGCAACGACGAAAACACATGTTCACCACCTGCTGGCGAAGCTGAATCTGCAACGTCGGGGCCAAGCCGCCCATTGGATGCGCGAGCGCCGGGACATTCACCGTTGCGCCTCGGAGAAGGGAATCCCTCAGCCCGCGACTGATTTTCGAGCGTTCGAAGCGAAAAATTCGCAATGATTTTGGCGCCTCGAGCGCCAAGGTCGCGCCGCGAAATCATAACCTCTCCGCGCGCCGCCAGACTTTGGATTTGAGCGAGAAGGCCGCTCATACCGCCGCCTTTCGCTTCTTGCCCGCCTCACTCGGCCGCCGCGCCATCGCCTCCGCCAGATACCGCCCCGTATGGCTCTTCGGGTTCTTCGCCACTTCCGCCGGCGTTCCCGCCGCCACGATCTCGCCGCCGCCGTCGCCGCCCTCCGGCCCCAGATCGATCACCCAATCCGCCGTCTTTATGACCTCGAGATTATGCTCGATCACCACGACGCTGTTGCCTTGCTCGACAAGTTCGTGCAGCACTTCGAGCAGCTTCGCCACGTCGTGAAAGTGCAGGCCAGTGGTCGGCTCGTCCAAGATGTACAGCGTGCGCCCCGTGGAGCGGCGCGCCAGCTCCTTGGCGAGTTTCACCCGCTGCGCCTCGCCGCCCGACAGCGTCGTCGCCTGCTGGCCGACGCTGATGTATTCCAGCCCGACGCGTTTGAGCGTCTCCAACTTGTCGCGGATCGACGGCGCCGCCTTGAACAGCTGCGACGCCTCCTCCACGGTCATCGCCAGCACGTCGGCGATGCTCTTCTCGCGATATTTCACCTCGAGCGTCTCGCGGTCGTAGCGCTTGCCCTTGCACACGTCGCAAGTCACGTAGACGTCCGGCAGAAAATGCATCTCGATCTTGATGACGCCGTCGCCCTGGCAGGCCTCGCAGCGCCCGCCCTTGACGTTGAAGGAGAAGCGCCCGGCCGCGTAGCCGCGCGCCTTGGCCTCCGGCAGGCCCGAAAACCATTCGCGGATCGGCGTGAAGGCGCCCGTATAGGTCGCGGGGTTGGAGCGCGGCGTGCGGCCGATCGGCGATTGGTCGATGTCGATGATCTTGTCGATCAGCTCCAGGCCTTCGAGTCGGTCGAAGGGGGCAGGGTGCTCATGCGCGCCGTTCAGCCGCTTTGCTACCGCCTTGTAGAGCGTCTCGATGATCAAGGTCGACTTGCCGCCGCCCGAAACGCCGGTGATGCAGGTGAACAGGCCGAGCGGCAGCTGCGCGTCGACGTTTTTGAGATTGTTGCCCTTGGCGCCGAAGAGTTTGAGCCAGCGCCCGGCCGTCGGCTTGCGCAATTTATGCGCGAGCTTCACCTGTTTCGCGCCGGTGAGATATTGCCCGGTGAGCGAATTCGGATTGGCCATGATCTCGGCCGGCGTGCCTTGCGCGACGATTTCGCCGCCGTGAATGCCGGCGCCGGGGCCGACGTCGACGACGTAATCCGCCGCGAGAATCGCGTCCTCGTCATGTTCGACGACGATCACGCTGTTGCCGAGATCGCGCAGCCGTCGCAGCGTGTCGAGCAATCGGTCGTTGTCGCGCTGGTGCAGGCCGATGGAAGGCTCGTCCAGCACATAGAGCACGCCTGTGAGGCCGGAGCCGATTTGCGAGGCGAGACGAATGCGCTGACTCTCGCCGCCCGACAGCGAGCCCGAATTGCGCGACAGAGTGAGGTAATCGAGCCCCACGTCGATCAGAAACGTCAGCCGGTCGCGGATTTCCTTCAAGATGCGCTGGGCGATTTCGTTCTGTTGCTTGGTGAGCGCTTCGGGCAGCGCCGAGAACCACGCGCCCGCGGCGCGCACCGAAAGCTCCGAAACCTCGCCGATGTGTTTTTGCGCGATTTTTACGGCGAGCGCTTCCGGCTTCAAACGAAAACCGTTGCAGGCGCGGCACGGCGTCGCCGACATGTAGCGGGCGATCTCCTCGCGCGACCAGTCGCTCTCGGTTTCGAGATAGCGCCGCTCCAAATTCGGCACGACGCCTTCGAAGGGTTTCTTGACCTCATAGGCGCGGAAATTGTCGTCATAGGCGAAGCGGATTTCCTCGTCGCCCGAGCCATAGAGGATGACGCGCTGGGCCTTTTCGGGCAGCGCCTCGAAGGGCGTCTCCATGCGGAATTTATAGTGACGGCCCAGCGCCTCCAGAGTCTGCATGTAATAGGGCGAGGAGGATTTCGCCCAAGGCGCGACGGCGCCCTTGCGCAAGGTTAGCTTGGGATCGGGCACGATCATGTCGGGATCGATCTTCTGCTCGTGACCGATGCCGCCGCATTTGGGACAGGCGCCGAAAGGATTGTTGAAGGAGAAAAGTCTGGGCTCGATTTCGGGAATGGTGAAGCCGGACACGGGGCAGGCGAACTTCGAGGAGAAGACGATATGGGCCGGCGCGTAATGCGAGGCCATGCGCAGCGTGCTTGCGGTGAGAGGCACGTCCGCGCCGCCCTCCAGTTTCGCATTGGCGTCGGCGAATTCGGCGACGGCGAGGCCGCCGGCCAGCTCCAGCGCCGTTTCAAAACTGTCGGCGAGGCGCGCGGCGAGATCGGCGCGCACGACGATGCGGTCGACGACGACGTCGATGTCGTGTTTGAGTTTCTTGTCGAGCGCCGGCGCGTCGGCGACTTCGTGATAGACGCCGTCGATCTTGACGCGCTGGAAGCCCCGCCGCGTATAATCGGCGAGTTCTTTCCTGTATTCGCCCTTGCGGCCGCGCACCACCGGCGCCAGCAGATAGAGCCGCGTCCCCTGCGGCAAAGCCAGCACGCGGTCGACCATCTGCGAGACGGTCTGACTCTCGATCGGCAGGCCGGTCGCCGGCGAATAGGGCACGCCGACGCGTGCCCACAGGAGGCGCATGTAGTCGTGAATCTCGGTGACCGTGCCGACGGTGGAGCGCGGGTTCTTCGAGGTGGTCTTCTGCTCGATGGAGATCGCCGGCGAGAGCCCGTCGATCTGATCCACGTCGGGCTTTTGCATCATCTCCAGAAACTGCCGCGCATAGGCCGACAGCGATTCGACGTAGCGGCGCTGACCTTCGGCATAGATCGTATCGAAGGCCAGCGAGGATTTGCCCGAGCCCGAAAGCCCGGTGAAGACGACGAGCTTTTCGCGCGGGATCTCGAGGTCCACGTTCTTGAGATTATGCTCGCGCGCGCCGCGTACGCGCAGGACGGGGGCCGCCGGCGCAAGAACGGTCTCGACCTGCGCTCCCTTGTCCGTTTTCTGTCTCTTGCTCACCGCCATGCCGCTCCGCCTTCCAGTCCTCGAGACTTAGGGACGCGGGCGCCGCCGCGTCAACCGGGGAAAGCAGCGTTTGGGCCAGTCGGAAGTTTGCGGAGCTGAGCGAAGTCGGCCATGCGACGCCGAGCGCGCGGGGTATAGTGGACGGTCACCGTGTGCCTACAACTCGTTGAGGGCGCGGAGTGAGTGAACTTTCACCACCCTCAGCGTGGCATGATCTCCTATTTGTCGCTTGCTTTTCGAACGGTGCGAACTGCCTGCCGCCGCCGCCAGGCCTCCCGCACGAGATATACTATCAGCCATGGCGGCGACGAAAAAAGCAGCAATATTAATAAAAACAGCAGCGTATACATTAGGTGTCCCAGCATCTACATGAAGCTTTCAAGCATTTGCATTAGGCGCGACAATAGTCACTGCGCTAGTTGTAGCAAAACTTGCAGCAGATCCATAACCTGCCCCTCTTTCTATTTATACCAGCGCATTCGGCACGCACGACACGTTTCGCCAACATCGTCGTTCCCAACGTTCCCGACCAATTGAGGCAGTGCGGCGCTGTATTGAGCAGACTGCCGCCGTAAGGGCCGCTCATCCGCTCCAATCGACGACCTTCAACCCAGCCACCCACTCGAACTCGCGTCCGTTCGCAGTCACCAGCGTCGCGCCGCAATCGACACGTCGTATTGGCCGATGGGTCTGCCAACGGCTTCGAGCGCGGCGCGAATTTCGTCCGCATCTGTTGCGTGGGGATACGGCGACAGTGCGTTCAACTCTGCCTATTTTGGCAGTCGGGTGCGCCACATGGTTCGCTCGATCGAACCGCAGCCTGTAACCGCGCATTGCACGAAGGGAACGTTCACATGTTGCGGCAACGGCTCGCAAATCCGATTCCGCGGCGGGTTTGCGACTGCGAGAGATGTGATAGACTGTCCTGGGTCGTCACCCGAACGACAGGTTTTCGACATGAGCGCAGACGTTCGACCGCAGCGTCGTTTTACCGCCGAAAGCTTCGTCGCGTGGGCCGGGGGTCGCGAGGGGCGGTACGAACTGTTCAACGGAAAGGTCGTTGCGCAGGCATCCGAGTTGGTCGCCCATGCTCGAACCAAATTCGCGGTGTCTCTCGCGTTGCACGAAGCGATCAAAAATGCCGGGGCGCCCTGTCATTTCTTGCCTGACGGCGTCGCGGTGAAGATTGGATCGGCGACGGTTTACGAGCCCGACGCGCTCGTTTACTGCGGACCGGAGCTTCCGGGGAGCGCATTGCTTGTCGAGAAGCCCATTCTGGTTGTCGAAGTCTTGTCCCCGTCAACGGGAAGCAGCGACAAATCTCGAAAGCTCATTGGCTATTTCGGGCTGCCGAGCGTGATCCATTATCTCATCGTCGACCCCGAAGAGCCGCATGTGATCCACCATCAGCGCGTCGCGGGCGGCGAGATCCGAACCCGCATCTTGAACGGCGGCGTCATCAGGCTCGACCCGCCCGGTCTGGAAATCGCGTTCAGGCAAATCTACCCGTCGCTGGCGTGACGAAACGCCCGCCTCTTTTGACGCAGGCGCGGGGTGTGGCAAAAACGCTCTTGGCGGTCCCGTATAACGCAGCTCGAAACGAGCGTGCGGCAATATTTCGGACTGTGATCCACGGGAGAGGCGATTTGCGGCCGGCGTAAGGGACGGGCCTTGGCCGGGTGGAGGAACGCTCTTTCAATTCGAGCCACGCACCCGGACGCCCCAGCTCACCCCTCCGCCCGCAGCGCCCTCAGACAAAACTCCAGCATTTGCGCGCTGGTCGGCTCGGGCCGGTCGGCGCATTCCACCATCAGCCGCGGGTGGCAGTAGCGCACGCAGGCGGTGTGGACGAGGCGGGCGGCGAGGCCGGGATCGCTGCAAGCGAATTCGCCGCTCTGCATGCCCGACGCGATCGTCTCGGCGAGCGCCGCGTCGATCCGGTCGACGTGCTCCGAAATGATCGGCCAGTTTTCGCTCAACGCCGCCTCCACCATGTCGTGCAGCTTGCGGTCGGAGATGTAGCGCGCGGCGTTCATCGCCTCATTGGCGGTGACGAGCGCGCGCAGGCGCTCGGCCGCCGTGCCGGGACCACGCGCGATGGCGAAGGCGGCTTCCTCCACCTCCGCCATCATGCGCCGCGCCACAGCCTGATTGATCTCGGATTTCGACGAGAAGAAGCGGTAGACGTTGGCCGGCGACATGCCGAGCGCGCGCGCGATGTCGGCGACCGTCGTCTTCTGATAGCCGATCTCGCGAAACAGGCGCGCCGCCGTCTCGATGATGGCGCCGCGCTGTTCGTTTTCGCGCGGCGGCGCGGCGGCGGCGGGCGCGCTCATTGCGACGCCTCCTTTTCATGCGCGAAGACTTCCGCGAGGCTTTCCGCCGCTTCGCCCTGGTCCAGCCGCTTGCGGAACCACAAGGCGTAAAGCGCCGGCAGGAAGATCACCGTCAGAAAGGTCGCGACGAACAGCCCGCCCATGATGGTGAGCGCCATCGGCCCCCAAAAGGCCGAGCGGCTGAGCGGCGCCATCGCCAGAATCGCGGCGAGGGCGGTCAACGCGACGGGGCGCGCGCGGCGCACCGTCGCGCCGATGATCGCCTCGCGGTAATGCGCGCCGTTTTCGAGGTCCTGCCGCACCTGGTCGACGAGAATGATCGAATTGCGCATGTCCATGCCGGACAGCGCGATGAGCCCGAGCAGCGCGACGAAGCCGAAAGGCGCCCCGGTGAGATTGAGCGCCAGCGACGCGCCGATGAGTCCGAGCGGCGCGCTCATCAGCACGAGGCCGAGCCGGGTGAAATTCTGCAACTGCGCCATCACGATGGTCAGCATCAAGAGGATCACGGTCGGGAAGACCGCGGCGATGGAGGCGTTGGCCTTGGCCGATTCCTCGACGGCGCCGCCCATTTCGATGCGATAGCCGGGGGGAAGTTTGGCGCGCAGCGCGTCGAGCTTCTCCGAGAGGCGGTTCGACACGTCGGGCGCCTGCACGCCGTCCTTCACGTCGGCGCGCACGATGATCGCGAGATCGCGGTTGCGCCGCCAGAAGATCGGCTCCTCGTGTTCGTAGACGATCTTGGCGATCTGCGAGACGGCGATGGGCGAGCCGCCGTTGGAATAGATCACCATGTCGGACAGGCGCGAGAGATCGCCGCGCTCGCTGGCGACGGCGCGCGCCACGACGTCGACCTGATCGATGCCGTCGCGCACGGTCGTCACCGTGAAACCGTCGATCAGCATGCGCAGCCGCTGCGCCACGTCCTGCGGCGTCAGCCCGAGCAGCCGCGCGCGGTCCTGGTCGATGACGAGGCGCACGGTCGGCGTCTGCTCGTTCCAATTGGGATGCGCGTCGAGAATCGCCGCGTCGGTGCGCATGACCTCGCGCACCTCATAGGCGATGGCGCGCAGCTTCGCGGCGTCGTCGCCGGTGACGCGAAACTGTACGGGAAAGCCGACGGGCGGCCCGAAGTTGAAACGGTCGACGCGCGCCCGCGCCTGCGACAGCGCGCCATTGGCGATGGCGTCGTCGAGCTTCTTCTTCAAGCGCTCGCGCGCTTCGAGATTTTTCGCGACGACGACGATCTCGCTATAGGCCTCGTTGGGCTGCGCGGGGTTGATGCCGAGCCAGAAGCGCGGTGGGCCCTGGCCGACGTAGCTCGTATAGAGCGCCGCGTCGTCGTCGCCCTTCAGCAGCGCTTCGGCCTCTTCGACCGTCTTCAAGGACGCGCCGATGGAGGAGCCTTCCGGCAGATGCAGCTGGAAGAACAGCTCCGGACGCTCGGACAGCGGGAAGAATTGCTTTTGCACATGGGTGAAGCCGAGCGCCGCGCAGACGAAGACCAAACCCGTGCCGGCGACGACCTTGCCGCGGTGATCGACGCTCCAGGTGATCAAGCCGCGCAGCCGCCGGTAGAGCGGCGTCTGGTAGATCGCATCGGCGCCCAGATGCGCCTTGCCGAAGTTCGGCAGCAGTTTCACGCCGAGATAGGGCGTGAACATCACGGCGACGAACCAGGAGGCGATCAGCGCCGTGGCCAGCACCCAAAACATCGAGCCGGTATATTCGCCCGTCCCGGAATTGGCGAAGCCGACCGGCATGAAGCCCGCCGCGGTGATCAGCGTGCCGGTCAGCATCGGAAAGGCCGTGGCGTCCCAGGCGAAGGTCGCGCTGGCGACGCGGTCCCAGCCCTGCTCCATCTTCACCATCATCATTTCGACGGCGATGATGGCGTCGTCGACGAGGAGGCCCAGGGCGATGATCAGCGCGCCGAGCGAGATGCGCTGCAAATCTATGCCCAGCACGCTCATCGCGATGAAGACGATGGCGAGCACCAGCGGCACGCTCAAGGCGACGATGACGCCGGTGCGCAGCCCGAGCGAGGCGAAGCTGACCAGCAGCACGATCACCAGCGCCTCGAGGAAAGAGCGCGTAAATTCGCCGACGGCTTCCTCGACGACCTTGGGCTGATCGGCGATCTGGTCGATGTCGACGCCGATCGGCGTCTGCGCGCGCACTTCCGCGACGGCCTGCTCCAGATTCTTGCCGAAGGTCAGCACATTGCCGCCGCGCGCCATGACGACGCCGACGACGATGGCCGGGACGCCCTCGTGGCGCACGAGAAATTTCGGCGGATCCTCGAAACCGGCGCGGATCGTCGCAATGTCGCCGAGGCGCAGCACCTGGCCGTTGGCGGCGATCGGCAGCGCCGCGATGGCGTCGCCGCCGCCGACGGCGCCCGTCACTTGCACGCGCACGCGCGACGAGGAAGTTTCGAAACTGCCGGCGTCGTTGACGGCGTTCTGCCGCGACAGAGAATCGAAAATGGCTTGCGGCGCGAGCCCGAGATTGGCGAGTTTGGCCGCGCTGAATTCGACGAAAATCTTGCGGTCCTGGTAGCCGAAGACGTCGACCTTCATCGCGTCGGGCGTGCGCAAGAGCCGCTGGCGCAGCACTTCGACGACCTGGTCGAGCTGATGATAATCCGCGCCGTCGCCGGTCACCGCGTAGAGCACCGAGTCGACGTCGCCATATTCGTCGTTGACATAGGGCCCGCGCACGCCGGCGGGCATGTCGCTGGAGATGTCGGTCAGCTTCTTGCGCAGCTGATAGAACATCGGCTGCACCTGCGACGGCGGCATCGAGTCCTTGAACGTCACGGACAGCACGACGACGCCGGGCTTCACATAAGTGTCGATCTTGTCGAGATAGGCCAGCTCCTGCAGCTTCTTCTCGATGAGATCGGCGACCTGATCGCGCATCTCCTGCGCGGAGGCGCCCGGCCATTGCGCCGAGACGTTGGCGACCTTGATCGTGAAGGAAGGATCCTCCGCGCGGCCGAGCTTCAAATAGGACATCAGCCCGCCGACGCCGATGACCAGCATCAGGAACAGGATCAATGTGGGCCGGTCGACGGCCCATTTGGAAAGGTTGAATCCGCGCAAGCGCCGAGCTCCCGTTCAACTGGCCGGTTGCTGGACGACGCGCACGCGCTGGTTCGCGTCGAGCTTGTGCACGCCGAGGATCACCACCTCGTCGCCGTCCTTCAGCGCGCCGGAGATCAGCATGCTGTTCGCCTCTAAGCGAAGCACTTTCACCGGCGTGGCTTCCAGCCGCCCTTCCGGCGTGACGCGCCACACCGCCGCGCCCTCGCCCTGATTGAACAAGGCCGACAGCGGCAGTTCGACGGCGGGCGCCGCGCCCGGATTGGAAATGACCAGCGTCGCGCTCATGCCGAGCGAAATCGCGGCGTCGACGTCGAGGATCGAAAAGCGCGCGGCGAAATTGCGCGTCGCGGGATCGGCCGAGGGGCTGAGTTCGCGCAACCGGGCGCGATAGCGCTTTTCGGGATTGGACCAAAGGTAGAGCGACGCCTCGCCGGCCCCGGCCTGTTTGGCGTAGGCCTCCGGCAGGCCCACCAGCGCCTCGAGTTCGCCAGCGCGCGCGATGCGTATGGCCGGGGCGCCGGCCGCGACGACTTGGCCGGGCTCGATCGAGGCGAGGGTGACGACGCCGTCCGAATCGGCGCGCAAAATCGCATAATCGAGACTGTTCTTGGCGAGCTCCACTGCGCGCAACGCGCGCTGATTGCGACCGCGCGCCTCCTGCGCCGCGGATTTGGCGCGGTCGAGCGCCGCCTGCGCGGTCCAGCCGTCGCGCTTCAATTTTATGGCGCGCGCCTCGTCCGCGCCGACTTGGGCGAGCGCGACGTTGGAGGCGGCATATTCGGCGTCGGCCTGCTCTTTTTGCAGCTTCAGATCGGTGTCGTCGAGCGTGGCCAAGGTCTCGCCCGCCTTCACGCGCTGGCCGACTTCGACGAAGCGCCGCGTCACCTTGCCGGCGACGCGAAAGCCGAGGTCCGATTCGACGCGCGGCCTTATCGCCGCGACGAATTCGCGTTTTTGCGCCTGCGCTGCGTAGTGGACTCGCGTCACCAGAACGGGGCGCGGCGGACCGGGGTCTTCCGCGCTCTTCGACTTGTCGTTGCAAGCCGCGAGGGCGAGGAGCAGCAGCGCCGCCGCCGGAAGGCGCGAGAGGGGTACCCGGAGCTTTGGCATGAAGGGGCTTCGCCGCGACGAGGAAGGAGTGGCGCGCCTGTGTCGCATGACTAGTGACGAAAATCAACATTCGTCAGTTTGCGGAGGGCCGCTCGTCCGACCGATGGCTTGCGGTCAAACCGGCATCTGTGGCGAGACGCCTGTTTGCGGCGCGTTTCGTCGTTTATGCTGCACGCATGGATTCGCCGAAGCTCTTCCACGCCATCGCACGCGCCGACACTCCGATCGAAGGCGAATCGACGGCGCTGTTCCCCTGGTGGAGCATCGCGAAGACCGTGCTCGCCGTCGCCGTGCTGCGACTGGCCGACCAGGGGAAGATCGCGCTGGACGACCGCTACGAGGATCGTCCCTATACGATCCGGCAATTGCTGCAACACACCGCCGGTGTGAACGACTATGGCGGTGCGGCCTATCGTTCAGCCGTCGCGGCGGGCGATCCGGTCTGGCCCGTCGCCGAACTGCTCGCGCGGGTGAAGGCCGAGCGGCTGATGTCCAAGCCCGGCGAGGCTTTCGCTTATTCCAACGTCGGCTTTCTCTTCCTTCGCCAATTTATCGAAGCGACGGTGGGGCTGGAACTGGATGCGGCGCTGCGCCTCTTGGTGTTCGCGCCCTTGGGCGTAGAGCGCGCGCGCATCGCCTCGACGGCCGACGAAATGGCGCGAACCCATTGGGGCAATCCGACATGCTACGATCCGCGCTGGGTCTATCACGGGCTGCTGATCGGGCCGCCGTCCGACGCCGTCGCATTCCTGCGCCGGGCCTTCTCCGGCGGGTTTCTCTCGGCGCAGTCGCTGGCCGCGGCGATGGACATGCGGGCGCTCGGCGATGCCCTGCCAGGGCGGCCCTGCACGAAGTTCGGCTACGGCCTCGGCCTGATGATGGGCGAGATGGGGAGCGCCGGCCGAGTTTATGGCCATTCGGGCGTCGGTCCGGACAGCGTTTCGGCGCTCTACTGCTTCCCCGATCTGCCGGGTGCGCCGATCGTCGCGGTCTTCGGGCGCGGCGCCGTCGAAGGCGTGGCGGAGTTCGAGGCTTTGAGGCTCGCCCGCGCTTGATCGGGAGCGGATCGTCGCGCATAGGGCGGCGCAATGCGCGCCGCCCGCAAATCTCGAAGCAAACTCACAGCTGCTTCAAATATTCCAGCAGCGCCTTCTTCTCGTCCGGCGTCAGCTGCGTCGTGCCGAATTCGTGGCCGCAGCGGCTGTTGCCCGAGTCGAGATCGTCGCAGCCGGTCGTCGTGTAGACATAGGTCGATTTGCCCTGATCCTTGGCGAGGCCGACCTTGTCGAGATCGTAGCTTGGTCCGACTTTGAACGAGGCGGGGCGGTTGACGGCGGGCTCGAGCAGATCGGCGAGCGTCGGCACGGAGCCATTGTGGAGATAGGGCGCCGCGGCCCAAATCCCCTCCAACACCTTCGCCTCGTATTTATATTGCGTCGGCGGCGCCTGCAGGAGACCCAGGTCGACGATCTCCTTGCGGAACAATCCCTGCAACGCGCTGCGCAAGGCCTGGCGGCCCGCCTCCAACGGATCGGCGAGACCCTTCAAGTCGAGGGCCGGCTTGGGCAGTTCGAAGAGCAGCCGCGGATTGGCGGCCAGCGCCTCCACGAGCTTGACCGGCTCCTGCGTGATCGCGCCGATCACCGAAGCGCCGAGAATGGTGATGATCGGCTCCTTCGCCTTCAGCGGCGTAAAATTCACCGGCAGCACGATGGCGCCTTGCAGATTGCCGGTGAGGCCCTGCCGCGCGACGACGGCATATTCGCGCCGGTCCGTGCCGACGTCGAGGATCGGCGTCCGCCAAGTGTCCTTCACCAGACGCGCTTCGCCCGGCTTGATCTCGTGACAGCCCGGTCCGCAGCCGCCCTTGGCGGGATCGCGGCCGAAAATCTCCTTGCCCTTGGCGACGAGCGCCGCGTCGAGCTTCCACGCCGAAGGCCAATTCGGCTTGCCGATCTTGCGCACCAGTTGTTCGAGTTCGAGCAGGCCGAAGAATTGCGGCGAGAAGGCTCCCGCTTGAAAGTCGACGCCGCTCGGCTTCGAGGCGTCCTTCTCCGGATGGTAGACGCCGAAGACGCCGTAGACTTCGCCGAGATTGCGCGCGAGGCCGAGAATGTCGTCGCCGTTCTCGGCGAATCCCGGCCATTGCGTATAGTCCTGGCGCGGCGCGTTCCACACGAAGGGGTAGCGCACCGGCGCGTCGGCGCGCGCGATGTTCTCCTTGATGATGTGCGTCGGTCCGGGCCCGATGTCGAGGCCGGCGACGCGGTTGAAGATCATCGATACGTCGTCGGCGCGGCCGAGTCCCCAGCCCGGCGTCGGCAGAGAGACGCTCATGATCGCGTGATAGGGCTCGTGCCAGACGGCGACCTCGCCCTTCAGCTTCTGCTTGTCGGCGGCGCTCGCGCCGGCGCCGAGGACGCGCGCGGCGAAAGCGTCGAAGGCGGAGTCGCTGGCGAGCACGCCGCCGACGGCCTTGTCGAGATCGGCGAGAAAGGCTTGAAAGTCGGTGAGCGCCGGGCCGCCGTCGATGCGCCAGGGAACGCCGTTCACTTCGATCTGCCGGGAATGGCAGGCGGAGCAGGTTATGCCGAGCGTCTTGACGCCTTGTTGGTCGGCGGTGTGGAAGCCCGCCGGCAGTCCCGGCGTCTGCGCGTCGGGATTGGCGAAATAGCCGTAGCGCGCCAGGCCGTCGGCGAGGAAGCCCTCGCCCTTCGCGGTCTCGAGCGCGGCGATCCAGGCGTAGGGAACGACCCGCGCGCCCTGATCGAGGCCGTAGAAGGTCGCGCGCGTCGCCTTGGTCCAGGACGCGCCCTGATCGGCGAATTGCGTCTCGGCTCTTGCGCCGGAGAGCGTGATCGAGGTCAGGAGGGCGAGGAGGAGGGGCTTGGCCCGGCGAAAAGCTTTTCTGTCGGTCATGGTCTGTCCGATCGCAATTAGGTCTTTGACCCTCCCATCGTGCCAAAGATTTCGAAAATTGCAATAGCGTATCTGCTTACCGCGAGCGCTCGGGTGCGATTCAAAGTTGTGCGGAGTAAATTCGATGTGATTCGCTTTGGGAGGGGAAGGCCGATGACGGGCTCGCATTTGAGTGACGAAGCGCTGGTTGCGTTTTTACGCGGGCATCCCGAGCTT
>Ga0265328_10000056_pt1 | contig 68271 bp, 59 predicted proteins | sample 41624metaG_FD_202086 | JGI IMG/M metagenome (GOLD analysis project Ga0265328, IMG submission 202086) | Rhizosphere microbial communities from Carex aquatilis grown in University of Washington, Seatle, WA, United States - 4-16-24 metaG | ecosystem: Host-associated > Plants > Roots > Rhizosphere...
CGCAAACGCGGCGTCGAGCCATGGGAATACGCCCGCAACCTCATCGCCGCGGCCCGCGCAAACCTAACGCTCCCCATAATCCCCGCCAAGGTCGTCGTTTGAATCGCCGGGGGATGTGAACGGTTACCAAACAAAGTGTTCTGTTGTCATAAACGGCGCGAGCGCCGTGACAACAACGTCTTCAATGTGCATGATTGTCTGCTGAGAGAGGCTTCCGTTGCGGAGAACCTTAAGTTGGCGTTGCTTTCGCGGTCCTCCATTGCGAGCCAAACGAAGGCGCTTCGCCGCGCGAACGATGATGCCGTAAATCTGCCAAGAAAACGCTTCTCCGGCACGCTGAAAGCCGAATTGCATCGCCAGCGGCACAAGGATGGGCACAGCCTTGGTTGCGATAGCGTCTACAACGTCGTTCAGAGAATCTTCGTCGAAATGATTGTGTTCGTCGAAGGTGAGCGGCGCTCGCAAATTTATCTTGCCAGCTTCGCTGTGTGTGGTATTAAGGTAATTGCACTGACCCGCACCACTTCCGCTGTCCAGCGCTGCACCCTGCCAGGTGCGGCGCTGTTCTGTTTTGGGGATGTTCATTTCGCGCCCCCGGCCAAGAAAGCCTCAAGCGCGGCGTGTGGAATCAGGCGACGGCCGCCAATCTTCACACTTTCCAGGCGCTTTTCGTCCATGGCGCGGTAAAGACCCGAGCGTGAGATGCCGGAGGCGAACACGGCCTCGTCGATTCGGAAAGCCATCTTTGGCACGGCGCGCGGTGGCGCTTTGTTGGGCGTGGGTGTGTGGCTCATGGCTCAAGCCTCCCCGCGAACAGGAAGAGCTTCGAGGTAGGCGCGCAGGTCCTGGTCTCGAACGAGCGTGCGCCGCCCGGCCTTAACCGCCTTCAGGCGACCGAGCCTGATTTCTCCAAAAATGAAGGTGCGGCCAAGACCCGTCTTAGCGGGGAGGCTCTCGATAGCGTGCGAAAGCAAGTTCTCGTTTGGCTTGGAAACCGTGACCTTCATCTCTTATCTCCGTCGTTCGCCACTGGTAGGCGACTGACGGTGAACCTACGCTAACATCCCTAGATCGCAACCATAACCTATTGGGAATAAAGGAAATTCAAAATGTCAGGTTTTTGCGGTTTTAAATTTCCGAATGTCTTTAGTCGCTCGGCTCAACTCTTCCCCGAGCGTTACCACGCTGTCCACGTGCCATGTAGGCGCGCTCCCAAATGTGGCCTGTAGCTCGCGAACGAACGCGACAAAAGGCGAGACTTTTGGGAAGACGTTCTTGGCTATCGCTCTCGGAAGATCGTGGTCGAAGGCGAAGGCCCAAAGGCTTGCGGCCATCGTCCGCCACGCATCTTTCTCATGCAGGCGAGGCTGATCCTCTTTGCCGTTGATTTCCTCGGCGGCGGCGGTCGCCGCACTCGCGTATTCGGTCATGGCGCGCATCAGGAAACGATGATGCGGAATGCGCGCACGCTTCAAGTGTTCATCCAATGCCCATTCGGCGACGTGCCGCGCTCCGCCTCCGCCAGCCTGCCCTGACGCCCAAACGAAACCCAATGCGCCCTTCTCCATTTCCCGCAGCCAAGCAACCGCGTCCGCATCGAATCCAGCATTGCGCCCATATGGCTCTTCCTGAAAGTATCGATCGACAATCACCGCGATCTCAGCGCGCATCTCTTCACTGAGCAGAACGTAAGCAGCCTCGATATTTGTCCACTGCTCGGCATTCGGGTTCCATTTGACAGTGGCGGTCGCCACTGGTCTTGAAATCGAAAGCCTCTTTTTTCGGCTTGCCGGCGCCATTCCGCGCATCCATGAACATCGAAAGTGAACGCTGGGAAGCCGAGCGACGCGCCCTCGGCTTATCGGCTGGTCCGCCTATCCCTGCGCATTCAATATGACGGAGCGGGCCAGAGCCCGCCTCGCGCCTCAATTCAGCAAGGCGTCAACTTCACCCAATCACTTGCTTGAGTTCTTTCGCGCCGGCCTCGCGTCTCTTGTCGATCCAGGCGGCGAGGTCGTTGATGTGGATACCCCTAGCCGCCTTCTGGCCAGTCTCGATGCGAGTCAAGGGAAGTGCAATCTCGCCGCGCGTGATCTTGCCGACGAGCCCCGTGGCGTTCAGGTGGCAAAAGTAGTCTCGGCAAACGATTTCCACCGGCACCACGGCAAGCCCGTCGTATTGCGCCAGGAGCATGAAGTCCGTCTTCATTGGCCCGCTCCCACCACGCGAAGAACCAGCCCTTTGCCGTCCCACTTCATCTCCATCAAGTCGGCGATCAGAGAACGCGAAAGCTCGACGAAGGAACCGGGGCCGTCGCAATCGTGGGCACCACGGTCCAGTTCGATTTTCGCAGCGCGCGCTTTGGCCTTCAATTCGGAAATGTTCCGAGCTGGCACGCTGTTAATCGTCGCGCGGAGCGACCAATGCTGGTCATAGAGTCTGGCGTATTCCTCGTCGCCAGCGGCAGGCGGCAGACTGGCGAAATCGCAATCAGTCGCTTCCAGCGCTCCGATGAGAATTTCAAGATTAGGAGAATTTCCGATATCGTTTTTTGCGGTCTCGGATATGATGTTCATCGCCATTGATCGAGTCCTGTTCGGTCTTTTGGTAGACCGTGTCAGGCGCTCCAACGCCTGACCCGGTCGCTTTTCAGATAGCCGGATGGCTACCCGATTTCTTGAATTTCACGACGTTATCAGCCGACTGCGGCTCGCAGTGCGCCGCCCATGCCGTCATGAGAGCGCGCCGCTTTTCCAGCGCGTCGCCGCGCCGATATGCCTGTTCGGCCTTGTCGCCGATTACGTGAGCCAGCGCCGACTCTGCGATCTCGCGAGCGAAATGCGTCTCGTTGCCCGCCCAATCCCGGAACGCCGAGCGCATGCCGTGAATGGTCACGTCGCCTTGATCCATTCTCCGCAACAGCATTTCCATCGCCATGCTCGAAAGCGGCTTGCCGGAGCGCTGGCCAGGGAAGACGAGGTCGCCTGTCCGCTCCTTGGTCAGGGTTTCAAGGATAGCGAGTGCGCGATCTACGAGCGGAACGCGGTGTGGGCGCGCTGCCTTCATGCGCTCGGCGGGAACGGTCCAGACTTTTGCGTCGAGGTCGATCTCCGACCATCGCGCCCCGTAGACTTCGCCCGAGCGCGCGGCCGTCAGAATGCAGAACTCCAGAGCCATCGCAGCCACAGCCTCGCGCTCCCGCAAGCGCGCGACAAAGGCGGGAATGTCGGCATAGGCCATCGCTGCATGATGACCGCGCGTGAGCTTGCCACGCTTCGGCAAGAGATGGGCGAGATGGCCGCGCCACTGCGCCGGGTTCTCGCCGGATCGATAGCCTTGCGCCTTGGCTGCATCGAGAACCGCCTCAATGCGCCCGCGCAAGCGTGAGGCGGTTTCCGGCTTTGCCTGCCAGAGGGGCGTCAGGACGGAGAGCACCGCCGCTGTGTCGATTTCATCGACCGGGCGGGCGCGCAGTGGCGCGGCGTAAGTTTCCAGCGTCATGCGCCACTGCGCCCTGTGTTTCGGGTTCCGCCACTCGCCTTCCTTCGCCGCGATGAGCGCGTCCGCAACGGCTCCAAAGGTCGGCTTCAGGGATTGCGCTAGCCGGCCCGCATCCCGAAGGGCGATAGGGTCGATGCCCTCGCGAACCAATCGTTCGGCTTCGTCTCTGGCGCGGCGCGCCTCTGCCAGCGATACGGCGGGGAAACCCCCGAGGCCCATCTCCCGGCGCTTCCCGTTCCAGGGGTAGAGAAAGAGCCAGCGGCGGCGCGCGGTCGCACCTTCACCGTCGATGGTGAGATAAAGCGAGCCCCCGTCCGAATGCCGGCCCGGTTTCGAAAGCGTCGCTGCGCCGCGCGCTGTGAGATTGTTTCTCGACCTTGCCATGTCATTCAGCCCGAACTATCGGCCCCACTATCGGCCCCACTTCAAATTTGGGATCGCGTTAAATGAGATGACACACGGCAGGATGCGCGTCCACATAAATTATTGAATCTATGCGTGTTAAAAAATGACTAGGAACGCCGTGGGAAAATAGTTTGTAGGACACCTCTTCCGCCAACACCAACCCTGATTGGGCGCTGTCTGGCTCGCCGCCCGGCTGATGAAGCCTGCATCTTTGGAATGCCGCGCATCGAACGGCCCGAAGCGATCAAGCGAGGTCATACCACGCGCCCCGGCCGGCGCCATGCAGTGTCAGATGGCCTTGTTCGACGAGCGATTTGAGGTGGTCCTTCACCGTATGGCGGCTGACCCCGCTCAGCCTCGCCGCTTCGAAAACCGTGACCCTGCCATGCTCGCGCGCCAGTTCGAGGATCAGCACCGACAATTCCGGCAGCGCGGCGCGCATGATCCGCTCTCGCTCCATTTTCTTTTCGAGGCGCAGCTTCTGGCGCTGCAACGCGCTCAGGAAATATTCCAGCCAGGGAGTCCAATCCGGCGCGGCCGTTCGGATCGTTCCCTGTGTCCGCCGCAGGGCAAGGTAATAGCCTTCCTTGCTCTGCTCGATCACGCTCTCCAGCGAACTGTAGGGCGCATAGGCGTAGCCGGCCCGCAGCAGCATGAGATTCGTCAGGACGCGCGACAGCCGGCCATTGCCGTCCTGAAATGGGTGGATCTCCAGGAACACCACCACGAAAATCGCAATGACCAGCAGCGGATGAAGGCTCTTGTCCTTCTCCCGCTCCGCCGCCCATTCGACCAGTTCCGCCATGCGGCTCGGCGTGGCGAAAGGCGTGGAGGTCTCGAACACCACGCCCAGGCTTTTTCCGTCCGCGTCGAAGGCCTCGACGTGATTGGCGAGAGTTTTATACGCGCCGCGATGGCGCTCGTCCTTGGTCGAATGAACCAGAAGATCGCGGTGGAGTTGTCGGATGTGGTTTTCCGTGGGCGCGATCGCGTCGTAGGCGTCGAAGATCGTCTCCATGACCTCGGCATAGCCGGCGACCTCCTGCTCGTCGCGGGTGGAGAAGGAGCGCAAGCTGAGGTTCGCCAGTAGCTTCTCGACCTCGCGGTCGCCGAGGCGCGCGCCCTCGATCCGGGTCGAGGAGCCGATGCTCTCGATCGTGGCGACGCGGCGCAAGGCGGACAGGCGTTCGGGCGCGATCCGGCCGATCGCGCGCCAGGCCCCCTTGAACTCGTCGATCTCGGCAATCAGCGACAGGGTTTCAGGCGTGATGCGAAGCGTCGCCGTGTCGAGCGACATTCCATTTCTCCATCCATTCTCATCCAATTTGAATGCCGCATGACGCATCGATTGTCCATCCATTTTCATCCAATTAGACCGAGTCAGGGCTCCGGGTCCGACGGCCGAACAGCTTTTGGTCCACGTCAGGGAATACGAGGGGATGGCAATGCGCGCCTGGAGGCTCGCGGTCCATTTGCCGCCTTGGACTGCGAGCCTCAAAGGCTCGCAACGTGTCTCCCGTCACTTTGCGGGTAGCGGACCCGCCCACGTCAGGGCTGAGCACGACCAGCCGGTCCGGCGAGGCCGCCAACGAGCGAAGGCCCCAGCCTCAAACCCGCGCCGTCTCCCCCAAAAACCCGAGAATCTCCCGCCGCGCCTGCGCCGGCTCCCAATCGGCCGTCTCCAGCACCCGGCCGATCCGCGCCCTGGGACCGTCCGTCATCAGCGCGATTCTGTCCGAGAGGGCCAGCGCCTCGTCGATGTCGTGGGTGACGAGAATGGCGGCGGCGCCCGTGTCGCGGCAGACCTTCGCCAGAACCGACTGGAGCTCCCGCCGGGTCGTTTCGTCGAGGCCGGCGAAAGGCTCGTCGAGCAGCAGCAGGCGGGGATGAAGCGCTATGGCGCGGGCGACGCCGACCCTTTGACGCGCGCCGGCCGACAGCTCCCGCGGCAGATGCGCGACGACGCCGGTCAGGCCCAGCCGCTCCAGCGCCTGCGCGACGATCTCGCGCCGCGCCGCGCGGGGCCTCTCGCCAAAAGCCTGATCGACGCCGAGGCGCACGTTTTCCTCGACGCTCAGCCAGGGCGGCAGGGCGGGCGATTGAAACACCATGGCCCGCTCCGCTCCGGGCCCGGTCACCGGCGCGCCGCCCAGCAGGATTTCGCCGGCGCTGGGGTGGGCCAGCCCGGCGGCCATCGACAGCAAGGTGGATTTGCCGCAGCCCGAATGGCCGACGATGCTCAGAAATTCGCGCTCGCGCAGCACGAGATCGACGTTTTCGACGACGGGCGGATCGCCCGCCCGGGCGGAAAAACGCTTGGCGACCGCCTTGAACTCGAGCAGTGCGCGGCGCAGGCCGGTCTTCGCGGGCGCCCGCGCCGACGCGTCCTCGACGGGCGCCCCGAGCAACTGGCCGAGACGCACGCGCAACGCCTCGCTTTCGGGATCGCCGCGCTCGCGCGTCCAGCCGGGCGGCGGGCGGATCGCTTCGGACAGGGTTCCGCCCGCGCGCAGCACGACGATGCGATCGCCCAGATACAGCGCTTCGTCGAGATCGCTGGTCACGATGACGATGGTTCGGCCGATTTCGCCGCGAATGCGCAGCAATTCGCGCTGCAAGCCGGCCCGCGTCAGCGCGTCGACGGCGCTGAAGGGCTCGTCCATCAGCAGCAGCCGCGGCGCCATCGCAAGCGCGCGGGCGAGCGCGACCCTCTGGCGCATGCCGCCCGACAGAGCGGCGGGACGCAGCTCGGCGGCATGGCCGAGCTTCACCAGCGCCAAGGCGGCCGTAACGCGCCGCGCCCGCGCGTCGCGGTCTTCGCGCGGAAAAGCCGCCTCGACCGCCAGCGCCACATTGGCCCTGGCCGTCAGCCAGGGCAGCAGGGACTCATGCTGGAACACGACGCCTCGATCGAGCCCCGGGCCGGTCAAGACCTCGCCGTCGAGCCGAACGACGCCCGCATCCGCCGCGAGAAGTCCGGCGAGCAGCGCCAGCAGCGTGGACTTGCCGCTCCCGGTGCGGCCGAGCAAAGCCAGACATTCGCCCTCTTCGACCGCGAGGTCGATCCCGTCCAGCACGCCGCGCGCGCCGAAGCCATGGCTCAGACCGTCGATTTCGAGCAGGGCCAAGGTCAGCGGCCCCCGCCGGGCGAAAAGCGCCTTTCGATCAGGCTCATCACGCCGTCCAGCATCAGGCCGATGACGCCGATCGCCAAAATGCACAGGATCATGTGTTCGTAGATCAGCGCGTTGTATTCCTGCCAGAGGAAGCCGCCGAGACCCGGCGCGCCGGTCAGCATTTCGACCGCGACGATGGCGAGCCAGGCGATGCCGAGGCTGACGCGAAAGCCGGCGAACATGTAAGGCAAGGTCGCCGGCGCCAGAATCTTGACGAAGCGCCGCCAGGGCGAAAGCCGCAGCACCCGCGCGACATTCACGTATTCGACCGGCACGTTCTGCACGCCGGCGGAAATGTTCAGCACGGTCGGCCACATGGCGCACACCGCAATGGTGAACAGCGCCGCCGGCGCCGAACGGTTCAGCAGCACCATGCCCAAGGGCAGCCAGGCCAGCGGCGAGACCGGGCGCAGCAATTGGATGACCGGATTGGCGATGCGGCGGAACGCCGGCGACAGGCCGAGCGCGAAACCCAGCGGCACGCCGAACAGCAAGGCCAGCGCATAGCCTTGCATCACCAGGGCGAGCGACGCCCATGCATAGCGCAAGATGCCCTGGTCCATCTCGCCGCGATAGGCGAAGGGCTCTAGGATCAGCTGGCGGCTGGCCAGCCAGGTGGCCCAGGGGCCCGGCAATCGCGTGTCGAACAGCGCGCAGCCCGCCGCCCAGAGCGCGACCAGCAGGACGACGCCGGCGCAGGATTGCGCGACCCGCGTCAGGGCGGCGAGAACGGCTTGCATCGAAAAGAGGCCTATCCTTTGACGCCGCCGACCTTGAACGATTTGGCGTAGGCCTCGGGCTGCGCGGGGTCGAAGGCGACGCCGTCCCAAAGCTTGAGCATCGAGGCGTTCTGCTTGGGCGCCGGCAGGCCGAGATCCTTCATCGCCGTTTCATGCAGGTCGGGCCGCGTCACTGTGCGGGTCAGCCCTTCGTAATCGGGCTTCCCCTCGGTCCAGCCCCAGCGGCGGAACTGCGAGAGGAACCATTTGGCCTCGCGCGCCTGCGGGACCGTGTCGGCGGCGAAGGAAATCGCCTGACCGGGCGCCGTCTCGCGCCGGCCGGTCCCCCAATCGAAGGCGCCGAGCAGCGGCGGCAGCAGATATTTCTCCGGCGCGTTGAGATAGGACGGGGCCGAGAGAATGCGCGCCAGCTCCGGACGGTTTTCCGGCTTGTCGCACCAGATCGCCGCCTCCTGCAGCGCGCGCAGCATCGCCTGCACGGTGCGCGGATTCTTCTCGGCCCAATCGGCGCGCATGCCGAAGCTCTTGACCGGATGGCCGGGCCACATTTCGTGCCCATACATCGCGATGAAGGTGACGCCGTCGGCGACGCCGCGGGCGCCCCAGGGCTCGACCATGGCGCAGGCGTCCATCGTGCCGACCCGAATGTTTTGCACCATCTGCGCCGGCGGCAGCACGATGAGCTTCAAATCCTTGTCGGCGTCGATCCCGGCGTTGGCGAGGAAATAGCGATACATCAAGCCGTGCCAGCCGAAATTCAGCGGCAGGGCGATCGTCAGCACGGAGCCCTTGGCCTTGCGCTCCTCGGCGAGCGCGCGCCAGCTCGCGGGATCGAAACTCAAACCGCCCTTGAGGCTGGTCGCGGCCATGAACACCGAGCCGTTGCGGCTGAGCGTGAAGGGCGCGATCATCGCAATCTTCGGCGCGCCTTGCAGCCCCATGGTCGAAGCCAGGGGCTGGGCGTATTTCAAATGGCTGGCCTGATTCTCGCCGCTGATGACCTTGTCGCGCGCGGCGGCCCAGCCGTTTTGCAGCGTCAGGGTCGTCTTCAAGCCGTGCTTGGCGAAAAAGCCTTTTTCATGCGCCGCGACGATGGAGCCGCAGCTCTGCACCGCGACGATGCCGATCTGGACTTTGTCCTGCTCCGGCGCGTCGCTGGCGTAGGCCGCGCCGATCCAGCCCTTCGGCATCAGGGCGGAGGCGGTGAGAGCCGCGCCGCCCGTCAGGACGCCGCGGCGCGAGCCGATCGAACTCGTCTTGGGAGGCGAAATGGCGAATCTCCTTCGTTCGCGAAAGACGCGACTGCACTAAATGTTGCGCACGGCCTCGCCGTCAAGTCCCCGCCGAGCGCGAAGGGTCAGCGGGCCAGCATCGACGGCGCGGCCTCGCCCTTGGCCAGAGAAAAGGACAAGCGGTGCGGCACGATCGGAATGTAGCGCTGGTAGCGGATCAACCGCTGGAACAGGCGCAGGCGCCAGCGCAAGTGAAACGGCAGCGGCGGCGGAAACACATGGCCGCCGAGGATGGTGATCATCGCACGGCCGATTTTGAGACTGGAGCGCGGATGGACGATGAATTCGCGGAACGAGTGACCGTAAAAGGCCTCGTTCAGTCTGAAATAAATCGAGGAGCTCTTCTCGAAGTAGGAGATATAATCCTCGCGGACTTTTTCCGGAGCCGCCTCGCCTTTCAGGATCGAGACGATTCCTTCGGCGGCGCGTTGCGCGGTCATCATTCCGAGACAGACGCCGGCCGAAAAGATCGGATCGACGAAAATCGCGGAATCGCCGCAGAGGAAATAGCCCGGCCCGGCGTAGGGCTTGCAGGTGTAGCTGAAATCGCCCTTGACGCAGACCGGGCTGACCCGCACGGCGTCGGCGCAGCGCGCCTGAACTTGGGGCACGCGCGGGATCGCCCATTCCAGCATGTCGCGCGCCGCGATGTCCGACGTCTTGGCGAAGGCCTGGTCGAGAACGAGCCCGACGCTGGTTCGCTCCTCGTCGATCGGGATCAGCCAGAACCAGCCTTCGTCGCACATGACGACGACGACGTCGCCCGCCGAGTCCCCCTCCCCGCGCTTCACCCCGGTGAATTGGGCGTAATAGGCGTATTTGCGGAAGGCCGGGAGGCTCTTGCGAATGCCGAGATGGCGGCCGACCAGCGTATTGGCGCCGGAGGCGTCGACGAGAAATTTCGCGGCGACGCGCTGGCCGCCGACGGTCACTTCGACCGCGCCTTCCTCGAGCCTGTCGATCGACTGCACCGGGGCGCCGCGATGGACGTCGGCGCCGGCCTCCGCCGCCGCTTCCAGCAGCATTTCGTCGAAGGACGAACGTTCGACGTTGTAGGCGTTGGTTCCGCCGTCGTCGAAGCCGTCGGTGAAGGAGATGCGCTTCATGACCTTGTCGTCGCCGAAACCGAAGGAGGCCCCATATTTGGCGACATGCCCCACCTTGGCCATTCGGTCGCCGAGGCCGAGCTCCTGGATCAGATCGTAAGCGCGCGGCATCAGCGACTCTCCGACACGCATCGGAAATTGCGTGTCGCGCTCGAAGACGGCGACTTTCAGATTTTGCTGGGCGAGCTGGCGCGCCGCGGTTGCCCCCGAGGGGCCGCCTCCGACGACGATCACATCATAGGATGGGGCGATCAAGCTGTTCATGGCTAAGGCACTCCTCGAACGCGCGTCGACGCCGACGCTCGAACGCAACCGCTCCGCGACGCCGCGGCGAACGAACTCTGAGCCGCGAGCCCCGGAGTACGCGCGGCATGATCCATCGCGCCGCCCCCGTGGCGCCAACGGCTGGCGCAAGAGATTTCCCCCGCGTCCGCCGACAAGCGCTCAAATTACATCTTTGTGCGACGCCGCGCCACTGATATAACGCCGGCGAAACCGCCGCTAGAAGGGAGCTTGGGAGATGACGCTTTTTGTTCGCTTTCGGGCCGGGTTTTTCGTCATATTGTTAATTTTATTGGTTTTTGGAGCCAATCGCCCGGCCAGGGCGGATCAATTGACCGATCCGAAGGTCAAGGAGATTTTCACGCTCATCAACAAGAACATCACGGATCTGGCCGGCCGCTCGGAGGCCGAAGCGAGCGAGATTTGCGGACGCGTCGTCTCGACGATCATGGATATCGACGCCGTGGTCAAGGCCGGCTCGGTTCGAATCTGGGACAAGATGACCCCGGCGCAGCGCGACTCCTACGGCAAGGCGGCGCAACTCTGGGCCGTGCGCAATTGCGTGCAGCGCAACAAGGACGGCAAGGGGACGCCTCTGGAATTCGCCGGAGTTCGCCAGGGCGACGGCGGCGACAGACTGCTGGCGACGCGCTCGGACCAGCCGGCGCATTTGGCCATCTGGCGCCTGCGCGGAACCTCGAAACTGCACGCGGTGGACGTGACGCTCGACGGGGTCAGCATGTCCCTGCAGCTGCGCGACGAGACCAATACGCTGCTCGACCAGAACAACAACGACATCGACAAGGCGATCGTCGCGCTGCATCGCTGACGGCGCTCGGGCCTTTCCGCCCGAAAATTCGTCCCGCCGATCGTCTCCATCCGAAAGCTGCTTCATGACGCGCAAGGTACCGCTGATCTACGTCGACAACGTCACCCGCTCCTACGACGGAGGCGGCGTGATGGCGTTGCGCGGGGTGAGCCTCGGCATTTTTCCCGGCGATTGCGTCGCGATTCTGGGCAAGAGCGGCAGCGGCAAGAGCAGCCTGATCCAGATCATGGGCGGCTGCGACACGCCGACGAGCGGCCAGGTCGTCTGGCGCGAGGAGCCGGTGCGCGACCAAGGGGAATGGCAGAAGCTGCGGGCGAGCGAGATCGGCATCATCTTTCAGGAATTCCTGCTGCTGCCGGCCCTGACGGCGCTGGAAAACGTCGAAATGGCGCTGATGGGCAAGGGCGCCTCGGCCAAGGAGCGAAACGCTCACGCCACGCAACTGCTGGAAATGGTGGGGCTCGGCAGCCGCCTGCGCCATCTGCCCTCGGCGCTCTCGGGCGGCGAGCGTCAGCGCGTCGCCATCGCCCGCAGCCTCGCCAACAAACCGGCGCTGCTGCTCGCCGACGAACCCACCGGCAATCTCGACAGCGCCAATGCGGAGGCGATCGTCGATCTGCTGCTCGATCTCCAGAGGACGCAAGGCACGGCGCTGGTCATGGTCACGCATGACGAAGGCCTCGCCGCGCGCTGCCGGCGCCGCGTGCGGATCAAGGACGGCCTCATCGTCGACGACAGCCTGACGCAGCAGGCGCCAGCGGCGTCCACGGACGGCGCGCCCGCGCGCGCCGAGGCGGCTTTGGCGACGGCCGCCGCGCCCGACGCGCTCCAACCCCAGGCCTGACCGTTCCTTCTTCTCCCCATCGCCCCGCACGCAAACCGTCGAGGACCTTAGATTTGAATCTCGTGACACTCGCCCTGAGAAACCTGCAGCGCAGGGCGGCGCGCACAGCCATCGTCTCGATCAGCGTCGGCCTCGCCGTCGCGTCGGCGCTGAGCCTCATCGCGCTCTCGAACTCCGTCGAGCGCGGCTCGGGCGAGGGCATGGACGAACGCGGCGGCGATCTCGTGGTGATTTCGCGCAACGCCTCCGACATTTTCTCCAGCTTCATCGCCGAGGACAAGCAGAAGCAGCTCGCCGCCATCCCGGGCGTGGCCGAAGTCTCCGGGGAGCTCGCCATGTTCGCGCCGGTCGACAAGGACCAGCAGAAGCTCGTCACCGCCCTCAGCAGCGAAAGTTACTTTTGGCGGCGCATGCCCATGGCCAAAGGCCGGGCGCCGACGCCGGCCGATCGCAGGGTGGTGGTCCTCGGCGTCGATTCCTCCGAGGCCCTGCACAAGAACGTCGGGGACACGATCAACGTCTACGACGAGAACTTCACGGTCATCGGCGTGACCAAATATCAGTCCGCCATCAACCGTTCGATGGTCTACATGCTGCTGCCGGACCTGCAGGAGATCGCCTTCCGCCAGAAACAGGTGACGATGTTCCAGGTCAAGCTGCAACCCAATTTCACGCCCGCCACCGTCGCCGCCGTGAGAGCCGAAATCGCCAAATTGGGATCGCTGACCGCCTCGCCGACCGACCAATTGTTGCAGCACGACCGCAACCTGCTGGTGATGAAGGCCATTTCGCAATCGGTGTCGATGATCGCGCTGTCCATGGGGGGCTTGAGCGTCCTCAACGCTCTGCTGATGGCGGTGCAGGAGCGCACCCGCGAGATCGGCATCATGATGGCGATCGGCTGGAGCAAGGCGCGCACCATGGCCTCCATCGTGCTCGAGGGCATGTTGATCGGCGTCGCCGGTTGCGCCGCCGGCATCCCGCTCTCCTACTTCATTTGCAGACTCTTCGAGCACATGCCGACCATCGGCGGCATATTGTCCTTCGAGCCGACGATCGACATGATCCTGCCGACCCTGCTCGTCTCGGTCGTTTTGTGCGGTCTCGGCGCGCTCTACCCCGCCTCGCGCGCCGCCAGAATGAGCCCCTCCGACGCTCTCCGGCGGCCCTAGCGTCCATGGCATGGAGGATTTGCGCCGCCGTGGCGCGCGCCAACAGTCACAGTCGCGCGCGCGTCCAGGCGATCAGCCGGCCCGTCGCGGCGTCCAGCGCCGCTTCGAGCGCCAGCGCGGCGGCGCCGTCCTTCGTATGCGGGGCCGGGGCCTCGCCGCGGAATATTTGCGCGGCGCGACGCTGGCCGCTGCGGTCGTCGCGCAAGGTCGCCATGAGTTCGACCACCGCCACGCCGCGCGCCGCGTCGATTTCGAAGCGCCGAACGTCGAAGGCCAACGCCGCCTCGACCGGCCCGGCGGGCAGCGCGGCGGCGAGGCCGCTGCTCGAGAACGCCCCGATCAGCCGTCTTTGCATGAGCCGCGTCGCGCGGTCTGCCCATTGCGCATCCGCGAGAAATGCGACGCCGCCATCTTCCGTGCGAATGACGATGCGCTCGCCGCCGAACGGCGCGACGGCGGTCGGCTCCTCGATCGAGACGCGCGCCGACCCGTTGCGCGGCGCGGACGCCAGGGCGCCCGTGCGATCGCCGGGCAGGCCCGAGAGATCGAAGGTCTGGCGCGTCGGCGCGCCGCAGGCGGACAGGGTCAAGGCGGCGAGCGCCGCCCATGCGATGCGGGGCGACGTGCGGCGCTGCGCGTTCGGCCTCGCCAAGGGCATGCGGCAATTTCCTCCCGACACGCGAGCCTTTCCCGGCGGCGACGCTTCCCTGCGGCCGACGGAGGCGCTCCGGCGGCGACGGCCGCATCCGTTCCTGCGCCGAAACGGCCGCAACGGCGAAAAATCGGACCCGATTCGCCGAGAATCGGCGTCCATCGCGGCGATGATTGCCGCATATCCCCGGCGATGGCAATGCCCGCCGAGGGCGCGCCATCGGGGCCCGCCGCCGCGCGTTTCCCGAAAATCGCTTGCGTCGCACCTAAAAATCCGTCGCTTATCTCTTATGTGCAAAAAGACACATTCGTTCTTCGCCGAACGCGCTAGCTTCGAAACGTTCGTCGACGTCGGAACGCGAAACACGGAGGCCGCAGGGGGCTGCTCGTCGAAAAAATCGCCGGGGCCGAAGCGTCGAATAGGTTTACCAAGAATGAAAAAACGTCACAGAATTTTCGAGAGAATAACCGTGCAAACAAAGTTTTGCTTTAAAGTTGAACGCTACTGGAGGGTCTTCGTCGGCTCAGGCGGAGGGGCGGACGAAAGACGAACCGAGGGTTCGATTTTCCCCGAGCTGGTCGGGTTTCGCATGTCGACGCAGCCGAAAACGAGTGTCGCGGTCTAGGAGTCGAGCCCAAATGGTCACAACCCTTGCGATCACGCCGGAACATCATCTCGACGCCCAGATTGCGATCGCCGCCTGCCGGGCGGGCGAAACGGGCGTTCTCGACTTGGGTTTCAGCGGGGATCGGCGGAAGACGAAAGTCGAGATCGACAGATTGGCCGAAGCCGGTCGATCGTCGGGACGCTGGGGCGTGCGCTGGGACGCCCATTGCACGCCGCGCTGGAGCGTCGAGGCTCTGCCGCGGCTGCTGCATCGGCGCGCGCCGATTCTCGTCCTCGCCGGATTGACCGCGCGCGATCTCCAATCCCTGGCGGGCGACCCGAAGGAGGCGGCCGCGCTCAAGGCGCGCCTCGCGCCGCTGGCGGAAAAAATATTCGTCGAGGCCTACGATTTGGCCTCGGCGGAGGCCGCGCAAGCCTTCGGATGCGACGGGCTGATCCTCAAGGGTTACGAAGCGGGCGACTGGGTCAGCCGCAGCTCGACCTTCATGCTGTTGCAGGAGGCGCGCGGAAAAATCCAAATCCCCTATTGGGTGCAGGGCGGCGTAGGCCTGCGCGGCGCCGCGGCGGCCATTCTGGCCGGCGCCGCCGGCGTCGTGCTGCGCGAGCAGCTGTGGCTGACGGAGGACAGCCCGTTCAAGGGCGATCCGCAGGCCGCGCCGTGGAAGCAGTGCGACGGCAGCGAGACCGTGCTGCTCGAAGACGGGGAGCGGTCCTTCCGCCTCTACAGCCGCTCCGGTCGCAGCAAGCTGGCGGAGCTGAAGCAGATCGAGGTCGACGACCATTCCATGCGCGGCCTGCTGCGCCGCTATTTGCAGGACGGCGACGATCCGCTGATTCCGATGGGGCAGGACATCGCCTTCGCTGCGCCCCTCGCCGAGCGTTACGGAACCGTCGGTCGCATCCTCGTCGCGCTGCGCGAGGGCGTCGTCGCAACCCTGCGGCTGGCGAAATCGCAAAAGGCCCTGGCGGCGGATTCGGCGCTGGCCCAGGCGCATGGCACGCGCTTCCCCATCGTGCAGGGGCCGATGACCCGCGTCAGCGACGGGGCCCCCTTCGCCCGCGCCGTCGCCGACGCCGGCGGACTGCCTTTCGTGGCGCTGGCCGTGATGCGCAGGGAGCAGGTCCGGGCGGTGCTGAGCGCCACCAAGGAGCTGCTGGGCGACAAGCCCTGGGGCGTCGGCATTCTCGGCTTCATGCCGCTGGAGCTGCGCAAGGAGCAGCTCGACGTCATTTGCGAGATCAAGCCGTCCTTCGCCATCATCGGCGGCGGACGGCCCAGTCAGGCGCGCGAATTGGAGGCGCTCGGCGTCGCCAGCTATCTGCATGCGCCCTCGCCGGGCCTGTTGCAGAGCTTCCTCGCCGAGGGCGCGCGTCGCTTCATTTTCGAGGGCAACGAATGCGGAGGGCACACCGGCCCGCGCACCAGTTTCGTCCTGTGGGAATCGGCGATCGAGACCTTGAGCAACGCCAAGCTCGACGATCCGGCCTCGGTGCATGTCCTGTTCGCCGGCGGCATTCACGACGCGCTGTCGGCCGCCATCGTCTCGGCGATGGCGACGCCGCTGGTGGCGCGCGGCATGAAGGTCGGCGTCGTCATGGGCACGGCCTATCTCTTCACCGAAGAGATCGTCGGCGCCGGCGCCGTGGTCGAGCAGTTCCGCCAACAGGCGGTCAAATGCCAGGAGACCACGCTGCTGCAATCGGGCGTCGGCATTTACACGCGCTGCGCGCAGACTCCGTTTTGCGATGAATTCAACCGCACGCGCCGCGAGCTGCTGCTGGCCGGCGAATCTCAAGAAGAGGTGCTGAAGCGTCTGGAGTTGCTCAACATCGGGCGGCTGCGCATCGCCTCCAAGGGAATTGCCCACAAGACGAGCCGGCACACGGCCGAGCCGGGCCAGGACCAATATGTCGAGCTCGACGCCGAAACGCAGTTTCGCGAGGGGCTGTTCATGCTCGGGGAAGTCGCGCGGCTCAAGGAGAAAACCCTTTCGATCGCCGAGCTGCATCGCGACGTGTCCGTCGATTCGGGCGCGCTGCTGGACCGGGCGGCGGCGGCGTTCGAGGCGCCCGCCGCGCCGCGCGCGCATCGCGGGGACATCGCCATCATCGGCATGGCCTGCCTGTTGCCGAAGGCGGCCGACGTTCGCGCCTATTGGCGGAACATCGTGCAAGGCGTCGACGCCATTCGCGAAGTGGACGAGGAGCGCTGGCGGCCCAGCGATTTCTTCGCGCCCGGACGGCGGACGCAGGACAAGATCTATTCCAAATGGGGCGGCTTCATCGACGACGTCCCCTTCGACCCGACGCGCTACGGCATACCGCCGGCCAGCCTTCGGTCGATCGAGCCGATGCAGTTGCTCGCGCTCGAAGTCGCGCGACAAGCGCTCGACGACGCGGGTCTGGACCGCCGCCCCTTCGCGCGCGAACGCGCCGCGACGATCTTCGGCGTCGGCGGCATGCACGATCTCGGCACCGCCTATATCTTCAGAACGCTGCTCGATCATTATCTTCCGAAGGTTCCGGGACTGTCCGAGGAGAGCCAAAAGCAGATCGCGCAGTCGCTGCGGGCGCATGATCTGCCCGAATGGACCGAGGACAGCTTCCCCGGCATTCTCGGCAACGTCGTCGCCGGCCGGGTCGCCAATCGCCTCGATCTGCGCGGCGCCAATTTCGTCGTGGACGCCGCTTGCGCCTCCTCGCTGGCGGCGCTCGACGTGGGCGTCAGACAGCTGCGCGACGGCGACGCCGACCTCGCCGTCGTGGGCGCGCTCGACGGCACCAACGGAGCCGTGCCCTACATGGCCTTTTCGCAAACCCACGCGCTGTCGCCGCGCGGTCGCTGCCGTCCCTTCGACGACGGCGCCGACGGGATCAGTCTCGGCGAGGGCGTCGCGGTGCTGGTGCTGCGGCGGCTCGAGGACGCCGAGCGCGACGGCGATCGCATCCGCGCGATCATCAAGGGCGTCGGCAGCTCCAGCGACGGACGCAACCGCAGCCTGACCGCGCCGCATCCGCAGGGCCAGGTCGCCGCCGTGCGGCGCGCCTATGAGGACGCGGGCGTCGATCCCGCCACCGTCGGTCTGATCGAGGCGCATGGCACAGGCACCGCCGTCGGCGACAAGTCGGAGATCGAATCGCTGATCCTCGCCTTCGGCGACTCGCAAATGGCCTTGCAGTCCTGCGCCGTCGGTTCGGTGAAGTCGATGATCGGCCACACCAAGGTCGCGGCGGGTCTCGCCGGCGTGATCAAGAGCGTGCTGGCGCTCGAACATCGCGTCCTGCCGCCCAGCATCGGCGTCGAGAGGCCCAACGCCCACGTCAAATTCAGCGAAACGCCGTTCTTCGTGAACACCGAGACGCGGCCCTGGTTCGCCAACGCCAGCGGTCTGCCGCGCCGCTGCGGCGTCAGCGCGTTCGGCTTCGGCGGCACGAATTTCCACACGGTTTTGGAGGAATATCGCGGCGGCGGCCGGGCGACCGACGCGGTCGACCTCGGGCCGCGCGACGCCGAACTCTTCGTCTTCGGCGAGGCGGACCGCGCCAGCCTCGCGCAGGCCGTCGGGGACTTTCTCGCCGCCGTCGAACCGGTGGATCGCATCGATCTCGCGCAACTCGCCCATGCGCTGCATCGAAACAAGCGTCCGCAAAAGGATGCGGACGGCGCCGGCACGCAGCGTCTCGCGATCCTCGCCGCGTCGATCGCCGACCTCAAGCAGAAGCTCGGTTTGGCGCTCGATTTTCTGCGCTCGGACAAGGACGAGTTCAAACATCCCAAGGGCGTTTACTTCGGACGCGGCGCCGCGCCCGCCGGCGCGATCTGCTTCCTGTTCCCCGGACAAGGATCGCAAAAGATCAACATGCTGCGGGACGTCGTCAGCGGGCTGCCGGCGCTGCGCGAGCATTTCGAGCGGGCCGACGCCGTTCTCGGCGCGCAACTGCCGCAAAAGCTCTCGCGCTACGTCTATCCCTTGCCGGTCTTCAGGGACGAAGAGCGCGCGGCCCAGCAGAAGGCGCTGAACGACACCAGGATCGCGCAGCCGGCGCTGGGCGTCGTCGACCTGACGGCATACGGACTGCTCGAATCTTTCGGACTTCGACCGGATTTCGCCGCCGGCCACAGCTATGGCGAATATGTCGCCCTCTGCGCGGCCGGCGTCATCTCGCCCGAGGATTTGATCCGCATTTCCGAAATCCGCGGTCGGCTCGCCGCCGAGGCCGGACAAAAATCGCCGGGCACGATGGCGGCGGTGAACGCCGACGCGGCGCGAACCAAGGCGCTCATCGAGCAGCATCGGCTCGACGTCAGCCTCGCCAACATGAACGCCCCGGATCAATCCATCATCGCGGGCTCGATCGAGGCCGTAGAGGCCGCCGCCGCGATCTTGCGCAAGAATTCGTTCCGGGTCGCCAAGGTGGCGGTCAGCACCGCCTTCCACTCCCCGGCGATGGGCAGCGCACGCGCTCTTCTCGCCCTGGAGCTGGAAAAGCTCGAGTTCAAGCCGGCCCGCATCCCGGTGTTCAGCAACACCACGGGCGGGCCCTATCCGGAGGCCCCGGCCGAGATGCGCGCTTTGCTGGCGCGGCATCTGACCGAGCCGGTGAATTTCGTCGACGAGGTCGATCAACTCTACGCCGCCGGCGCGAGGATCTTCGTCGAAGCCGGTCCAGGCCAGATCATGAGCGGCATGGTCGATCGGATTCTGGCCAACCGCCCGCATGTGACGCTGGCCTTCGATGCGCCGGGGCGTCCGGGCTGGCTGCAGCTGGCCCATCTCCTCGCCGAAACCGTCGCGCTCGGCGCCCCGGTTCGGCTGGACGCCTGGTTCGAAGGGCGCGGCCTGCAAGATCGGTCCTTGACCGAGGTCTTGACCGAGGCCAAGGCCAAGGCGACGCCCGGACCGCTGATCTGGCGGGTGAACGGCGCCCGGTCCCTTCCCTGGAACGCCGCAGCCGCCAGCCTACCGAAACCGGTCCCCGCCGCCGCTCTGGCGGCCGGGGTCGACGCCAAGCGCGCCGACGCCGCCGTGGCCGGCCCGAGCGCCGACGCCGCGGCGAAGCCGAAGACGCCGCGCCAGATCGACGCCGCCCCCGCGAAGGGCGACCCGGCGGAGCCGCGCACGACGCGCCACCCAACCGAAACGACGGTTCCCAAAATGGACTCGCACACCGCGCAAGCGCAGCGCAACATTGCGCAATTCCTCGAGTTGCAGCGCGATCAACAAGAGACGCTGCGACGTTTCCTCGATCTCCAGGCCAAGATGCTGGGATTGGGGACCGAGGACGCCGCCGCGCCTTCCGCCCAGGTCGTTCGTCCGGCGCCCGCCGCGACGCCTTCGATGTTGGCGGCCGTTCCCCCGACGCCGATCCTGCCGCGACGGGTCTTGGCCGAATACGCCGAAGCGACCGCGACGCCGGCGACGCAAGCGCAGCGAACGGCGCCCGAGCCAAAGCCCGCCGAGCCAGCCCCATCCGCGCCGAGGGACAAGGCCGCGGCGCCGGTCGTCGCAACGGCCGAGGCGAGCGAGAAGACGACGGAAAAATTCAAGGCCGACCTGCTGCGCGCGGTGTCGGAACGCACCGGCTATCCGCAAGACATGCTCGACTTGAACGCCCATATGGAGGCCGATCTCGGCATCGACTCCATCAAGCGCATCGAAGTCTTCAGCGAACTCAAGAACAGCTATAATTTCATGGAAGGCCGCGACGAGGAGGCGGTGTTCGAACAGCTGTCCGGCCTCAAGACGCTGGGCGAGATCATCGGCTGGTACGATTCCCTGCGCAACGTCGCGCCCGCCGCCGCGGCGGTCGCCGCCAAACCGGAAGTGTCCGCCCCGGAAAAAAAAACTCTGATTTCGCCGCCGAGCGCGTCGACGCAGCCGGTTGAGCCCTGGAACGCAAAACCGCTTTGCGCGCCGCGCTACGTGCTGACCGCCACGCCGGCGCCCGTCGACGACGCGGCGCCGCAGGCTTTCCCCGCTGGCCAGACGACCCTGCTGCTGGCGCGCGATTCCTTCGTCAGCCAGAAAATCGAAGCGGCGCTGACCGCGGGCGGGGGCCGGATGAAGCAGATCATCCCCGGACCCGAGACCCGGGCGCTGGGAGGCGACCGTATCGGGCTCGACGTCTCCAGCGAGGCATCGATCGCCAAGCTGCGCGGGCTTCTGGCCGAAGTCGATCCGCCCATTCGCGGCGTCGTCTGCGCGCTGGGTCTCGTCGGCGCCGGCGAGGAAGATCACGTCGACGACGCCAAAGCTCTGTTCCTCGTCGCCAAAGCCTTCGAAAAAGAGCTGAAGGACGACGGCGCGCTGATCGCGCTCACGGCGCTGGGCGGCCGCTTCGGACTCTGCGCCTCGACGGATTTTCCGGCCGCCGCCGCTGGCGTGCTCGGGGTGGCGAAATCCGCCGCGCGCGAATGGCCGAACGCCAGAGTGAAATGCCTCGACGTCGCCGCCGATCTGGGGCCGAGCGAGATCGTCCGCTTCCTGCTGACGGAATGGCGACGCGACGACGCGACCGTCGAAATCGGCCGGACGCGCGACGAGCGCTGGCGACTGGAGCCGCGCCGGACCGCCGATCCGCAGGGCGCGGCCGAGCCGGAGCTGAGCCCCGAGTCCGTCGTGCTGGTGACCGGCGGCGCACGCGGCGTCACCGCCGCCGTGGCGCGCGCCTTGGCCGGGCGGTTCAAACCGCGGCTGGTCATCGTGGGCAAGAGCCCACTGCCGGAGCCGGAGCCGGCCGCGACCGCCGGCATCGACGATCCCGCCGCGTTGAAGCGGTTTCTGATCGAGGATCTGCGCGCCTCCAGCGAGACCCGGGTCACCCCGGCCCAGATCGATCGCGTGTTCCGCCGCATCCTGCAAAATCGCGAGATCGACGCCAATCTGGCGGCGATGCGGGCGGCGGGCGCCAGCGTCGACTATCACGCCCTCGACCTTCGCGACGCCCCGCGCTTCGGCGCGCTCATCGACGAACTTTACGCAAAATGGGGGCGCATCGACGGCGTCGTTCACGGCGCGGGAATCATCGACGACAAATTGATCCGGGAAAAGTCGCTGGAATCGTTCGACGCCGTCTTCTCCGCCAAGGTCGCCCCGGCGCTGATCCTGTCGCGCAAGCTTCGGCCGGAGACGCTGAAATTCGTGCTGTTCTTCTCTTCCGTCGCCGGCAGATTCGGCAATGCCGGCCAAAGCGACTATAGCGCTGCGAACGAGGTGTTAAACAAACTGTCGTCTAAGCTCGGCCGCGCATGGACAAAGGCGCAGGCGGTATCTATCAACTGGGGGCCTTGGGCGGGGGGCATGGCGAGCGAGGAATTGCTCAAGCTCTATGCCTCCAGGAACATTCACCCCATTACGCTCGACGCTGGGGTGGCCAGTTGCCTCGGGGAAATGGGCCGGGGGCGGACCGGCGATCCGGAAATCGTCGTCGCCGAAAGCCTCGATGCGATCGCCGAAACGCAAAAGCGCGGCGCGCGCGCCGCGGCCGAAAAGACCGAGGATGCGCCGACGGGTCGACGCGCCCTCGCGCCAGAGTCTTTTTACGCCGTAGGTTCGTGAAGACTTGCCGAGAGGTTTTCGCATTTAGAGGGAGTAAAGATGTGACCCGCCCGAGGTATGCAGTATTGGGAAACTTCGCTCCCATAGAAATGTCCAAACCCGTCCCGCAAGGCCTCACCCTCGAACTGTCGGCTTACGCTTTCGCCAAAGTCCGCTGTATGCTGGAAAACATTTCCGGCAAGGAAGCTTTCAACCAAGTCTACAACGACGTTCGAGAAAAGTTTGCAAAATATGCGCTGTCTCCGTCGCAGATCAAGCAGCGGCAGCTGGTGTTTTTCCCACGCATGGAAGACATACGCCTCGTCGACGGCGAATTCGACCTGGCGGAGCCGGAGCATGAATACCTGCAATTGTACAAGGACAAAACGAATCCGCGTGGAGCAAACATTAAGGAGCGCCATGAAAGCTTTGGTAAAATCGTCGATTTGTGCTTGAGCAGGATGTACGAAGGCGACCCCGTCTCGCCGGACGACATCGTTCACGTCACCTGCTCCGGCTATCTGGCGCCGAGCCCGGTGGAGAAAATGGTGGCGCGGCTGGAGTGGTTCGACACGACGGTGACGCACAGCTATCACATGGGCTGCTACGGGGCGTTTCCCGCCATTCGCATGGCGCATGGGTTTCTCGCCTCCTCGCATTTCGGCGTGACGCCGCCGAAGCGTCAGGTTGACATCGTTCACACCGAATTGCTCTCGATGCACAACGACTTCACCGAGCTTCGCGCCGAGAACATCATCACCTCGACGCTCTTCGCCGACGGCTTCATAAAATACTCGCTGTTTTCGGAGGAGTATATCCGCGAGCAGGGTCTGCCCGGATTGCGCGTGCTCGCGATGAACGAGCATATCCTCCCAGATTCGCTGGGCGACATGACTTGGGTGCCGGGCGCGCATCAGTTTCACATGACCTTGACGGTGATGGTGCCCATCATCATCAAGAAATACGTCCGCTCCTTCATCGATTCCTTGTTGAACCGAGCCGGCGTCGATTTCAATTCCGAGAAGGACTCGATCATTTTCGCCATTCACCCCGGCGGTCCGAAAATCGTCGAGCACATTCAAACCGAACTTGGCCTGCGCGCCGATCAAGTGGCGATCAGCCAGAAGGTTTTCGAAGAGCACGGCAACATGTCCTCGACGACGATCCCGCATATCTTGAAAGAAATCCTGGAAGAAAAGGCGATACCGGTCGGCACGCGGATCGTGTCCATCGCCTTTGGTCCGGGGCTGACGGTCACCGGTCTGGTTCTGGAGAAAATCTGAAGGCGCTCCGAGGCGCCCCACCGGCGGGGATCGCCGGGCCAGAGGTCCAAGACCGCAAAGCCGGACGAAAGCCATGCTCGACAAGCCTTCGCATCCCGACGACGAAACGACGCTGCCCTTCATCGGTCGCGTGCTCGCGCACAGCCCGGGCCAGTCGATCTCGATCGAACGGACCTTGGACCTCGAAGAAGACCTCCTGCTCGCGGATCACATTTTCGTTCACGCCCCCGGCGTCAAACCCGTCTTCGCCTGTCTGCCGGTCGCGCCGATGACGGTCAGCCTCGAAATCATGGCGGAGACGGCGGCCTGCCTGGCTCCAGGGGCCGGACTCATCGGCCTCGAAAATGTGAAGGCGTCGCGCTGGATCGACTTTCCCGACGCCGAGACCCTGACGCTGCGCATCGACGCCTCGCGTCTCGGATTCGATCCGCAAAGCGGCGTCCGCCGCGTCGCCGCGTCGATCCGCGCCGAAGGGGAAGCCTCCCCCAGGATCAGCGCCGAGTTCTTGTTCGCGCAGTCGTATTTTCTCAACCTGTCCTTCGACTTCAACGAACTTTCCAACCCCCACCCCTTCGAAATGACCGCCGAGCGCATTTACGAAAAGCGGTTCTTGTTCCACGGGCCGAGCTTTCAATGCCTCGTCGGCGAGATTCTGCTCGGCGACGCCGGGGCCGTCGGCGAATTGCTGGTGCAATCGACGAGCGGCTTGTTTCGCGCGCTGCGCCAGCCGCAATTCCTCATCGACCCCGTGCTGCTCGACGGCGTCGGCCAGCTGGTCGGCGTCTGGGCGATGGAGCGCGATCGCGACGTCTTTCCGATCGGCATCGAAAAGCTCGAACTCTATCGTCCGGCGCCGCCCGCCGGAACGCGCGTCGCCGTCCGCGCCGAAATCATCGCCGACGGCGCCAAGACCTTGCGCGCCAACATCGAGGTCCAGGACGGCGCCGGCGGAGTTTGGATGCGCATCGAGGGCTGGACCAAATGGAAATTCCGCCCGGAGCCGCGTTTCGTGCAATTCCGCCGCGCGCCGACCCGCCGCCTGCTGAGCCTGCCGCGAGAACTGCCCGGTCTCGCCGCCGGCGCCGTCTGCCAGATGTTCGCGGCCGCCGACCTGTCCACTTTCGACGCCGGACTGCTGGCGCGATTTTATCTGCACATGGAGGAAATGCCGGAGTTCGCGGCGAAAGCCGAGCTGCGCCCGCGCCAGCGGCAGTGGCTGTTCGGACGCATCGCCGCCAAGGACGCCGCGCGCGCCTTCTTGTCGCGGCGCGAGGGCGTGGAGGTCCTGCTGCATCCGGCGTCTTTCGTCGTTGCGAAAGACGCGCGGGGCCAGCCGATGGTTCGGCGGGAGTCGGGAGAGGCCCTCCCCGTTCACGTCAGCATCGCCCATTGCGAGGATCGCGCCATCGCCATTGCGCATGAACGGCCCGTCGGCGTCGACATAGAGCGCATCCGCCCCCGCGATCCGGCTTTTTTGGCCTCGATCGCGACGAAGGCGGAACAGGCCCTGCTCGAGGCGCAGGGCGCGACGCCGGAGCAGAGGGCCGAATGGATCACCCGGCTGTGGTGCGCCAAAGAGGCCGCCGGCAAGACGACCGGAGCCGGAGTCGACGGCGCGCCCACGCAATTCGAGGCGAAAGCCGTGAGCGAAGACGGCGCCTTTCAGGTCCTGCCGCGGGGCGGCGCCGAAACGATTCCGGTCGCCACGTTGCGCGACGGCGACTTCATCATCGCGCATACGGGCTGAGGCCTACTGCCCCGCCACCTCGGGAACGCTCTGCGAGGGACCGAAGATCACCTGAGACGGGTCGCGCTCGAGATTGCGCACGGCGCGGTCGACCGACTCCACCGCCTTTCGTCCATCGACGGCAAGCCTTTCATATTGGCGCAGACCGGTTTCCGAGAAGCGGTTGAGATTGGCGCTGACGCCGGCCATTTCCCCGGTGATCGACTTGAGTTTCTTGGGGTCGATCGCCTTGATGGTCGTTTCGCTGGCCGTCAGCACCTTGTCGAAGCGGCTGGCCAGGGGTTTCAACGAATGGGCGACTTCCGCCGCGTCGGCGATGAATTTTCCGATGTTGTCGGTGTTGGCGGCGAGGCCTTTGGTGAAGGTCGCCGTATCCTTCAAGACCGATGTGAGCGCGACGCCGTTCGAGTCGAGCAGAGCGTCGAGCTTGGTCAGCGTCACCGAGGCTTTCGAGGACACTTCCTGCATGTTTTCGAACAGCGTCTGGAATTGCGAATTTTCGGCCTCGATGCGCGGATAGTCCTGGCCCGGGGCGGCTGCGAGCTCGGCCTCGCCGCGGCCGGAGCCGAAGAGCGCAACCGAGGCCACGCCGGTCAGACTGGTCGTCTCCAGACGCGCCTTGGTGTTGACCTTGATCGGAGTCGACTTTTCGACCTGTATCAGCGCGTCGACGCGACTCGGGTCCTCCTTGGAAATCTCGAGCTTCGTCACCTCGCCGACTTTCAGCCCGTTGAAATGCACGGCGCCGCCGAGCGACAAGCCGGAGACCGAATGGCTGAAGATTATCTCGTAGACGACATATTTCTTGGTCAGGCCGGATCCGGAGAGCCAGTAGATGAAGCCGAAGACCCCGAAGACGACGACGAGGGCGAAAGCGCCGATCAAGGCGAAGTTGCTGCGGGTTTCCATGCCTAGTCCTTGTTTCCGCCGGTCGCGCCGATCAGACGACTGCCGCGCACGCCATGAAAATAGGCCCGCAGCCAGGGCTGGCTGGAGGCCAGCATGGCCGGCAGCGTTCCTTCCGCGATGACCTTGCCGTCGGCGAGCGCCGCCACCCGATCGCAAATCGAGTAGAGGCTGTCGAGATCGTGCGTCACCATGAAGACCGTCAAGCCGAGCGTCTGTTGCAACGTGCCGATCAGTTCGTCGAATTCCGCCGCGCCGATCGGATCCAGCCCCGACGTCGGTTCGTCGAGGAAGAGCAGTTCGGGATCCAGCGCGAGCGCGCGGGCGAGCGCCGCACGCTTGATCATGCCGCCCGACAATTCCGACGGAAGTTTGTCCGCGGCCTCCGGTTTCAGCCCCACGAGCTCGAGTTTGAAGATCGCCAGCTCGTCCATGAAGCGGGGAGACAGTTTGCGCGTCTCGCGCATCGGCATCTGGATGTTCTGCCGCACCGTGAGGCTGGAGAACAGGGCGCCGTTCTGAAACAGAACCCCCCAGCGCTGCTCGAGCGCGCGGCGCGCCAGAATTCCCAGCGCGCTGGGATTCTGGCCGAAGATTTCGATGGACCCGGCGCGCTTGGGCACGAGACCCAGGATCGTGCGCATCAGCACGGATTTTCCCTGCCCCGAACCGCCGACGAAGCCCAGAACTTCGCCGCGACGCACGTCGAGATCGAGACCGTTCATCACAAGCTTCTCGCCGAAGCCGACGACGAGGCCGCGCACCTTGATGATCGTCTCGGGCGGCGTCTCGGCTTCGGGCTCGATCGTTGGGCTGGCGGAGGGGAGCATGTCCGGCGGCTCAATAATGGATGGAAGCGAAGAAGACGGCGAAGCAGCCGTCGACGACGATGACCATGAAGATCGATTGCACGACCGAGTCCGTCACCTGCCGTCCCAGCGATTCGGCGGATCCTTGCGTCGCCAGTCCGGCCTTGGCCGCGATCAGGCCGATCACGAAAGCCATGAAGGGCGCTTTGATCAATCCGACCATGAGGGTGTTCAGGCCGATCGAGTCCCGCAGCAGCGCGATGAAGGCGACGGGGCTCATGTCGGCATAGACCCAGCAGACCAGCAGGCCGCCGAACAGCGCCGACATGTCGCCGATGAAGGTCAGCAGCGGCAAGGACACGACGAGGGCCAGCAGCCGCGGGGCGATCAGCACGTCGATGGGGGAGAGGCCCATGACCCGCAGCGCGTCGATTTCCTCGCGCATCTTCATCGAACCGATTTCGGCGGTGATCGCCGAGCCCGATCGTCCGGCGATCATGATGGCGGTCAGCAGCACGCCGAGCTCCCGCAGCACCAGAATGCCGACCAGATCCACGGTGTAGTCGGTCGCGCCGAAGCGCTTCATCTGAAAAATGCCCTGCTGCGCGACGATGGAGCCGACGAGCAAATTGATGAGCAGGATGATCGGTATGCTGCGAAAACCGAAATTCTCGATGTGATAGACGAGCGACGTGCCGCGAAATTTGGCCGGCCGCGACACGACATGGGCGAGCGCGTCGACGAACTCTCCCAGGAAGGCGATCCCGAGATAGGCCTCGTGGAAAGCCGTGACGATCGAGCGGCCGAGTTCCGCCAACATGTCGACGAGCGGATTGCCGGGCCTGGGCGGCGGGAGCACCTCCGTGCGAAGATGCGATTCGTCCAGCAGGATGCGATGCTCGGGACGCGCCTTTTCGATGTCGACCGCCACGCCGACGCTCGCCAATTCCCGCTGCGAGCGATTGATGAGCCAGGCGCCGGCGGTGTCGAGCCGGGACAATTTGCACAGGTCGATCGCGGCGGAGCCGGCGCCGCGGGCGGCTTCGACGAGTTCGGCGGCTTTTTCCTCGAGTCGACGCGAAGCGACGAGCGTCCAATCACCGGTGAGCGCGATGCGGAGCACCGCGCCCGATCGATCGAAGGAAACGTCGGGAGGATTGGCTGACTGGGTATTCGCCATGGACGAGTCGCTGGTTGTCGCGCTGAGGCGCAGTGGCCTTTAAGACTCTCTAAACTACTAGCTATGGGCGCCGACGCTGTCCAGCGCGGCGGATTTCCGATAAATCATTCCAGGAATGCGGCTTTTGCTTGTTCAGGCAAACCATTGTTTGTATGGCGCTATTTCTGCGGCGCGGCCCCGGCGCGTTTTGGTGCGACGCCCGATACACTCCGCGCGCGGCGAATCGATTCGTGGAATCAGCCGCTGGAGACGTGCGAAACGAGTCGCTCAGGCGCGCTTCCGAGCAATTGAGCAGCGACGTGCAGGAAATATTCGGGGCGCACACTGTGTGATGGAGAGTCGCCCGCATCGGGCGACTCTCGCCCCGAGTCCCAGGGCCCCCGAGGGAGAAACAGCCTCAAATTCGCGGAGCGCAAATTCAATACTTCCGGCCTCTTCGCCGAACCCCGAGGGCTTGGCGAACAAGAAACTATGCCGGTCAGGATGAGGTCGTGTGGCGAACGCCGCTTTGCTTCGCGGCGGACCCGAAAGCCTCGCCGCGAAACATCGCCATTCCTATGCTGTGACGCCTAGTCGAAAAACGGTCGGTAATAGGCGCCACGGACCGCAAGGCTGCGGTTTGGGCTCACCACCAATAAGGGTGCGGCGGCGGAGGCGGCAGCAGGTGAGGCGGATGCGGATAGGGATAATAGGGATAGGGATACACGTAAGGACCCGGCACCCAAACCTGATGGCAGCGCTCCTCGCGGCCGTATCGCGTGCGAACCCAGTAACAGGACGTGGTCCAATAGGCGTTTTCGATCTTCGGCGCGGCGACGGCGCCGATCGGGGCGACGGCGATGGGCGCGGCGCTCACGGGCAGCGGCGAAAGCGCGGCGGCTCCCACCACCGCAAACAGCGCCATCCGAGCGCAATTTGGGAAATAGACGCGGCGATGCATGTTACCCCCTCCAACCATTGAAGCCCGAACGTTTACGTTGGACGGCCGGATCGCGGACGGTCTGAACATCCATGCGACCGATACCGCATTTTCTGCATTTTGTCCATAGCCGAACGGTCGGTAAAGGCTCGTCTGGGATCGGACATTTCGACGCGCGCCGCGCGCCGCGACGAGGGTCTCACGGCCCCTTTTTCGTCGCCGCCCCCGACGACGGCTTGTCGGAAACCGCGCCGCGCGGGTCGCGTTCCAGCGCCCTCGCCGATCGGTCGAGGGAGCGGGCGGCCCGGCGCGCGTCGACGGCAAATCGCTCCATCGCGTCGAGTTTGGTCTGCGACAATACATCGGCGAAGGAGTTCGCGGCGCCGGCGCCGTTCGCGACGCGACGCGCGTCCTGCGGCGTCCGCGCGTTCACGGCCGCAAGCAGGCTGTCGTAATGTTCGAGGATCGGTTTCAAGGAGCGGGTGAAATCCTTGGCCTCTTCGACGATCTCTTCGACCTTGCGAGAATGGTCGGCGATGGTTTTCCTGAAAGGCTCGATCCGGTCGGCCTCGACGAAATAAGCGCCCCGGCTCTGCTCGAGGAGGGAGCCCATTCTATCGAAGACGCGCGGCGCCAGCGCCGACAGATTTTGCAGACTTTCGACGAAGTCTTCCCTGACCGGGCGATCGACGACGATGACCGGGTGGCAATCCTTGGTGGTTGGTATGTCGGAAGCCTCGCTTTTTCCTCCGGACAGGGAGACGACCACGCTCCCCACCAGACTTCTTCGATCGAGATAAGCCTTCGTATCCACCTTGATCGGGAGTGTTTCGCCCACTTCAATCACGGCATAGACTTGGTCCGGATCCTTCTTGGAGACGCCCTGGCGCGTCACCGGACAAACCCGCGGCCCGTCGCGATCGGCTTTCGCGAGGCGCTCCAGCTGTCTCGAGAGAAAGCCGACTTCCGTCACCCTGCCAACCTGCAGCCCGTTGAACAACACGGCGCCGTCGGGAACCAGACCCGGCGCGGGACCAGGGAAAACCAATTGATATTTAACTAATTTCTCACTGTGCCGGGCGCCGACGATCCAATGCGCGAAAGTCTGACCCGCGACGACGACCGCCAGGACGTAGAATGCGATCAACGTGAAACGGGCTTTCGTCTCCATAAATGCTCATATGCTCCTTTTCTGGACGAAGGCCGGCATTATAGGAGCTTCGTTCGCCCAGCGGAGCGCCGTCAACGGGTTTTCCAGCGGCTTTTCGGCGACCCTCGGCGAAGCCCGGTCGAACGGAACGAGGGGCCGCGCCCCATGAGACGCGGCCGGCCGATCTTCGCGACTGCCCCAATCGAGAAAAGCGAGGCGCCCAAGAGCGCCCCGGTTCATCTGCTCGCGCCGGCGACCACTTTACGGATCGAGAGCGACACGTCCGCCACGGGTACGAAGAGCAGCGACACGTTGACTTTGAAATTCGCCGTGGTCGGAGACGTGATCTCGAAAGTTTCGGCGAAGTTCAAGTCCTGCGTCTTGCCGTTCTTCATCGGCTCGTGGGCTTTATAGGTGATCTCGATCGTGTTGCCGTGGGAGACGACCTTGGCGTCGCCGATCACGTCGGGACGGCGGCCGACGTAGCGGCCCTCCCCGACCTTGGTGAAGCGCCAATTGTATTTGCGCTTCTCGCCATCCGCATAGGCCGCGTCCTCGTTGACCTTGAGCACGCCGGCGTCGGTCGAGCCGACGATGTCCACCTTCAGATCGCGCGTGGAGCGGGAGATGTAATCCGACACTCGGCCTGTGGCGACCAGCCGGCCACTCAAAAAATCGACCAAAACATCCGTTTTGTCTTCCGCTATGGCGGCGGGGGCGACGACGCTCGCCGCGAGAATTATCGCAAGGCGTGACCAAAGTGCGTGCGTGGACATGTGGAAATCCTTCCTCCGAAGACCATGGTGGATGCCGACACCTTATCCAAGGTCTTTCTAGCTTAGAAAACGTGACAAAAGCAACTGAATTATGGCATTGCGCCGGCGAAGTCTTGCCGACTCCAAAAAAATGCGCCGCTCAAGACACAGCCGCGACGATTCGACTTCGGCGCGAGGCTTGCGTCTCGAGATCGTATTGCATCGCAACAATGCGTCCGCCCAAATCGGCTCCCGCGCGGCGCGACGGGTTCGGCGACCGGGCGTCGCCGCGCTCGACTTCATGCGCTTCGCCGCAAGCAGCGCCGCGCCGCGCCGATTTCCTCGCTCGCCAGCGCGGCGCGCGGCCCATGGGAGGGAACGGCGCGGCGGAAGTGACGCATTTGTTTCGCGGCGTCGCCTCGGCTTGGCTTTGGCGCCTCTCGCCGTCCGCCTCTCGCCATCTTGACCGCAGCTCGGAACCGTCGTCATCTCGGGCAGGTCGTCGTCGATCTTCGACAGGCTGAAGCGCCGGTTTCGCGGGAATGGCACGGTCGCGATTCCGCGACGATCTCATCCTCGTCGAGGCGCGTCGGCGCCCGGCGCATGGCGTCGTGGGAAGAAGGGCTGAGGCGTCCGCCCCGACCCGATCGGTGCGGATGATTGGACGAGATTCCAAATGGAGGGTGATCGTGCGCGTTTTTCTCTTGGCCTTCAGCCTGCTCGCGACCTGCGCGGCCCCGCCGTCCCGGGCCGCGGGAACCGCGCAGCAGCGCGCCGCCTGCGGGGGCGACGCCTATAGGCTGTGCAGCGCCGAAATCCCGGACGAATCGGCGATCGAATCTTGCCTTCGCTCCAATTTGAGCCGCATCAGCCCGGATTGCCGCCGTCTCCTGACCTCGTCGACCGGCAATTGAGCGGCGCCGACCCTTCTTGCGCTCCGAATCCGCTCCGCTCCGGTCCGACCTCGTCGCGAGCCTGTGGACCGACTACGGGCGGTTTGCGCGGGATGGATTCGCCGATCGGCCGCGCGCGAGTCGATTTGGCGCGGCTTAAGGCTTCCTTAGCGCATTTACGCGAATTACGACAAAGACTCGAGCGTCCGCATTCGAAGCCCGCAGCGCGCCGTTCCGCTCCGCCGCGGGGCTCGTGGCCGACACCCGCGCGACGCGAGGAGACGACATGCGGCGGCCCATTGAAACCTATTTGCAAAACGACTGGAAGACCTATTCAATATTTTTACTGTCCATTGTCGCATTTCTTTATATTTTCCGCGGAATTTACGTAGACGATACGTTCATTACATTATGCTACGCCCGCTCACTGGCGCGGGACGCGGTGTGGGGCATGCACCCGGACTGGGTCTCCAACGCCGCCACCTCGCCTTTGAACGTCATTCTGCTGACGGGCTTCATCGAGCTCGGCGTCGACCCGCTGCTGGCGCCTTACGTCTACACGAGCGTCTTGGCCGTCGTCGTCTTCGTCGAGCTGCTGTTCGTCTCCCAGCGGCTGTTCGGAACCGACGAATGGGCCTATGCCGGAACCTTGCTGCTCTTCACCAATCCGCTGCTCGTGTCGACGATGGGGCTCGAAACCTACCTCTTCGTCACGCTCGTCATCGCTTGCTACATCTGTTTCGAACGCGAAGCCTTTTATCTTCTCGGAGCCGCTTGCGGGCTTCTCGCGCTCACCCGGCCGGACGGCGTGCTGCTGCTCGCCATCGTCCTGGCGCTGACGCTGCTCAGACGCCCGGTCGATGCGCTGAAAATACTGGCCGCCGCCGCCGCGGTCGCCGCGCCATGGGAACTCGTCAGCTGGAGCTACCTGGGTTCGCTGCTGCCGGACACGTTTTTCATCAAGCGGATGGAGTCCTCTTGGTCGGGCTTCCACTTTCCGGGCGGAATCCTCCTGTTCTTTCTCGACTATCCAGCTGCGACCCTCGCGTCGTTCGCTTTGCTGCCCTTCGCGCCTTTCGCCGGGCCCCTGATAAAAAAGGGCCCCGCGGGCCGCGATCTGCTGCTGATCCTCGGGGGGACGGCGCTGCTGCATCTCGCCTGTTACGGCGCGCTGTCCGTCCCGCCCTATCATTGGTATTTCGGGCTGCTTTGCGCGAGCGGCGTGCTGCTCGGATCGGCGCGGCTCATATTGAGCTATCCCCAGCGCTGGGCGAGAATGGCCGCGGTTGGCGCCGTCTCTCTGTTCGGCGCCGCTGTCTCGGCGCGCGCCGCGCTGACGACCGGCGAGATGCCCATCCACTCGAATTGGGCGACCGCCCGGCAGTATGAGGCCATGGCGCAGTGGATCAACCAGCAACCCGAGATCGAGCTGTTTCGCGTCTCGCACGAAATCGGCACGATCCAGTTCTACGCCAAGGCGCATGCAATCAATCAATTCAGCGATCGACGCATCATCGCGGAGCAAGTCCTGACCCGGGAGAGACCGGCCGCCCTCCAGGCCTTGATCGAGCTGAACTTCAAGAACCTCAAAACCTTCGAAGAACCGGCCGGAGGCCATACGCTTGGCGTCTGCGAGCGAACGCCGGGGACCGTGATGCAACGCTGGACGGTCCGGGCGTCATGGAAGCCGCCCAGCAACGAATGGTGCTTCGTTAAGAATTAGAGCAAAGGTTGCGACCCGCTCGCGACGGAGCGGGTCGCGAAATCGCTCACTCCACCAGTTTCGGGGCCGCGGCGGCGCGTTCGCCTTCCTGCAATATGCCGAGGCGTCGAGCGACCTCGGTGTAGGCTTCGACGAGGCCGCCCATGTCGCGACGGAAACGGTCCTTGTCCAGCTTGTCGTTGGACTTGATGTCCCACAGCCGGCAGGAGTCGGGCGAAATCTCGTCGGCGACGACGATGCGCACCATGTCGCCCTCCCACAAGCGCCCGCACTCCATCTTGAAATCGACGAGACGGATGCCGACGCCGAGGAACAATCCGGACAGGAAGTCGTTGACTCGAATGGCCAAAGCCATGATGTCGTCGATCTCTTGCGGGCTCGCCCAGCCGAAGGCGGTGATGTGCTCCTCGGAGACCATCGGGTCGTTGAGCGCGTCGTTCTTATAGTAGAACTCGATGATGGAGCGCGGCAGTTGCGTGCCCTCCTCCATTCCGAGCCGCGTCGCCAGCGAGCCGGCGGCGACGTTGCGCACGACGACCTCGAGCGGAATGATCTCCACCTCGCGAATCAACTGCTCGCGCATGTTCAGCCGGCGGATGAAATGCGTCGGCACGCCGATGGCGTTCAGATTCTGGAAGACATATTCCGAGATGCGGTTGTTCAGCACGCCCTTGCCGTCGACGATCTCGTGCTTCTTGGCGTTGAAGGCGGTGGCGTCGTCCTTGAAGTGCTGGATCAGTGTGCCGGGCTCGGGGCCTTCGTAGAGGACTTTGGCCTTGCCTTCGTATATGCGGCGACGGCGATTCATGTCGTTCGACCAGGCTCGAGAATGGGTGCGCCGGCGCGGCTGGGCAGCTCCGCCGACAATGGAAGGCGTCTTCCGGAGACGCCGCTGGAGCGAAAGCCGCGAAATCTCGCGGCGTTTCGCGGTCGGAATCGCTCCGGCGTTTTTGATCCGGCGCGATTTCTTCTCGCTCGAACATTCCGTTCGGGCGGAAAGCGCGCTGGCGGAGCTTGGGTAAAGTCGCGAGACTTTTGGCCGAAACCTGCTCCATCTACTTGATTTTCATAGAACTCCGCTCGCCCGCAGGAGTCCCGGGGACCGCCTTTGCGAGGCGCAGGCAGGCACTGCGTCAACCCCGTCGCGCGGTCGTAACGTTTTCCGCCGCACAAAACAACCCTGCCCATGCGTCCGGGAACGGAAAGCGCCCCGCGCGAGATTCGCGCGGGGCCGCGGGATTTTTCGATAAGCCGGGACGCGCGACATTTCCGGCCGCGCGGGCGTTCGAGGTCACCAGTAGTAGCGACGGCGCCAATGCCAATAGCGGCGGCGACGCCAATAATGACGGCGATGCCAATAATGACGGCGATGCCAATGCCAACGGCGATACCACCAAGTGTTCTCGACCGGATCGTGCCCGGTCAGCGCTTCGCGGCTCTCGATCGCCGGCATGGCGTCGGCGACCGTAGCCGTCGCCGCCAGCGCTCCCGCCGCCAGCAGAGCTCGCGTTAGAAAAGCTCTTCTATCCATCTCCAACTCCTCTTCGGAGGCCTCCGCCCGGGCGGGCCGCCAACATTGCCCGGCTCAACGCGCGAAAGCCTGAATTGTTCCAAAGCCTCGACCCCGTCCCTGCGACGGGATATGCTGTTTCGACCATTGGAGTTTGCGCCTCGGGCCGCCGCCGGCGAAAAACCGTCGGGGGCCCTTCGAGCGGCGACGCTCAAGCATCGGCAAACAACAGCCACAATTAAATATTTTGCTAGGGTGGATCGCCATGCGATCGGAGACGGTTCGGTTTGGGCCTCGTCCCGAGCAAAGCGAGTGAGGATGGCCGGTCGCGGCGGGCCCGAAGGCTTTCGCCGGGCGATTGTCCCGGCCGATCGCCGCGACGAATAGAGGACGAGTGTATGGTTGCGCCTCCCGACAAACGAGAGCTGATGGCTGGCTTGGCCGAACTCGAAAGGCGCATGCGCCAATCGGTCGATGCGGCGCCGGGCGCGAAGGCGGCGCCGGAGCCGAAAGTCGACGTGGCGATGGACGCCGCGCCAAGACTTGGCGCCGCCGCCCCCCCGGCCGCCGCGGCGTCGGCGCTCAACTTCGACTTCTCGGCGCTCGACGCCGAGTTGCTCGCCGATGCAGCGCCCAGGCGCCCAAAAAGCGCCGTCGATCTCCCGCCCGCGCAAAAACCGAGCGCCGACGCGCCGCCGCCGACGCCTAAAGTGTCCGGGGCGCGTCCGCATCGCTGGGTCTATGCCGCCGCGGCCATTGCGATCGTCGTCGCCGCACTGAGCGGCGGCGGGGTCGCCTATTGGACCGGCGGCGCCTCCTTGGGCCAAGGCAAGGCGCTGCTGGCCCGGTTCGGCGCGATGACCAAAGCGCCTTCGCCAAGACAGCTCGCCTCCCCCCCGCCGGCCGAGTCAGGGCCGCCGCCGATCAGCGAGGCCGCCGGCCAGCCGCCCATCGAAGCCGAAGCTCCGCCGCCGCCCGAGGTCGCGGCGCCTCAGGCGGCCGAGGCGACGCCGCCCGCCGTCGAACCGCCGCCGCCGGCCGAAGCCGTCGCGGAGGCTCCGCCGCCGGCCGCCCCCGCGCCCGTGGCCCCGGTGAGCGCCGCGCCGCCCGCTCCCGCGGCGCCTACCGCCGCGCAAGCGCCCGCGCCAAAGCACGCGAAGATCGCCGCCAAGATCAAGAAACCTCCGAACGAGGCCAAGGCCAAGGAACACGCGCATCACGCCGCGCATGAGGGGAAACCGGCAAAGCCCGCCAAGCCCAAGGCTTCGGCGCAGGATCCGGCCGCGCCCGCCGCCGAGGCCGAACCCGCCCCCGCGCCGCGCCCCGCCCCCGCGGCCGACGGCGGGGTCATCAGCCGCGCCCAGCAGGCCGTCGGATCGATCACCGGGACGGTGCGCGGCTGGGTCGGCATGGACAACGGCGGTCACTGATCGCAGCAAGCGACGGCGCGACTGTTAGGCGACGCGTGGCAATTCGCCGCGCGCGAGCCCCTTGGCCGTCACGAAAGGTCAAGCCTGCTTCGCGCCGTGACGATGGGCAAGGTAAAAACCCACGACGCCGATCAGGGCGACGCTCGCCAGCGTGACGAGCAGCGTGGCGCGTTCGAGCAGCGCGACGAAGGGAACCGCCGCGCCGAGCACCGCGCCGACCGCCGCGATCCGCCAAGCTCCGATCTGCGCGCCCGCCGTGAAGGTGCCGAGCGCGAGCAGGATCATCATCGTCAGCGCCGAGGCGTTGGCGTTCATCATGCGGCTCACGTCCTCGACATAGAGGAGCCGCATGGCGACGAAGGTCGCTCCCCAATGCAGCGCCTCGATTTGCAGCAGCCGGCGTGGATTGACCTTGTGAAGCGCGTCCTGCATGCGGGTGTAGATGCAGACGCCGGCGAAGAGCGGGACGAGGATTTCCCAATAGGCCGACATCTCGTCGAGCGCGACGCTCGCCAAAGCGACGCCGGTCAGCGAAAGGATCAGCATGGCGATGTAGGGCCAATCCTTGCGCAAAAAGGCCCCGAGGCCGTGCGGGTTTTCTTGATCGGTCATGAGACTCTCCCTTGCGCACGCAACGCCTCGGCGCCCTTAGGCGCACGCGGAACGCCGCCGTCGCCGCGCCTCTCCGGCCGCCTCGAGGCTACACGAAGCGCACATGGCTTTAAAGTGCCGGCGGAGTCCGGCTCTGCTTCGCCCTCGCGCCTCGCCGAGCCGGCCTCCGCGGATCGGCGCATCGCCTGGGCCGACGCAATTCGTCGACGCGGCGTCAACCCTATCCTCGCAACCTTCGGGCGAAGGCGAATCGCTTGGCCTCCCGCGCCGGACGCCGTCCGAGTCGCGCCCGAGGAATCGATGCTGCGGCTGGAGCGATACGACATCGACGTCGGCTTCGACGCGCGAACCGCAGAGGTGATTTCCATTCCATTGTCCACGAACGGCGCGTTCGCGAACATGGGGAGGATTGTCCATGAGCACACGCAAATCGACCCTTTGTCTCGCGCTGGCCGCGGGTCTCGGGATCGCGGCGGGCGGAGACGCCGCCTTCGCCGCCGCCGCCAACGGCGCGCCGCCGGTCAGCTGGCTGGCTCTATGCGAATGATTGCGGCGCGACCTACAGCGGCGTGGTCGACAGCGCCGGCAATTGCGCGGGCGGCGGAGCCTGCTGGCACGACGGCTCGGTGCACGCTTATGACGCGATCAGCCAGTTCGTTTCGACGCGCGTGGGCGATCAATACAAGCTGTCCTGCATGGTGGCGGAAAGCAGCGGCCCGTCGGCCTACCAAGCGCTCAGCACCAACGGCGACGTCTTCGACACGAACGGCAACGGCGTCGACGTGCTCGCTTACGCCCTGGCCGGACTGCCCGTCGGCGCGTTCGGCGCGCCCCCGCTCGGCGCCCTCGGCCCGACCCCGGGCGCGGGTCTCGCGAGCTCGGCATTCCTGCTCGCCGCCGCGCGCTTCGGCCGCCGTTTCGGCCCGCGAGCCTGATTTTTGGACTGCCGCCGCGGCCCACGGCGGGCGTTTTCTCCTCGGCGGGGCGCGCGAGACCGCATTTTTTGTTTTCTTGCCGCGGCGGCGGCGGATCGCCCGCGATGTAGCCACGCGCGCTGCGAGCCGCTATACCCTCCCCAAAACGTCCCCAACCGCGAGCCCTCGAATGACCGACGCCCATCCCGAGACGGAACCCTCGACGCATTTCGGTTTCGAGGAAGTGCCTCTTGCCGAAAAGCAGGGCCGCGTCGACGACGTGTTCCACAAGGTGGCGCGCAAATACGACATCATGAACGATCTGATGTCCGGCGGCATGCATCGCCTGTGGAAGGACAGTTTCGCCGCCAAGGTGAATGCCCGCGGGGCCGAATTCCACCACCTGGACGTGGCTGGCGGCACCGGCGACATTGCGTTCCGCATCGCCAAGAAGGCGCCGGGCGGCGCCAAGATCGTCGTGCTCGACATCAACGGCGACATGCTGGACGTCGGCCGCGACCGCGCGCGGCAGCGCGGCCTGGACGACAAGGTCGAATTCGTCGAGGCCAACGCCGAGTCCCTGCCCTTCCCGGACGCGCATTTCGACGCCTATACGATCGCCTTCGGCATTCGCAACGTGCCGCGCATCGAGGTCGCGCTCGCCGAGGCCTTCCGCGTGCTGAAGCCCGGCGGCCGTTTCCTCTGCCTCGAGTTCTCGCAGGTCACCGTGCCGGGGCTCGACAAGATCTACGAGGCCTATTCCTTCAACGTGATCCCCAAGGTCGGGCAGATCGTCGCGGGGGACGGCGAGCCCTACCGCTACCTCGTCGAGTCCATCCAGAAATTCCCGCGCGCCGACGATTTCGAGGCGATGATCCGCCGCGCCGGTTTCCGCCGCACCGGCTACGAGCGCCTGACGGGCGGCGTCGTCGCGATCCATTCGGGGTGGAAGCCGGCGTAAAACGCGCCGCCGTCTCGTCAGATGTCGTCCAAGTTTGAAAACCGCTGCGGCGGCTCGGCGGCGCTTTCTATGCGCGCAAGTCGTGCATCCCTCGTTTCCGAGAGGACATGACGGATTGCGGCGCCCCGACATGGCAAAGCTTGTGTCGAAAACATAATTCGCTTGCGAGGGATGAAATTTAGCCTTGTCAAAAGGCCCAAACGGGGAGACATTTGCGCTTGCGCCGGGAAGCGTCCGGCCAAGCTCCGGAACATCGCTTCCACGGCTCGATGCAGCCCACAGTAACGGTGGGAGGCGCCGAGGCCCACGGTTCTTTTGATCGAACGATTCCGGACGACGAATTTTCAGAGGGAGTGAAGAGACATGCCACAGATCTCGAATTTACAGGAGCGGGTCAAGACTGCGTGGGCCAAGCTGCCGGACGATCTCAAAGCGAAGCTGGGGCCGCAGATTCTCATCGCCCAACAACACTTGCTGAATATCCGTAGCAAAGCCGCCCCGGCGACGACGGGGCCGACGCATCGCGAACTCATGATGGTGCAGAGCCTCCTCCACGGCGACCAGCACGGACTTCTGCGAAGCGCGGCGGGGCCTCGCGTCGAAGGCATTTTGACCAGCGTCGGACCCGACGGCGTGGTCCATTTTGGCGGCGTGGACTACGACGGCACGGATCCAGGATGGGCCTATGTCATCGTCGCTCTGGCCGAGACGCTGGGCTCGACGCCGCCATTCCCGAGCGCGGGACAGGTCATCCAAATTCCCGACGACGCCACCCTTGCCCTTCTGGGCGATTGGGGTGGAGGGAACCAGTTTGCTCAGTCGGTGGCGGCGGCGGTGACGGCCTCGGCGCCCCCGGCGACGAGCTACTACATTCATCTTGGCGACGTTTATTATGCCGGCACGAATGGAGGGGCCACTCTAGACTCGTTCGAGACGACGAATTTCCTCAATGTCTGGCCCGGCGCGAGCGGTCGTTCGTTCGCCCTCAATTCAAATCATGACATGTATGCTCATGGGACAGGATATTTCGGGACGACGCTCGCGCCGGGCACGGCGTTCGGCGCGCAAAAGGGGGCGAGCTTCTTCGCGCTTTACAACACGTCGTTCCGGATCGTCGGGCTTGATTCAGCTTACTACTCCAAGGAGGAAGAGCTTTATCAGTTCGGCAGTCTGGGCGACCCAGCGGGTCCGCAGGCGGTCTTTCTGCAACAACAAGCCGCAGCCGCCGCCAGCGCGGGTCAAAACCTCATCGTCATGACGCATCACAACGGCCTCTCGCTGGACGGCGGCAACGCGACGACGCTTTGGGGGGAAGTCGCCAACCAGCTCTCGGCTCTATCAGGCAAAAGCGTCTGTTGGTACTGGGGTCACGAGCACGCGGGCGCGGTGTATCAGCCTCAAAAAATCAACGACGTCAAAATCTACCCACGGGTCTGCGGTCACGGCTGCATTCCCTGGGGTAGGGCCAAGAATTTACACGCGCCCGGCGTGCTCTGGTCCGAAAATCAACTGCTTGGTCCCGGATTGGACTACTTCGTCACGAATGGTTACGCCACGCTCCAGTTCAACGGAGCGTCCGTGAACGAGACTTTCTACAATCAGTCGGGCGCGGCGAACTGGACCGGGACCTGGCCGCCCGCATGACGAAGGCGTGACTTTCCCTTCCTGGGGTCGAGCGGCGCGGCAGGCGCAGTCGTCCGCGCCGCTGGACGCGCAAATTGCGAAGGGCGCCGGATTGACTTTTGATCACTGTCCCGGCTTAGGGTCCCGCACCTCAGCCACACCAACCGGTCCTCGCGGTGATCTTCAGCTTCGGCCATACATGGCGCCTCGCCCGCGCGGCTTACATCCTCGCCTATGAGGGCGTGTTCACGGGACTCGACCCCGCGCTGCTGCCGCCCGCCGCGGCGCTGCCCGTGCGGCTCGCCAACCTCCTTGCGCGCAAGGACGCCGCTGGCGGCCCCAAGGCGCTGGCGCGCGCCTTCGCACAGATCGGCCCGTCCTACGTCAAGCTCGGTCAGTTTCTGGCGACCCGTCCCGACGTCGTCGGCGGCGAGATCGCCAATGCGCTGACCGCGCTGCAGGACCGCATGGCTCCCTTCGGTCACGACGAGGCCGTGGCGATCATCGAAAGATCCCTCGGCAAGCCCATCGATGAAATTTTCGTCGAGTTCGGAGAGCCGGTCGCCGCGGCCTCCGTGGCGCAGGTGCACATCGCCCGCGCCGTCTACGCAGAAGGCGAGCGGAAGGTCGCGGTCAAGGTGCTGCGCCCCAATGTCGAGCGCCGATTCGCGCAAGATCTCGCCGACATGTATCTCGTCGCGCGCCTCGCCGAGCGTTTCTCGGCCGAGGCGCGGCGGCTGCGCGCCATCGAAGTGGTCGACACGCTGGCCCGTACGATCAAGCTCGAAACCGACTTTCGCCTCGAGGCGGCGGCGGCCTCGGAGTTTCGCGACAACATCGCCAAGGACGACGATTTCCACGCCCCCGAGGTCGATTGGGACCGCACGGCGAAAGACGTGCTCACGCTGGAATGGATCGAGGGCGCGCCGCTGTCCGATCTCGCCCGCGTCGCCGCCGAGGGCCACGATCTGAAGGATTTGGGGCGGCGCGTGCTGCAATCCTTCCTGCGTCACGCGATGCGCGACGGTTTCTTTCACGCCGATATGCATCAGGGCAATCTCTTCGTCGACAAGGACGGCCGCATCGTCGCGATCGACTTCGGCATCATGGGACGCCTCGGCTTGAAGGAGCGGCGCTTCCTCGCCGAGATCCTCTACGGCTTCATCACAAGGGACTACCGCCGCGTCGCCGAGGTGCATTTCGAGGCCGGCTATGTGCCGCCCGCGCATTCGGTCGAAGAGTTCTCGCAAGCGCTACGCGCGATCGGCGAGCCGCTGCATTCGATCAACGCCGCGGATATTTCGATGGCGCGCCTGCTGACGCTGCTGTTCGAAGTCACCGCGCTGTTCGACATGCGCACGCGCACCGAGCTCGTGCTGCTGCAAAAGACCATGGTCGTGGCCGAAGGCGTCGCGCGGACCTTGGATCCCAAGCTCGACATTTGGAAAACCTCGGATCCCGTCGTGCGCGACTGGATCGCGGCCAATCTCGGGCCGAAGGCGAAGATCGAGGACACGGGACGCAGTTTCGCCGAACTCCTCAAGCTGGCGGGTCATCTGCCGAAAGTGCTGGCGGACGCGGAGACGACCCTGGCGCGCGTCACGGCGCAGGCGGCGATCGGCGTCGAGCTTTCGCCGCGTTCGATCGATGCGCTCGAACGGGCGCGACGCGGATCGGATCGCTCCTTCCTGTTCGCCGTGGCGGTGGTTCTCGCGATGATCTGGTTGTTCAAGCACTGAGGAATTATGGATTTTGCGTAATCGACGCCGTGCGTCGAGACGCCGAGACGCGCCGCTCGCGCCAGCGGCGGGTGCGCTCCGCCGCCGGTCGGCGCGAGGAGCGACGTCCGCTTCCTCGACCGGCGCCATGCTCGCGCCCTGAACTTTACGCCGAACGGGAGGGTCGACCTCGAGAATAATAAGGCGTGGGGACAAGTTGTCATTGTATTTGACCCGCGCCGTCGCGCCGGGTTAGACGCGACGAAAGCGTGGCGGGCCGCCCCGAGATTCGAATGCGTACCCGAGTTTCGCGTTGTCTCGAGTCCATCACCGTGGCGACCGGACGGCTCGCCGACGACGCTGCGACCTCCGGCGACGAAGGATAGTGGAATGCGCCCAGATCTGAGCCTCGCCGAGGGGGAGCGCTGGTACGTCGTGCGCACTCAACCCAAGCGCGAATTCGTCGCCGAGATGCAGCTCGCGGCGCAGGGCTTTCGCGTGTTCATGCCGCGCGTCGCCAAGACCGTGCGCCACGCGCGCAAGATGAAGACCGTGCGCGCCGCGGCTTTTCCAGGTTATCTCTTCGTCGCTTTCGACAAGAACGTGCATCGCTGGCGCTCGATCAACGGCACTTTCGGCGTGGCGCATGTGATCATGGCCGACGAATCGCCCTTGCCGGCGCCACGCGGCGTCGTCGAAACGATCATCGATTACGTCGACGCAACCGGCGTCTGCCGTTTCGACCGCGATCTGAAGGAAGGCCAGGAAATCCGGGTCGTTGCCGGCCCTCTGTCGCATGCGCTGGGCGAGCTCGTGCGGCTTGACGGCGAGGGACGAGTGCGTGTACTCCTCCACATCATGGGAGGTAAGGTTTTTACCACACTCCCGCGTTCGTCCCTCGTTGCAGCGTAATTAGCTCCGTCATCGGACGGCTATACGGCGGGAGGAGCATGCGCTGCTTCACCCGCTCTGCGGTAGCTTGGAAAGCCGGCGTCAAACATGTCCGATCCAACCAATTTCGCGCCGCCGTCCGCCGAGCAAGAGTCGTCGGGGCGTTCCGCCCAACGGCTGCTGATCGCGATGTGGCGGGAAAGCCGCGTCGAAACGATCGTGTTCGTGGGCTTGTTGGCGGGGCTGGCTTGGGCGCCCTTTTGGCTCGGCGGCAATCGCCTGCCGGCATGGGGCATAAACGGGATTTTGTTTCCGTCCCTCGCCATGCTGTTCGAATTCGCCATTCTCCTCACGGGCCGCCGGCATCCGATCGGACTGGCGCGCATTGCATGGCCGGTATTTTTTTTTTTGGTGGCGATCGTCTGGATCTTCTTGCAGATGTCGGGACAGGGCGGCTCGCTCTTCGCCCATCCGGTCTGGGGGATGGCGGCCGAAGTGCTCGAGCAGCCCCTCGACGTCAGCGTTTCGGTCAACCGCGGCGAGACCGCCATCGCGCTGGTGCGGCTGCTGACCGCGGCGACGGTTTTCTGGCTTAGCCTTCAGCTGTGTCGCAACCGCGAGCGCGCGCATGTCTTTCTGCGCGTCATCGGTTTCGTCGTCACCGTCTACGCCGCCTATGGGCTGATCCTGTCCGCGCTGTTCGGCGGCGCGATCCCAGGTTTCCCCTTCGTCGCCCCGGTTCCGCAAATTCATTCGACCTTCGTCAACCAGAACAATTTCGCGACTTACGCCGGACTCGGGCTCGTCGTGAACGTCGCCCTCGCCTTACGGCTCTATCGTAAGGAAGCGCCGCAGGACGACGCCGGCTCGCTGCGCTATCGCTTGAGCCGCTTCATCGAAGCGACCGGACAGCGCGGCTGGTTCCTGCTCGGCTCCACGCTGGTCATTCTCACGGCGCTGCTCGGCACGGCGTCGCGGGGCGGCATTCTCTCCGCGGCGCTTGGATTGTTCGTGCTGGTGGCGCTGGTCTTCGCCCGCCAGCGTCGCAGCTGGAGCGAGCAGATCGAGGCGATTCTGCTCGTGACGCTGGCGCTCGTCGCCGGCTTCGCCTTCTTCGGCGATCAAATCATCGGCCGCATCGCCAGTTCCGGCGTAACCGACCCCAACCGGCTCTCCGTCGACAGAATCGTCGTCAAGGCGATCATGGACACGCCGCTGCTCGGCTTCGGCTATGGAAACTTTCAGGACATTTTCCCGATGTATCGCGACCAGTCCATCAGCACCTACGAGGTGTGGGACAAAGCGCACAACACCTATCTCGAGGTCTGGCTCGGTCTCGGCGTCGTGTTTGGAACGGCTTTGATGGGGGCGCTCGCCTGGCTGGCCTTCCAGTGCTTCGTGGGCGCAGTCAAACGGCGGCGGGACGCGACGCCGGCCGTCGTGGCCGCGGCGGCGTCGCTGCTGGTCGGCATCCACTCCCTCGTCGACTTCAGTTTGCAGATCGAGGCGATCGCCCTAACCTACATGGCGATTCTAGGCGCCGGCGTCGCTCAGTCCGAAAGTTCGCGCGCCGTCATCTCGGACTGACCGCACGGTCGTCGCCGGCCCAATGTCGAGGCAATATGCTCAACCGCATCAACACCGCCAGGGAATCATTCGCAGGAAACGACGAAGGCGGCGGATTCGATCTGCGCGACGTCGTCAACTTCGTGTGGCGACGCTGGAAGATGATCGGCGGCGTCACCGCGCTGTTCGTGCTGATCGCCGCGATGTACATCGCGCGCACGACGCCGCTTTATACGGCCTCCGCCCAATTGCTTCTCGATCCTCGCAAGGAGCGCGCCGCGGGTCAGGACGTCTTCGTCTCCGACGTGATGCTCGACCAGCAGATGCTCGAGAACCAGATGATGATCATCCGGTCCGCAGCCTTGCTGCGGCGCATCGTGGACAAGATGCAGCTGACGAACGACCCGGAGTTTGGCGGTAGAGCGCTCTCCGGGGGCGGCGCGGTGAGCATCCTCGCCCCGATCAGGGCCTTTTTCTCCAAATCCAGCGAGCCGCCGCCCGTCATCGAAACCCCCAACAAGGGCCTCACCTCGGCCGCTCTCGAGAACATCTCGGCGGAAACCATCTCCACGATCGAGAACGTCCGAGGCGCGTTGCTGGTCCTGCGCAACCAGGGTCAGGGCCTCGTTCTCTCGATTTCCTTCACTTCCGCCGACCCCGCCAAGGCGGCGCGCATCGCCAACGCCGTCGCCGACGCCTATGTCGTGGACAAATTGGATGCGCGGCTCGACGCGGCCAAGCGCGCTTCCGGATGGCTCAGCGACCGATTGGTCGAACTGCGCCAGCAGCTACGCGAATCGGAGGAGGCGGTGAATCGCTTCCGCGCCGAGAACAACCTTCCGCAGTCGGGCGCGAGCGGCGGCACGCTCAGTCAGGAACAGCTCGGGCAGATCAATTCGCGACTGGTTCAGGCGCGGACCGAGACCGCGGAAAAAAAGTCGCGCATGGACGTTCTGCAGCGCATCGAAGCGCATGGCGCGAATTTGGCGTCGCTGCCGGAATCGATGAATTCCGGGCTGATCGCGACGCTGCGCGGGCAGTTGAACGATCTATCTCGGCAAGAGGCGGATTTGCTGGCGCGCTACAGCGCGAACCACCCCTCCGTCGTCAACCTCAAGGCGCAGGAAGCCGACATTCACCGCGCCATCCGTTCGGAGATGCAGCGTCTGACGATCAGCGTCCGGGCCGAATACGAACTCGCCAAGGCGGCGCAAGACGCCGTGGAAAAATCCTTGCGCGAGGTGACGGGGCAGACCGATCTCGACAGCGTCAAGACCGTGACCTTGCGGGAACTCGAGCGCAATGCGGCCGTCAACAAGTCTCTCTTCGAGGATTTTCTCCAGCGCTCGCGCGTCACGCAAGAGCAATCGACCTTCGAGGCGCACGACTCCCGGGTCATCACCCCCGCCCTGCCGCCGGACGCGCCGGCCTATCCGAAAAAGCTGCTCATCGTCGCCGGCTCGCTGGTCCTCGGCTTGATCGCCGGCCTCGGCGGCGCCTTCGCGATCGAGGCCCTCAACGCGGGCTTCACCACGCCGGCTCAGGTCGAGGAGATATTGGAGCTGCCGCTGCTCGCCTCGATTTCCAAGGTCGAGTCGCGCGATCTCCTCGTCGACGGCAATCTGACGACGATCCCGGAATTCCCGCTCGCCAAACCCTTGTCCAGGCTGAGCGAATCCTTCCGCTCGTTGCGCAGCTCCATACAAATGAGCGACGTAGACCATCCGCCGAAGGTCCTGCAGATCACTTCCGTGCTGCCCAGCGAGGGCAAGACCACGATCGGCCTGACCATCGCGGCCTCGGCCACGCAATCCGGCCTGCGCGTGCTCGTCATCGACGCCGACCTGCGGCATCCCTCCGCCTCGAGATATTTCAAGGCGGAGAAGAACATCGGCCTCGTCGAATATTTGATCGGCGAAGCCGAATTGCAAAAGGTGATGCTGGTCGACGAAAAACTCGGCGTCTGGGTGCTGCCTGCCGGCGGACGCACGCAAAACCCGATGGATCTGCTCGGCTCGGAACGCTTCAAGGCGCTGATCCTTGCGCTGCGCGAAAAGTTCGATCTCCTGGTCATCGACTCCCCGCCGATGGGGCCGGTGATCGATCCGGTCATCGTTTCCGCCGTCAGCGACAAGATCGTCTTCGTCGTGCGCTGGGGCTCGACGGCGCGGGAACTCGTCGCCAATACGATGAAGCGTTTACCCGGGCACAAGAAGATCGCCGGCGTCGTCTTCAACTACGTGGTCGACGCCGAGGCGCAGAAATACGGCAAATACGCCTACGGCAACCACTACGGCGGCCGTGAATACAGAAAGTACTACAGCGAATGATGCGCGAGCGGCATCTGAGATACCTCGCGGCGCTGTTGATCATCGGCCTCGCCTTCTACACGGTCTCGTCCGCCTCGACGATTCTGAGTTACGCGCTCGCCGACCTGTCGGTGAGCGCCGCCAACGCCCCTCAAACCTACGCGCCTTTCGTCGATCAGCCGACGGTCGCCTATCTCGCGCGGGCGAGAATGCTGCAACTCGCCGCCTCGAGCGATCCGGCGCAGCGGGCCGACGACATAAAGGATCTTCTCGCGCAAACGCCAGCGGACGGCCACATGTGGCTCGAGCTGGCGAAAGCGCAAGCGGCGCAACAAGTCCCGCCAGATCGATTGGTCAAACCGCTCGCCATGTCGAGCTTGACCGGCCCCAACGAGGGTCGGGTCATGGCGGAGCGCGTCCTCTTCATGGCGCCCTTGTGGAACAATCTGCCGGCCGATTCGCGGCGCGGAATTTCCAGCGACCTCCTCGGCGGCTGGGGGTCGATGAGCATGCCGCAGAAGCGCTACATCGGGGATGTGCTGAAGTCGGCGCCGGAAGAAGAGAAACACCAAATCGCCGCGGGGCTCTTGCTCGCGGGAAAAGAGGGAACCGCTTTGGCGAAAACCCTCGATCTGCTCGCCGCGCCCGCCGAGTCGAAGGCGAAATGACCTTCGCCTCGGCCCCCTGACGGCGCCAAGCCGCGCAAGCGGCGCGAACCGCAACGATCGCCACACATCCATCCGCGCGTGATTTTTCGGGCGAAGCGGGAAACCGCTCCGCGTCGAGAAGACCCGACAAATCAAGAAAGGTTAGGGAGTTTTCGTCTCGACCCGAGACGAAGGCGCCTTAAGCGAAGGAGCATCATGCAGCAAGCGCATCCCGTCGTCGAAATGGAGAAGGTCAGACTCGCCGTGATCGGCCTCGGCTATGTCGGATTGCCCCTCGCCGTCGAATTCGGCAAGCGGCGATCCGTGACGGGCTTCGACATCAGCAAGCCGCGCATAGCGGCGCTCGCCGCCGGGCACGACACGACCTTGGAAGTCGACGACGAAGAGCTGCGCGAAGCGACGCAGCTGCGCCTCTCGGCCGACGTCGACGATTTGGCGGCATGCAACGTCTTCATCGTCACCGTGCCGACGCCGATCGACGAGCACAAGCGTCCGGATCTGACGCCGCTGATCCGCGCCTCGGAAACCGTCGGCCGCGCCTTGAAGAAAGGCGACGTCGTCATCTTCGAATCGACGGTCTATCCCGGCGCGAGCGAGGAAGACTGCGCGCCGGTGCTGGAAAAGCATTCGGGCCTAAAATTCAACCGGGATTTTTATCTCGGCTACAGCCCCGAGCGCGTCAATCCCGGCGACAAATTGCACCGCGTCGCGACGATCAAGAAGGTCACGGCCGGGTCGACGCCCGAAGTCGCCGATCTCGTCGACGCGCTCTACGCAGAGATCATCGTCGCCGGCACGCATAAGGCGCCGAGCATCAAAGTCGCGGAGGCCGCCAAGGTGATCGAGAACACCCAACGCGATCTCAACATCGCGCTGATCAACGAGCTGGCGATCATTTTCAACCGGATGGGCATAGACACCGAAGCGGTGCTGCTCGCCGCCGGCACGAAATGGAATTTTCTTCCCTTCCGGCCGGGGCTCGTCGGCGGCCACTGCATCGGCGTCGATCCCTATTATCTCACGCATAAGGCGATGGCGATCGGCTACCATCCGGAAATCATCCTGGCCGGCCGCCGTCTCAACGACGGCATGGGCGCCTATGTCGTCGCGCAGCTCGTCAAGGCCATGATCAAGCGGCGCATTCACGTCGAAGGCGCGCGCGTTTTGATCCTCGGCTTGACCTTCAAGGAAAACTGCCCGGATCTGCGCAACACGCGCGTCGTCGACATCGTGCGCGAACTCGCCGACTACAAGGTCGCCGTCGACATCCACGATCCTTGGGCGAACAACCAAGAGGCGCAGCACGAATACGGGCTGTCGCTCACCCCCGAATTGACGCCCGGCAGCTACGACGCGATCATCGCGGCGGTGGCGCACGACCAGTTCCGCGAGATGGGCGCCAAGGCGTTGCGCGCCTTGGGCAAGCCGGAGCACGTGCTCTACGATCTCAAATACATACTGTCGCCGGCGGAAGCCGATCTGCGCCTGTGACGGAACATCCGACCATGTCGACCTATGCGCAGATCCAAGAGGCGTTGCGCGCCGCGCCGAAACGCTGGCTCGTCACCGGCGTCGCCGGCTTCATCGGCTCCAATCTCCTGGAGACGCTGCTGCGGCTCGATCAGCGCGTCGTCGGCCTCGACAATTTCGCGACCGGCTACCAGCGCAATCTCGACGAGGTGCGCGGTCTCGTCAGCCCTGAGCAATGGGCGCGTTTCGACTTCATCAAGGACGACATTTGCGTTCTCGACGCCTGTCGCGGAGCCTGCGCCGGCGTCGATTACGTGCTGCATCAGGCGGCGCTCGGCTCGGTGCCACGCAGCCTCGAGAACCCGATCGCCACCAATGCGGCGAACGTCTCGGGCTTTCTCAACATGCTGGTTGCGGCGCGCGACGCCAAGGTCGCCCGCTTCGTCTATGCCGCCAGCAGTTCGACCTATGGCGATCATCCGGGGCTGCCCAAGGTCGAGGACGTCATCGGCAAGCCGCTCAGCCCCTATGCGGTGACGAAATACGTCAACGAACTCTATGCCGACGTCTTCGCGCGGGCCTATGATTTTCGCACTATCGGCCTGCGCTACTTCAACGTCTTCGGGGCGCGGCAGGACCCCAACGGCGCCTATGCCGCGGTCATTCCGAAATGGGCGGCGGCGATGATCGCGGGCGAGACGGTGTTCATCAATGGCGACGGCGAAACGAGCCGCGACTTCTGCTACGTGGCCAATGCGGTGCAGGCCAATCTGCTCGCCGCGACGACGCAAAGTCACGCGGCGACGAATCAGGTCTACAACGTGGCGGTGGGCGACCGGACGACGTTGAACGGCCTCCATGCGGCGCTGCGCGAACTGCTGGCGCCGACCTTCCCGCATCTGCAAGCGGCGGCGGCGCAACATCGCGATTTTCGCGCCGGCGACGTGCGCCACAGCCAGGCCGACATCGGCAAGGCGCGGCGGCTGCTCGGCTATGCGCCGACGCACCAGATCGGCGAGGGGCTGAAACTGGCGACGCCCTGGTATGTGGCCGGCGAAGGCGTCGGCCGCAAGTGAGTTTCGCGCGCGACCATGGAGCCGGCCAGTGGAGTCGAAATGCTTCGGCCTCTCGCTCGTAATGTTTTTCGGCCGGTTGCCGCATCAGTGCGGGAAAGCGCGCCTCGCCCTCTCTCGCAGGAATGTCGGCCAAGACCATGAGCCTTCGCAAGCACACGACCCATAATCTGCTCGCCGCCGCGACGTTTGCGCCCCCGCCGCGCGGCTTGATGGAAACGCGGGCTTGATGGAAACGCAGTTCCTTCAAGCTGGCGCCCATCCACCTTGCGCCGCGTTCGGCGACAGCCGGAGCCGCAGGGCGGTGATCGGACGATGAGCGCATTGGTCGACTTCGGCGCCAAGGCCTTGCGCTCGATCGATTTGCCACGGCTGTTTCGCCAGCTGTTCGGCCGCATCGAAACGAAGGACGAGCGTCGCCGCCGTCTGCACGCCATTCTTCAAGGCGTCGTCACGAGCCTCGGCAACCGCGTCATCGGCGTCGTCGTCAGTTTCGTGTCGGTTCCGCTGACCATCGGCTATCTGGGACCGGAACGTTACGGCGCCTGGGTGACGATCGGATCGCTGCTCGCCTGGCTCGGCTTGAGCGATTTGGGCCTCGGCAACGGATTCTCCAACGCGATCAACACGGCCCTAGGACAGGGGCGGACCGATCTCGCGCGCACGCATGTCAGCAACGCGATTTTTCTCCTCAGCCTCCCGGCTCTCGTCGTCGCGCTGGCGTTTTATTTCCTTTGGCCAGCCATCGATTGGAGCAATTTCTTCGGCCTTGCGAGCGCGCAAGCCAAGAGCGAGATCGGCCCCGCCACCGCGTTGGCCTTGGCGATCGTTCTGTTGCAGATTCCGCTGTCGATGACCGGCCGTATCTATATGGCGCTGCAGGAGGGGAGGATCGTCAACTACTGGAACGCCGCTGGAAACCTTCTCAGCCTCTTGGCGCTGTTGGTCGTGACGCAGACGCAAGGCGGCCTTCCCTGGCTGGTCGTCGCCGTCTCCGGGATGTCGCTGCTGCTTAGTTGCGCCAACACCGCCTGGCTGTATCTGGTCCACAAACCGCAGCTGGCGCCGGCGTTCCGCTACGTTGACTTTCGCGAGATGCGCTCCGTCGCCCATGTCGGCGGACAATTCTGTCTCATACAGATCATGGCGCTCGTCACGTTCCAGACCGACAATTTCTTCGTAGGGCATTTCTTGGGGGCAGCGAACGTTCCGCAATACAGCCTGACCTACACACTGTTCAACTACACCTCTCTGCCGCAAAACATTTTCTTCGCTTACCTGTGGACCGCCTATAACGAAGCCATCGCGCGCAAGGACATCGCTTGGGTGAAAAAGGCGTTCCGCCTGAATCTCATCGGCGGCGGGCTGTTCGCGATCGTCGCCTCCGCAAGCCTGGCTTATGTCGCCAAGCCCTTCCTGGCCTGGTGGGGTGGGCCCGCCGCCGTGCCCTCCACGGAACTCGTCGCCTGGATGGCCGCATGGGCGGTGATCAACCCCTATTGCAACGCCTTGGCCTGCCTGCTGGCGGCGGCCTCGCATCTCAAAGCTCAAATCAGATACTCCGCCTTGGCTTCCCTTTCGAATATCGTATTGTCATACATACTCGTTCAACACTGGGGCATCCAAGGCGCGATCGCCGCGACGGTGATTTCCTACCTCGTCTTTGTCTGCACTCCCGTCTACAGGGACGTCAACAGCTTGCTGCAGGAGCTCGACAATGCTGTGTAAAATTTGCGGCGAAACGTCAAACCCGCAATTCAAGATAAAACTTCTGCAAAAGTACGACGTCGACTACCATCGCTGTCCCAATTGCAGCTTCTTGCAGACCGAGGAACCTTACTGGCTCGAAGAGGCTTATTCCTCCGCGATCAGCGATTTGGACCTCGGTCCCATCAACCGCGCGATCCGCGGAGCCCGGATGATCGAGGGCATGATCCCGATCGGCTTCGATCCCAACGCCAAATTTATCGACTGGGGCGGCGGCTATGGTCTGCTGACGCGTTTGATGAGAGACAAGGGGTACGATTATTATTGGCACGATCCGCATTGCAAAAATTTATTTGCCAAACAATTCATCGCAAGCGAGAAACATCAATATGAATTGATGACGGCCTTTGAAGTGTTCGAGCATCTGGCGCACCCCCTGGATGAAATTGCAAATATGCTGAGATTTTCGAAAAACATATTTTTTACGACGGAGATTCCACCGCGAAAATTAACTGGGGCCTCCGATTGGGCCTACTTCTATCCGCAGACAGGGCAACACATCTCATTTTACTCCGTTGAAACCTTGAAGCACATCGCAAATCGATTTGGGTTACACCTCAATACAGACGGTCATTCCCTCCACCTGCTGTCGCAACGGCCCGTTTCGGCAAAGCTGTTTGGCGCCGTCGCGCGAGACGGCTGGATTTCACGCGGCCTGAGGCAATTGGGACGCCGCAGGCTTCACAAAAGCTCTCTCCTCGACGCGGATTTCCGGGCCGGATGCAACGCATGAAAATCGCCGTTTGGCATAATCTCCCGAGCGGCGGCGGCAAGCGCGCCCTCTATGACCACGTTCGCGGCTTGGTCGCGCGCGGCCATAGGGTCGAGGCTTGGCGCCCGCCAACGGCGAATGCGGACTACCTGCCGCTCGGGCAGTTGATTCGCGAACACGTCGTTGATTTGCGACAGCCCGAGCGCCAGTGGAGGGATAGGCTCACACTGACGCCCTGGATCGAACGCCGAGTCGAAGCGATGGAGGATCACTGTCGGCGGTGCGCGGCGGAAATCTCGCGCGGCGGCTTCGACATATTGTTCGCGAATTCTTGCTTGTTTTTCGCGACCTCTCCCATCGGCCGCCACGTAGACGTCCCGAGCGTGCTTTACCTGCAGGAGCCGTATCGTCCCCTTTACGAGGCGACGCCCCGTTCGAAATGGCTGGCGCCGCCGCGTTCGAACCGCTCGCCGCTGCATCCCGCGACATGGAGGAACGCCTTCCACGATTGGCGCAAGATCGACGGCTTGCGCGTGCAAGCCCGCGAGGAAGTGGACAACGCCGCCGGGTTCACGCGTATTCTGGTCAATTCGCAGTTTAGCCGCGAAAGCCTGCTGCGCGCCTACGGGCTGGACAGCGATGTGTGTTATCTTGGAGTCGACACCGACCACTTCGCCGTCCGGAACCTTCCCCGCGAGGATTACGTGGTCGGGCTCGGTTCGATTCAGCCCGCGAAGAACCTGCGGCTATGCATCGAGGCCGTGGGCGCGCTGGCCGCGCCGCGTCCCAGGCTGGTTTGGATCGGCAATTTCGTCCACCCAAGTTGGCATCTCGACGAAATGCGCGCGCTCGCCGGATCCTTGCGCGTGGAATTCGAAGCGAAGATCCTCGTTTCGGACGAGGAACTGCTCGATACGCTGGGCCGGGCGACGGCGATGCTCTACGCGCCGCGGTTGGAGCCCTTCGGTTTGGCGCCGCTCGAGGCGAACGCTTGCGGCGTTCCCGTCATCGCGGTCGCCGAAGGGGGCGTGCGCGAGACGATCGTCGACGGCGTGAACGGGCTGCTCGTCTCGCATGATCCAGGGGCGATGGCGGCGGCGATCGCGCGACTGCGCGCGGACCCGGAATTCGCCCGCGCGCTCGGCGCGAATGCGCGACGCCACGTCGAGGAAAAGTGGGGCCTGGATTCGGCCGCGAATCGGCTGGAGCAGCGGCTGGAGCAATATGCGGCGGTCGATGCGCGCGACTCGCATGCGCCGCTACGCCACTCTTCCTAGATCACAACCTCGCGATTTCTTGCTAAAGTTCGCGCGCTGGTCGAAAAGCCAGTATTCATGGTCTAGATAGTTACGACAGTGGCTGAGCGGGCTTGACCATTCTCCCAATATATCTCCTTCAGGAGGCCGCATAAAATGCGCGCGTACATCATTTCACTAAATAGTGCGACGGACGCCCGAAACAAATCGCTGTCCGACTTGCTCGTCAGAAACGGGTTCGCGCCACATTTCGTCACCGCGATCAGGGGCAGCACTCTAGACGCTTCGATATATTTTTCGTCGGTACAATCATATTTTTGGTCAAAGCAACGCCTGATGACGCCATCGGAATTGGGATGCGCCCTAAGTCACGTGAAAGCCCATGAAGCCTTCCTTCGGACGGGGGATTCCGCCGGTTTGTTTCTCGAGGACGATGTGATCCTCGACGACGCCGGTTGCGCGAACATCAAACGTCTCGCGCAGACGCGCGTTCCGGAAAACGGGCTTGTCCACCTGGGCGGCCTCGAGGGAATTTCCCCGGCTCTCAAATATTTGAGAGGACAGTTGGTGCAAGAAGACCCGAAGCTGTTCAAGATTGAGGCTTACGACCTGGGGCTGCTCACGCGCATGGCCGGTTATATGATCGCGCCCCCAACCGCGTCGAAACTAAGGGACGCAATATCGCAGGCCCCCTTCGTGATCGACGACTTCCGATATATGAAACGCAATATTGGTATATCTGATTTTTACTTTTCGAACATTGTCGAGCACCCCGAGCATCTGTCTCACTCGTCAATCGAGCCCGAGCGGGCGCTCATGTGGGCTTCGCCAGCATATGCCAACAACATTTGGGGTTTGCGAGCAGCGGTTGAGCGAAGTTTGCGATTTCGGCTTGATACGCTCACCTGCGATTTGAAAAGGCTCACGAATATGCGACGCACGGTCCGAATTTTCGTTCAAGAGAACGTCCACGCCGACCAGACGCCCACGGAATCGCAAAATCCGTCCAATCGACGAACGAGAAAATCGCGGTTGGAGGGTGAAACAAACGATCGATCGGCGACACACGGATAATGCGCAAGACGCGCAATGAAACGGAGCGCCCGGAAACAACGCGCCCCGGCTATCGTTGCGCTGAATTTGCAGGCTCCAAACACCATCATCTCCGAACAGGGGTGAATAAATGTTCACGGTCTATGTGTTCTCCTACAATCGTCCCCGCTTTCTAGATAATTGCCTAGATTCAATACGTCTTCATGCGCCGGGCGCGGAAGTTTACGTCCTCGACGACCACAGTCCGGACCCCGGCGTCGCGGAGGTGCTGGAGCGATGGCGGGCTCGGCATTCGGTGAAAATCATTCCGAGAGGCCCGACGACCGCGGGCCTGCACGGCGGGCTCTATAACAACATGCAGCGCGCCTTCGAGATGGGCGTCAGTCAAGGAGTGGAACTCGCGCTCTATATCCAGGACGACATGCAGCTGGTGAGGGACATCACCGATTTCGACATCGACAACGCCAAGCGCTATTTCTCGACGACGCCAAACAGCGTCGAACTTCATGTCAGTTATTTCAAGGAAATGTACCGCCACCTCAACGAGGGCGGCTTCGATGTCGACGCAGAACGCAAAATTCTTCTTAGCAGGGCGCCGAGCAAGACCGCGCCGGGCACGTTTTGCGACGTAGGCTTTTTTCACTTTGGTCGCATGAAGGAGCTGTCCTTCTCCTTCGCGCAGGGCGAGGGCGAAAACGCAAGGCAAATGCTCGACTCTTCGTTCGTTATGGCCTGTTATGCCTATCCTTTCTTGATGAACCTCCCCTTTCCGGTCACGGAGTATTATCGTAGCAAGCATTTCTTGCTCCGCGCCGCCGAATGGTGGGTTGGCGCGGGATTTTACCCCTACGAATCGATGTCGCCCGCCAAGCTGACGCAACTCTTCGAGCGCGACCCGGCGACGCTGCCGGAAGCCGAGAATTATCTCAGCGCGCGCGGTCTCGAGAGAGGCGGACCATGGATTTTCGGGGGCGCCGTCATTGGCATGATCGAGATTGGCGGCGTCCAGGGCTGGATCGCGGGGAAGGCCGGGCGGATCATCAAGACGATGAACGATTGCGAGTCGGCGTGGCGCGGCGTGGCGCGCTCCCTCGCGCGCGCCACAGGGAAATAGCTGGAATAGCCGGTTCGCCTCGGCTCCAACGCGAAGCCCGATCCGCGGCGGCAAAGGCGCGAGGCCGGGTGAGCCGCTGGGCGCTCGCCGCCAAATGGAAAACAGCCATGAGTTCCGTTTCAATCGCAATAGCTACCTATAACGGCGCAAAGCACATCGACGAGCAGTTGCGGAGTCTCTCCGCGCAAAGTCTGGCGCCGGCGGAAGTGGTCGTCACCGACGACGGTTCGCAAGATGGAACCTTGGAGAGGGTCGGCGATTTTGCGAAAACCGCGCCGTTTCCAGTCCGGGTTTACGAAAATGAGGGGCGCCTGGGCTATCGGGCCAACTTTATGCGCGCCGCGTCGCTGTGCCAGTCCGACTTGATTGCTTTCTGCGATCAGGACGACATCTGGGAACCGCAAAAAATCGAGGTCTGCGTCGAATGCTTTCGGAACCCCGACGTATTGCTGACTTATCACAACGCCTTAGCAATCACCGAGGACGGACGGGAACTCGGGCGGCTGGACTGGCGCGCGGCGCCCGCCGCCGTGAACCCACGTATGACCATTGGCCCATGGCTCATTTCAATGGGATTTAGCCAAATGTTTCGGCGTTCCATGCCGACTCTCCCGGAGCTTTGGCGCACTTCGCGGGAGCTGTTCGACCCCGATCAACCGATGGCGCACGATCGATGGTTCTTTTTTCTCGCTTCGGTTTTAGGCAGCATCGCCTATTTGCACGAGCCGCTTGTCCGATACAGGCAGCACGGGGGGAACCTCTATGGTTGGCGCGGAGATCGATACATCTTGCAAGGCAATAAATATATCAGTGGATTGAAACGCTCATTCTCGACGAACGGCGCGCACGACTCGGCGCCCGTGGAAAGCGCTTGCCGCTTGCGCGCCGACATATTGGACGCGGCGCAAGGAGAATTGGGCGCGCCTTGGCGCGAGCGCGCGACGGCCGCCGCCGCGCGCTACCGCGGTCTCGAAACGCAGCTCGCGGCGCGGCGGCGGCTCTACACCACGCCGGAGTTCGCGCAACGCCTGCGGGCCTTCCTGGATCTGGCGGGCTCCGGCGGATACGACCGAAACGACAAATGGAGTTTTGGCTTCAACAGTCTCGCCAAGGACGCCAGCCTCGGCGTTTGCCTTGGCCACAGATTGGCGCGCCCTTGAGGCGGGAGGTCGCGCGCCGGAAGTTTGCCGAGAGGACCGGCCGCGCCGCTGGCGGACGCGTCATTTTCGGGTTAGACACAGTGAATAATCACCCACTGTCGAGCGCGCGAGAGAAGCGGGGCCTCCCCCGCGCAGGGACGAGAGGTCGATTTCCCTTGAAGGAGCAACGCAGCACGTGAGCCTCGTCGCGAGAACGCCAAGCCAGTTGAAGGGGTGGATCTATGGTGTGTTGCAGTCGGAAGCCTGCGGCAGCATCAAAATTCGCTCCATCAAGGCCAGAGGCGCCCTCCCGATTCTCAATCTGCATCGCATCGCCTCGCGCGACAGCGCCAGTTATGCGCCGCTCGACCCCGACATCTTCGAGAACCTTCTCGTCTGGCTGAAGCGGAATTTCACCCTGCTTCGTTTCGCCGAACTGTCCACGATCGCGCCGAGCGCCAAACCGCCGATCGTCCTTTCCTTCGACGACGGATATAAGGATTTCATCGAATACGCCGTTCCGATCCTGGAGAAGCACGCGGTCCGCGTGAACCACAACATCGTGCCGGCGGTCGTGGAAAGCGGCCGGCCGCCGATGAACGTGACGATTCAGGACTTCATCGCCTCGGCGCCGGCGTCTCTCCTGCGCGAAGTTCCGCTTCCCGGCCTTCCCGAGGGCGCCGATCCGGACAATCGCGAAAAATGCTGTCTGCTGGCTTCCGCCAGTTTCAAGAACAAGCCCATTGCGGAGCAGAAGGCCATTTTCGCCCGTCTCGACGCGCAATTCTCGCGTTTCGACGGATTCCGCGAAACTCCCGTGATGACGCTGCAAGAACTGAAGCAAATCTCCGGCGTTCACGAACTCGGCGCGCATTCGTTCGAACATGCGAGCATGGCGGCGGAAACCGACGCCTATCTGCGCGAGGACGTGCAAAAATGCCGTTCCTACTTCGTCGACAAACTCGGATTCGCGCCCAACATCTACGCCTTCCCGAACGGCAGCGTGCGCCCCGGCCAGGCGGAGCACGTGCACGACGAAGGCTTCGACCACGTGCTGCTGGTCGGAGAAAATTATTCGCGCCGGGCCGCCTGGCTCCACCACCGCTTCACCATTCACGGCCAAACGCCGGAAGAGGCGCGCGCCCGCGCGCTCGGCTGGTTCAAACGCACGACCCGCACAGACGCAGGATAGGTAATGACTCTCGACGGACCAACGAAGACTTCCGAGTCCCCGGGACGCGCGCCGCTCATCGTCTTCGCGCTGCCTTCGCTCTGCATGGGAGGCGCGGAAGTCGTCTGCGTAAGTTTGGCGACCGAACTGCTCAAACGCGGCTACCGGGTCAATTTCGCTTTTGGTTCGCAAGAAGTGGAGGCGCGCCTGCATCTCCCGGAAGGCGCTCGAACGCGAATATTCGGCCTTGAAAGAACGCGCGAGTTCGTGCTCCCCTTCGCCAAATATCTACGCGAGGAAAGACCGGACGTCGTGGTCGCCTTGCTGTGGCCGTTCACCGCCGCCTGCATCCTCGCGCACAAGCTTTCGAACATACGCGGCGACATCGTGGTTTGGGATCACAACACCCTGTCCGTTCAATACGCCGCCCGCGGGCTCGGCCACCGCATGTTTTTGGCCGCCAGCATCGCCGCGACCTATCCTCTGGCGCATGCGCGGATCGCGGTTTCCGGCGGTGTCGCCGACGATCTGGCGCAAATCTCGGGAATCGCCCGCGATCGGTTTTCGGTCATTTTCAATCCCATGCTCGACCGTCCCCCGTCCGATGAGGACAAACTTCGCGCGCAAACCATCTGGGGGGGGTGGAGCGGCCCAAGACTCATCACCGTGGGCCGTTTCAAAGGTCAAAAGAACTATCCCCTGCTGATTCGCGCGTTCAAAATGCTGTTGGCGCGACGCGACGCGCGCCTATTGATGCTCGGAACCGGCGATCTCCTCGAGAACATTCGCGCATTGGCCCGCACGGAGGGCGTCGCGGACCAAGTGATCATCCCCGGCGAGTTGGTGAATCCAACGTCCTATTACGAATCGGCCGACCTATTCGTGCTTTCCTCGGATTACGAGGGGCTTCCGACGGTTCTGATCGAAGCCCTCGCCAGCGGCCTGCCCGTCGTCTCGACCGACTGCAAGAGCGGCCCCCGTGAGATTTTGGTCGACGAGCGCTTCGGACGTCTCGTCCCGGTGGGCGACGCCGATGCGTTGGCGCGCGCCATGGATGAAGCGCTGTCGGCGAGCCACGACGGCGAAGCCCTCAAGCGGCGCGCCGCCGAATTCACGCCCGACAGCGTCGCGGAGCAGTATCTCCGCGTCATATTCCCCCAATCCGAGCCGCCAAGAGAAGAAGCTGCGGGAGGCTGACGGCAGCATGTCCACTCCGGCGCCCGACCAACTCCGCATCTATCACAGCATTTTCTTCGAAGAAGGCTGGGCGCATCAGAAATACTACGGCTGGACCGTCGCGGAGGACATGCCCGGTCTGCGCGTCTTGCGCAAGAAGCGCGCCGCTTTCGTGCGCAGCCTGTTGTTGCTCAGCCGAGACGGCGAAGCCTCGGTCGACGCGGCGATCGCGCGCTCGATCGGACGCCTCGGCTTTTCCGACGTCATCGTTCACGATTTCGACGGCATATGGTCGCAGCCGCCCATCATCGACGGGCGCCGGTTCAAATGCGCCGGCCCGCGCGAGCGCCTTCTCAACATTGCGACATTCGCGGTGGATCTGAGCCTGGACGAGGCCGACATCTTCGCGCGGATGAGTTCCGAATGCCGGCGCAAGATCAAGAAAGCCGAAGCGCGCGGCGTCGTCGTCGAGGCGTTGGAGCGGCCCGAGGCGAAGTTGCTGCAAGATTTCGTCGAGGCCTTCCAATCCCTGGCGAAGGAGCGCAACCTGAACCCGATCGATCCCGATGCGCTCGCGCGGATGTACCTCGGGGGAGACGCCATTTTGTTCGTCGCGCGCAAGGACGGAGAAATCTCCAATTATCTACATGTTTACAAAGCAGGGCGCGCCGCGATATTCATGTATGGCGTCAACGTCAAAAAGGACAATGACGGCGCCGGTCAATATCTCCACTGGCACGCGATGCGCGTCTTGAAGGCGCGCGGCGTCGGCTGGTACGATCTTGGCGGCGTGCCGGCGCGCGACCCGGCGGACGGAATATACAAGTTCAAGGAAGGCTTCGGCGCCCCGATCGTCGACCTCGGCACGGAATGGCGGCACATGGGCGCGGCGCTGCAACTCGCGCAAAACGTCAAAGCGGCCTTCGCGCGTCGCTAGAGCGGTTTTGGAGCGAAGCGGAAGTCGGTTCGCGTCGAGAAAATACGATGAGGCAAGGAGTCCGGTGTGTTTGCGCTCCAATCCGAAACGCAAACTCGCCAGCGTAAGACGCCGCGGTCTTTCTCAGGCGAACGGCGGATCGAAACGTCGCCGCACGCATCCGTCGGCGTCGTCCTCGCTTACGACTTTTGCGTCCACGCCGGTTGCGGCTTTACGTCGCGACCGACGAACTTGGATTGCAGACGGCGTTTTGCGAGAAACATTCCGGTTAAAAAAAAACGTGCTTCGCCCGATATATGATGAGCAGCGGGGGATGAGTCGTTTCGGTTTTGGTCGCTGCGCGATCGATCGCGGCGAAGCGTTTGGCGCGGGCGGTGGCGCATACGGGAATGCGCCGGGCGGGGAAAGAGCATTGACGCTTGGGTTGTCACCTCGGCAAGTTGCGCGGCGCGGCGAAAAGCCGCCGCTGGTGACGCTCGCCTTGCCGAGTCTCGGACTCGGCGGCGCCGAAATCGTCAACGCCAGTCTCGCGAAGCAATTTCTCGAACGCGGATTGCGGGTCGATTTCGTCACCGGCTGGGAAGAGCCGGACGAGACCGACGTGCCGGTTCCGGAAGGCGCGCGCCTGATCGTCATCGGCGCGCAACAGACCCGCGGAGTCTTGTTGCCGTTCACGCGCTATTTGCGGCGAGAACGGCCGGACGTGGTGATCGCGTCGCTGTGGCCCTTTTCGTCGACTTGCGTTCTCGCCCATCAACTGGCGGGCTCGCATGCGCAAATGGTGATTTGGGAGCACAACACGCTGTCCGTGCAATATCGAAACCTCGGCGCCCCGCATCGCTTCATGTTGCGTAAGAGCATCGCCTACGCCTGCAGGCAGGCCGATCTGCGCGTCGCCGTGTCCTGCGGCGTCGCCGACGATCTCGCGACGCTGTCGAACCTGCCGCGCGCGCGCTTCGACGTCGTGCACAATCCGGTGCTCGATCGCCCGGGATTGGACGGCGCCACGAACTCCGCGGAACGCGTCTGGGGCGGATGGACCGGCCCGCGAATCATCACCGTCGGACGCTTCAAGGCCCAGAAGAATCACGCATTGTTGATCCGCGCGTTCAAGCGGCTGCTGGAGAAGACCGACGCGCGACTGCTGATCCTCGGCGGCGGCGATCTCTTCGACCAGACCACCGCCCAAATTCGCGCCGAAGGTCTCGCCGACAAGATCGTCGCGCCGGGCCCCGACATCGATCCGATGCCCTATTATCGTTCCGCCGATCTCTTCGTGCTCTCGTCCGACTACGAAGGCTTCGGCAACGTCATCGTCGAAGCGCTCTCCTGCGGCCTGCCGGTGGTTTCGACCGACTGCAGGAGCGGCCCCGCCGAAATTCTCGAAAACGGCCGCTTCGGGCGCCTCGTGCCGGTGGGCGACGCCGCGGCGCTGACCGAAGCCATGCTGGGGGCGCTCGGCGCGACGCACGATCGCGAGGCGCTGAAGCGACGCGCGGCGGACTTCGCGCCGGAACGCATCGCCGACCAATATTATCGGCTGCTCTTCCCCGTCGCGCCGCGGATCGGCTGAGCCAAAATGTGCGGAATAGCCGGCATATTCTCCCTGGCGCACGATCGCGCATCCGAGCCGCGCATCCACGCCATGACGGAAGCGCTCCTGCACCGCGGCCCCGACGCCGGCGCGGTCTTCGTCGACGCCCCGGCCGGCGTCGCTCTCGGACATCGGCGCCTCGCGATCGTCGATCTTTCCGAGCGCGGCGCGCAGCCGATGCATTCGCCCTGCGGACGCTTCGTCGTCGTGTTCAACGGCGAAGTTTACAATCACCTGGATTTGCGCCGCGAACTCGCCGCCGAAAGCCCCGTGGACTGGCGCGGCGGATCGGACACGGAAACGCTGCTCGCCGGCTTCGCCCGCTGGGGCGTCGCCGCGACGCTGACCAGGGCGGTCGGCATGTTCGCCCTGGCGCTTTGGGACAAAGCGGAGCGCAGGCTCGTCCTGGCGCGCGATCGATTCGGTGAAAAGCCGCTGTTTTACGGCTTCGTCGGAAGCGGCGCCGAGACGACGCTGCTGTTCGGCTCCGAATTGAAGGCGCTGCGCGCCCATGACGCCTTCGACGCGCAAGTGGATCGAGACGCGCTGGCGCTCTTCCTGCGCTTCTCCTACGTCCCGGCCCCCTACGCGATCTATGAGAACGTCTACAAACTCGAGCCCGGCGCGATCCTGACGCTGCGCGCCGAGGACGTGGCGCAACGCAGCCGCCGCATCGAGCGCTATTGGCGCTACGAGACCGTGGCCCGCGACGGTCTCGCAAACCCGATCCGCGACGAGGCGGAGGGCCTCGCCGCGCTGGAGGCGGCGCTGCGCGCGGCGGTTGGTTTGCAACTGGTCGCCGACGTGCCGGTCGGCGCTTTCCTCTCGGGCGGGATCGATTCGTCGACGATCGTCGCGCTGATGCAGGCGCAATCGGCGCGGAAGGTCAAAACCTTCACCGTCGGCTTCGACGCGGCGGGCTTCGACGAAGCCCCGCACGCCGCCGCCGTGGCGCGGCGCCTCGGCACGGATCACACGGAGATCCGCGTCACGCCGGCCGAGACGCTGGCGATCGTCCCCACTTTGCCGGCGATGTACGACGAACCCTTCGCCGACAGTTCGCAAATCCCGACCGCCGCCGTCTGCCGCGCGGCGCGCTCGGAGGTCACCGTGGCGCTCTCCGGCGACGCCGGCGACGAGATGCTCGCCGGCTACAACCGTTACGTCATCGGCCCCAAGCTTTGGGACGCGCTGTCCAAAGCGCCGCCGCCGTTGCGCAAGGTGCTGGGCGCCGGCCTCGCCGCGATGCCGCGGCAGGGCTGGGATCTCCTGTCCCTCGCGCCCGGACTTGGCAAAAGCCTCGCGCCCTTCAGGGACAAGGCCTATAAGCTCGGCCCGGCGCTCGGCGCCATGCGCGGCGTCGACGATCTCTACAGGGCGCTGGTCGCCGAATGGACGCCGGCGGCGACGCCCGCGCTCGGCGCGAAACGCCAGCCGATCCTGCTCGACGACATGGCCTGCGCGCAGGGCGTCGCCGACCCCGTGCAGCGCATGATGCTGGTCGACGGCCTCACCTATCTGCCCGACGACATTTTGACGAAGGTCGATCGCGCGGCGATGGCCGTCGGTCTCGAAACCCGCGTGCCTTTGCTCGACCATCGCGTCGCGGCGCTGGCCTGGCGCCTGCCGATGTCGATGAAGATTCGCGACGGCAAGAGCAAATGGGCGTTGCGCCAGATCCTCTACCGCCATGTGCCGGCGGAACTCGTCGAACGGCCGAAAGCCGGTTTCGCCGTTCCGATCGGACAATGGTTGCGCGGTCCGCTGCGCGACTGGGGCGAGGCCTTGCTCGCCGAACCGCGTCTGCGCGCCGAGGGCTATCTCGATCCCGCGCCGGTGCGACGCATGTGGGCGGAGCACTGCGCGGGAACGCGCGATTGGACCGGGCGGCTTTGGAACGTGCTGATGTTTCAAGCATGGCTCGAAGCGCAAGGCGCGGCGGGCCGCGGGCGATGAAACCACTTCGGCGCGACGACGCGCTCGACAGTCCGCGCGGCGTCCGCGCCTGCATGGTCGTGCTCTTTCACTTCGACCCCTACAGCCACTTTCTTCACGCCAGCTTGATCCGCCATTCCTATCTGTTCGTCGACTTCTGCTTCGTCCTCTCGGGCTCCGTGATCTTCGAGGCCTATCGCGACAGGCTGCGCGCCGGATTTGGACTGAAGCGGTTCCTGCTGCCGCGGCTCGGCCGCGTCGATCCGCTGCATCTCCTCGCGCCGCCGTGCTTCGTCGTCTACGAATTCGCTTGAATGCCGCGGCTTTCGCGCTTTTCGCCGCAACCGCGCCCCTTCGGATTGCTGGGCGGAACGAGCTGGAATTGTCCCGCCTGGAGCATCGGCGCCGAACTTTGGACCGACATCCTCTGCGCGGTGGCGATCGTGCGCACCTCCGCTCCGTCGCTCGTCAAGGTCGTTTGCGCATTGGCGCTGACGGGATGGGCCGTCGCGCTGGCGCTTTCCCTGGCCTATCCGAACGCCGACGCGACGAAAGGCTTGCGGCGTTGCGTCTACGGCTTCGCGCTTGGGGGGCTGCTCAGTTGCTCGAAACCCGGCCTGGCGTTGCGCGGCTGGCGCGCCAGCGCCGCGGAAGCGGCGGCGATCGTCCTGTGCGCCGGCTTCGTCGCCTGGGCCGAGGGACCGGGCGCCCTATCGCTCGCGCCGCCGCGCTTCGTTCCGGCGGTCGCCATATTCGCCGAACAACGGGACGCGATCGGCGCTTTGCTCGCCTCCTCGCCGACGTCCCCTTTCCGCCTCCCCCCACAGTGAAGAAGAACCGCGCGCAATGAGCTCCGACGCCAAGAAAGCCGTGCTTTACCTCACCTACGACGGCCTGCTCGAACCGCTCGGCCAGAGTCAGGTGCTCGCCTATCTGGAGCAGCTGGCTCCGGACTGGTCGATCCGCGTCGTCTCCTTCGAGAAGGAGAAGGATCGCAGCGACGCGGCGCGCATGGCGGCGATGCGGGCGCGCCTCGCCGCCGCCAACATCGGCTGGACGCCGCTCGCCTATCACAAGACCCCCACCGTCCCGGCGACTCTCTTCGACGTTGCGCAGGGCGTCGCCGTCGCCACCTGGCTGACGCTACGCCATCGCATCGTCATCCTGCATGCGCGCAGCTATGTCGCCGCCGCGATGGCGATGCTGACGAAGCGCATCACGGGCGCCAAATTCCTCTTCGACATTCGCGGTTTTTGGGCCGACGAACGCGTCGACGGCGGCTTGTGGCCGAAGGACGGCGGACTCTATCGGACCATGAAGAAAGTCGAGAGCGCGCTGGTCGCCGCCGCCGACCATATGGTGACGCTGACGCGCGCCTCGGCGCGCGAACTCGAAAATTGGCCGGCTTTCGCCGCGCATCGCCCCGGGCTCACGGTGATCCCGACCTGCGCCGATCTCGAACGCTTCTCGCCGCAGGCGCCCCCGGCGAACGAGCCTTTCGTCTTCGGCTACGTCGGCTCGGTCGGCACTTGGTATCTCTTCGACGAGACGGTCGAGTTTTTCCTGGCGCTGGCGCGCCGGCGCCCGGACGCCCGCATGCTGATCGTCAATCGCAACGAGCATGCGGCCATCCGCGACACCTTCGCGCGGCATGGCGTCGCGCCGGAGCGCTACGAAATCGTCGCCGCCGAGCACCGCGACGTGCCGACGCAAATCGCGCGGATGCACGCCGCCGCCGCGATCATCAAACCGTCCTATTCCAAGATCGCCAGCGCCCCGACGAAGCTCGCCGAATATCTGGGATGCGGCGTCCCCTGCGTCGGCAACGTCAACGTCGGCGACATGCAGGAAGTGCTCGAAAGCCGCCGCGTCGGCGTCGCCTTGCGCGATTTTTCCGCCGAAGATACGCAGGCGGCCGTGGACGGACTGTTCGCCCTGCTGGCGGAGCCGGACATCCGCGCCCGCTGCGTCAAGGCGGCGCGCGACTTGTTTTCGCTCGATGTCGGCGTCGCCGCCTATGGCGAGATTTACCGCGCGCTCTCGGGGCGCGGCGCCGAAGGAGCGTGAGGAAAGCCGATGCAAGCGCCACCGCCCGAGGAGACCAGCGGCGCGAGCCGCCCAACGCGCGGCGTCTTCACGCTCTCGCTCGATTGCGAAGGGCTCTGGGGCATGGCCGACAATCGCGCCGTCGTCTCGGCCGGCGCGATCGACGACGCGGCGCTGCAAGCCGCCTATGACGGAATCCTCGCTGTGCTGGAGGAAAATCGCCTCGTCGCGACGGCCGCCTTCGTCACCTGCTTCGCCAGCGAAACCGATGCGCTGCGGGAAAACCTCGATCTCTTCGAGCGCCTCGCCGCGCTGGAGCCGCAATGGTTCGCCGCGATCGTGCCGGCGCTGAAATCGGGAGAACTGAGCGGCTGGAGGGGCGCGCGCCAGTACCGCGACATGGCCGCGGCCGGCATGGAGATGGCCTGGCACGGCGCGACGCATTTGCCCTTGTCGCAAGCGACCTCCGACGAGGCCGTGGCGCTGGAGGTCGAACTCGCCCAGCGTCTCTTCGCCGCTCTCGGATCGCGGCCGCGGACCATCGTCTTCCCGCGCAACCGCGTCGGCCATTTGGACGCCCTGCGCGCGGCCGGCTTCGACGCCTACCGCGACGCGCCGCGTCCGGCGCGCCTCGGCAGAATCGGCAATCTGCTGCGGGAGTTCAATGTGGCCTCCCGCTGCGACGCGCAACCGGCGCGGATGCAGGGCGGTTGGCGGGTCTGCCGTCCTGGGGCGTTTCTCAACTGGCCGGCGGGCGCCCGCGCTCTGGTGCCGGTTTCCGTAACCGTCCGGCGCTGGAAAGCCATGTTGCGCGACGCGGCGGAGCACGGCGGCGACGCGCACATGTGGCTCCATCCCCATAATTTGATCAGCGCGCCGGAAATGAAGGTCTCCTTCGCCGAAATCATGCATTATGCTGGGGAACTGACGCGCAGCGGGGATCTCGACAATTGGACCATTGCGCAATCCGTCGCCTTTCTGGACGAAGCGAGGAAAAAGTGAGCGCGGATTTCTCCATCGGCGCCTTCGAGGAGGGCGATTTCGATCGTCTGGCCCGGCTCTTCTCGCGGGAGTTCCAGGCGGACGACAAGCTGCTCAGCGCCGCCTACACGAAATGGCTTTACGCCGACAATCCCCATGGCCCGGCGCAAATCGTCCGCGCGTCGGAAGACGGCGAATGGGTCGGCTTCCTGGCCGCGATCCCGGTGCGACTGGCGCGCGAAGGAACGCAGCGAACCGCCTATTACGTCGTCAACGTGCTGGTGGACCCGGCCCAGCGCGGCAAGAAGGTCTTCGACCGCATGATCGAGGTCGCGGCGGCCCACGCCCAAAGCGAAGGCGCGATGCTGATGGGGCATCCGAACCCCGCCGCCATGGGCGCCTGGCGCCGGGCGAAGATGCGTTTCCAAGCGCCGTTGAAGGCGACGATCGCGACGCCCACCGCGATTTTTCGGCCCCAACTGCGCCGCGAGGCCGTCGCCGAGGCGCGGCGATTGGCGCTCAGCGTCGAACTCTACAATGCGCGGACGTCGCACGCGTCGAAATGGCGGCTGTTGCTGACGACGGATTATCTCGATTGGCGCTTCCTTCGGCATCCGACGAATCATTATCGCCTGACCGACATAAGCAACGGAGACGAGCCGCTCGGCTTCATCGTCACCAAACGCCTGCGGTCCTTCCTGCATCTCATGATCGACGACTTCATGCTCGACGATTTTGGCGGCGCCGGCTTCGTCAGCGCGCCCTTCGCCACCGTGGTTTTCGTCACGGAAGCCGTCGGAGCCGCGTCGCACGAGTTGCTCCCCTGCCCGGTGCGCAAGGAAATTCCTTATTTTTGCACGGCTTTTGGCGACGACGCCGGGGAGCATTCGTTTCGACTGGGGCTCTCCGCGACCGATTTTTGAAAAAACATGGATTTCGACGGGTTCCGCAGCGCCGCAAAACCAAGAAAATATAAGGTTGGGCTTGGCATATGATCATCTACGTCGCCGTCATGCTGCTGCTGACGATTTTCAACGTCGTGGCTTTTCGAGACAAGAAGCTGCAGCGCATTCTTTACGTCGTCGCGCTCTTCATCATGTTCTGCATGACGGCGTT